>Ga0307380_10012103_pt1 | contig 10756 bp, 8 predicted proteins | sample UN3MG_FD_202239 | JGI IMG/M metagenome (GOLD analysis project Ga0307380, IMG submission 202239) | Soil microbial communities from Risofladan, Vaasa, Finland - UN-3 | ecosystem: Environmental > Terrestrial > Soil > Coastal area > Acid sulfate soil | place: Finland: Risofladan, Vaasa | collected... | reverse complement strand
TAGGTACAGCTCGCCCTTGCTCATCGTGCTCGGGTCGAGGAGCAAGAGATTTCGCGGCGCATCCGGCGCACTGTTGTCCAAGTAGAAGTCTTTGCCGCGATTTAGAAAACTGCGCATGTTGAGGATCGGGTCCCGCACCAGCCGGATCAGCCCGAAGTCCTTCACCGCGCGCGCAAAGGCGTTGTGAAGGCCACGGGCGAAATACTTGCTGACATCGACATAGATCGAACGGTCAAGCCGTTCGGCCATCGTCAATCGCTTGGCCGCGACACGATCGAGATACGCTTCGTCGCCGTCCTGGAACGCCGTCAATACGCGGCCGCGGCCCAACAGTTCGTGGGTCTCGAAGAAGCGCCGGCGAAAGCGCCGCTCGACATCGCCCAGCGCGCCCTTCAGCCGGACCTTCGCATGAGGCTCCTCGAAAGCGGCGTGGCAGCCCGGGACATGGGCATTGAGCAAGGCGGCGAGCGAGTTTTGACCACTGCGCCCGGCAGTCACGGTAAAGATGTACTGTTTGGCCATCGTTGGGGATTCAGGCCGAGAAAACAGGTCTGCCTTCCACGATCTCGGCTCTCAGAAAATCCTGAATCTCCTGCCGCATGAACCAAGTCGGAATCGCCTCGCCACTCATGAGCGCGGAACGGACTTGCGTGCCGCTAATTGGCTCGACCGTATCGCCACTCTCGGTCGCGGCATACTCGGCCCGATCCGGGTTGTAGCCGATTTGCGGGAAGAAGATCGGCTCGATGCCCAGACTGCCAAGCTGGTCGAACATGGCGCGTGTATCGTCGGCCTTGTAGAAATCGGCCACTCCGGCGTGGTCGCGCCCGACAATAAAGTGGCTGCAGCCCATGTTCTTGCGGCAGAGCGCGGTGAACACCGCCTCGCGCGGGCCGGAGAAGCGGCTATAAGTGGCGAAGCCGCCGAGCAGGACCGACCCCGCCGGATAAGCGCCAGTATCGATCAGCAGCCTGTAGCTCTCCAGGATCAGGTCGGGAAGGAAATCCCCGGCCTTCTTGGGTCCGATCACGGGATTGATGTAGAGGCCGTCGGCGTGGGTTTCGCGCAGCGCGGTCAGCTGGAGATATTCGTGGACCCGGTGGGCGACGTTTCGTGTGTGGAAGCCGACCACCCGACTCCAGCCCTTATGCGAAAAGAGGAACCTGGTTTGCGCCGGTGTCAGCTGATACTCGGAAAGCGGCGAGCGCAAACGCCCGATCGAAGTGACATCGCCGGCGACCACGGTGGCGCCGCCGCTGAGCAGCCGTTCCACCCCGGGATGGTTGGGCGAGTCGGTGCCGAACCAGCGCCTGGCGACTTGTTCAGGATCGATCGAATAGACCTGTTCGACATCAAGAAAGGCATGCGGAGCTCCAGCGGCGTCGGTGAGTACCACCCGCCCACGTTCCGGCAGACGCCGGGCGGCTTCCTCCGGGACCTGGAGAATGATCGGCATCGGCCAGCCTACGCCACTCGGCAGATGAAGATCCTCGAGCACGGCCTCAAGCGTTTCCTTCGACATGAAACCCGTCAGCGGGGAGTACGTGCCATTGGCCAGCTGCTGACAGTCCATCAGATCGGTGCCGGCGACCGCCAGCGTTGGCAGGCTTTCGATCTCTGCCAGCTCCGCGGCCGGGGCGTCGCGCCGGATCAGCCGGCCGCCGTGCGGCTCGACGAGCAGCGAGCGCGGGTCTTCCGGAAGCGTTTCGATCGGCGACGTAGCGCCGCTCTCAAATTCCGCCGCCAATCGCGCGATCATGTTGGCGCAACCCACCGGATGTCGTCCGATCGCAGTTTCCGCCGCCAGCACCAGCCCGTCGGCGCCGTCCACCAGTGTGTTGTAGACGTCGTTGACCTCGGCGCGGGTCGGTGTCGGGCGCTTGACCATGGATTCGAGCAGATTGGTCGCGACGTAAACCGGCCGCGACACGCGCTTGGCAACGCCGATGATCCGCTTTTGCACGCCGGGGATCTGCTCGATCGCGACTTCGCGCGACAGGTCGCCCCGGTCGATCAGGATCGCATCGGACCGGCGCGCGATCTCCTCAAGGTTGGCGAGCCCGGCGCGGCATTCGATCTTCGAGATCACGAAGGCCTCCCGCCCGAAGGCATCGCGGATCGCGTCGACATCCTCCGGCGCGTTGGCGAAGGAAAGCGCGATATGGCGCAACCCCCGCTCGGCCCCAATGCGGAGCGCGGCGCGGTCCTTTTCGGTCAGCGGCGGCAGCGACAGTTCACCGTGCAGGGTCACCGCCTTGTTGGAACGGACCTTGCCGCCGTTCAGCACCCGGACCATCGTCCGCACCGCCGATTTCTCGCAAACCTGAACCAGCACGTCGTTGAAGTCGATGCTGATCAGATCGCCGACCTCCAAGCGGTCGATCACCCAGTCGGGATAAAGACACAAAGCGTCCTCGCGCGCGGCCTCCGACTGCCCAACCAACTCGATCGTCCGGTTCTCGCGCAATCGCAGTTTTTTGCGGCCGAGCGTGCCCGTCCGGACCTGGGCGCCCTCGGTGTCGAGGCAGATCGGAACCTGCGAGCGCGACTGGATATAGTCGATCACCTCGGGCAGGTCTTCCAGCGCCGTGTGGGAAAGATTGATGCGGAATAGGTTGACGCCCAGGTCTTCCAATCGAGCGATGACCCGCTCGTTCATCGACGATGGCCCCAGCGTGCACAGGATTTCCGTTCGCCTCTGGTGATTGGTCTCAGTCATGGTGTCCTCTGCCAAACCCGAAACTCGGTGTGATGGCCGCCCCACCGCGGCGAAATTCAGACGCCGGCCCGCCCCCTGGAAGCGCGTCCGCCGCCAACATGGTGGGGTGTTCAGTCATCGATCTCGCGGACCACCCGGTAGGCTTCCGCGGCATACAGCCCCGCCTCGGCGCCGCGCCACTGCGCGAGCGCACGCACGGCCTCGAGCGAGCGCGGATGCGGGAAGTCCCGCAGCTCGCCTTCGTAGCACGCCAGCGCCGCGAGCTTGCGCTCGAGCACGGCGGCGATATCGACATAGCGCGTCGGCACGAAGCGGTCGGCCTCGCCGGCCCATTCGCTCGATGACGACACCTCGCCCGCGAGGATGCGCCGGACCGGCGCGCCGGGCAGCGGCCGGCAGGCGGTCAGGACAGCCTGCGCGGTGATCCGGTGATCGATGTTGAGGTCGCCCGCGTGATGGGTGAGAACGCTCGCTACGGGCGCCTCGCCGAGAAAGTCTTCGACCCGCTGGACGACATCAAGCAAAGGCACCGTGTCCATCCGGTTGTCGGGAAAATCACCGACGGTTGGCGGTGGTACGCCCAGTGCCTCAGCCGCGCGGTTTGCCTGGTCGCGCAGGACCTTGATTGCCACGTCCGCATTGCCGCCGCGCGAGGCAGCTCCGGTCGCCAGGATGAGGACGCGGACGGATGCGCCCGCAACGGCAGCGCGCGCGATCGCGCCTCCGAATCCCAGCACCTCGTCGTCGGGATGGGCGACAATCACGGCGAGCGGTTTGGTCCACATGGCCTCAATCCTCAAGTTGGAAGACGCTTAGCGCGCCCTCGGCGCCAATTTCGCGGAAGCCCAGGGCGCGGAAGAGCGCCAGCGACGGCGCGTTGTCGGGCTTGACCAGCGCCACGACCGGACGAGCGGCGCATCGTGCAATGGCCTCGGCGAGCGCGGTCCGGGCGAGGCCGGACCGGCGGAATGCGGGTGCTATATATATGTCCACCATGGTGCCGCGGTCTCCTGGTTCGAGCCGCACCTGGCCGATCGGCCGGCCGTCCAGCTCGACAATCTCCAGCAAGCAATCGGGATCGGCGATCCGGGCCTGCAGCCATTGCCGGTGGGTTGGCCAGTCGACGGGCGCGACGGTGGCGATCTTGTTTGCCAGCGAATCGGGCGCGTTCACCCAGTCAAACAACAACTTCGCATCGTCTGTCGTCGCAGGCCGCAATACTAAACTACCGGCCTCGACCATCAGCGCACCGCGAAGGTCGGCTGCACGCGCTCGCCGCGCAGCCGGCCCGCTGGATCAGCGGCGTCCAGATGGTCGCGCACGGCCGCCGCCGCGCGGTCCAGGGCTTGGAGGGTCTCGCTTACGATGGGCTCGCTATCGTGAGCGAGGCATAGGTTGTAGCTCGAGGCGAGCAGCAGGCCGTGGGCGACGAACTCCTGGCGCAGCAGGCTGACCATGAGGTCGGCCTCGACCGGCGCCTGCCTGATCGTCAGTCGCGGCCACCAGCCGGCGCCTCCGAAGCCGAGCGCCTCACCGAGTCCGTGGCCGGCGAAGATCGCATTGCTCTCCGCGATCAACCGCTCACCGAGCCGCCACAGCCGCTCGATCACATTCTCGCGCTTGATCTTGTCGATGGTCGCGATGGCGGCGGCGAGCGAGAGCGCCTCGCCGCTATAGGTGCCGGAGAAGAAGATATCCTCCATGCGCACCATCAGCGCGCGCCGCCCGACCACCGCCGCGATCGGCATGCCGTTGCCCATCGCCTTGCCGAAGCAGGCAAGGTCGGGAGTGACGCCGGTATGCGCCTGGGCACCGCCGATATGCACCCGGTAGCCGGTCACGATCTCGTCGAAGATCAGCACCGCGCCGTGGCGCGACGTGAGTTCGCGCACGGCCTCCAGGAAACCGGGCTCGGGCGCGCGGACGCCCGATGGCTCGAGGATGACCGCGGCATAGGCATCCGGCGCGCGCTCGAATAGCGCCTTCAGCGCATCGGCGTCGTTGAACGGAAAGACGTCCGACAGCGCCCGCACCGCCGCCGGCACGCCGAGATCGCGGCTGGTGGTGCCGATATACCAGTCGTGCCAGCCGTGATAGCCGCAGAGCGCGACCCGGTCGCGGCCGGTGGCGGCGCGCGCCAGGCGGATCGCCGCGGCGGTGGCATCGGAGCCGTTCTTGGCGAAGCGCACCATCTCCGCGCAGGGGATGTCGGCGACCATGCGTTCGGCGAGATCGGCCTCGAGCGTGGTCGCAAGCGAGAAGCTCATGCCGCGCTCGAGCTGGGAGCGGATTGCAGCATCGACGTCCGGGTCGCCATAGCCCAGCACGTTCGCCATCAGCCCCTGCAGATAGTCGATATAGACATTGCCGTCGGGGTCGGCGACGCGGCAGCCCTTGCCAGCGATCAGAAACAGCGGGCTTGCACCGCGCACCCATTGCTGGTGGCTCTTGGAGAAGGTCTGCGCGGCCAGCGGCACGACCTCGGCGGCGCGCGCGAAGAGCTGGTTGGAGCGCGCGAACGACTTTTGTGCGGCGACGCCCGTCGACTTCGCGAGATCGCGCACCGCGCCTTCATTGAGCGCGTGCTTGCGATTGACCCAGAAGAGGTCGGGTTCGGCCGTCATTGCCGCCACCGCCTCCATCCAATGAAAGCCGTCCGGCAGACGGTCCAGCAGGCGGCGCAGGAAGGCGAGATCCTCGGGCTCGTCGAGGGTCCAGCGCAGATGGCTGAAATCGACCGTGTTGACGATCTGCTCGGTGCTGAAGTCGCCGTGCGGCAGCCGATCCTTCAGCCGACCATGGATATAGGGCGTAACATGCTGGCGCAGAAAGGGCTCGCGCGCCTCCGCATGGGCACGGTCGAGCGCCGCGCGCGAGAACACCTCGACGTCGAGGCCGTCGGGATAGGACCGAGTGAGGTGGTTGGAAACGTAGTCGACCCCGCCCGACCGGAACTTGGCGATCGCCAGGTCGATCACCTCCGGGTCGATCATCGGACAGTCGCCGGTCAGCCGCACGACCGCCTCGGCGTTGGTTTCGGCCGCGATGGCGGCGAAGCGGGACAGCACGTCCTCCTCGCTGCCGCGATAGAGCGCCACGTCCTCCAGCCCGCTGACATAGTCGGCCAACGGGTCGTCCGCGGTGGCTTCGCTGCAGGCGAGCCACAACGCATCGATCCCGGTGGCCACGCGCGCCCGGGCGAGCGTGTGGCCGATGGCGGGCCGCCCGGCGATCTCGGCCAACACTTTGCCCGGCAGACGCGACGAGCTCATGCGCGCCTGGACGATGGCGACAATATTCGTCATTCCGCCGCCTCGGATGTCGGGGCGAAGCTGGGATTGAAGCAGGCAACAAAGACCTTGTCGGACGGCACCGGCGTGCCGTCGACCGACTCGAAGAACTGGTCCTTGAGCACCGCCTCCACCTCGAAGCCTGCGGCGGTGTAGGCACGCAACGAGCTCACGTTCAGAGAATCGATGCTCGCGCTCAGCTTACGGATGCCGTGCTCCGCAAAGGCGACGCCGATCCCGAGGCGGATCGCCGCGCGGGCGAATCCCTTTCCCCAGGCCTCGCGCTCACCCATGACCGTAATGAGATCCGACGTGCGGTGTCGCGGATGGATCGGCCCGATCTTGAGGTTGCCGATATGAAGATCGTCGGCCGAGCGGCAGATCGCGTACATGTGCCAACGGCCGCTTTCGCGTCCCTCGCGCAGATGGGCAAGCGCATCGTCGCGGCCGATACCGCGCGCTTCCAGGAAGCGGGTAACCTCTGCATCGGCGAACCAGCCGACATAGCGCTCGTCAATGTCCGCTTCGACGAGCGGCCGCAAATAGATACCGCTATCGACATTTGCCGCCGGGTGCGTCACGGCAGCGACTCCAAGGGCGTCACGAGGCAATCCGTGAACGGGATCACCGCGACCGGGTCCGGCACGGCGATCTCGGGCAACGGCTCGCCCTTGGCGAGGGAGATCAGATCTTCGTAAAACGGCACGCCGGCGAGGATCGCCGCAGCGATGCTGCCCGAAGGCCGCGGATTGAGCTCGATCACCACCGGCGTCCCATCGGCTGCCGTCATCACGTCGTAGTCGTAGAGCCAGCTGAGCCCCATCGCCGCGGTCACCTCGCGCGCAAGGGCCATCAGCGCGGGCGTGGGCTCGAGCACACCGCCGGTAAAAGGCACACCCGCCGGATTGAGCCGGCGCCGCGGCATGGCGCGCAACACCTCGCCCTCGCGGGCGAGGACATCGATGTCGTAGGCGGGCGGGAACAGCCGTTCCATGACCATCGCCGGCAGGGTCCGCTCGACCGAGGCCAGATAGTCGGCCTTGAAGGTGCGGAGATCCATGTGCCATTCGCGTGAGGCGAGATAGGGCTGAGCGCCTTCGACATCGTTGCGGACGACGATCGTGCCCCGATTGCCCCGTGCCACCAGGGGCTTGACCGCGAATTCCCGTCCGTCGCGCGCGAAGCGGTCGACGGCGGCGGCCAGCGCGTCCGGGCCGGCGGCGAGCGACCAGTCGGGGGTGCCGATGCCGGCGGCCTCTAGGTGTTCATATGTCGCGGCCTTGTTGGTCATGATCTCGAGCGTCTCGCGCGGCGCACAGGCCAGCGCGGCACCTTTGTCTTCGATCGCCGCGCGGTCCGCCGCCAGCGCCAGCGCCTCCTCGTCCGACCAGGGCAGTATGAGGTCGATGCCGTGCCGCTCGACGAGCGCGGCGATCGCCTCGACATATCCCGGCTCGTCACCGCCCGGAACCACCGCAAAGGCGTCGGCGAAATAGCGCCCGGCGGCGTCGGGCCGCGTATCGACACCGGCGACCCAGACCTCGTGGCGGCGGCTTTCCCTGAGCAGCCGGATGTTGAGCGGCGCTAGGGCGCCGCCCGCCGCCGTGACCAGCACGCGGACGCTCATCGCCCCAGATCCACGTTGTCCTCGGTCAACCCGGCGAGCCGGGCGACGGGCTGGCGGACCTTGCGGCCGAGAACCCGGTCGAGCCAGCCGGCGGGCAGCGCCGGCCGATCGGCGGGCAGGCGCATCAGGAATACGTCGCCGGAATGGATGACCTCGCCAGCCGCCAGGTCGCGGGCGGCGACGAGCCGCCGGTGCCGGGCCTCGCGCAAAGGCAGCTCGGCCTCGACCGGCGCCTTCGCGGAGCTTCCCAGCATCGCCTCGACGGCGCGGATATCGCGCGACATGGCGGCGAACTCATCCGGCTCGAGCGAGATCGCGTGATCCGCTCCGGGCGCGGAGCAATCGAGGGTGAAGTGCTTTTCGATCAGACTCGCTCCGGCGGCAACCGCCGCGATGCAGGCAAGCGCGCCTTCGTGGTGGTCCGAGTAGCCCACCGGCACGCCGAAGCTTTGGCGCAGAGCGTCCATCGCACGCAGGTTCAGACTGCTGGCGGGCGCGGGATAGAGCGAGGTGCATTGCAGGATCGCGAACGCCTGGCAACCGCTCTCACACGCCGCCTCGACCGCGGTCTCGACTTCGGACATCTGCGCCATTCCGGTGGACAGGATCAGTGGCTTGCCGGTTTCCGCGGCGGCGCGGATCAACGGAACGTTGGTCAGGAGGCCCGATGAGATCTTGATCGCCGGCACGCCGGCCGCCTCGAGCCGCGCCAGCGCGCTGAGGTCGCCCGGCGTCGAGAACAGCACGACCCCCGCCTCCTTCGCGCAGCCCACGAGGCGCTCCTGGGCGCCTTCAGGAAGCACGCTCGCGGCGAAGATCGCATAGCTCTCCGTCTCCGGGTGGTAGCTCTCCTCCGGCGTCACGGTCTGCAGCTTGACCGCGTCGGCCCCGGCGTGGGCGGCCTCCTCGATCATCGCCGCGCATAGGGCTTCGTCGCCGCCGTGGTTGACGCCGATCTCGGCGATCACGAAGCAGGGGTGGGTCCCGCCGATCTTGCGGCCGGCAACGGAGATTTCGCGCGGCGGCAACATGGCCGCTCAGGACGCGGTCCGGGTCGCGCGATCGGCGGCCCTGGCGGCGCCCGCGCCCTGGAAGAAGCGCGCGGTGATCGCATCGGCCGCGCGACGGCCGGCGCCGGGGCCCCAGGCGCCGAATACCTCGCGCAGCAGAGCCTCGCGCGCCGCCGCCTTGCCGGCCGCCTCGCGCTCGATGTCGGCCAACGGGCGCGCTAGGAAGGCGGCAAGCTTTTCCATCAGGTCCGGCGCGCCACCGTCGAACAGGAAGAAGGCCTCGGCGAACCGAACGCGCATCTCGGCGTCGAGCGGCTGCACGTCCGGCCAATCGATCATCACCAATGGGAGGCCGGAAAGTGCGCACCAACCGACCGTGCTGGTCGCCCCCGAGGTCACCACCAGCCGGTGCCCGCCGATCATGTATCGGAGGTCGATCTCGCGCTCGTAGAGCTCGACGTTCGGGCAGGCGCGGGCGGTAACGATGATCGGATCGGGGTCGGGATAGCGCAGCGCCGGATAGGGCTTGAAGGCGACGCGCTGCGGCGCATTCCCGAACACCTGCTCGATCAGCGCGATCTCGCGGCGCGCGCGCTCGGCGTCCGAGACGGTCGCGGTCAATAACTGGACGTTGCCGAGATAAAGCGTCGTCGAGACATAGAGGATCGGAGCCTTCGCGCTGGCGCCAGGCACCCGCTTGGTGCGGTAGTAGTCGCCGGGCAGGCCCACGGCGAGCGATCCGCCGCGGCGGTATGGGTTCGCATCGGAAACCTGGGCGCCGCGCTCGCTGTAGGCGATCAGGAGATCGGCAACATTATTCTCGCTGTTGACCTGAAGATCGATCGGGGTGTCGGCGATCTCGCGCCGGATCCCGTGTTGGAACGCGATCAGCGGTACGCCGTGTTGCGCGCAGATATCGGCTAGTCCCGCGATCGACGGCCCGTTGGGCGCGTTGGTCAGGACCACACGGCGGCGCTTCGCCGGCAGCCGTTCGAACCGGCGCGCCCAGTAGTCGCGGGCGGCGAGCTGTTCGGCGACCTGGGCGGCCGCCTCCTTCTCGATCGCAGACGCCAGCAGCGACAGAGCGGCGGGTTGGATCCAGACCGCGAAGCTCCGTCTGAAGTCCACGACGACCATCGCCTTGATCCGCGCAGCAAGGGTCGCCGAAAGCCCGGCAGGCGGAACCGACGTCGGCAACGGCGCCACCGAAACACGGTAGCCGCGCGCGGCAAAGGCCAGCGCGGTCTCCTTCACCAACTCGTTGTCCTTCAACACGATAACGTCGCCCCTGCCCCACCGTCCGGGCAGCAAGCGCCAAAGCCGCATGACCACCGGGTAGAGCACGCGGCGCAGGCCGACGATGCGCAGCCGCGCCGCCAAACCTGCCTGGCCGCCGCCGATGGTTCGGCCGAACGCTGGCAACGAGACCGCGACAGTGTGGATCTCCGCTTGCGCGTTTGACGCGAGAAGACTGTCCCAGGGCGCATTGAGAAGGGAGTTCATGAAGGCGTCGCCACAATCAACCTGCAGGGCCAGGCGCGGCGCGGCGAAATCCTCCGGCGCCAGCCAGGCTGCCTTGCGCAGCTGTTTCTGGTGGCGGTTGAAGGCGCGGGCGATGGTGATCGCGCATCTAGACAAGTCGGGGTCGTCCTTCGCCCGGCGATAGACCGCCAGCGTGAAGGCGTTGATCTGGTCGATGAAGGCGCCGAGCCGCGCGCCGGAAAGCCGTGCATCGAGCTCCCCGTAGGCGAGACCGGGATCGAGCAGCATCGACGGCGAGGAGCAACGTATCGGTGTTTCCCTCGGCAGCCCGTCGCCATACGCCGCCTCCAGCGCCGCGCGGCTGTCGCAGAGGACCACCAGCCCATTCGCTGTCTTGGCCATGATCGCTCGTCAGAGATGGAGGTGGTTCATCAACTGGTGGAGCGCGTTGTCGAACTGGTCGGGTTGGCGGAAGTACATCACATGCTGGGTCTTCACGTTCGACCACTTGTAGTGGCCGGTCAGCAGTCCGATCAGCAACCCGTAGGGCAGGCGGAAGATCTCGTAGCGTGGATCGGCGACGGCATCGCGCGCGACCCGGGTTACCTCCTGGCTATCGGGGGCGACG
>Ga0307380_10012100_pt1 | contig 10757 bp, 24 predicted proteins | sample UN3MG_FD_202239 | JGI IMG/M metagenome (GOLD analysis project Ga0307380, IMG submission 202239) | Soil microbial communities from Risofladan, Vaasa, Finland - UN-3 | ecosystem: Environmental > Terrestrial > Soil > Coastal area > Acid sulfate soil | place: Finland: Risofladan, Vaasa | collected... | reverse complement strand
AATTACTAGATATTTTAATAGAGAACAATTAAAAGATAAAATTCATGTTGTTGGGTTTCCTATGGATTGGAAGAAAGAACTTAGTGGGTTAGAAGAATTAAAACAAATGCCTAAAAAGGATATTATAATATTTCCACATAGATTGAATAAAGAAAAATCACCTGAGTCATTTGATAAACTAAAAACAGTTTTACATAAATATCAATTTATAACAACTGTAGATAAAAATTTATCTAAAGAAGATTATTATAAATTGTTATGTACAGCTAAGGTTGTGTTTAGTGCTAGTAAACAAGAAACGTTTGGAATCGGAACTGTTGAAGCTATGTTACTTGGTTGTATTCCAGTAGTGCCAGATAGATTAGCTTATGTAGAATTATATAATCCTTTGTTTAAATATAATGATTCATATACTTCTAGACAAAGAATAGAACATATAATGGAAAGATATTATAGTAGTGAAATATTAGATAAGGCTTTAAAAGAGAATCAAGAAAAAATAATAAAGGATAGTTTAGATGCTATCCCAAAAATGTGCGAGGTAATTAAAAATGGTATATGAACCAGATATTTCAAAAAATCCGTTCGGTCATGCTCATCCAATATTAATTTTAGGTATAGGAGCTTATGTGGCATCATTTTTAACAACATGGGTTCCTGGATGGTTAGGAATAGGATTAATATTTTTAGGAAGTATAGCAAGTGTATATAATTTGTCACAAGGGGTGTAAAATGGTAAAGAAAAAAGAAAACAATTTAAAATTATTAGCAAAGGGAATGTTGTTTAGATATGTAACAGCTATAATATATATTATGGGAATGATAGCATTAATTTTTGATAATATATTTACTGTTGTATTATTAGGAATATCTGGTTTTGTAACTGCTTTATTAACTCTATACTATGAACTTAGATTTATTAGAAAAGAATTAAAGGGTGAGTAAATGAAACTCTGGATAGGAAAAGAGAAGGAGGGGTTCTATAAAGGACTTTATACTCTATTTGTTGGTAGCAGTACAATAACTGCTGAGGATATTTTTAATACTATAGAAACTGAAAAAAGAGATATACAACAAATATATTTTGGAGCAGGCAGATGTACAACTATCAATTATAGTGTTGTTAAAAAAGTATTAAAGACATATGGCGATGTTTTAGATTTTTTAATTACTTTAGAAATTGATATTAATGAATTGAATAAAGCTCCAAAAGATATATTAAGTAGTAATCATATAGAATGGATTATTACAATTAACAATACGAACTTTAATCTATTAAAGAAAATTCCGAATGTTCAAACACAATTAAAGATGCAATCGGTAGAAACAAAAGAGAAATGTTTATATATAGCATCAATGCAAAATGTTGAAGATACAAATATAAAAACACTAGAAGGAAAAACGTATAAAGGAGATAAGATAATAAAATGAGCAAAGTAGAATATGTACCGGCTATTGGAGAACAATTCAATTCAGTATGGAAAAGAGGATTAGACTATAAAGGATTTGATATGAAGTTCTTTACTGATAAAAGCCACTTCAATTATAATATAGGTTTACAGAGTTGTTATTATGGGATGGAAGGAGTCGGAAAAGGTTGTGACTTACAAGATAATAATTATAGAAAACTAATAGGCTATCCAAAAGATAAAGTATTAATAGGAGATAGTGGAGGATTCCAGATAGCAAGCTTTAAGAAGAAGGGACTTGTTTGTAATTTAACACCTTTAAAAAGTTTAAGATGGCAAGAAGCAAATTGCGATATAGGTATGAACTTAGATGTTCCGCCAACACTTGATAAGGTTCCTTCCTTTAGTGAGTTTAATGATGCATTAAAAGTAAGTGTAGATAATTTTAAGTTATTTGAAAGTAAGAGAGAAAACTATAAATTAAAGTTATATAATGTACTGCACGGGGAAACGATTAAACATATGGACATCTGGTACAATGCTGTTAAAGATTTTAATTTTGATGGTTGGGCAGTAGGAATGAAACCTCCATGGGACAGCATGATACAAGCTATGGGTTTTATGTATCTATGGGAAAAGGGTGAGTTTGATAAATCTAGTTTTACAGGTGTACACTTTTTTGGAACCTCGGGCAAGCACGTATGTCCGACATTAGCTTATTGTGCTAGTAAGTTAAAGAAACAAAAAGTAACGTATGATAGTAGTAGTTATAATATAGGAAGTATATATAGAACATACTATCTACCATATGACATAGGTCCAAGTTTAAGTTTTGGGGAAAAGTTTAAAGTACAAAATCCAAACATAACAAGTTTGCCTTGTAGATGTCCTGTCTGTAATAGTATAGATGATATTAATGATTTAAACGGAAAAGATATATATGCAGGTACATTAATTAGCTTACACAATATGTGGCAGTATGTACAGTTCAATGATACACTTAATGGTTTAGTAAATCAAAAGGATAAGTTTGTTGATTATCTAAATAAGATTAATATAGATAAGAAGACATTAGTAAGTTTTGATTTTATAGACTTTGCAATGGAACACGGATTAGATAAAGCTGTTAAGAAGTTTAACAATTGGTTGATATCACAAACTATAGATAAAACAAAACAACGTGGGATTTGGGATTATTAAAATGATAACAATAACTAAAGTCGTAACAAGAAATATTATAATGGATTTTGTAGCAACTGTACAAAATATATTAGGAATGAATTTAAAATCATATGAGGAAATGATAGAGAAAGGAATTAAACAAATAGAAGACGAACTAAAGGAAAAGAAGATTAAATTAAAATGGTTTCGTTATGAGATGAATCAATTAACAAATGGCGGTATGGCTATAATGTTATATGGTGAAGAAAAATGAAATTAATTTCTACATTATTTATTATTACAATTTTATCTTTATTATGTTTAGGAGGAATGATAGGTAGTGAGAACTATAAAAACGAAGAAGATTACGATAACTATATTATAAGATATGATAATATTACAAACAATGGTATAGATAGTTTTTATAATCGTACCATTTCTAATTATGATACATATGAAGAAGGATACAACGATTATAATTTAGGTTATATGATTACTGAAACTTTATACTATGGGATGAAGATGAGTTTTAGAGTAGCTAGAGTAGGAATTAAAATAGGATATCAAAATCCACAATATAATTTTATAATGTTTTCGTGGATGTTAAATTTATTTTTAATACTTTCAGTTTTATTAATGTGTCTTCCAGCATTGCCTTTAATAATAGCAATCGGGTATTTATTATATATTGGTATTAAAAAGTTGATAAAATTTATTATTAGTTATTTCAAACATTTATTTTTATTTGATGACGATGAATAAACCTAATTTAGATTGGAGAAGACCGTTAGATTGTCCTAAATGTAAAAGCAAGAAATCTTTTATTGAAGGTTATTGTAATAAATGTAGATATGATGTAGCATGACAAACGAAATATTAATACTAGACCTTGAGACACGTACCTACGGTAAGCCGGATGCTGATAAAGATAAAATAAAGTTGTTCGGATGTTATAGTTATATTACTAACAGACCTTACATACTAACTGATATTAGCGAGATACAAACGTTGATTAACAAACATAAGTATATAGTAGGGTTTAATATAAAAAACTACGATAATCCTATATTACAACGACACGGCATTAGTTTGAAATATAAATATATTATTGACTTAATGGATATATTTAAAAGACGTGCCGGACAAATGATGATTAAGAAGGGTATGTTAAAAGATTTACTAATGAGTTATAGTTTAGATTATATTACTAAGACTTTAGATATTGTAAGTGATGATACAGCAAAGAAGAAAATCGATTACACTTTATTTCAAAAAGATAAATGGACTCCTGAGGAACTTAAAGAGATTAAAGAATATTTAGTTAGAGATATAGATGTTACTAAAAAATTATATGAATGGACTGAAAATCATTTTTCTTCATTAAAGAGTTTTCTAACAGAACATGATATAAAGAGTAAAGCTTATTTAACAGCTTCTCCAGCTAGTATAGCATATAAGGCTATTTGTAAAGCTATGAAGTGGTCAGAAGAATACGGACAAGGATGGGAAGAAGACGACGAAAGTATAAGTGGAGGATATGTAGCTTATCCTGCAGGAGAAAGATTTGAAGGAAACATTTATTGTTTAGATTTTAATTCTCTATATCCTCATATTATGATTATGTGTAATTTATATGGAAGACGAGAAAATAATGTTAACGATAGACCGTTTTGGATAGGAGGAGATAAATGGAAGGTAGACGGAAGTTATTATAGTGATGAGTTAGCAGAAGTAGGAAAACTATTAAAGAAATGGTATGCAGATAGAGTTGAGTTTAAAAAAGTTAAAGACCCTAGAGAGTATGGTATTAAGATTATTATAAATATTATTTATGGCATATTAAATAATCCTACATATATAAGAGTATATGATAAAATTGCAGGTGGTGACTGTACACGTATAGGAAGACAATGGACAAGGTATGCAAGAAAGATATTTAGAGAAGCAGGTTATAAAATTATTTATTCAGATACTGATTCCATATATATACAAGACCCTTATAATGATAAAGAGAAGATGTTGAAAGTTAAAGATGAAATTATAAATACTATTAAACAAACAGTTCCGTTTCCACAAGATACGTTTGATATGGGCATAGATGCTGAGATAAATTATATGTTCTTTTTCAAAGGAGGAGGAAAGGAGAACGACGATGAAATGGACGAAGATGATTATATTAATAAGCCAAAAGGATTTATGAAGAAAAATTACATCTATGTCGAACAAGATGGAAAAGTTGTTATAAAGAATTTAGGCATTAGAAAGAAATCTAATAGTCCATTATCTAAAAAGATATTTAATGATGATTTGATGCCAAAGATTAAAGAAGGACAAGTTAAATTTAGTAAGACTCTTATAACTAATCTGATTACTAAATATTTAGAAGAGGATATTATGTTAGCATCGTTAAGAAAGGATGTAGGAACATTAGAACAGTATAAGAAATCGCCTACTGGATTACAGGCACAAATTTCTAAACAGTACGGTCCTGGAATACATTTCTTGATTCCGAATACGAAGAACATCGGTGTAGGAAAAGGAAAGAGCTATTGTACAGTTGAAGAGTTTAATGAAAGGAAATTAAATTGGACACATATCGATACTACTGGAATTTGGAAAGAATTAGATTATTTTATTAAACCTTTAAAGGTTATTAGTATATTTGACTTTGATAAGAAGACAGGGAATATAAGATGAAATGTAATATAAAAAACGGATTTAAATGGAGTACTATATTTTTTAGTATTCTTTTATTTATGTATTTTAGTTTTGGAATAACAATATGGGTATTTATATTTAATTGGTTTTTAATAAGAGTAATAATTTATATAATTGTACTAGGTTTTATATTTGGAGCATTTTTTGAGGGACAACTATTTTAAGATGAACATAAAAATAGATTTAAAGATGGATAATAGATTATTTGGAATAATTATAGCTATATTAATAATTATAGTTTTATTCTTTGTTAATTACGGGCATCCTATTATAGAAGTAAATCATTATCATAATGCTTCGTTAATTGATAGACCATTTCCTACAAGTTGGATAGATAGAACAGATGAAATATGCTATAATCAACACGATATGGAATTGTATTGGCAAGAGTTTGAAATAATAAAATGATATACGTAGGAATAGATAACGGACTTAGTGGAGGCATCACAGTATTAGATAAAGAACAAAACATAATAAAGTCTTTTATAATGCCTACACTTAAAGTCAATAAGAAAAATGAATATGATACTAAAAGTATTGTAGAATTTTTTCATAACCCTGGGTATGCGTTATCAGACATCCATTGTTGTTTAGAGAAGTCACACGTTAGGCCAGTATCTGGAAAACGTGCTTGTTTCATGACAGGATATGGTTATGGACTAATGCAAGGCATTTTAGAATGTATAGGAGTAAGTTATGAAATTGTTACTCCACAAGCGTGGATGAAAGAATTAGGACTTAATAGTAAAGAAGGAAAAGGAAGTATTCCGTTTTGTCAACGTAAGTGGCCTAACTTTGATTGGGCACGGACCGAACGTTGTAAAAAAGCACACGACGGAAAAACCGATAGTGCGTGTATTGCGTTATATTGTTACAGGAGAAACATATGACATTAAATCAAATAATCGAAGAAAGCGAACCATATGGAGGAGAATGTTATACTGTTATGGTAAGAGCATATCTAGAAGCTTATGAAAAACATAAAAGTATTTTTGGAAGTTATAAAGAATTAACAGGTTTAGATTATACTTTAAAGATGTTTAATAGAGAAGTATATCAAATGAGAGCAGCAAGAGAATCAAAGTTACAATATTTATTACAACGAGCGATAGAACCACAGAGCGAAGAATGAAGAAGAAATTCACTTATGAAAAAGGATACTTCCTTGATGCAGATGAGGATTATATCATTTGGGTCTTGGAAAAGATTTGTGAAGAGGAAGAACCAGGTTTTGGTAAATGTAAAGGAGATTATGAAGTAGTAATAGAAATACGTAAATCCAAACAAGTAGGTAAGAAGAAATGAAGGAGAATACTGATACATTAATTGAAAGTAATGTTTTAATGATTTTAAATCCTTTAAGTTGGTTTATAATTTTTATAATTAAAAAAATAATAAACAAAGAAATTAAAATAAATAAGATGCAACAAACAGCTAAGAGGTGAATGAATATGGATATAGTAAAAAGAACAGCTGAGATTACAGAAGATATATACAATAGTTATGGGAGCAGTTCAGGAGTTTTATTTGGAATACCTGCTGGTTTAAGAACATCAGTTGCAGTTATTATAAAACTAGTACTTGAATCAACGAAAGAAGGTATGAAATGAGAATAACTATAACAATCAATAAAAGAACAGCAAAGCATTTAGAAGATGGACATGATTGGTATGATTGTTGTGGAGAAACAGAAATAGTTATGAAAAAGATTCAGAAACAAATACAGCTTTCCAAACAAAAAGGTAAGAAACAATGATAAGTACAAAGACAATATTAAAGAAGAATGCTATAAGATTAGCAAAACATCATAAAAAGAATTGTGATGGGGAGACTTGTGCTATAAGTCTTTATATGATTTATGAGTTATTAAAAGAAGCTGGAATTAATGTTACAAGAGATGAAATGAAACATTTCGTATAACGAACAAAAGGTGAATGAAAGATGAAAATAAAAGAAATAAAAATAATGATAAAACATAATTGTAGTTATTGCGAATTATGTAATACAATTTTTAGTGTTAAAGATGATAACCAAATAATGATATGTGAACCCTGTCCAATTTGTAAAGAACCTGAACATAGTTTATATTGGATTGAAAAGGGATGGTATCCTTTAGAAATACCTACTCCAACCAAGAGGTGAATGAAACAATGACTTGGACAGGTAAATTAACTAAATGCCCTGAATGTGGTAAAATGACATTAGATTATAACAATACCATTTTCAGATATTATTGTCCTGAGTGTGAATATTGTGAAGATGTATGAGATTCATATAAGAAGTCATAGAGGAATGAAATGAATTTAGAGTGGTTTGTAAGAGAAGCAAAGAATTGTTGTCCAATAGAAGAATGTCACGAACTATGTACCACACTTGGTAATTTTACTATGTTAGGTTGGATAATAATAATTGGCTTTGCTATTATATTAGCAATGTTTATAAAAATAATAAATGATAATTTAATTATTAATGAAGGAGATATAAAATGAAGAAAAGAACTAGTAGAATAATATGTCTTTGTATAAGTATCTTTATGACAATTATAACAGCATTAATAGTTATTTATACATTTATATTAGTAGGAGGAGCAAACTCTGGTTTTACCATTCAAGATGTTTATAATTATTGTTGTAAGAATCCAGAGGTTGAAATAACTATACATGGAGATAATTGTACTAATGTAATAAATAATATTTATGGAGGCTCATGTAACTAATATGAGGAATGAAAAATGAAACAGATAATTTTAATTTTAACTTTGATAATTTTGTGTAGTTTTGTTTACGGTGTCGGAGAACACAATTTACTATCAATAGAATATTGTGAAGGATATGTTGATGTATTTGATAAGACAAAAAACAAATTAGATTATAATTTTATACATTGCGCGCGTAACAATGATGATTGGATTTGTGATTGTAATAAAGCACCGTTCAATTTAACTTTTACATATAATGAAACAATAGTAAAAGAATATGATTTTATTGTAAGATATTATATTGATAAACCTTTTAAAGGAGATAATGAAAGAATTTATAGTCACGAAGGTTTAGTATTAGGTACAGTACCTCCACCTCCTCCTTTTAGATTTACATTTCCTTCGTTTGAAAACAATAGCGGATTAATTATTTTTGGTATAATAGCAGTTATATTTATGTTTAGTATAGGTGTTATTGTTGTACTAATTAAAAAAGTATTAAAAGAAGATGTAGATGAAGAAGAATTAGATAGGTTCTTTGAGAAACAACGTCTTAAATAATCATAAAGTTTATATAGTGGTGTTGTTTTAAATAATATAGAGGTAAATTAAAATGATAAAATGTACAACAATTCATGAAGTTAAAGAACAAGCAGAGCATTTAGATGTTGCTAGTATGGTTCCGGTATTTATTGAGGATAATGGAGTTACTAAACCAGTAAAGAAATTTGTTGGTGTTTATAATAACACTCAAGGAGAATTCTGTAATATTGTTTCGCCGACATATAAATTAGTACAGCATAAAGATTATATTATTAATTTTGCTAATGCATTAGATAGACTAAATATTAAATATGATATGGAAATAAAACCACAAGGAGATAAAGTTTATGTTGATGTATCATTTAGTGAGAAAACACATAAATTTGAAAAACTTAATGAGGAGTTTATTACAGGAATAAGATTAGTTAATAGTTATGATAAAAGTACAGGAATAGGTATTATGCCTAGATATACAAGATTAGCTTGTACTAATGGAATGATTATGACTAGAAGTGAAATGAAGTTTAATGTAAGTCATAGAAGTAAAATGTTAGAAGAAGTAGAAGGGTTTATTGAGACTAGATTAAATACTATTATAAATTCAAGTGATGAACTAAGAAACTTTGTTAGTGTATCAATGAAAGACAGTATTGAATGGTTAACAGTTACAAAAATTATGGAGAAGTTAATTGTTCAGTTAAAACATAGAGAAGAGATATTAAAAAGATTAGATATAAGTGTTGTTGTAAATAAACCAAAAAATAAGAAAAAACAGATTAGTTATGTAATGGAAAACAAATTAAAGAAAAAAATAACTAGATGGGATTTATACAATGCAATAACTCATTATTTAACACATGGGGAACAGATAACACCTCATATAGAAATGGTACATCAAAAACACGCTGAGAAAGTTTTAATGACACCATTAAAGGTATTAGCAATTGAGGTTGAGACCAGATGAGTATATATAAAGAATTAGATGATGATGTTAACGAACTTTTAAATAATACAGAAGATATAAATCAGTTATTAAATATTTGGAAGGAAATAGATGAAGCTAAGAAGTTATCAGAAAAAACAGATGAAAGAATTAGAATTAAACTTAAAACCTTTTTAAAGGAAAAACAATGGGAGGACTATAAAGATAAAGAAAGTAAGATTCATATTAAGCTTGGATTACAAGAACGTAAAATAATTGATAAAGAAGAAATAAAAAAATTATTAACTTCAGCACAATTAGCACAAGTGACGCGTATAACTTCATTTGAGAAATTAAGTATTATAACACCAGAATATAGAGAGAGGTTGAAGAAAATTGTCCGAAAAAAAAATAAATAGGGAAAAACTTAAAAATAAGATTAGTAAGAATTTAAAGAAGATACAGAATATCTTAGAAGAAAATCAAACAATTAATAATGTAAATAAGTTAGCAAAAAATAAGAAGAAAGTAATGAAACTCGAGGAGGAGAATAAAAAAATGGTAAAATTAGCAATAGGTCCTCACGGACTAGAAAAAGCAGATGTTAATAAAAAGGAAAGTATAGTAGAAAATAAGGTGCAACTAGAACCGATTGTTGAACAACCTGGAGATATGTATGATGTACCTCCTGTTCCGCCAGTTATGAATCAACTGCCTATACAAGAAGCTGAATATGCACAGCAGGAAGCTGAATATGCACAGGAAAATCCTTTTGATAATGTACAAATGCAACAACAACAGGAACTAGAAAGACAGCAAAATATGATGATGTCTCAAATGCCTCAACAACCGCAGATGCAAATGCCTCAACAACCGCAGATGCAACCACAAATGCAACCGCAGATGCAACCACAAATGCAACCGCAGATGCAACCACAAATGCAACCGCAGATGCAAATGCAAATGCCACCACAGATGCAACCGCAAATGCCACCACAGATGCAAACTTCGGAAAATGTTGTTGTAAGTATTAAAATAACAACAGGCGAAATACTTGAAGCAGATGTTTCATCAATTCAATTACCTGAGTTTATTAAGAACATAAATGAAGGTATAGCAGAACAAGGACCGATACAGCTTAACGATAGATTATTTATAAACGGTAGAAATATTGTTTATTTTCAATTTTAAATTGTAGGGGGTATTATAAAATGGGAAATTTTAAAGAAGTAATGGAAGAAGAAAAATCAGTTAATAAGTGGTTTATTGGTAAGGTTTTTATAACAGGAATGTTTTGTGGTGTTAT
>Ga0307380_10012099_pt1 | contig 10757 bp, 9 predicted proteins | sample UN3MG_FD_202239 | JGI IMG/M metagenome (GOLD analysis project Ga0307380, IMG submission 202239) | Soil microbial communities from Risofladan, Vaasa, Finland - UN-3 | ecosystem: Environmental > Terrestrial > Soil > Coastal area > Acid sulfate soil | place: Finland: Risofladan, Vaasa | collected... | reverse complement strand
TGCTTCTTTCAGTTTTTTCTCCGCTTTTTCGCCCGGATGCTCCGTATGCTTGTCCAAGATAATCTGCAAAATTTTTTTCGCTTTTTTCCAGTCGCTCTCGAAGGTAATTAAAACCGGTATCTCGTTCCAGATGTATTGGAACCCCTTGCTGTAATTAATCAGAGACTGGCTTAAAACGGTGCTGTTGGGGACATGGATAATGCGCCCAGTGCTTTGATCGGCCTCAACCCACCTGCCGATTTCCATGACCGTAAACTGGAAGGGCCGGATGTCTATCACATCTCCGGCGTTGTCTCCGATCTGTATACGGTCTCCCACGGCAAAGGGTCTTCTCCAGAGAATGAAAATCCAGCCCGCCAAGCTGCTCACCAAGTCTTTCAAAGCGATAGCCAGCCCGGCCGAGAGCAATCCCAAGAAAGTGGCTAAAGACTGCACCCCCTTGAACCAAACCCGTCCAATCAGAATAAAGCCCAGGAAAACGGCCACATAAGCGGTGGTTTTCCTCCAGTTATAACGGGTGCGGAGGTCCTCCGTCTTTCTTACGACGATCCGGTTGATTAAGGTGCGCAGCAGCCATAGCACCAAGATAATGACCAGCGAGTTTATAACATTACTCTGGATATCTGGGATTAATTCCAGGGAAGAATGAAATAACTTTGACAGTTTGTCCATCGCACTTGTTCCTTATATGCGTTATCCGATCCAGAGTAAAAGACCTATCCTCAAGGAACTTTTGCAACCATATGGGTTATCCGAGTTTTAACCTTATAATACCTCTCAGCTTGCTGCGGAGCAGCTCATTAAAACAAATCAACAATCCTAAATCAGAAGCGACCGGCCGGCCGCCCCTGATTATTTTGTGCGTAATTTTCACCGGAACAGAGTATAGCATGTTCCCGGATATACATTCTTGTCCTGCAAAAGCTAGTCGATAACCTTCTCGAATCCCACTTTTCTCATGATTTGATAGATCACCCAGGCCATCACCAAGGCCAGGGCTGAAAAAAGAATCGCCGGCACGAATTCCCCCAGGATCAGCTTGCCCAGGCCGAAAAGCGCCCCATAGATCATGGCCGCGCTCGCCAGCCAGCACCAGAGCATGCCGAGATACCCCGAGTCTCTTTTCACTTCCGGACATTCGGCTGCGATATGCTTCCAGCCCTTTCCCCCGGGATGCACCCTGCGGTAGAAAGCCTTGAGGTGCTCGGCTGATACGGGTGATGTAAGCAGGGTGACAGTGATCCAGACAATAGTGGTGAAAGTGATGATCGGGAAAAGAGTGATCGGAAAGGGAATGTCGGTATATAAATAGATATAGCCGTAAGCCAGGAAAGGCGCGACAAGGCCGGCGATCTCGCTCCAGGCGTTGACCCGCCACCAGAACCAGCGCAACAGCAGCACCAGTCCCACACCGGCGCCGCATTCAATGAGGAACTGCCAGGCCCCGGAGATAGTCTCGAAAATGGTGGTGATATAGAGCGCCACGGCCATCATGATTACTGTGGTCACGCGGCTTGCCAGGACGTAGTGCCGATCGTCCCCGTCTTTCTTGATAAAACGCCGGTAGCCGTCATTGATCAGGTAGCTCGTGCCCAGGTTCAACTGGGTGGCGATAGTGGACATATAGGCCGCGAAAAAGGCGGCGATTAAAAGGCCCCTCAATCCTGCAGGCAGATGGTCCCGGATAATGAGCACGAAACCGTCACCCTTCTGCGCCAGGGGGAGATCAGGGTAGAGCACCAGGGAAACCAGCGCTACGATTATCCACGGCCAGGGCCTGACACAGTAATGCCCGATATTGAACCAGAGTGTGGCAAACAGGCTGTGCCTTTCATCCTTGGCGGACATCATGCGCTGGACAATATAGCCCCCTCCTCCAGGTTCGGCACCTGGGTACCAGGAGGCCCACCACTGGAGGCCCAGGAAAGCGATCAAGGCAGGCAGGGTGAGCTTGAGCATCCCCCCGACACCGACCTCCGCAGGCGAGGAAGCGCCAACCGAGGGCAGAAAGCGGAAAGTCTCTGCAGGCAGGCTGGCCTTAAGCCCCGCAATCCCGCCGATCTGGGGCAGTTTTACCGCTACCACAGCCAGCACGATACAGCCGGTCATGGCCGTGCAAAAATGCAGCAGGTCTGCAACCGCAGCGCCCCAGATTCCGCTGGCCGCGCTGTAAAGAGTGACAACCGCCATGCAGCCGATCACCACAATCAGCATATTGTCCCAGCCCATGGTGATCCGCAATATCTTGAACATCGCCAGGTTGACCCAGGCCATGATTACGCAGTTGACAAAAAGCCCCAGGTAAATCGAGCGAAAACCCCTCAGGAAAGCCGCCGGCTTACCGCAGTAGCGCAGCTCGATAAACTCGATATCGGTCAGGATGCCGCTCCTGCGCCAGAGGCGGCTGAAAAAGAACACGGTGAGCGTGGTGCCCAGGATGAAATTCCACCAGAACCAGTTGCCGGCCAGGCCGTTCTTGCCCACTAGCTCGGTGACCGCAAGCGGTGTGTCCGCGGCAAAGGTGGTGGCGATCATCGAGGTCCCGGCAATGTACCAGGGGAGGTTCCTGCCGGAGAGGAAGAAGGTTTGCATACTGCGGCCCGCCCGGCGGACGAAATAAAAGCAGATCAGCAGGACGACTACAAAATACCCGATGAAAATGGTCCAGTCCAAAAGGTTGAATTTCATGGGTCGGCCTCCGGTGCTGAGGTGGCAGGAGATGAAGGAAATAGTCTGAAGAGCGAAAGTTTAGAAAATTCAGAAAAGCACATTTTCATTGACGGTTCACCAATCTAATACCATAAAGGCTTTCAGGCCACACTGAAGATAAAAATTCTTGCCGCCGGAGCGGGCCTCATGGTAAATTGCATCCAACTTTACCGTTACGCAAGGAGTTCTGCCCGTGGAGGAAAAGCAGGGTTTCCCTCTGCCCTGGTTCGTGCGCGGCGATATCGACGGTTTTTTCGGGCTGATTGTCGATAACCTGGTGCAGTTATTGGTTGTAAGCGGGCTGTTGACAGGCATCTACCACATGCCCGCCGGGATTGTCTATGGGAGGATTTTTCCCGGGGCCGCGCTCTCACTGCTTTTCGGCAACCTCTACTATGCCTGGCAGGCCAGGCGGCTGGCTATAAGAGAGAAGCGCAGCGATGTCTGCGCCCTGCCTTACGGTATCAATACCCCGTCGATGTATGCTTTCATATTTTTGATTATCGGGCCTGTGTGGGCTGCCAACAGGGGGGAGCTCGGGGATACCGGCGCTGCGGTGGCCGCCTGGCATGTCTGCCTGGCGGCGAGTTTTTTGAGCGGCCTGCTCGAGCTCTCAGGCGCGGCTGTCGGCGCCTGGGTCAGGCGGGTGACCCCCCGGGCCGCGCTCCTGGCCACCCTGGCGGGAATCGCGGTCTCCCTGATCTCGATGCCCTTTGTCATCTATATGTTCGCCAGCCCTCTGATCTGCTTTCTCCCACTGGCCATTGTCCTGGCGACTTATTTCGGCCGCCTGCGGTTTCCCCTGGGCCTGCCGGGCGGTTTGGTGGCAGTGATAGTAGGCTCCGCGCTGGCCTGGGCCGGCGGCCTGATGGATTCCGGGGCTTTCAGCTCTTCGCTCGAAGGCCTGGGCCTGCGCCTGCCGGAATTAACGGTCGTGGAAGTGGTGCAGAACATGGATCCGGGAGTACTCCTCGTTTTTCTGCCGGTTATTATACCCATGGGGCTTTTAAACGCACTCGGCACCCTGCTTAATATCGAGTCCGCCGAGGCTGCCGGGGACAGCTACCCGGTGGCCAGCACAATGAGTATCAATGGCCTGGGCACGATTGTCGGGGCCCTTTTCGGCAGCTGCTTTCCGACCACTGTGTATATCGGGCATCCGGGCTGGAAAGCCCTCGGCGCAAGAAGCGGCTACTCTGTGCTGAACGGCGCGGCGATCACGGTCTTGTGCCTCAGCGGCGCAATCGGCGTGCTGGTGAGCCTGGTGCCCCCTGAGGCCGCCTATCCGATCCTGCTCTATATCGGCATAGTGATCTGTACGCAGGCCTTTTCAGCCACAAAGGAGCGCCACTATCCGGCTGTCTGTGTCGGGCTTATTCCGGGAATCGCAGCCTGGGGATTGCTGCTTGTCGGCACCTCGCTGACAGTCGCCGCCGGGGGAGGCTTCGATATCTCGGTTGCGGATGATTTCAAGAGAATGCTCGATTTCAATCTGGTGGGGCTGATGAACCTGGCCGGAGGTTTTCTTTTCTCGGCTGTGTTCCTCACGGCAATCACTGTTTATTTTATTGAGCACGACTTCAAGCGGGTCGTCATCTGGTGTGTTGTGGCGGCCGTTTTTGCATTCTTCGGACTGATTCATTCAGGCGCGGTGACAGCGGGCCAGTTTACGGATCGTGTCGGGGTAGGGGCGGCCTGGCAATTTTCGCTGGCCTATCTGTTGATCGCATCTTTGGCTGTTTTTTATCTCGTTTTCCCGAAATATGGGGGGAAAGGGGGCGCTGATGGCTGAGCTTCTTTTCGGTACAGGCGGAGTGCCGCTTTCTGCGGCTGACCGCAGTGTGGAGGCAGGCGTGCACCGGATAAAGGAGCTGGATCTGGACTGCATGGAAGTCGAGTTTGTCTACGGTGTGCGGATCAAGAAGGAAGAAGCCGTGCGGGCAGGAAACCTGGCGGCTGATCTCGGGGTGGCTCTCACCTGCCACGGGCCGTATTACATTAACCTCAATGCCGCAGAGAAAGAGAAAAAGGAGGCCTCGGTTAAAAGAATTCTCGAGACTGCCCGGACTGCCCAGTGGCTCAGGGCTGGGAGTATCACTTTCCACGCCGGCTTTTTCCTGAAAATGGACAAGGAAGAGGTCTACGGGGTGATCAGGGAGGCTCTCACCCGGATCAATGCCACGCTGAAAGAGGAGGGTGTAAAAGTCCGGGTGAGCCCCGAGCTGACAGGCAAGGAAACCCAGTTCGGCAGCCTGGAGGAATTGCTCAGGCTCGCACGAGAGGTCGAGAATATCCATCCCTGTGTGGATTTCGCACACTTTCACGCCCGCACGGGCGGGGCCCAGAACAGCTACGCGGAGTTCTGCGAGACCCTGGAAAAAATCGAGCGGGCCCTGGGCCGCAAGGCCCTCGAAGAGCTCCACATGCACATTGCCGGGATCAACTATACAGCCAAGGGCGAAAGGAACCACCTCAACCTGAAAGAGAGCGACATGGAGTACGAGGCGCTGCTAAAGGCGCTTAAAGATATGAAAGTGGGGGGCGTGCTGATCTGCGAGAGCCCCAACCTGGAGGAGGATGCAAAGCTGCTCAAGGAGAGTTATCGCAAGTTATGATTTTAAAAGCGTGTCGAATTTTTTATAATCAATTACGGTGCAGAATAGGAAAACGCTTTAGAGATATTTCGAGCACCCAGCAAATTACCAGTGCGTAGGGGCACGGCATGCCGTGCCCCCAGTCTTGGTCAGATAAACCTTAATAAACACCACTCCGAACTCAAGCATTCCCGACCGAAGCCTTGTCAATTTCATTAACAGACCATAGATTGATATGTACCGGGATCAAGCCTTGTTAAGGCAATTGGACATTCTGAAATTGTATAGATTAAACATACAATTGTATGGTAAAAACATACAAAATGAGTCTACTAGCTGACATATTGACATCAAAGGCCAGAGCTGAAATTTTCCGATTGCTGTTTGGTGCTTCCGGAAAAGAATTACATATGCGTGAGCTGGAGAGGCAGTCAGGCTTGACTATCGGCACTGTCAGTCAGGACCTGAAAAAACTTAAAGCAATGGATTTGATCAAGGCCAGAAAAGACGGTAACCGGATCTATTACCGGGCCAATAATGAACATCCGCTTTATCACGATATCCGGAATCTTGTATTAAAAACCGATGGATTAGTCGAAGTTCTAAAATCTTCTCTAAAAGCAAAAGAAATTAGAGTGGCCTTTGTTTATGGTTCTATTGCCAGCAACAATACAGGAGCACATAGCGATATAGATCTAATGGTCATCGGAAATTTGACTTTGAGAAAAGTAATCTTTCTGCTGGCTGGAATTTCCCAGAAGATAGGCCGCGAGATAAATCCTCAGGTTTTAAATATAAAGGAGTTTATTCGGAGAAAACACTCAGGGGACCATTTCCTGACCAGCGTTCTGGGTTCACAAAAGATTTTTATAGTAGGAAACAAAGATGAGCTTAAGACAATGGGCGAATGAAGGTTGGCTCAAACCGCATACCACTAGTGCACAAGAGATTGGCAGCCTTTTGGCCATTGTTGATCGTGACATTACTGATACTTCTAAAAATATCTCGGAGGATTGGCGGTTCAGTATTGCCTATAATGCCGCTCTGAAACTCTGTACAATTCTTTTATATTCCAAGGGATATCGAGCGGAGAGAACTCTTCAACATTACCGCACGATTCAAGCCTTGCCCTTAATCCTTGGGCCCAGCCGGAAAGAAGATACCGATTATCTTGATCACTGCCGCAAGAAAAGAAATATCATCGAATATAACCATGTGGGTTGCGTCACAGAGCAGGATGCAGAGGAGCTCATTGATTTCATAAAAGAACTTAGACAGGATGTGATAAACTGGCTGAAAAAGCACCACCCTCGACTTCTTAATACTTGAGGAAATTATATTCAGAGATCTGATAGTAAAGCTTCAGGCCTTGTGATTCATAAAACTTTCCATCCTCCGCCTCAAGGTTCTGCCACAAAATACTTGACCCCCATAGCCTCCAGGCGGGGGTAGTGTAATACGAGCCGCTTGTAAAATCCGGCCCAATCGCGGAGCTCCGCCGCAGACCAGCCGACCTCAGCCAGGGCGATAATCCGCGGAAAGACCTGACGGTCTGTCGCGTCTTCATTGGTGGCGATATGGGTCCACATGTTGCCCTGCAGGCCGAGGATGTGTTTCCGCTTTTCGGTGGGCAATTCTGGTGGGATCGGATCGAAAGAATAAGCTTTCTCCACTGAGGTTGTCTCATAATCATAGTCCAGGTAACAGTGGCTGGTGGGCGACATGATCACATCGTGGCCCTCGCTTGCGGCCGCGACCCCGCCTTTCATGCCCCGCCAGGACATGACCGTGGCCTCAGGGGCCAGGCCGCCCTCCAGAATCTCGTCCCAGCCTATCAGGCGCCTGTTCTTTGTCTTCAGGGACGACTCTATCCTCCTGACAAAGTAGCTCTGCAGCTCCTCTTCATCACGGAGCCCTTGTTCCCTGATCCTGGCCTGGCATTTTTCACACTTTTTCCAGATCGTTTTCGGGACTTCATCCCCGCCGATATGCACGTACTCGCAGGGGAAAAGGCCGGCAATCTCGTTGAGCACGTTCTCCAGGAACTCGAAAGTCGCCTCTTTGCCGGCACAGAAAACGTTCTCCTGGATATTGGGTCCCTTGAAAAACGGATAGATTTCGAATGGCCCCCCGGTGCAGGAGAGCTCCGGATAGCTCGCCAGGGCGGCCAGGCAGTGGCCGGGCATCTCGATTTCCGGCACCAGCGTGACATTCCGGCTGGAAGCGTACCCGACGAGCTGTTTTATCTCTTCCTGGGTGTAATAGCCGCCCGGCGTATGATAGCGCCCGGCAAATTCGGAGCCCACAGTGACGAGCTTCGGGTACCTCTTGATCTCGACCCTCCAGCCCTGGTCGTCTGTCAGGTGCAGATGGAACACGTTTAACTTATAATAAGCGAGCAGGTCGATATAGCGCTTGAGGTAGTCGACAGTCTGGAAAGTGCGGCTGCAGTCTAGCATCAGGCCCCGCCACTTGAAGCGCGGTCTGTCTGCTATCTCGACCTGCGGAATGACCCGGGCAGCCTTTTGAATCTCTTTTTTCTCGATAGCCGGGGGCAGGAGCTGGCGCAGGGTCTGGCAGGCGTAGAATATTCCGGCAAGGGTGGGAGCATTAAGGAGCACCCGGTCATTCAGGACTTTCAGTTCATAACCCTCCGGCCCAAGCTGCTCCAGGTCTGGAGTTGTCCTGAGCACGATGCAGCCGGTCTCTCTGTCCGGTTGAGAGTATTCCTGGACCTGGAGATTGAGCCCGGTACCCGGCTCGAGCAGCCGGGCCAGGTACTCCCCGGTCCGGCGGGTGTCCCTGGTGACCAGAATCGTTGTCTCCGGCGTGATGACAAAGGACCCGTCCCGTTTTTCGATTTTCATCGGCAGAGGGATGATAGCCATTGGATTCGTTTCCGCTTGAATTGTTTTCACTTGGCAGGCCAGGCCCAGAAAGAGAATGATTGCGGCGAGATTTTTCATGTTGCCCTTCCGTGCGGGTTATTGAAAAATCGAGAAACTTGGTTTATTCGGGGGAAACAGGGGGCGTCCGGGTTCAAAGATCTTACTCAACTTTCAAACTTCAGCGCCACGAGCAGCCGCTGGATAATCACAGCTCCACAAACTTCTCTTTGGGAGCACCGCAATCAGGGCAGACATCCGGCGGCTGTTCGCCTTCGTGACGGTAGCCGCAGACAGTACAGACCCAAAGTTTCATCTCATAGTCCTCGCTTTTAACCCTGTTTTCCGTAGTTAAAATTCAGACATTAAAGCGGAACTTGATAATATCCCCATCTTCGACAATGTAATTTTTTCCTTCGAGCCGGAGCTTTCCAAGCTCTTTCATCCTGACCAGGCTGGGCTCGGCGATAAAGTCGCTGAAAGCGACCACCTCGGCGCGGATAAAGCCCCGCTCCATGTCCGAGTGGATCTTGCCTGCAGCGTGAAGGGCATCCGTGCCGCGGTGGATTGTCCAGGCTCTCAGTTCATCGCTGACCACTGTGAAAAAGCAGATCAGATTGAGGAGCTCGTATGCGGTGCGGATAAATTTGTCCCGGGCAGGCTCCTCGATATCCAGGACTTCGAGAAAATCTTTCTGCTCCTCCGGCTCGAGCTCCGTGATCTGCTGTTCCACCTTGGCGCAGAAAGAAATGGCATTTCGGTGACGTTCGAGCAGGGCGGGGTCGCCGTGGATCTTCTCCTCGCCGGTATTGAGAAGGATCAGCCGGGGTTTGAGTGAGAGAAACCCGAACCCGGAGAGAGCTTTCAGCTCATCCTCGGTGAAAGATGAGTCCCTGAGCGCAGTGCCCCCATCGAGAAGCATGCGGCAGCGCTCGAGCAGCTCGTACTCTGGAGAAGACTTTTTCCCTTCCTTGGCGATCCGGTCCTGCCGCTTCTCGATCACAATCAGGTCGGCAAGCTTGGTTTCCTCGTCAATACCGCTGATATCGCCCAGAGAGTCGATGCGGTTCAACGGGTGCGTGACACTCTCAGCGATAAAATCGCGGATCACATAGGTGAAAGCCTCGACCGTGCGCATCAGCGAAAGCGTATTCGGGTCGAAACCACCGCCACTCGTGGTGGTTATGCCGGCAGTATCCAGGAAGCTTATCTCGGCATGGGTGATCTTTTTGGGTTGAAAGATTTCGGTCAGGCGGTCGAGGCGGGTATCCGGGACCTTGATCAGGCCGACATTCGCCTCTTTGCCGCTTGAGATAAAACTGTCAGTGCGGGCGTGGAGACCGGTCAAGGTATTGAAAACAGTGGTTTTGCCGGATAGGGGATAACCGATCAGTCCTATTTTCATAGCTTAGTCAGCCAAAGGCGGTTTGAACCGCAATTGAGGCGCTTTAAGCAGTGTCCGGGATTATAAATAATAAAGACGCAGTCAGTCGAAAAAAAAACGGAAAACCCTTCATTCCCCGGATCCGGAAAGGAGGATGGGAAAATAAAGGTTTTCCGTACGGAAAAGGTCAGTCCTGGTCCCTGGTAGCTGAAGATCCCTGGGAATAATTACTGGATTTGGCGGAAGGCTTGGATTTCTGTTCCTCTTTGTAGATCTCGTCCTGGGAAGGCAGTTCGTCCTGTATTTCTTTCAGGCTGCTTTTAAACGAGCGAATGCTTTTGCCCAGAGATGAGCCTATCTCAGGCAGCCTTTTTGCGCCGAATAAAAGAAGGGCCAGAAAACAGATTATCAGAATTTCCCCGTAACCCATATTTCCTAGCATAATACCTCCTGAAAAAAAGTGATTCACCTGAACCAGTTAAAGACTCCACCCACATAATACACCTGCCCAATCATTTTAGTTGCCTTTTAAAGCAACATTAATCTATTGAGTGGTGTTCGGTTTTTTCACTCTGCCAATGGGTGCCTTCAATCTAAAGTTACCATTAAAAGCAGAGAAAGTAAAGAAGAATCATCCTTTTAACAGGGGGTTTTCGTGAGAGAGCGCCAGAGGATTTCGGCGGCTTTGACCGCGCTGCGGTGCCTTATCTGTTCTCGGTCGCCGGTGAAATTGAGCCTGTGGACCGCGGTTTGGGAGGAGCTGTCATTCAAGGCGATATAAACCGTGCCGACCGGCTTCCCTTCGCCACCGCCGCCGGGCCCGGCTATACCGGTTATAGCTAAGGCCAGGTTCGCGCCCGTCCTTTCCTTTATCCCCCCGGCCATGGCCTGCGCCACAGCTTCGCTCACTGCTCCATGCTCGCGAATAAGCTGTTCAGGGACCCCGAGAAACATGGTTTTGGCCTCGTTCGAATAGCTGACTACACCGGCCTGAAAATAGGCGCTCGAGCCGGGCAGGTCGGTAATCGTTTTGGAAAACAGCCCTCCAGTACAGCTTTCGGCAACCGCAAGCTTCAACTCCCGTGAAACTAAGAGCTCGGCGATTACTGATATAAGGCTTCTTTCATCCCTGGCGTAGAGATAGTCCGCAGCGTGTTCAGCCACATGGTCGGCTACCTGCCGGAC
>Ga0307380_10012097_pt1 | contig 10757 bp, 8 predicted proteins | sample UN3MG_FD_202239 | JGI IMG/M metagenome (GOLD analysis project Ga0307380, IMG submission 202239) | Soil microbial communities from Risofladan, Vaasa, Finland - UN-3 | ecosystem: Environmental > Terrestrial > Soil > Coastal area > Acid sulfate soil | place: Finland: Risofladan, Vaasa | collected... | reverse complement strand
ATATTGTCGAAACCGACCCGGGCGAGCAAAACCTCCGAAGGATTCTCAACTACGGCCACACCATCGGGCATGCGGTCGAGGCGGCCAGCGGTTTCGGATTGCTTCACGGCGAAGCCGTCGCTATAGGTATAGTCGCAGCCGGCCTGATCGAGATTGAAATGAAACTCACCAAGCCAGGCAGGCTGGAAAGAATCCGGCGGATTCTCGAAAAACTCAAAGTCCCGGTAACATTGCCGGAGAATTTGGCCAATAAGGACTTGATTGATTTGATAAAACGCGACAAGAAAGCGGTGAATAAGTGGCCGAGATTCGTATTGATTACCGAGATAGGCAGGGTTTATAGCCGGGATGAGCAATACGCCGTCGAGGTTGCTCCCGAGGTGGTGGAAAAAATATTGGATAAACTTTAATGAACTTTCGTTAAAGGTCGGAATGGGCGCGGAAGTATTGCGATGACGATAACCTATCCAAAAACAGACGACAAAAACAAATACGCCAAGTTCTACGAAAAAATGCGCCTGCCCCAGGAGTAGGAGCTGATCTCATTTATTGCCTTATGTTTTTTCCGGAGGCTGTACTTGCCGCTTCACATCATAGGTTCCGCCGGACGTCTGCCAGTTATAGAATTGCTTCGCCATCATATCTGCACGGAATAATTTGTTTTTTTCTTGCCTTTTGAGTGGATTTAGGTAGATTTTGTATCTAAAATTCGATAATGCTCGTCCGCAGTGAGCGGATTGGCAATAACGAGAAATTGGAGATTAGGCTATGATAGGCAAAAAGATAAGACTGGAACGGATAATCGACCGCAATTCGCACAGGACAGTAATTATCCCGATGGACCACGGCGTTACGGTCGGCCCGATTGAAGGCCTGGCCGATATGCGGGACGCAATCAGTAAAGTCGTCGCGGGCGGGGCAAACGCCATCCTGATGCATAAGGGGATTGTCCGTGCGGGGCATCGAGGCACGGGCAGAGACGTCGGGCTGATTATCCATCTTTCCGGCGGAACATCGTTAAGCCCCGACCCGAATGCAAAGGAGCTGGTCTGCACTGTCGAAGAGGCAGTCAAGCTCGGCGCCGATGCCGTCTCGGTGCACATCAATCTCGGTGCCGAGACCGACAATCAGATGCTCCGGCAGTTGGGTTATATCAGCGAACGATGCATGGTCTGGCAGATACCACTTATAGCGATGATGTACACCCGCGGGCCGAAAATCACGGATGAATATCACGTAGATAACGTCAAGCACGCCGCAAGAGTTGCCGCCGAACTGGGCGCTGATATTGTGAAGGTCGTCTATACCGGCAGCGTGGAGAGTTTCGCCGAGGTAGTCAATGGCTGTACAGTGCCGGTGGTGATTGCGGGCGGCGAGAAAATGGACAGCGACGAAGACATTTTCAAAATGGTCGAAGATGCACTTCAGGCCGGCGCCGAGGGTATATCGATCGGCAGAAATGCGTTCCAGCACCAGAACCCTACGAAAATGGTCCAGGCCTTGAGCAAAATAGTCCACGAGGGAGCATCTGTTGACGAGGCGGTCGGAATACTTAAAGGCTAATGCCGTTCTTGGCTTTCGGCAGGCTCTATTTTTCTGCAGGCGGGCAGTGAATTAGTCGACTGGATTCTGGAGGAAAAATGCCATGTGTAGGAATCGAAAAATCGTTTTAATACTCGTCGTAGTTGCAGCGGGAATTTGGCTTTTCGATCATACTGAAGTAGCTGTGGGACAAGCTCCTACGAAGCTCGTCCAGGCCAAAGACGGCTGCGGCATCGTCGGCTACAAAGACACGCCGGTCCTGCCCTGGTGCGGCTACCACGTGCACGATCCGGACCGCCCCGCACCGCCGAAAGTCACGCCGGGCCGGCCCGGCATCGACGGAAAGGCCGGCACCGCTCCATCAAATGCCGTGGTGCTGTTTGATGGGGCTAATCTGTCCAAATGGAAGCCTTCCGACTGGAAAATCGAAAATGGCGAGCTGATCGCCGTGACGGGTAACCTGACTACGAATCAGCCGTTCGGTGATTGTCATTTGCATCTGGAGTGGCAGGCGCCCGACCCGCCGCAGGGACACATGTTCGATCGGGGCAATAACGGCGTGATGCTCATGGGACTTTTCGAGATACAGATCTACGATTCATACACGGAAAAGCTCTATCCGGACGGCCAGGCCGCCTCGATTTACGGCCAAACTCCGCCGATGGTAAACGCCTGCCGCAAGCCCGGCCAGTGGCAGACCTTCGACATTATTTTCTACGCCCCGGTTTTCAAGGCTGGCAAGCTCGAAAAGGAAGCTTATGTCACCATCCTTCATAACGGGCTTCTCGTCCACCACAACCAGAAAATTTACGGCCCGACCGGTCACCGGATTCTGCCGGTATACGATAAACCCATTCCAGGAAAACTGCCGCTGATTCTCTCGGCCCACAATAATCCGGTGCGTTTCCGAAACATCTGGATACGCCCGCTATAACCGGACATTTTGCGTGAAAGAGCGTTCGGGCGCGGAAAAAGCTCTTTCCGTATCCTTTAATCTCTCGATTATCGATAAGCGAATTATAACGAAAAGTCGGAGTTTACTTATTACCTTGACATGTATATAATTAAGTGCCGATAAAGGATTGTAAATGGGCCAAAAGGGAAACCAGTTCAGCACGTTTGCAGGGGTCTTCACGCCGTCGATCCTTACAATACTCGGCGTGATAATGTTCCTTCGTGCCGGGTACGTGGTCGGCGAAGCCGGTATCATCAATACGATTTTAATTCTGTGCGTCGCAGAGATAATCAGTCTGCTGACCGCAATATCGATGAGCGCAATCGCCACGAACACACCGGTCGCCGGGGGCGGGGCCTATTTTCTTATCTCGCGCGCACTTGGTCCGCAGTTCGGCGGCGCAATTGGTCTCGCATTGTTCCTGGCCCAGGCCCTGTCTGTGCCCTTTTATATTCTGGGCTTCACGAATTCGCTCGTGGCCAGCTTTCCGAGCCTCAGCGGATGGTTTATCCCGATAGCTCTTGGCACGGCGGCAATTCTCTTTACGGTGAACATTATCAGCTCCGGATTTGCTATCCGTGTTCAGTACATCGTGATGACTATGCTGGGTTTGGCCATTGTCTCTTTTCTGGGCGGCGCTATACTTCTCTTCGATCCGGCACTGTTGCAGGCAAATCTGGGCCCGTCCTATACGAAACCGACGATTGGATTCTGGATTGTCTTTGCGATTTACTTCCCGGCGGTGACCGGTATTCTGGCCGGCGTTAACATGTCGGGCGATTTGAAAGATCCCGCTCGCTCGCTTGTACGCGGCACGATGGCGGCCATCGGGGTGGGCTTTGTCATCTATCTACTCGAAATTCTTTTATGCGGCGGCTCACAGCAACGCGGCGATCTGCAGGCCCAGCCATTTGAGATGCTGATAAAGAATGCCCTCTGGGGCACGGGTTTTCTGGTCATGGGAGGCGTCTTCTCAGCAACGATATCCAGCGCGGTCGGCTCGTTCCTCGGTGCGCCCAGGGTGTTGCAGGCCCTGGCGCGAGACAGAATATTCCCCATCCTCGACATATTCGGCCACGGTTCGAAGGATAAGGACGAGCCGCGATACGGGCTTGTGCTGACCTTGGGCCTGACGTTAGGCGTAATTCTTCTGCTGGGCAGCGGCGATTCAATGGCTGCTTTCGATATGATTGCCGCTATTGTCACTATGTTCTTTTTGTGTACCTACGGCATGATAAATTTGGCTGCTTTTGTCGAATCTTTCGGCGCGAATCCGTCTTTTCGGCCGAGTTTCCGGTTTTACCATTGGACTACTTCGATTTTCGGATTTGTTGCCTGCCTGGTGGTGATGATTCTGATCGATGCGTTTGCTGCTCTTGCTGCTATCCTCGTTATTGCCGGGATATACTTGTATCTGAGCCGCAGGGTATTTCGTTCGGCATTCGGCGACGCCCGGCTGGGCTTTCAATATGCATTAGTGGTGCGAACGCTGCAAAAACTTCGCCGGATGACGCCGCACGCAAAGAACTGGCGCCCTACATTCCTTGTCATGGCCGGCAACACACAGACGCATATGGCGCTGATAAAGTATGCTGTCTGGATGGAAGGAGGGCGAGGCCTTGTCACGGCGGCACAGGTCATCTCGGGCGACCTTGAGACTTACGCCGCTCGCGTCGAGAGCCTCCGTGCGGCAATGGATACTTTTCTTCGGAGCAATGAGCTGGCGGTCTTCCCTGAGGTTGTCTTTGCCGAGGACATGGATGAGGGGATTCGCACGCTGGCGCAGGCCCATTCGATCGGCCCACTAAAGCCCAACACGGTGTTGTTTGGCTGGCCTCACAGCGCCGAGCGCGCCGAAGTGATGTTCCGTAATGTCTGGAGCATCGCTGCGATGGGCAAGAGCATGGTGATTGTGGCCGAAAAGGGACTGCCGTCGGAAGCTCAGCCCCGGCGGCGAATTGATATCTGGTGGAGGGGCCAGCAGAACGGATCGCTGATGGCTACGCTTGCTCATTTGCTATCACTGAACTGGGAGTGGCGTGACAGTTATATCAGGATTATTCGTGTCATTGGGGATGCTGCCGGTCGTGACTCATCACGTCAGGCCGTCCGCAAACTCGTCAAAGCTACCCGCATCCGGGCCGAACCCCGCGTAATTGTATCTACCGAACCGTTCTCCGACGTGTTTCGGAGTCATTCCGCCAAAGCGGATGTGATATTTTTAGGTATGCAGCCCTCCGCCGATGAAACTACTGCTCAACTCTACAGCCGCATCTCCGATCTTCTGACGGATATGCCGACAACGATTCTGGTCCATTCCAGCGGCGAAGCCGATGTGTTCGTATAAATCCGTGCCGAAGTCTACTCTTTTGTTGAAACGTATTCGTAAAGGTCTCTGACGACGGACGGTTCTGCCTCTTCGAAAAACGCGCCCCGGCCGGAACTTTGCGTGGCATTTTCATAACTGTGAAGAGGGGTTATCGTGGCCTTCACGGAAAATGGGCGCTTAACCTCCCGGATGGGAGATATATTCATGGCAAGTTTTTCGCCTACTTTCCTGGAGCAGTTCTTGCTGTAAATACCTCGGAAACTCAAACTCTCGCCCTGGCAGGTGCATACTTTACCATCGGATGAGATGCATTCGATTGTCACTCTGCCGTCATCGCTTTTCAATCGGCGGAACACCCGGGCGTTGCAGATTCCGTTGTACGTCTCGTCGTCGAGAGGGGCAAGGACTTTTGAGCAAAGCTCGCCGTATATCCTCGAATTCAAATTGATCAGTCCCTCTCGATCGCTACTGAGGGATTCTTCCAGAACGTTGCGCAGCGACCTAATGTCCAGCCAGAATATCTTATGCTCCAGCCTGTTCAGGATGCTCAAAAGCTCAATGCCGAAATGCTTGGGGAAGCGGAACGCACGCTTGAGGCTTTCGTTGAAGATAATGTGGCAGATTTCACGCTTTTCATCCCAATCCAGTTCCAGAAGCATCCCCGCGACACTGTTTGCCGTCACTTCTTCGTTCTCGCCTTCGGACATTATGTTGCAGACTATTCTCCGTATGTCACCTAAGTGCTTTTTGCCGGCCTGCTCGATGGCACGTTTCAACGGTTCGCTCATATCCGCCTGAAATTGCACATCGAAATGCGCCGACAGCGTCGGGTCGTACACATCCGACAACAGGCCTAAAAAACGCTTGTACGTCTGCTGATATTTCTCCGGCCCATACGATGAGAACCGCAGCATTGTTTCTCTGAACGGCTGGTAATTTTCGTTATCGTCCACAGACTTGAGAATATCACCCAGGTAATGGCGAAATCTGTCCGCAATCGTGGCCAGGCGGCTGTCTCTCATCGCGTGCATTTGATAGAGCAATTTATTCAGGCATTCCTCCTGACGCTCCGGATCGAATAGCTCTGATATTATGCCGATGCTCGTATCCGGCCAGGTCGCGATAATCCGCTCATAACGTGATGTTTCGGTCTCCCGTTTCGGCCTTCGGCGCCGGTTTTCCAATAACCAGAAAAGACCCGAGGTCAGCAGAAAATAATAGCCCGGATGCCTGGCATTTCTCCAGATTCGCCTCAACTCATTGACGGCGAGTGTCATAACTAAAAAAGCCAGCGGGATACGGACCACTGCTGCTAATTTCCCCGACGGTGTATCCACGAAGAATGCGTCCATCAAAAGTATAGCGAACATCAGGTTGATAAGGATTGCCATTATCATATGGCGCACAAGTTCTCTAATGTTATTTCTGCTTAAGGTCATTGCATTTTCTCCGTAAAAAACCAGATTTGCAGATTCCTTTCCAAAACTACTATCACAGCCGAGAACGCAGAGCGAGAAACTCTACGTATCTCAACCTAAAATATCCTATTATCGGTACATCGACAAAATGGGCCGTTTAGGCACAGAAAAACCGCCTATAAAACGGAAAAAACCGATAAAAACCCTCAAAAAAAGGCATATATGTATAATGATATAAAACCACGAAAAACCAAATCAAGACCGAAAAACGACAATTTTCCTCTTACTTCCGATAATAATAGTCTTGATGCGTGAATCTGAATCGGTGGAGCTTACATCTGAGCAAATCGCACTGATCGCATATTTCTACACAATCGTTGCTGCTACCTGGTGCCCGTTGACCAAATTTCCCCCCGACATGTTTCCGGCCTTCTTCTATAGATTATTGTTGGCTTTGGAAATCTCTTTAATGAATTTGACCTCCTTCTTGTCAAACGGAGTGCCGTCTCGCCTGAAGATATCGTGGAACCAGAGTTCCGGCTCGGAAGTATATTGCTTCGTCCAGGACGCCCAGGGATATTGTGTCTGTGTTTTGCCGGCTACCAGCCCCCAGTTAATCGCACCAATGCCATGCTGTTTGAAAATGGGCAGAATGTTCTGAAAGGTACAGTTCGTCCCACGAGACATGTACTCTGTACAGATAATCGGTCGAGAGTACTCTTTGAGAACGGAAACCAGTTTTTGAATGTGATCCGGACTGCTGTAGCTGTGGAAAGTAATGACGTCGGAATTGCTGAGCATGAACCGGTTAAGCGGCGTGATCTTCCCGTCTTTTTGCCACTCGCTCGTCCAGACTCCTGAAGTTACCGGCTGATCCGGGTTAACTTCTCTGATCCATTCAAATGCCCTCTTCAGCAATTTAAGTGCAAGTTCATCCTTGTTCGGAAGCTCATGAGTGCCGTAAGAAACGCCGTTTCTGTTGCCCGGTTCATTATAGACATCCCAGACAATCACACGATCGTCATTTCGAAACCTGCCAACTATGCCCTTGACATAACCTTTGAGTTTATTGTGAGCGGCCGTATCTTTGAGTTGATTAATGTGTGGTGACTGGACCCAGCCGGAGTTGTGAACGTGCTGTTTGGGTTCAGGCTGTTTGCCGAGTTTCGGATGCGGATTCCAGCAACTGTCTAAAAGCACAAATATGACTTTGATGTTGTGCTTTTCGGCGATAGCAAGGAATCGGTCAATCCGATTCATAAAGCCGTAACAGTCCTGCTGCCAGAGCATGTCATGTAAGTAAACACGGGCGATGTTGAATCCGATGTCCGAGGCCCAGCCGAGTTCACGGTCTATAGTCTCAGGATCGAAGGTTTCCTCCTGCCACATCTCAAGCTGGTTGACAGCAGTAGATGGGATAAAATTGCAGCCGATTAGCCAGGGCTGACTGTCGTACCAGGCGTGGGCTTTCTCTGCCGACCAGCGTCCGTTAGTATTCAAGTTCTTCGGTGGATTCTCCGCAGACAGACAAGCCATTGAAATGAACAGTAGTATTATAGTCGAAAGCGATAAGATTCTTTTCATTTTGCTTTTGCCTTTCTTTTGATTCCACTTCCTTGAACTATCCATTGATTAACAGGTGCGTCCCTTTCTTATATCCCCATAGAAACACAGATGTCAACACCTAAAACAAAAGCCTGACACCTTTTTCTTCCCCAATTCCTTCTTTAAATGATTTCGCGTGTGCAAAAACTTGCACATTCTGGGCTATATTTATATAGTGTATAGTGGCTCTGGATTTTTAGAAGAAAGGCTGGATAGTTTGAAAGACAATGAAAAAAATGCTTGCAATGCTTTTATCGAAATTCTCAAAAAGATAAAGGGCGTAACATACGAAATAATTGAATTGCCAGAGGAGAAAAATAGAAATACTCAAGATGTTGAGGCTATTTTAGCACCAACAGATGATGAAGGGCAATCTCCAAAAATTGCTGTTGAACACACTATTGTAGAAGCCCATGATAAACAGCTTACCTATGTTAATCAATTGTACGATATCGTAGAAAATATCAACCGGATGTGTCAACAGAAATTGCCAATAGATCGTTATTTTTCTTTATGTATTCCGCCTCCTCTTGTTAGAGGTACAAAAGAAGAAATCAATCAACTTATAAAAGAAATGTCACATTGGGTTATTAATATTGCAGAAACTTCAACTATTAGTCAGTTCAATCAATTTGAAAAATGGATTTCACGATTATACAACGGATACAAAGTATCACTAACGTGCGGCGACTCATTTTCGGAAGTTAATGGAAGTGTTGGCATGATGCCGACGAGACCAGAGAATGCTGAAAAGGAAAGACGAGATAGATTCCGTAGGGCAATGGAAGACAAATTACCAAAGCTTATCAAGTACAAAGAAAAAGGATTCGCAACGGCGTTTTTGCTGGAAGATATTAGCTTTTCCCACATTAATTCGGGAGACAACCTCAAAGATCTGATACCTAATCAATATAATTCAGAATTCCAATCAAAAATTGACTATGTTGTTATATTTGTTTCCAATGAAAAGAAAATGATTGTAGGTAACGTGTGGAAAGAAGAATCTCAATTGTATTCAGAAATTCCAGACCACCGTAGGTTCAGTTTTCAGCAATGAAAAAAAGAAAAGGGATCAGGCTTTTGGTTTAGGTGTACCAATCTTTCACCACTCCTTTAATCGTCTGCCAATTAGATGGATACTGTGTCGGAGAAGACCCCAACCACTGGACGAAGTCTACCCAGCCTCAATTGTAGCCAAACACCCTTACAGCCCGTTTCGAAAATAACTCGTGCTTTGCATTTGTTGCATATCCGGCTAAAAACTGTTGACAGATTTTATGGATTGGATTTTAATCGCAATATAAAAGAAAATAGATTCCTGTCTTTGCGGGAATTTCAAAATTAAAGTAAAGGATTTGCACAATGAAAAGGTTGTGGATAAATGTCGTTCCGTACAGCAAGGATATTGCCATCGCCGCACTCGAAAGCGGCGCCGAGGCGGTTGTGCTGCCGGATGGCGATAGTGAAAAAGTCCGGCAGTTCGGCAAAATCAAGACCATTGAAAAAGACGGCGATATAAAGCCCGGCGTGGACGTCGAGTTCATCGATATAGCAGGCAAGGAAGATGAAGATAAAGCCGCCGCGGTGCCCGCAGAAAGAATCCTTGTACTGAAAATGCTCGACTGGACGATTATACCCATAGAAAATCTGCTCGCCCGGCGAGGTAAAAATATCATGGTACAGGTCGAAAACAGCGAGCAGGCAAAACTGATGGTCGAGATACTCGAAAAAGGCGTAGACGGCGTCGTGCTTAAAACCGGCGATATAAACGAAATCAAAAAGACCGCCGAAATCGTTCAGGGCGTCAGCGAAAAAGTCACCCTCGTCACGGCGACTATCACCATTGCTAAGCAACTTGGTATGGGCGACCGTGCCTGCCTCGACACCTGCACGCAGATGACCCCGGGCGAAGGGATGCTCGTCGGCAACACGGCATCCGGTTTCTTTCTCGTGCATTCCGAGAGTATTGACAATCCTTACGTGGCGTCCCGGCCGTTCCGGGTTAACGCCGGAGCGGTGCATGCTTATACCCTGTCTCCGGGCGGCAAGACCAAGTATCTGGCCGACCTGAAAGCCGGCGACGAGGTCATGGTGGTCGATTTCCAGGGCAAGAGTCAAACGGCTTACCTCGGCAGGAACAAGATTGAGAAAAGGCCGATGATGCTCATAGAAGCCGAGGCCGAAGGTCAGCCTATTGGCCTGGTCCTGCAGAATGCCGAAACGATCCGCCTGGTCAGCCCGGACGGCAAAGCGATTTCGGTCACGATGCTCAAGCCCGGCGACAAAGTCCTTGGTCATATCGAGAAGGCCGGCAGGCACTTCGGCATGAAAGTCGATGAGACGTTGATAGAAAGGTAGAGTTATGGTTTGGCCGGACGATTTGATTAGTATAATTTTAGCCGCCCTTCTTGGTGCGGGAATAGGACTCGAAAGAGAGCTTAGCGGCAAGGCCGCCGGACTTCGAACGAACCTCTTGATATGTCTTGGTGCGGCGGTTTTTACGATTATCTCCAGAGAAATGGCAACCGGTACCGAAGGTTCGGTTACGAGGATCGCGGCTCAAATCGTTACAGGCGTCGGATTCCTTGGTGCCGGCGCCATCATTCAGGACAGGCGTGTACATGGCTTGACAACCGCAGCGACAATCTGGCTGGTTGCAAGTATCGGAATGGCCTGCGGCGCCAAATTTTACGTACTGGCTATTGTCGCGTCACTGATTGCAGTTCTTGCCCTTATCGGCCTTGGACAATTGAGCAAACCTCTCGAACGCTATGTGAAAAAGAGCAAATCCAAAAGCACTCACCACGAGTTGGATTAAATAAAAACAAAGCAATGCAATTCCGAAATTTGCATTGCAGCAGAGATATTAACTTTGCTCTTTGAATATTATACGATTTCTGATTAGTAA
>Ga0307380_10012094_pt1 | contig 10758 bp, 11 predicted proteins | sample UN3MG_FD_202239 | JGI IMG/M metagenome (GOLD analysis project Ga0307380, IMG submission 202239) | Soil microbial communities from Risofladan, Vaasa, Finland - UN-3 | ecosystem: Environmental > Terrestrial > Soil > Coastal area > Acid sulfate soil | place: Finland: Risofladan, Vaasa | collected... | reverse complement strand
AACAGTGCGTACTCGGGCGGGAGTGCGGCGCCGTCGGAGCCGGTGATGATGAAGAACTGGCTGCCGGCGCTGTCGGGCTCGATCGTCTTGGCCATGGCGATCGAGCCGATCTGGTACTCGCCGGGAGCCGGCGGCTCGTCGACGATCGTGTACCCCGGGCCGCCGGTACCCGTCGCCGTCGGATCGCCGCACTGCACCACGAAGTTCGGGATGATGCGATGGCAGACCGTGTCGTCGAAGTACTGGTTGCGCGCCAGGAACACGAAGTTGTTCGCCGCGACCGGAGCGGACTCGGGGTCGAGGGTGATGGTGAACTCGCCCTGGTTGGTCGTGACGATCGCCTGGTACGACACGCCGTCGTCGAGGCACATCGGGGGTGCCGCATCGAACTGGCGGGTCTGGCTGTCGGCGCCGTCGACCGGCGGGCAGTCCGCGTCGCTCGTTGCCGCGCTCGCTGAATCGCTTGCCGACTCGGTGGTGGCGGAGCCGGACGAGGAGTCGTCGCTCCCGCAAGCGGCCACGAGCAGTGCACCGGCGGCCAGCGCGACAACGAGGCGTGACGTGATCACCCCAATCAGCCCTCGGTGGAGGCCGGCACCGTGTCGCCCACCGTGTCGCCCACCGTGTCGCCCACCGTGTCGATCGTCTCCGGGAGTGTGACGGGGGTGATGGGCGTGCTCGGTTCGTCGTCGTCGCTGACGACGTTGCTGGCGATCCAGACGAACAGCACCAATGCCGCGACGGCCGCGACACCGATCGCCACCTTGCGGTAGAGCTTGCGGCGGCTGACCGCCTGCTGCTGCTGCTGGTGCTTCAGCGCACGGTTGGCCTTCTGACGTTCACGTTTCTCGCTACCCACAGGAGCGGCAGGCTATCGGTCCCGGTGGCCTCAAGTCGGGCGCCTCGACGGTCGATAGTGCCTGTGAAATGAGGCGGACGGTGCAATCAGGTGCAGCGGTGAACCCGGCTGTCCGTTGGGCCGGACGGCTCGCGTCCCTCGTCGGCCTCGCCGCCTGGTCGACCTGGCTTGCCTGGCGGGTCTCCTCGGCGCCAGTCGATGTGATCAGCGTGCTCGTGCTGGTGCTCGAGGTCGCGGCCCTGCTCGTGTCGCTCGTGCTCAGCGCCGCCCTGTGGTCGTTCGGCTCGCTCCCCGGGCACTCGCGAGTGAGGTCACGGTCGGCGCCGCTCGTGGACGTGGTCGCCGAGATGCTCGGCGTCGCCGACCTCGCAACGGTGCACGCATGCGGTGCCGACGACACCGGTGAGGTCGCCCGCGCCCGCCGTGGTCTGCAGCTGCTCGACCCGCGAGCTTCGCGTGCGATCGTCGGGCGGCCCGTCGCCGTCACCGCGTGGGCGCTCGTCGCCGTCGAAGGCATCCGCCGGATGATGTTCGTTGCCCTGCTCGTCGTCGTCCTCCTCACCGGTCGCTTCCCCTTCGAGCTGCCGAGCTGGACGATGCTCGCCGCGCCCGCGGTCGCCGTGGTGTCGTTCTCGGTGAGTCACTGGATGCTGTCGGGAGGCGTGCTGCGCCCAGGAGTGAGGCTCCGCTGGTCGATGGCCTCCGTGGGCGCCGGACTCGGCGACGGGACGTCGCGCTCGGGCCTGCCGATCCGATGGACCGCAACGCTGGCGACGATGATCGTGCTCAACCTCGGCGTCGCGTTGCGCGGCCTCAGCGACCGGTGGACCCACGGGCTCGGACCCATGCCGCACCACGAACGCGTGGTCACGATGTCGGTCTCGTGGTGGCTCGTGCTGGTCGGTTTCGCCGCGCTGCGCATTCTCACCAAACCGTCCCTGGGGTTCTATGGCGCCACTCGCCGGCTGGAGGAGACGTCGACTCGTCGCCTCGCCCTCGGCACCACGCTCGCCGTGGCGCTGGTCGGCTTCGCCGCTGGCGTCCTCCCCGGCGGCCTGCCTGCGTGATCGGTCGGATGCGTCGGGGGTCTGGCGCGCGAACCCCGTCTGGTGTCCGCAGCACTTGTACATTGGTGGCCGTGCCAACACTACGTCTGTTCGCCTCGGCCCGAGAGGCTGCCGGAACGGGGACCGACGTCGTCGACGGCAGCACCGTTCGCGAGGTGCTCACCGCAGCCGAAGCGCGCTACGGCGCGAGGTTCGCCGAGGTGCTCGGCACCTGTCGGGTGTGGGTGAACGGCGAGGACATCTCGATCGACGCCCCTGTCGGTCAACATGACGAGGTGGCAGTCCTGCCACCCGTGTCCGGAGGATCCACGTGACCACGACCCAGCTGCCCGACCCAGCCAGCCTCTCGCTGGACGAACTGCGTGCGCTGCGCCAGCAACTGCAGCTCGAAGACGACGCGGTGTCGTATGCGCGCCGTGTCGCGCAGGCCCGCCTCGACCTCGTGAAGGCCGAAGCCGAGCACCGCCAGGCCCATGCGGAGGTGGTCGTCGACGAGGAGCTGCGAACCGTGCTGTCGAGTCACCTCACCGGTGGCCCGGCGAGGCCGCCGCGGCCGACCGAGGATCTGAGTGACCATCCGCTCGCAGTCGAGCTCGACGAACTCTGCGCCACCAGGGGCCTCGGTCGATTGAAGTCGCTCGACGATGCGCAGCTCCTCGTCCTGACCGAGGCGATCGCCGAGTTCGAGGCGAGGGTCTCCTCCGACCGACGTGCCCGTTTCGACCAGCTCGACGCGCTGAGCGCCGAGCTGGTGCGTCGCTATCGCGACGGCGAAGCCGACGTCGACAGCCTCCCCGACTGATCGCGGTTCCCCCAGCCCGGGGAACCTGCGGGCGGCGTTGTTATCGTCTGCGACGTTGTGCAACGTGCCGCAGTGATCTCGCTCCACACGTCGCCGCTGCTGCAGCCGGGCTCCGGCGACAGCGGTGGGATGAACGTGTACGTCCGCGAGCTGGGTTCCGCGCTCGCCCAGGCCGGCGTCGAGACCACCACCTTCACCCGCGCCGATCGCGACGGATTGCCCGACGAGATCGTGGTCGAGCCGGGTCACCGCGTCGTCCACATCCAGGCGGGCCCGCATCACCTCCCCAAAGAAGCACTGTCGGAGGTGACCGACGAGTTCCGCCGCGGGATGCTCGACTGGTTCGCCCGCAACGACCGACCCGACGTGGTCCACGGCAACTACTGGCTCAGCGGGCTCGTCGGCCATCGGCTCAAGCACGAACTCGACGTGCCGTTCGTGTCGACGTTCCACACCCTCGCTCGGGTGAAGGCCGCCCACGGCGATCCCGAGCCGGACTGGCGCGACCGCGCCGAAGCCGAGATCGTCCACTGCGCCGACGCGATCTGTGTCAGCTGCGAGGAGGAGGCCGATCAGTTCCGCCTGCACTACGGACACCCGCAGGGACGACTCGAGATCATCGCCCCCGGCGTCGAGCACGCGTTCTTCGCTCCGGGCGACCAGGCCGGTGCTCGTCGCGCCCTCGGCTTCGACCTCGATCGTCCGCTGTTGCTGTTCGTCGGACGCATCCAGCCGCTCAAGGGTCCCGACGTCGCGATCCGAGCGCTCGCCGCGCTCGGCGATCGGAGGGCGCAGCTCGTGATCGTCGGTGGCGCAAGCGGTCTCGACGGTGACGTCGAGACGATGCGGGCGCATGCCCTCGTCGACGAGCTGGGTCTGCACGATCGGGTCCGTTTCGTCGAACCGCAGCCCCACCACATCCTGTCGACCTACTACCGCGCCGCCGACGTCGTCGTCGCGCCCAGCCGCAGCGAGAGTTTCGGCCTGGTGGCACTCGAAGCGGCGGCCTGTGGTATCCCCGTCGTCGCCAGCGCCGTCGGCGGTCTGCTCAGCCTGGTCGAAGACGGACACACGGGCCGGCTGATCGTCGGTCGCGATCCCGGCGACTACGCCGCGGCGGTCGCCGAGATCCTGCGCGACGACGCGCTGCGCACGCGGATGTCGATCGCCTCGGTCGAGCGAGCCCGCCGCTACACGTGGAGCTTCGCGGCTGCCCGACTGCGCCGACTGTACGGAGATCTCACCGTGCGCGAGTTGGTCACCTGTCGATGACGGACGCCTACGACGCCGAGCAGCTCGCCGACCTCGACGGTCGGATCGACGGGTGGCTCGCCGAGTTGGCCGCCGAACACGACCACATCATCGCGGTCGACCGCTCGAACGACGGCGGAGTGCGGTGGTACGTACGCATGCGCGGCGACGACAAGGAGTTCACCACCGTGTGGCTCACGTTGGGTCAGCGCACGCTGCGGTACGAGACCTACGTGATGCCGGCGCCCGAGGAGAACGACGCCGAGTTGTACGAGCACCTCCTGCGCCGCAACGACACCCTGGTCGGCGCCCACTTCTCGATCGGCGTCGAGGACGCGGTGTTCCTGCGCGGCGAACTGCCGGTGACCCACGTGACGCTCGCCGAACTCGATCGGGTGCTCGGCACGTTGTACGCGCAGGTCGAACAGTGCTTCCAGTCGCTGTTGCGCATCGGGTTCCGCAGCCGGTTCGGCTGATCGACACACTCGTTCGCCCACCGGTTCCCTTCCGCCCTCCACGTCGCCCACTGTCAATCGTCCGGGTGGGTGTGCTCGGGGGAGTCGGTCCCACTCTCACCCATCCGGACAGCCCGTCACCCGTCCGCTCACCCGTCCGCGCGGCGAGGGGGAGTCGCACTAGGTTGCCGCGCGTGGATGACAGCGTGGATGACAGCGTGGATGACAGCGTGGATGACAGCGTGCAGGTCGAGTTGGCGATCATCGGCGGCGGGAACATGGGGGCGGCGTTGCTCGGCGGCCTGCTCGACTCGGGCGCGTTCGACGCGCCGGCGCTCGCTGTGGTCGAGGTGGTCGATGCCCGTCGCGATCTGCTGGCGCCGCAGTTCCCCGGCGTTCGCGTCGTGGCCGAGGTGCCCAGGTGTCGCGGCGCCGTCGTCGCCGTCAAGCCGGCGGACACACCCGCCGCTGCTGCGGCCGCGGCCGAGCGCGGAGGGGCGGCACGCGTGCTGTCGATCGCGGCCGGGGTTCGGCTCGCCACCATCCAAGCAGCGACCGGTCCTGGTGTGGCCGTCGTGCGAGCGATGCCCAACACGCCGGCGCTCGTGCGGCTCGGTGCCTGCGCAATCTCCGCAGGCGCCGACGCGGATCGAGACGATGTGGCGTGGGCGCGCTCGATCCTCGAGGCGGTCGGCACGGTCGACGAGGTCGACGAGGAGTTGTTGGACGCGTTCACCGGAGTCGCCGGCTCGGGCCCCGCCTACGTGTTCCTCGTCGCCGAGGCGCTGATCGCAGCAGCGGTCGCCGAGGGCCTCGAGCCCGACATGGCCGCACGTGTGGTGCGACAACTCCTGCTCGGTTCTGCCACCCTGCTCGACCGCGAGGGCGACCCGACGCGACTGCGCGAGATGGTCACCTCGCCGAACGGCACCACCGCAGCGGGTCTGGCCGCGCTCGCCGATCACGACCTGCGCGGCGCCGTCGCGGCAGCGGTACGCGCTGCGACACAACGCAGTCGCGAGCTCGGCTGACGCGACCGTCCACCGCACCGTCCGACCACCGACAACCGCACCGACAACCGCACCGACAACCGCACCGACAACCGGATCGACAGGTCGCCGATGAATTCCGACCGAGGACGTCAAGAATTTCATCGCTGTTTTTCCCATGTGCCACTTTTCACATGGGCTCGCGTGTCGTATGGTGATCGGCGTGGAGACGCGTCCGCCGGAAACGGTGGACAGCGCCGACGGGGCTGGTGCCATCGGGGGGTTGGCACCGGCCCTTGTCGCGTCCGGGGCCGAGTTGCGCCTGCGTCGCTGTAGGTTCCCCGCATGGGTCGCCGCTACGAGACCATCTCGTTCCTCTCGGACTTCGGCACCGCCGACGAGTTCGTCGGCGTCGTGCACTCGGTGGTCCGTGACCTTGCGCCCCACGTCCGCGTGATCGACCTCACCCATGGGATCGCGCCCTTCGACGTGCGGGCCGGATCGCTCGCCCTCGCTCGCAGCATCAGCTACGTCGCGTCCGGTGTCGTGCTCGCGGTCGTCGACCCGGGCGTCGCCACCGCCCGCCGAGCGATCGCCGTCGAGGTGGCCGGCGGGGAGGGCGTGCTCGTCGGGCCCGACAACGGGCTGCTCGCCCCCGCCGTGGCGTTGGCGGGCGGTGCCGGGCGAGCCGTCGAGCTGACCGACGCCCGCTGGCACCTGCCGTCGCCCGGCGCGACGTTCGCCGGACGCGACGTGTTCGCCCCGGTGGCTGCTCAGCTCTGCAACGGCATCGATCTCATCGAACTCGGCGAGTCGATCGACGCCGAGCTGCTGCTGCCCGGCGTCGTCGCGCTGCCGCAGGCCGACGCCGACACCGTGATCGCACAGGTGCTGTGGGTCGACCGGTACGGCAACGCCCAGTTGAACGTCGGTCCCGACGATCTCCCCGACGGGTTCGGCGCGCGCATCGACGTCCGATGCGCATCGCCGACCGATCCGACCGGTGGTGTCCGGCGGAGCGCCCTGCGGGCTGCGTCCTACGCCGAACTCGGCAGTGGAGCCGTCGGGCTGGTGCTCGACTCGTCGGGGCTGTTGGCCGTGTCGATGGACCAACGCTCCGCGGCCGAGGAACTCGGACTCGACGTCGGCGACCAGGTCACGCTGACCGCCTCCGACGACGGCGGTCCCACCCAGCCGGTCACGCTGCGCCAGCGCTGACACCGCCGGCCCGACCCCCGCCAGCGCGTCGCCGGTAGCCTCGCGGCATGCGCCCCGCCACCACGTTGACGCTCGGATTGTTGCTGCTGGTCATCCTCGTCGCGGGGGTGGTCTCGCTCCTGCGCCTCTGACGGGGGCTGATGACGGGGGCTGATGACGAGGCTTCCGCTCGCGGCGATGTGGCACTCGGCATGCAGCGCGCCGCCGAGGCAGAGTACGATCTCTTCCGATCGCAGCAGTGGGCTGCCGAGGGGGAACTCCGTGAATCTCGCGCACATCATCGACGGTCACGACGACGACTCGGTCGCGCTGATCTGGCGAAATCGCGTCACCACCTACGGCGATCTCCGCAGCCAGGTCGCGGCGTTCCGGGGCGGTCTCGCCGCCAGTGGGGTCGGCGCCGACGATCGGGTCGCCATCGTGGTCGGCAACTCGCCGCACTTCGTGATCGCCTACCTCGCCACCATCGGTCTGGGAGCGGTCGCCGTGCCGCTCAACCCGGCGAGTCCCGGTCCCGAACTCCAGTCCGAGTTGGCGGTCGTGGCCGCTCGCGCCGTCGTGGTCGACAACCTCGGCGCCGTCAACTGGTCGCACGTCGATCGGACCGCGGTGCCCTCGATCGAGTTGGTCGTGCTCACCGATCCGGCGGGCGGCGCCACCGAGGACGTCGTCGCCTTCGACGACCTCCTGGCGGCTCCCCCGGCCGAGGTGGTCGACGTCGACGGTGCGCAGCTCGCCGTGCTGATGTTCACCAGCGGAACCGCCGGCTCGCCCCGCGCGGCGATGCTCTCCCACGGCAACCTGCAGGCGAACCTCGACCAAAGTCGTTCTGCTGAGGGTCACATCGGCGCCGACGACGTGATCTACGGCGTGCTCCCGTTGTTCCACATCTTCGGCCTCAACGTGGTGATCGGGCTCGGACTCTGCGTCGGCGCCACCATCGTGCTCGTCCAGCGATTCGACCCCGCAACCGCCGTCCAGTCGATCCGCGACCGCGGCGTCACGGTCATCCCGGGCGCTCCTGCGCTGTGGGGTTCGTTCGCCCACTTCGACGAACTCGATGCCGACACCTTCGCAACCGTCCGACTGGCGCTCTCGGGAGCGTCGCGCCTGCCGATCAGCGTGGCACGCACCATCCAGGAACGTTTCGGCCTCGAGATCCGCGAAGGGTACGGGCTCACCGAAGCATCGCCGATCGTCACCACCTCGACCGGAGTCACGCCACGATTCGGTTCCGTCGGTCGTGCCCTGGCGGGCGTCGAGATCCGTCTGGTGAGCGACAACGGCGACGCGCTCGTCGGTGACGTCGGCGAGGTCTGGGTGCGCGGCGACAACGTGTTCGCCGGCTACTACGACGACCCCGTGGCAACCGCTGACGTGCTCGACGCCGACGGTTGGTTGCACACCGGTGACATGGCCACCACCGACGACGACGGGTACCTCTACCTCGTCGACCGCTCCAAGGACCTGATCATCGTGTCGGGGTTCAACGTGTTCCCTGCCGAGGTCGAGGAGATGCTCGCCACGCACCCCGCCGTCGCCGAGGCCGCCGTCGTCGGCGTCGCCCACCCGCACACCGGCGAAGCGGTCAAGGCCTACGTCGTCACCACACCGGGTTCCGATGTCGACGAAGAGACGCTGATCGAGTTCTCGCTCGACCATCTGGCCCGGTACAAGTGCCCGAGCAAGGTCATCTTCGTCGACGCGCTGCCCCGCAATGTCTCGGGCAAGCTCGTGCGGCGAAATCTCGACGACGCCCTTCGCGTCGGCGCTTTGTGAAAACGTGCACGAGCGCCCTAACGTGGTCGGACCATGGCAGGGCAACCCACACGACGGCGGATTCCCGAGGCGACAGTGGCCCGACTCCCGGTGTACCTGCGGATTCTCTCCGAGCAGTTCGAGGCGAACGTCACGAACATCTCGTCCGAGGAACTCGCCGAGTTCGCCGGCCTCAACGCCGCCAAGGTTCGCAAGGACCTGAGCTACCTCGGCAGCTACGGAACCCGTGGCGTCGGCTACGACGTCGAGTTCCTCGTGTACCAGATCCGGCGCGAACTCGGCCTGACCCACGACTGGCCCGTTGTCATCGTCGGTGCGGGCAATCTCGGTCAGGCGCTCGCCGGCTACAACGGCTTCGGTGACCGTGGCTTCCCGGTCGGGGCCATCGTCGACGTCGACACCGCGAAGGTCGGCTCGGTCGTCGGTGGCGTACGCGTGCGCCACCTCGACGAACTCGCCAAGGTCGTCCAGGCGCGCAACATCTCGATCGGCGTGATCGCCACCCCCGGGGGCGCAGCCCAGCAGGCCGCCGATGCGCTGGTCGCCGCAGGCGTCACGAGCCTGCTCAACTTTGCGCCGTGCGTGCTCGGCGTTCCGCACGGTGTCAGTGTGCGCAAGGTCGACCTCGCGGTCGAACTGCAGATCCTCAGCTACTACGAGCAGCGGCGGGCCACGTCGGCTCCGGCGACCGGACTTCGTGCGGTGCCCGGCGAGCCACGGCGCGGGGCGACGGCGTAGGCTGGGTCCAAATGTCCATTCTCGTCGTCGGCGTCAACCACCGCAGTGGTCCTCTGGCCCTGCTGGAGCGCGTCACGATCGCCCCCGACGACCTCGCCAAGGCCGTCAGCGGTCTGGCCCAGCGCGACAACGTTCGCGAGGCGGTGATCCTGTCCACCTGCAACCGCACCGAGGTGTACGTCGTCGCCGAGTTGTTCCACGGCGCCTACGGCGACGTGCGTGACCTGCTGTGCGAACTCGGTGACCTCGGCGTCGACGAGCTCACTCCGCACCTCTACAGCCAGCACGACACGGCGGCGGTGACCCATCTGTTCGAGGTTGCCGCCGGGCTCGATTCCGCCGTCCTCGGCGAGAGCGAGATCCTCGGCCAGGTCCGCATGGCCTGGGAGGTCGCCCAGCGCGAGGGGGCGTCTCGGTCCACGCTCAACCAGCTGTTCCGCAACGCCCTGGCGACCGGCAAGCGCGCCCGCAGCGAAACCGGCATCGCACGCGGCACCGCGTCGATCAGCCACGCGGCGGTCGAGATGCTCTCCGACGTCGTGGGTGAACTGTCGGGCCGGCGTGTCCTGGTGGTGGGTGCCGGTTCGATGGGTGAAGGCGTCGCCGTCGCCCTGCGTCGAGCGGGGAGAGCCGAGATCCTCGTCGCCAACCGCACTTCCGACCGCGGTGCAGCGCTCGCCGAACGCGTCGACGGCGTGGCCGTCGGTTTCGATCGCCTGCCCGAGGCGGTCGCTGCTGCCGACGTGATCATCGTCGGCACGGGATCCGACCAGGCAGTACTCACCCACTCGCTGGTGGCCGACGCGCACTCCCGGCGGGGCTCGATCCGCCCGGTCCACATCGTCGACATCGGGGTCCCGCGCAACGTCGATCCGTCGGTCGCAGACCTCGATGGCGTCACGTTGTCCGACCTCGACGATCTGCGCGACTGGGCCGATCGTGGCTTGTCGCATCGTGCTGCCGAGGCCGAGCGCGTCCGCGTCATCGTCTCCGAGGAGGTCGAGCGGTTCCTGGTCGAGTCGACGGCTCGTCAGGCGGCGCCGTTGGTGGCATCGATGCGCGGGGCAGCCGAGCAGGTCCGCGCCGCCGAACTCGAACGGTTCGCCGCCCGCTTCGCCGATCTCGGCGAGTCGGAACGCGACGCCGTCGAAGCGCTCACCCGCGCGATCGTCGCCAAGCTGCTGCACGAGCCCTCGGTGCGTCTCAAGGCCCAGGCCGGCACGCCGCAGGGTGAACGCAACGCTGCGACGATGCGCGATCTCTTCGACCTCGGGTGAACGCGCTGTGAGCGAGCAGTCGCCGCTGCGACTCGCTACCCGGGGCTCCCGTCAGGCACTCGGCCAGTCCAGTGCGGTCGCGGCCGCCATCACCCGGGCCACGGGACGTTCCGTCGAGCTGGTGACCGTCGAGACCACCGGCGATGTCCGTCTCGACGTCCCGCTCCATCAGATCGGTGGCCAAGGGGTGTTCGTCAAGGAGGTCCAGCGCGCCGTGCTCGACGGACGCGCCGATCTGGCGGTCCACTCGGCCAAGGACCTCCCGTCCGCGCCGGCCGACGGCCTCGCGCTCGCCGCGTTCTGCGAACGCAGGGATCCACGCG
>Ga0307380_10012093_pt1 | contig 10758 bp, 5 predicted proteins | sample UN3MG_FD_202239 | JGI IMG/M metagenome (GOLD analysis project Ga0307380, IMG submission 202239) | Soil microbial communities from Risofladan, Vaasa, Finland - UN-3 | ecosystem: Environmental > Terrestrial > Soil > Coastal area > Acid sulfate soil | place: Finland: Risofladan, Vaasa | collected... | reverse complement strand
ATCCGGAGCTGCTCCAGCGGTGCGCGGTGCTTTCGTGGGCCCGCAAGGCGGCCGTGAGGGCGGGCGACTACGAGAAATCGCGCGCGTATCTGTCGAAACTGCACGAATCGTTCCTTGAGGTGCTGAAAGCGAGCGAATCAGATTCCCGCCTGTATGCGCAGCTTGTGTCGCTGTTCGACAGCGCGGGCGAGATCGAGCGGGCCGTGGAGATACTCACCACGGGCCTGGATCAGGCGGAGCCTCCCAAGGCCGTTGAAATTCACAAGGTGCTGGCCGACATCCACATCCGGGATGCCGCACCTGCCAGGGCCGAGGCTTCGCTGGTGGCGGCGCTCGAGCTGAACTCCGACGACCCCGCCCTGCACGCGAAAATGGCGGCTTTCCGGGCGGACATGTGCGAATACGAGGCAGCGGCGCTCGAGCTGCGCAAGGCGATGAAGCTGGCAAACGGCCTCGAAAAGCTCCAGTGCCAGGTGGAACTTGCCAATATCTACACGAAGATGGCAAAGTTCGATAAGGCCGAAGAAGAACTGCAGCAAGTGGTGGCAGAGCAGCCGAATATCGGCCGGATATGGGCGGTGCTGGGCGGGGTGCAGCATAAGGCGGGCCGGCTGGAGAAGGCGGCCGAATCGCTCCGCCGGGCCATCGACCTCGGCGCGAAAGAAGACCAGATCGAAATACACTGGCGGATAGAACTGGTCGAGGTTTACCAGGAACTCGACCGGCAGGACGACGCCCGCCAGGAGCGCGAAGTCATCAACAATCTCGCCGAAGACACCGAGATGGCATTTTCCATCGGCTACCTGCTGTTTCAGCGGCAGCATTACGAGCATAGCCTTGCGCTGGTGCAGTCGAAAATCGCCGACGACACACCCGGCCGCGCCAGGAACGCCGCACAATCGCTGACAGGCAGAATATACGACGCAATGGGCAAGCCCGAAGAGGCCGCAAGGCAGATGCAGCAGATGGTGGACGAGAATCCCGACGACCCGATGATCCTCCGCGAGGTGGCCGGCATGCTTCAGCAGCAGAAGAAATATCAGGCGGCGCTCGACATGATCGAGAAGGCGCTTCCGCTCCAGGCCGACGACAACGACGGCGAGCTGATGGCGCGGCTGTCGAAAGCCGACATTCTCGGCGACATGGGCCGCATCGACGAAGCCCAGCAGATATATTCGAATATCCTTGACGAGCATCCGGAACTGCCGGTAGTCAACAACAATTTCAGCTATTTCTATGCCGTTCATAACCGCAACCTGGACATCGCACTCGAGATGGTGAAAAAGGCGCTGGTCCAGGAGCCTGAAAGCGCGGCGTATCTCGACACGCTGGGCTGGGTGCTTTATCGCAAGGGCGAGCTTGACGGTGCCCTGCTGAAGATCAACCAGGCATACAGCCGCCACCAGGACGGCGTGATCGCCGAGCATCTCGGCGACGTTCTGGCCGGGCTGGGGCGGCTCGAACAGGCCCTTCAGGCGTACAAAGAAGGCCTGGAATTCGACCCCGATTCAAAAGAACTTGCAGACAAAGCAAAAAGAACCGCAGATGCACTGAGACAGCCGCAGGCGCAATGACGGCAGACAGATCGGCCGGGCAACCGCCCGGTGAAGGAGATACAACTATGGCTGGACATTCCCACTCAGCGAATATTCGGCATACCAAGAACAGAAGAGACGAAAAGCGCGGCAAGGTCTTTTCAAAGCTCGGCAAGGCACTGATGGCGGCTGCACGTCTGGGCGGCGGCGATGCCGACGCCAACCCCAGGCTAAGGCTCGCCATCGAGAAGGCCAAGGCCGCCAACATGTCGAAGGACACCATCGAGCGCGCCATACTCAAGGGCACAGGCCAGCTCGAGGGGCAATCGCTCGAGGAGCTGACATACGAAGGCTATGGCCCCGGCGGCGTAGCGTTGCTCATCGAGGTGCTCACCGACAACAAGAACCGCACCGCCCCTGAAATCCGCAAGCTGCTGGACGTCCACGGCGGCAACCTCGCCGGCAACGGCGCCGTCGCCTGGATGTTCTCGCCCAAGGGCGTCATCCTCGTCAAGCAGGAAGAGATCGAAGAAGACGACCTGATGGAGCTGGCCCTCGAGTCCGGCGCCGAAGACGTTCGCGCCGAGGATGGAATGTACGAAGTGACATGCGCCCCCTCCGATTTCGCCGCCGTCAGCGACGCCATCGAGGCACGCGGCATCCAGCCCGAAATGGCCGAAGTCAGCCAGATTCCACAGAACACCGTCAAGCTCGACGCTTCGCTGGCACGCAGAGTACTCAAGCTGCTCGACGTGCTCGACGACCACGAAGACGTCCAGACCGTCCACGCAAACTACGACATCGACGACCAGCTCATGGCGGAGCTTCGCCAGGCGGAGTGACGCCCCGCCGGACGGACACGGACGGACCACGGACGAACACGGACGGGCGCCCACACCTGTGAGGTGAACATGAGGGTCGGCGGGTGCCCCTGCCTTCTTGGCTGGGCGTTGCCACACCCGCCTGCCGGGATCGCGGGCGTCCCGCCCGCCTCCTCAAAATTCCCCCTCCTTACAAGCCCGAAGGGCGGCAGACTTTAGCCCACGGCGTCAGCCGTGGGAACGGATTGCGCTCCATCATGAGCCTCCGCAGGAAGGCGGCAGAAAACATGACCGATTCCCGATCCTGCAACAGCCCGCCTGAGCCGCCCCTCCGGGGCTTGATCGTTTGTTTCCGCCGTTACCTGGGGTTTCGCTCCTGCCTGCCGGCAGGCAGGTCGCTCCACCCCAGGCTAACCAATAGCCGCCCCATACGGGGCTGGTAATTGGAGGGGAACATGAGGGTCGGCGGGTGCCCCTGCCTTCTTGGCTGGGCGTTGCCACACCCGCCTGCCGGGATCGCGGGCGTCCCGCCCGCCTCCTCAAAATTCCCCCTCCTTACAAGCCCGAAGGGCGGCAGACTTTAGCCCACGGCGTCAGTGGGAACGGATTGCGCTCCATCATGAGCCTCCGCAGGAAGGCGGCAGAAAACATGACCGATTCCCGATCCTGCAACAGCCCGCCTGAGCCGCCCCTCCGGGGCTTGATCGTTTGTTTCCGCCGTTACCTGGGGTTTCGCTTCGCTCCACCCCAGGCTAACCAATAGCCGCCCCATACGGGGCTGGTAATTGGAGGGGAACATGAGGGTCGGCGGGCGCCCCTGTCTTCTTGGCTGGGCGTTGCCACACCCGCCTGCCGGGATCGCGGGCGTCCCGCCCGCATCATCAAAATCTTCCCCCCTTACAAGCCCGCAACGGCGTCAGTCTTCCAGCCTCGGCCTTCAGGCCATTGACCATGCGGAACCTGCTTATGGCGCAGCCGGCTCGTGTGCGGCTGTTTACCATCCTGAAGGGCAGTGATGCGGGGACCGGCAGGTCAAGCGTGAAACGTGCAGGAAACCATATTGCCTGACGATTTATTCGCTAGCGAATTGGTTTCCTGCACGTTTTTTTCTCCGCTTCCGCATGCGGTTGCGGCTGCCCTGCCCGCCATGCGGTCATTCCCGCCCCGTACTTGTTCGTGCCCGCCCGGTATCGATCCCGCCGCGAGTCGTTCTTGCCCATTCTGCCGGGCGCGCAGGTGTGTATCTTTGGCGGCCGCGCCGTACGGGGTGGGCCTGCACCATTTACAGCCCTTGACTTTTCCGGCGGGTAAACATATAATTTGTTGGTACAACTTTCCGGACCACGGCAGGCGGCCGCCCGCACGTTGCGCATCGCGGCTTTCTGACTGTTCCGGCCGGATGGTGCGGCTGAACCGCCGGCCTGATGTTTTGACCAAGATCGCGAAAAAGGTGGCACAATGGAACAGCGACACAAGCTGCTGGGAACTATTCTGCTGGACATGGATGTTATAGACGACGCCCAGCTCGAGGAGGGGCTGAACCTTCATCGGCAGTCGGACAAGAAGATCGGCGAGGCGATGCTGGAGCTGGGATTCTGCTCCTCCGAAGACGTCTGCCAGGCCCTTTCCATGCAGTCGGGTGTCCGCTACCTCGACCCGACCACGGTGGATATTCCCAAGGAAGTGATCAAGCTTGTCCCCGAGACGCTGGTTCGCGAGAACTGCGTCATCCCGGTTTCGGCGGAAGACGGCAGGATCACTATTGCAACGCCCGACCCGTTCGACCTGTTTGCGCAGGATAATGTTCGTTTTGCGACTAACGCCGAGGTGGAATGCGTGCTTGCCAGCCGCGAATCGATCATGCAGGCTATCGAGCGGAATTATGGCGTTGACGAGGATAAGATCGAGGAGTTTCTCGACGACCTCGGCGGCGGCGTTGAATTCCGCGAGGAGAAGGAGCTTCAGGAGTCGATCGAGGTCGGCGACGACGATGCCCCGGTCATCAAGCTTGTTACGCTGCTGATCAGCGAGGCGCTCAAGCGGCGCGCGTCGGATATCCACATCGAGCCGATGGAAGATCGGCTTCGCATCCGCTATCGCACCGACGGCGTCTGCTTCGAGGTGGAAAGCCCGCCCAAGCGGCTGCAAGGCTCCATTATCTCCCGCGTGAAGATCATGGCGAAGATCGACATCGCCGAGAAGCGGCGCCCCACCGACGGCCGCATCAAGCTCAAGCTGGTCGGGCGCGACATCGACCTCCGCGTGTCATGCCTGCCCGCAAACCACGGCGAAAGCGTCGTGCTGCGAATCCTCGACAAGTCGTCGGTGTTGTATGGTGTCCAGGAGCTGGGCTTCATGGATGACGACTACAAGCGCTTCCGCAACATCATCCGCCGGCCCAACGGCGTGTTCCTCGTCACCGGCCCCACCGGAAGCGGCAAGACGACCACGCTGTATGCCGCCCTGCAGGAGCTGAACACTCCCGACCGCAAGATCATCACCGCCGAAAACCCCGTGGAATACAACATCAGCGGCCTGAACCAGGCCGAGGTGCGGGCCAATATCGGGCTGACGTTCTCCCGCATTCTGCGCGCAATGCTGCGTCAGGCACCCAACGTGATCCTGGTGGGCGAAATCCGCGATACCGAAACCGCCGAGATCGCCATTCAGGCCGCACTCACCGGCCACCTCGTTTTCAGCACGCTGCACACGAACGATGCACCATCGGCCATAACACGTCTGATAGACATGGGCGTTGCACCATTCCTCGTGTCGTCGTCGATTCAGGCGATCATGGCCCAGCGACTGGTGCGGACAATCTGCCCCAACTGCAAGCGCAAGCGCGAGTATCGCCCCCACGAGCTTGCATGGGTAGGCCTTCGCGAAGAAGACGTCCAGGGCATCACCTTCTACGAAGGAGCAGGCTGCAAGGAATGCTCCAACACCGGCTACAGGGGCCGCCTCGGGATATTTGAGATGCTCGAGATGACCAACGAACTGAGTGAACTCGCCTTCCGCAAGGCATCGACCAACAAACTCCGCGACGAAGCGATCGTTTCGGGCATGCGGACACTCCGGGAAGACGCAGTCCGCAAGGTGCTCAACGGCGATACCACCATCGAGGAAGCGCTCAGGGTCACCGCCGAATCGCAGTCAATGTACAGTTGACATCGGCCCGTAACCACCGACCGCTGAAAGGAAGCATCATTGGCAGTAGACCTCGAGAGAATCCTGCGGATGGTAGTAAGCCGCGACTGCTCGGACGTTCATTTCCACATCGGCCGCCCGCCGACCGTCCGCCTCGACGGCCGCCTGCGCAGCCTCGACCTCCCGGGGCTGACCTCCGAAGACACACAATCTATCATGGAGCAGATCGCGCCGAAGCGTTCTATCGAAGAAGTCAAGGAGCGCGGCGGGGCCGACTTCGCCTTTGCATTTGAGCAGGGCGCCCGCTTCAGGACCTCTGTATACTATCAACGCGGCGACATCAGCGTCGTCATGAGGCTACTGCCCAACCGAATGATGACTTTCGAAGAAATCGGCCTGCCCAACAGCATCAAGAACCTGCTGCTCAAGCCGCGAGGGCTTGTGCTTGTTACCGGCCCGACCGGCAGCGGCAAAACCACCACGCTCGCAACGATGATAGATTTCATCAACATCGAGCAGGACCGGCACATCATCACAGTCGAAGACCCCATCGAATACTATCATTACCACAAGAAATCCGTCGTCAGCCAGCGCGAAGTCCACGTGGACGTCGGCTCGTTCGGCGAGGCCACCATCAAGGCGCTGCGCCAGGACCCCGACGTGATCCTCGTTGGTGAAATGCGCGATCTGGATACGATGGAGGCCGCCATCACGGCCGCCGAGACCGGCCACCTCGTATTCGCCACCCTCCACACCACCGGCGCCGCCAAGACCGTCAACCGGATCATCGACGCATTCCCCCTGCAGCAGCAGGAGCAGATTCGCACACAGCTCTCGACCGGCCTGCTGGCAGTGATCAGCCAGGAGCTGCTGCCCAAGAGCGGCGGCGGGCGCGTGGCCGCCTATGAAATAATGGTCATGACATCTTCGATATCGCACCTGATCCGCGAAAACCAGGTGCACAAGATAAACTCGGATATTCAGACCGGCAAGCGCTACGGCATGATGCTGCTGGACGACTTCCTGCTGGAGTTGCTGCGCGCAGGCAAGGTTGAATTTGCGGAAGCAATGAAGCGGGCACAGGACCCCGCCGCGCTGCAAGACAAGCTGAAGCAGGAGATTCCGGAGAAATAGAAGAACCGGCCGCAGCCGCCCGGGCGGCATGGTCACAGGCAAGCTCGCAGGAGATACGAAAATCAATGGCAATGCAGCCGCAAAGAAAGCTCATCGGGCAGATTCTGACCGAGCAGGGTTTCGTTACCGAAAGCCAGATCGAGGAAGCTCTCAAAATCCAGCGCGACAAGGGCGGCGTCATCGGTGAAATCCTTCGCACGCTCGGCTACGCCGGCGAAGACGCCATCGTGACAGCACTGGGCATACAGTCCGGAATGGAGACCGTCGACCTCGACAACATCAGCATACCGCCCGAGGTCATCGAAAAGGTGTCCGTTTCAATCGCGAGCATCTACCGGATCGTGCCGATCTCATTCGAGAACAACACGCTGACGGTTGCCATGGCCGAGCCGCACAACCTCGACGTGCTCGACGACCTGCGTTTCATGCTGTCGTGCGAAGTTCACGGGGCCATCGCATCCGAAAGCTCGGTCGACGCGGCAATCGAAAAATTCTACTCCACAAAGAAAGCCGAAGTCGACAACATCGTCAGGAACATTCAAACCAGCAACGCCGGTGATATCGAAGTCGATTTCAGCCACAAGGAAGGCTCCATCAACCTCGACCTCCAGGAGCAGATCACCTCGGCGCCGGTCGTCAAGCTGCTCAACTACATCCTCGTGCAGGCGATCAAGGACCAGTCGTCCGACATACATTTCGAGCCTTTCGAAGACGACTTCAAGGTCAGGTATCGCGTCGACGGCGTGCTGTACGACATGCTTCCGCCACCGCGGCACCTCGCCCACGCAATAACCTCGCGCGTGAAGGTCATGAGCCAGCTCAACATCGCCGAGACGCGCCTCCCGCAAGACGGCCGCATCCAGCTTACGATCGGCGGCAAGCCCGTCGACATGCGCGTGTCGACACTGCCCACACTCTTCGGCGAAAGCGTGGTGATGCGTGTTCTGGACAGGTCGGTCATCTCGCTCGACCTCGACCGCCTCGGCCTCCGCGAAGACGAGCTGAACACCTTCCGCTCGCTGATCAACAAGCCGCACGGCATCGTGCTGGTCACCGGGCCCACAGGCTCCGGCAAGACCACCACGCTGTATTCGTGCCTGAACGAAGCCAACGACATCGGCATCAAAATCATCACCACCGAAGACCCCGTCGAGTACGACCTCGACGGCATCGTGCAGGTCGAAATCAACGAGGGCATCGGCGTCACGTTCGCAGCCTGCCTGCGAAGCATCCTGCGCCAGGACCCCGACAAGATTCTCGTCGGCGAGATTCGCGACATCGAAACGGCCGAGATCGCCATCCGCGCATCGCTCACCGGCCACCTCGTTTTCAGCACGCTGCACACCAACGACGCACCGTCGGCCGTTACGCGTCTGCTCGATATGAGCCTCGAGCCGTTCCTGATCGCCGCGACCGTCGAGGCGGTCATCGGCCAGCGGCTCGTGAGGAACATCTGCACGCACTGCAAAGAAGCCTACGAACCCACCGACGACATGCTCATGCAGCTCAACCTGACCCGCGAAGACGTGCGCGATAAAACGTTCTACTACGGCAAAGGATGCGACAACTGCAACAACACCGGCTACCGCGGCCGGTCCGCCGTGTTTGAAGTGATGATGATGACCGACCGCATACGTGAGCTCCTCCAGCAGCGGGCGTCCACATCCGCGATAAGGCAGATAGCACGAGAACAGGGCATGCGCACCATGCGCGAAAGCGGGCTGCTGAAAATTTACGACGGAACAACAACCATCGAAGAAGTTGTAAGAGAAACACTGGTAGCCGGATAAAAACCCAGGAGACATACAAGATGCCGACGTATCTGTATGAAGCGGTCGACTCGCGAGGCCAGCGGGTCAGATCCGAAATTGAAGCGGCCAACGAGGACGAAGCACAGAACAAAGTGCGAAGCCTCGGCTACCTCGTAACCGAACTGAAACAGAAAGGCAAGCGGACACGAAGCCCGAAGGCCGCGTCGTCAATGCCCGGCGCCAAGAAAAAGACAACCACGATCGGAAACAGCGTGCGGCCCAAGGCGCTCTCCGCATTCACACGCCAGCTTTCAACGCTGATAAGCGCCGGGCTTCCGATCCTCCGCAGCCTCCGCATCTGCGAAGAACTGCAGAAGCCGAGCGTGCTCAAGAACAACCTGATCGACATGACCGAAGACGTCGAAGGCGGCACGCCGCTGTCCGAAGCCATGAGCAAGCATCCCAAGACCTTCGACAAGCTCTACATCAACATCGTCAAGGCAGGCGAGGCCGGCGGTGTGCTCGATCAGATGCTCGAGCGACTTGCCGTCTTCATGGAGAAAAGCCAGAAGCTCAAGAAACAGGTCATCAGCGCCCTTATCTACCCGGTCGCCGTCATCAGCGTCGCCGGTCTGATCCTATGGGGTATCATCACATACATCGTGCCGAAGTTCACCGACATGTTCGAAGACATGGGCATGGCGCTTCCCAGGCTTACCCAGGTGCTGATCTCGATCAGCGGAGTGCTGCGGACCTACTGGTATGCGCCGTTCGTTGCCGTGCCGACAGTCTTCATCGCCTATAAATTGATAATGTCCACCGCCCTCGGCCGAAGAACCATCGATTTCCTCAAGCTGCACCTGCCGATCTTCGGCGGAATCATCAGGAAATCGATCATTTCGCGGTTCGCACGCACACTGGGCACGCTCATAACATCCGGCGTGCCGCTGCTCGAGGCGCTCAGCATCGTCCGGGAAGCCACCGGCAACGCAGTCGTCAGCGAAGGCATCGGGAAAATCCACGACAGCGTTCGCGAAGGTGACGACATCGCCGGCCCGCTCGACCAGACTCGCATCTGCGACCGCATGGTCGTCAACATGGTCGCAGTAGGCGAAGAAACCGGCGAGCTCGACAAAATGCTCATCCGCGTGGCCGACAACTACGACGACGACGTCGACGCGATGGTCGGCGGCCTGATGAGCCTGCTCGAGCCGCTGATCATCCTCGTGCTCGGCGGCGCCGTGGCATTCATCGTAATCTCGCTGTTCCTGCCGCTCATCAAGCTCACAGAAGCCATGAGCAAGAAGACCTGATCCAAACAGCCGCGGGCCAACCCCCGCGACACAACACGCCGGAACCAAAGCAGGCCTGTCAGCACGACAGGCCTGCTTGATTTGATCCCTCGATTCGCAGCATCGCGCTGCCGGCGTCACCGCTCCAGCCCGCAGCACCACAGCATCGCGTTTTCCAGCAGCTTCTGCATCTGCGCGTTCTCCAGCACCTCGCGGTTATGACCGTTTGCCAGGTGGCACACGCGCCCGCCGCCGACCTGCCTTACGTACCCATTCACCGCAGCCTGCCCGGCCGGGCCTGCCTCCAGCAGTATAACCGCATCCTCAGCGTGCATCACCGGCCGGTGGCGTTCGTCCACCGCATCAAAGCCCGTCACGCCGCGCGTCACCGGGTGATCCAACTCCACAACGCGCACCGCGAATCGCTCGTCGCCCGCACCGTGGCCGTTGTAGCTGCTGCCCAGCAGATCGCGGTAGGCCGTGGCCTCCGGCCCAAGCCGCTGCAGGGCCGTCGAATTGTGCAGCGCCAGGTACCCCCCGCCCCCGCTCACGAATTCTGCCAGCGCCTCCACCTGCTGCGCCGACATCCACCACCGCGCGTTCTTGTCGTCGTCCGGCCACACCATCCCGTCACGCAGCACAACCAGCAGCGAAACGTTGCGGAGGCTCTCGGCCGTCAGCTTCGTTACGTCGTACACGAACTCGGCGGGCATCCCCAGCCGCTCGAACACATCCTCGAGCGGCGGCCGGATGTATGCCGGCGGATGGTAATGATCGCCGATCAGCACCAGCGCGCGCGGCTGCGCACGCGGGCCGTCGATCGCCGGAGCCGCCGTCAACTGGCCATACACCGCCTTCACCTGGTCGGGAAAACCGCCCTCGCGGCAGAAGGCGGCCTGCTCGGGCACATCCACGTTCTGCAGCGTCATCTCGATCGGCCTGCCCATCGAAACCTGGTAAGCCACCTCGTCGCGAAGCTTCACCAGATAATCCGAAAACGCGGCGATCAGTTCCGGCCCGCCCATAGGCCCGTGGCCCGGGCACACCACTTTCGCGTCGAGCGCTGCCAGCTTCCCGC
>Ga0307380_10012090_pt1 | contig 10759 bp, 10 predicted proteins | sample UN3MG_FD_202239 | JGI IMG/M metagenome (GOLD analysis project Ga0307380, IMG submission 202239) | Soil microbial communities from Risofladan, Vaasa, Finland - UN-3 | ecosystem: Environmental > Terrestrial > Soil > Coastal area > Acid sulfate soil | place: Finland: Risofladan, Vaasa | collected... | reverse complement strand
CCCCGGGTTGCTGCTGCCCATCTTGCAAAAATCCCGACCGTGCTCATTGACCCGCACGTGAATGCCACAACACCCCTCTCCCACATCCATATTCCCTGCACTGCAGCCGGCATTGATGCTGCGGGAACCGCGTACCGGATGGACGGGGTTCCCATACGGATGAAAAAAGTGATCGAACGCGGGTATCCCGATGATGCAGAAATCTTAAAAAAGATCTATAACCGCCTGAACGGGGGGATGGGACCATGACTGAGCTATTGGTGAAAAATGCCTGCGTTATTGATCCGATCCGGGATATCAATGGTGAAATCATGGACATCGCGATCCGTGATGGACGGATTGTGGAATCAGTTTCCGATGGGGCAGAGGTTATCGATGCACAGCGATGCCTTACGCTTCCCGGTGGCATTGATTCACACACCCACGTCTGCGGTACCAAGGTGAACTTCGGGCGGTATATGAGCCCCGAGGATATGCGGGCGGGAAGGACACAGCGGCGTGGAAGGATGCATGTAACGAGTGGCTACTATGTCCCCACCACGTTCGGGAACAGTTACCGTTATAGTGCCATGGGCTATACAACCCTGCTCGAAGGTGCGATGGCACCGCTTGAAGCCCGGCACACCCATGAAGAGTTCACGGCGACCCCCCACCAGGACATGCTGGCAAACACCCTTTTTGACGGCAACTGGGCAGTCATGGATGCCGTACGGGAGAAAAATATTAAGAAGACAGCTGCTATTGTCGGCTGGACACTGAACGCGATAAAAGGTTACGCGATCAAACTCACCAACCCCGGTGGTACCGAGGCATGGGGCTGGGGGGAGGATTTGACCAGTATCCATGAACCCGTCCCGCATTTTGAAGTGACGCCTGCCGAGATCATTACCACCATGATCCAGGCAAATGAACTCCTCAAGCTCCCCCATTCGGTCCACCTGCACTGCAACAACCTCGGAAAGCCCGGGAATTACCAGACCACCCTTGACACGTTTGATCTCGTGCCTGACTTAAATCCCGACCGCCAGACCCTGTATGCCACCCATGTGCAGTTCCACGCATACGGTGGCGGGACATGGCGTAACATCTGTTCAAAGGCAGAAGAAATTACGCGTTCTGTCAATAGCAAACCCCAGATTGTCATGGACATGGGCCAGATCATGTTCTGCCGGACCATGACCATGACCGCTGACGGCCCTATGGAGTTTAATCTTCACTGTCTCCACCATAACAAGTGGAGCAATCATGATGTGGAGCTGGAAACGGGATCGGGTATCATACCGGTAACGTACTCCAAGAAGAGTGCTGTCAACTGTATAATGTGGGCAATCGGTCTTGAACTGGCGCTTCTCACAAAAAGTCCATGGCAGTGCCTGCTCGAAACGGACAACCCCAATGGTGCTCCGTTCGTGAAGTACCCGGAAGTGATCGGGCTCCTGATGAGCAAACGGTACCGTGATGAGGAATGTGCCACGCTTCATCCCGACACCGAGGGGAGGACATCGCTGTGTGCTCTTGAGCGGGAGATGGACTGGCATGATATTGCAGTCATGACCCGGGCAGGGCAGGCAAAGGCACTGGGCATCATCAACCAGGGCAAAGGACACCTGGGAATCGGTGCGGAAGCCGATATTGCCATCTACCCGATCCGGACGGATTCCGTAGACCCTGCACGGGAATATCGTAAGGTAGTTGAAGGGTTCCAGAAGACCCGCTACACGATCAAGCGGGGGAGAGTGGTATCGCGGGACGGGGAGATCATAGTTGACGGTGCAAACGCCACTTTCTGGGTGAATGCTAAAATTCCTGAAGATCTCAGGGTGGATAACGATCCTGAATTTATCCGCAGGTTCCAGGAGTTTTATACTGTGAGAATGAGCAATTACCCGGTACAGGAGATATATCTCCCCCGCGGGCGTCGGGTAGATACGGAGGCAATCACATGAGAGTGATCCTGGAGAGCAAGGTGCGCAAAAAGCCCACCATCCCCATAGAAGCAGAAGCGATCATTCCCCGCAATTTCCTAAAAGGCACCGATCTTGTGGTGTACGAGGGTAACAAAGAGCGCACCCTCTCCGAACTCTTCTGGATCTTTGTTGAGGGTACTGCCGTCTCACCAGAAAACATCGAGGTCGTTTTAAAAGGTGACACGTCGCGGATCAAGCGGGTAGGTGAATACATGGACACCGGTAGTATCCTGATAAGTGGGGACATCGGGATGCACTGCGGGAATTTCATGAGCGGCGGGATAATTGAGATCCTCGGAAATGCGGATGCCTGGCTTGGGCGCGAGATGCGGGGCGGGACGATTCTCTGCCGGGGCAATGCCGGCCATTATTGTGCAACTGGTTACCGCGGTGAGAAGAAAGGGATGCAGGGCGGTAAAGTGGAGGTGTTTGGGAATGCCGGAGATTTCTGTGCTGAATACCTTGCGGGGGGCGATGTGCATATCCATGGCAGCACCGGCGATTTCCCCGGTGTAGAGATGCGGGGTGGATTGCTGACTATCGAAGGGGATGCCACCCGTCCCTGCGCGAACATGAAGGAGGGTTCATGTCTGATTCTTGGAACGGTTCATGACATGATCCCCTCATTTGAAAAGATCGACAAACGGGTGCTTCCCGAATGGAAGATCACCGCAGATGTGTACAAAGGTGACGTAGCAAACCGGGGGAAAGGTACGCTGATGATAAAAAATCCCGGTGCAGTATAATCCCCGGGTAAGACGGCAATGCTCTGGTGGAGCCCAGCCTACATACATGAGGATGATTCAATAACGGTTTTGTGATTATTCCCAGAATGGTTATTTTAAAAACCGTTTAAAAAAATTATCCTTCAGGCACAGCGCTGTCATACACCCGTGTCATGTACCTGGCCTGGAAGACGGTAAAAAGCGGTGAAAGGATCAGGATAATGAGAATAAGTGCAAAAATAAAACCGAGGATTGCGATATATTTTAATTTGAACATGAACACGATAATCCCCCCCAGCAGGATAAAGCCAAGGACCAGTATACAGATCGGAATGCTGATGATTAACGCGACAAGGATAAGTGCGATGATATAGGTAATCCACCCGATCTTCCCTATGTATTCGAGAATCGCGCCGATGTTGAATGCTTCTGAAAAACTGTTGGTCCGTGCGAACCGAATCGAGGCAACCGGCATAATCAGCGCGACAATGATCTCAACCAGATACGTGAGCAGCACAAATCCAATGTTGGGCGTCCATCCCGACACCATGGCGGAGTCCATATAGCCATTACTACCTGATGATAACTCCAGGAATATACTGCCGTACGCAATCGCCCAGATGATAATAATAGGGATCGTATAGATGAGTCCGACAATCATCAGCTTCAGGCCGTCAACGAACAGGGTTCCCCAGTTATCAACTTCCGGTGCCGGGTGTTCACCCCGGTAAATCCGCATAACATACCCGTTCATGGGAATACCCAGGCATAGGATCGCAATGATCAGTTTTAGCCATCTGTTCGTATTTTCAAAAACACCCTGCTTTGTATAAGCAAAGGCATCATCCAGTATCATTCCAAAATCCATTCGATCACCTTAAGATCTCTATCGTCGGAGAGATGTGATGGTTGGCACCAGTTCGGGTGCGTATGTCCGCAGTGCAGTAATTCTACCTGCTTCACAAAAAGACACCTTATTAGTATGACAGATATTTATATTGTATTGCCTTTACCATGCACCAGTAATTAAGGAGAATACCCGTGAAAGTGATTATTGAACGTGCCAGCTGTGTGAGCTGCGGTACCTGCCAGGACATCTGCCCGGGATTGTTTGAGCAGGACCCGGATGACTCATTCAGCCGGATCATCGAAAAATACCGGCTTAATGGCAATATTGCCGAGGGGACCCCCACAGAGGATCTTGCAGCCTGTGCACAGGAAGCTTCAGTTCTCTGCCCGGTGCAAATCATCAGTATCCAGGAGTAATCTCCTGCGATTTTCTCACCTGCCTAAAAAAGACTGGAGGCAATCTTAAAAAAACCATGCGTGTCACTGTCACTATGTTTAAATAAATTCTCTCACATGCTGTAGATATACAGTTCCCCGTTGTACGGAACTATGAGGTTAGGCTATATGACATCAGCTATGAAAATTCCGATCAATTATGGTGAGGCATCCGAGACCCTGAAAAAATACTTAAAACTCGCCGGATCTCCCGTTGCATTCAGGTTTGCGACAAAGATAGAAGACATTCCGGCGGGAATGCAGGAGCTCGACAAGACCATACGGCACTGCGCCATGGTTGGCATTGCAAGGAAAGAAGGACGGATCTTTTATTCAACTGCTGTAAAGCACGAATGCAACGGTGGCGCATGGGCGCTGGGTCTCAGGGAGATCACCGAGAGCCTGAGGACGGGTGACTTTTACTTCAAGCTGGGAAAATTCGAAAGTACCGCTGCCTGTAAGCGGACCATCGACCGCGTCTTGCACCTCCAGACCCGTGAAACATATGCAACACTCTATGCTCCCCTTGAAAAGACACCGTTTGATCCGCAGGTTGTCCTTATTGTTGCGAGTCCGTGGGCGATGCTGAAACTCGCCCAGAGCGTGCTGTTCCGGCTAGGGGGGCGAATCAATGCGGAATTTGCCGGGATCCAGTCGGTCTGTTCCGATGCATGCGCCCAGACCTACTTAAACGGGAAGGTGAACTTCTCACTTGGATGCGATGGCTCACGGAAGTTTTCCGGCATAGAGGATGGCGAGATGGTGATCGGGATTCCGGCCGAATTACTTCCCGAGATTACCGAATCGCTCCAGGTGGTGGCTGCGGCCCCGGGTTCAAAGCCCGGTCAGAAGTAAAAGCAGTTAATCTACAATATTTTTTTGACATCATCTGGTATTCACTGCGTTATACAATAATCCGATAAACCGGCTGCGCCCCGAAAAATCCTTCGTATCCCCAATGGTAAGCGAATAAAAAAATCAGAGAATTTTTGCGCCGGCTGTCGGGCCGGGTTTGCACTCGAAGACCTCTGTGATCTTCACGATGACGAGCGAGCGTGCCGGGAGGGCCGGATTCTTCTCGTTGATCCTTGCCTTCATTTCATCGTATTCCTTGCCGCTTGTCTTCATGGCAGCCACACCTTTGATCTGGTAGCAGCCCTTGATCTCCGGCCCCCAGATAAAGAGCGCGATCTTGGGATTTACGCGCAGGTTAGAGAGCGTCTTGTTCATAAAATTGTCTATAAACCAGATTGTATCATCACTCATGAGCCATCCTATACCGAGAGGGATCACGTTCGGAGTGCCGTCTTTTGTTGCAGTGGCAACCGGGAACACCTTCATTTTCGCAAATGCCTCTTTCATCTCTGCGGTTAACTTCACCATGGTACCTTCACCAATGTTCATTCGGGATTCCTTTTGTATATACTTTAGTGTTAAAATCTCAAGGGGGGTAGTGTCCGACCCTTTCCACCATGTATCCGTCCGGCCAATGTGCCAATCGCACACTATCCCCCAATCGTTTCTCTTATCTCCTGAAGCGCGCAATCAATGTGTGTGTTACGCGAACCGCCGGTAAAAAAGATCCTCTACTGGTGCGAGCATTGCAATGTCCCCCTGATTGCGAAGAGCTGTGCGTGTGGAAAAGAAGGGAAAAAGATCGAGCTCCTTCGGCCATACGATGTGCGCCCGGCACTTGCAGCGGACGCAAGCCTTATCAAAAAACTCGTGTACGAGCGCTTTGGCACTGTCCCGCTCGCAACAATTCTCCTCCTGAACAAAACCGGCGGTGTCGATCGTGCGGATCTGGTGATCATGCATGGCGAACGGTTCGGCTGGCTCACGTTCGATCCTGTAACGAGAAAATTCAGTCTTGATATCGCGCCGGAAGCGCTCCCGTATATCCTGTCACATGTGAAGCAGGGTATCGTGGATCTCGACCTCCAGACCGATGCCAGGAAAGAGCAGGGGCGGATTGGGGGCAAGAAGATTCCCCTGAAAACACCGGCACCGGAAGGTACGATTATAGTGAAATATAAAAACCGGTTCGGGACCGGCATGGTAAAAGACGGTTCTGTCAAAGTCAAAGAGCTCATCGCCGTCGTTCCCCGCACACCGCCAAATCCCGGCTGGGATGTGGCAATCGAAAAGAACCGGTATCACTTAAAAAACCTTGAACGGAATGCAATCCGTACCATTAAACAACACATCAATGACCGGCCTACTGCAAATGTCTCATTCTCCGGGGGTAAGGACAGCACCGCAGTTCTCCATCTTGCGCGAAAAGCCGGCGTGACAAAAGCGTTCTTCATTGACACCGGTATTGAATTTCCCGAAACGGTGGACTTTGTCAGGTTACAGGGAGTTGAGGTCATCCAGAAAGCAGGAGACTTCTGGCAGGCTGTGGAGAAGGCGGGACCGCCAGGAAAGGATCACCGATGGTGCTGCAAACTGCTGAAACTACACCCGCTAAAGCTCTATCTTGCCGGGGTTGGCCCTTGTGTTACCGTGCAGGGGAACCGCTGGTACGAATCATGGAACCGGGCTGATCTTGAAGAGACAAGCCAGAACCCGGCCAACCCGCTTCAGCTCAACCTCTCCCCGATAAGGAACTGGCGGGCGCTTGAGGTGTTCCTCTACCTCTGGTGGCAGAAGTTGGAAATTAATCCGCTCTATGACAAAGGACTTGAACGCATCGGATGCTACCTTTGCCCCGCGATGCTTGAAAGCGAGTATGAGGAACTCCGGATTATTCAGCCCGAATTTGCCCGGCGCTGGGATGCATTCCTCGAAAAATGGGCAGATAAAAAAGGACTTCCGGGGGTTTTTTGTACATGGGGTCTCTGGCGCTGGCGGGCATTGCCCCCGAAGATGAGAGAATTGTGCAAATCAAGGGGCATCCCTGTCAATGATGATTATACGCTGCGGGTTGGGCCGGTACGGATACCCCAGGTGACGGTTGAAAAGAAGGCAGGAAAAAGTATGGAAATTAAAATGAAAAAACAGGATGTTACAGGATTTACGGTTAACGAGATCCGGAAGGATTTCATGATCCTCGGAGACATCATTTACCTCGACAACGCGGCAACAAGCTTTTCCCCGGAGCCCGTCATTGAAGCGATGGTCGAGTTTGAACACCGCTATCGGGCAAATGTCGGAAGGGGTATACACCGTTTCACCCAGATTGCCTCACAGCGTTACTGGCATGCCCACGACAAAGTGGCACAGTTTATTGGAGGTAATGATGGAGTCACGGTTTTTACCAAAAATACCACTGAAGCAATCAACATGGTTGCGCAGGGACTTGTCTGGAAATCCGGAGACCGTGTAATCACTACAATTCTCGAGCATCACTCAAACCTGCTGCCGTGGAGGAATCTCTTCAGACAGGGAGTGGGGCTGGATGTGATCGGTATTAACGCTGACTATTCACTTGATCTCGATGCACTGAAAAGTGCGATCACACCTTCCACCCGGCTCATCGCAATTTCCCATGCTTCGAACGTTAATGGTGTGGTTACACCGATTTCAGAAATTGCAGAGATCTGCCATGAAAAGGGCATCCTGTTGCTGGTTGATGGCGCCCAATCAGTACCTCACATGCCGGTGAATGTTGCGCATCTGGGCTGTGACTTTTTTGCCTTTTCCGGTCATAAGATGCTTGGGCCTACCGGTACCGGTGTTCTCTGGATGAAAAAACCTGTACTCGAACCAGTACAATACGGTGGCGGGATGGTGGAAACGGTTACCGCGACGGACTTCATAACCGCAGAGGGCTACCAGAAATACGAAGCAGGAACTCCCCATATTGCCGGAGGAATTGGTCTTGGTGTCGCGGCGGAGTACCTTCAGAAGATTGGCATGGAAAAGATCCAGCTCTACGAAGAAGCGCTTACAGAACGGTTGATTGACGGGCTTACCCGGATTAAAGGGATACATGTCTATGCTCCTGAACACCCCGTCCCCCGCATAGGAGTTGTCTCGTTCACTCTGGATGGATTCCATCCGCATGAAGTTGCCCAGCACCTTGACGAAACTGCTGACATCATGGTGCGATCCGGGCACCACTGCTGCCAGCCACTTATGGATTATCTCGGATTACCTGAAGGAACCGTGCGGGCGAGTCTTGCGCTCTATACCACAGAGCACGAAATTGACATGCTCCTCGCGACACTCCAGGAACTCACGCGATGACCGGAACACGGTGTCAAATCGCTACAATGGTTTTTCCTTCTGTCCCCGCACGTGGCACTGGAACAATATAATAATCCCCCCTCAAAAATATTCTTTGATTTCCCTTCCCCCATAATAAAATTTTAAAAGACTGGAGAATTCCGATGAAAAGTAAAACAATGTCTGAACTGTTCGCCCGTGTGCGGGAGAAGCGCCCGCTCATCCACCATATCACCAATTATGTGACGGTCAATGACTGTGCCAATATCACGATCTCTGCAGGTGCTGCGCCCGTCATGGCGGATGCCCCGGAAGAGGTTTGTGAAATGGTCACATTCGCCGGTGCCCTTGTCCTCAATATCGGGACGCTCAACAAAGGACAGATAGAATCCATGCTGCTTGCGGGAGGGATGGCAAACGATCGGCAGATCCCGGTTATTCTTGATCCCGTGGGAGCGGGTGCGACCTGTTTCAGGACAACAAGTGCACAGCGGTTAATCGATGAACTGAAGATCACGATTCTCAAGGGCAATGCCGGTGAGATAGGAACTCTTGCCGGTGCAGAAGCACTCGTGAGAGGTGTGGATTCACACGGGGTAACCGGAGATCTGGTAAAGATAGCCAAACACTATGCAAAACGGGCAGGTATGACGGTAGTCATCAGCGGGGCAACTGACATTGTGACTGATGGCAGACGTATTCTTCTTGTTGAAAATGGCCATCCGATGCTGGGCAGGATTTCCGGTACCGGTTGCATGGCAGCATCCGTGACAGGGGCATTTGCTGCAGTAGCAGATGATCCAGTCCTCGCAGCAGCAGCAGCACTTGCAGCATTTGGGATCGCAGGTGAGAAAGCAGCTGCGGGTGCACGTGGTCCCTATTCGTTTAAGACTGCATTATTCGATGAAATGGCTGCATTGAAGCCCGAGGATCTTGAAACTGGTGCCAGGATAAGTATACGATAATCGCTGTATCATGAAATACGACCTGTATGTCATTACCGATGAAGCGATAGCGGGTGGTCTGCCCCATGCCGAGATAGCACGGCGGGCAATTGCCGGTGGTGCAGATGTGATCCAGTTAAGAGACAAGGTGTGCGGGTGTCCGGAGCTCAATCGGATCGGACGGACTCTCCGCGAGATTACCAGAAAAACCGGGACGCTGTTCATCGTCAATGATCGGCTTGACGTGGCGCTTGCCTGCGGTGCAGATGGTGTTCATCTCGGCCAGGATGACATCCGTGCAGGTGTGGCCCGGCAGATCGCACCTCCCGGGTTCATTATCGGAGTATCAGTGGGGACTGTTGACGAAGCGGTCATAGCAGAACAGGAAGGGGCGGATTACCTCGCCCTTAGCCCGGTATTTTCCACTGCGTCAAAGAACAATGCAGGAACCGGTCGCGGTCTTGGTGTATTGCGGGAAATCCGGCGGAACGTATCAATACCTGTCATTGCTATTGGTGGGATTAACCGGGAGAATGTGCGCGAGGTCATAGCGGCAGGAGCGGATGGTGTAGCGGTGATATCTGTTGTCGTGGGAAGTCCGGACATCACGGCCGCAGCCCGGGAACTCAAAGAACTGGTTTCTGACAGCAGGGAGAACACGAGATCATGACCGGTAACCAGAACCCCCGCTTTGTCCTCCACGAGCATCTCTCAAAACATCCTCACTTCGATCTCCGGTTTGAGCATGGAGGAGTGCTGAAGAGCTGGGCGGTGCCTAAGGGATTACCAGAAAAATCCGGTGAACGACGACTTGCAATCGCGGTGGAAGATCACCCGATTGAGTATATCGGTTTTGAAGGCACAATACCGGAAGGCGAATATGGTGCCGGTGATGTGAAAGTACGCGATACCGGAACCTGTGAACCATTGATCTGGAACAATGACCGGATTGAAGTCATCCTTCACGGCACAAACTTTTCCGGAAAGTACGTTCTCCTCCGGTTCAAAAAAGCTGGTGAGAAGAACTGGATTGTTCTGAAAGCAAAAGATTGAGTGAGGATTAAAGGGAACTCACAGAACAAATGCATCGGGGAAAACGCCCTTGTGGTCAGTCAGATTATTCCTGAATTTTTCCTGTTTATTGAATAACTGCCAAAATCCCGATTGATGTCAGCAGGACAATCAGTGTCGCAAGAATCCATCCTGCAAATATAATCGTGACTGCCGGTGCTCCCCTCCATTTGAACAGCCACGCAATCAGAACGCATCCATAAAGCCCGATTCCGGGTACCCGGATGAAAGGAATGAGGGTAACGATTCCATATTTTCTGAACAGTTCGGAATTTTGTGTGATGGCTTCAATTTTTTGAGATGTTTGCGGGTCCATTCTGACCGGTTTGCAAACATGTCGCAGATTCCAAACAACACTAAAATAACTGAAATTCCGATTGAGCACATGATGAGCATCATGGGAAAGGGATTGATGCCCAGCCCGAACCCGACAACAACCGCAAAAGGCTGGAAAATGAGGATTGATGCGACCAGTCCGAGCATCTTTATCAGGGTAATATTGTGGAAAAAACCAATAACAAGTGGTATTACCAGCACTCCCGTTACCAGGATGAGTGCGATTTTTAAAAGTTCTGTTATTTCTGTATGCCAGGAAAAA
>Ga0307380_10012089_pt1 | contig 10761 bp, 5 predicted proteins | sample UN3MG_FD_202239 | JGI IMG/M metagenome (GOLD analysis project Ga0307380, IMG submission 202239) | Soil microbial communities from Risofladan, Vaasa, Finland - UN-3 | ecosystem: Environmental > Terrestrial > Soil > Coastal area > Acid sulfate soil | place: Finland: Risofladan, Vaasa | collected... | reverse complement strand
GCCGCCGGCAAGCACCGCCACGACAAGACCCGCTACCACGCCGGGCTCGCCGCCTACGACGCGTGGATCGCCGCGCTCGGAAACCGCGAGCTGTGCGCCACCAAGGGCGTCGGCTTCGGCTGCGCGTACAACGCCGCCTGCTGGTCCGAGGCCCGCCGCATGGCCGCGGCGTTCCTCAAGCTGGCCCGGCTCCGCCTGGCCGATCCCAAGCTCGACCCGCCGCTCCGCGAAGCGGTCGGCCACTACGAGGCCGTCGCCCGAGAGCTGGCAACCGTCCGCGACCTGTTCCCCTTCGACCCCAAGGCCGAAGAGCCGATGGCCCAACGCATCGCCGACCCCGCCCGCCGCGACAAAGCCCTCGCCGCCCTCAAAACCGCCCGCGAGGCCGAGTCCAGGGGGCTCGACAGCCTCCGGAAACTCTCCGAGGCAATGGGCCCGTAGGCGGGAAGGCGGGAAGGCGGGAGCAGGCGCCCTAAGTTCCTGAGTTCAGGTTCTGGGGCAATACTCGATTGTCGGGTTCGGTATTGTGTCCCCGGAACCCCGCAGCCGAAGGCCGATGCTCTGATCACCGGCCCTACCAAGCTCATCTCCACGCCGATCCTCGGCGGGTTGCATCATCGCTATCAGCAGGCGGCGGCGTAGCAACAGAGGGGGCTGCTCTCCTTCGCCCAGCCACCGGGACCTGTCCGTGCTCTCGCCGGCCATCGGTCGCTTCACGTCCGCATCTGGCTGCGAACGGTCGCGTGCCGGCCGGGAACAGGCGGCGATGCAGGGCGTCCATGGACGCCCCCGACGTGCCGCCATCTGCGCGGGGACCGCGGATAGGGTTTCTCGGGGGGACAAGTGACATCCGCCGCGGATCGGGCCCTATAGGTTCAGGACATCGAGCGGCGCGGTATGATGGTGCCAGCGGCAGGGAACGCCTGCCGCCCACATCCGCCCGCCGAAAGGAGTGCCTGACCATGACCGACCAGGACAGGACACCTGCCGAGAAGGCGGAATCACCGGCTGAGGAGGCGACACGGGCCCTCGACGCGGGCGAGACGATGGCCGAAGAGCTGGTCCGCGTCCTGGACGGGTACATGGCCGACCTCCAGGCGGGCAAGGCCCCCGACCGGGACCAACTCCTGGCCGACAATCCCGGCATCGCCAAGCGGCTGGAGCAGTGCCTGCCGGGCATCGAGTTCATTCACCAGGCGGCCGGCGCCGAAGTCGGCGCCTCGCGGCAACTGGGCGATTTCCAGATCCTCCGCGAGATCGGCCGCGGGGGCATGGGGGTGGTGTACGAGGCCAGGCAGGTCTCGCTGAACCGGCGGGTCGCGCTGAAGGTGCTGCGGTTCGGGGCCGTGGCGGACAAGGACGCCATGGAGCGGTTCCGCCACGAGGCCGAGATGGTCGCCCAGCTCCACCACACCAACCTCGTGCCGATCTTCGCCATCGGCGAGCAGCACGGGGTGTCGTACTACGGGATGCAGCTCATCGAGGGCCGAAGCCTCGCGGCCGTGTCGCAGGAATCGCGCGACGAACAGACACCCCTGGAGCCGGCCCGGGTCGCCCAATGGGGCCTCCAGGCGGCCGAGGCGCTGGCACACGCCCACGCCCGCGGCGTGATCCACCGCGACATCAAGCCCTCCAACCTGATCCTGGACCCGGAGGGGCAGATCTGGCTGACGGACTTCGGCCTGGCCAAGCGGATGGACGACGTGACGCTCAGCGTGACCGGTGCGATGGTCGGCACGCCGCGCTACATGAGCCCCGAGCAGGCCTCGGCCGCCAAACGCCCGGTGGACCAGCGGACGGACATCTACAGCCTGGGGGCAACACTCTACGAGCTGGCCACGGGCAAGCCGCTGTTCGAGGCGGTCACAGCCCACGAGATGATCTCGCAGATCCTGACGGTCGAGCCGGCCCGGCCGCGGAGCGTCCGGGCGGACCTGCCGAAGGACCTGGAGACGATCATCCTCAAGTGTCTGTCGAAGGAGTCGCACCAGCGCTACGCGACTGCCCAGCTTCTGGCCGACGACCTCCGTGCCTTCGCCGAAGGCCGGCCCATCAAGGCCCGCCGGGTGAGCCTGCCCGAACGGACCGTCCGCTGGGCGAGGAAGCAGAAGCGGAGCATGGTCCTAGCGGCGATATCCGCCGTGGCAGCCGTCGTCCTGGTCGGCGGCGGCATCCTCGGGTGGTACCTATACGACCAATACAACCGGGCGAGCGTGGCATTCACCACCACGGGACCCGTGCTCCAGGCCAGCATTCTGCGCCGCGACGGCGAGGTGGCGGCCCGCACGCGAATTCCCCACGAGGGCAGGATCAGCCTTCAGCCGGGCGACTACAGGCTGCGTATTGCCTCGCCCGGGCACTTCGCCCAGACCTACGATTTCCGTCACGGGGGGAGCTATGCCATCGAGTTGCGCCAGCCGTCCTGGCCTCCCCTTCAGGTCCCGTGGGAAGGCTACAACGTGGTGGATCTTGCCGGGCGGGCGGAGGTGATCGTGGGCGAGGGGGCCAACCTTCGGCGCCTGGACGCGGTGTAGTGGCCCAACGGATAGTGCATGGAGTCGCCTGCTATCTGGAAGGTATTTTGAAAGCAAGTTTTGCGACAGTTCTTGGTGTCTTGTCGGCATCCGTTACCATCTTGGTGTCCGCCTTGCCGCCTGTCTGTTCCCGGTGTTGAATTGGCGAGGCAATCTGCACACGAGGAATCCTGGCGGCAGCATTCTGGCAGCGCGTACAGTCGGCAGCGTGACGCACGAATCCACAAGGGCGTGCAAGCCACGCGGGCGTCGATCATCGGACGGAGTTTTCGAGAGGGACAGGCGGCATTGCAGTTCCGGTGCGGGAGGAGCAGTGAGCCCCGAGACGCTGCCGGGATCAGTCGGCCGGCGCGGGGGACTCCTCGCCTGTCGGGACGGCGTTTGCGTCGGCTTCGGCGGGAGCTTGCTCGATTGCTGCGGCGAGGGCCTCCTCGTCCGCGGGGGGGAGGTTCCGGTACCACGTGAAGTACAATGCCAGGGCGCACACGGCCGCCAGGGCCGCGCACAAGCCGGCTTGGCGGTGCCAGTGGCCCACCAGATACATCGGCGCGAGGTAGATGCCGATCACCGCCCCACAGGCCAGCAGGACGTTCACAGCCGCCAGGGCCATGCCTTCGCCTCGCAGGGCGGGGCTGTGGCTGGTCAGGCCGACGCGGTTTCGCACCGGCCCCCACGCGCCGAACGGGCGGATCCTGCCGAAGAAACCGTCCAGCACCTTCGCGTCCGTGGGCCGGGTCGCCAGCGTGCCCACAAGGCACCCCACCAGCGACAACGCGCAGATCAGCGGGAAAGACACGTACGGCAGCGAAAGTTCGGCCGCATACGGCCAATGGAACTTCGTCGCGATTGGGCAGATCAGAGCGGTGACCAGCCCCACGAGCGTCCCCGCCGCGTACCCCCACCCGTTCAGCCGCCACCAGTACCACCGCAGCACGTTGGGGATCACGAATGCGCCGCCCAGGGCCATCATGATCCAGTCGAACACCTCGCGGATCGTGCTGGCCTGGAAGCCGATCAGCAGCCCGATCACCACGATCAGCACGGTCGAGACGTAGCTGACGGCCATCAGGTGCATGCGTCCGGCCCGGGGGACGAGCGGCTGATAGAGGTCCCGCACGATGTAGGACGCCCCGGAATTGACCGTCGAGCTGAACGTGGACATGAACGCCGCGAGCAGCCCCGCGATCACCAGCCCTCGCAGGCCGGGCTGGAGGAATCTCTGGAGCACGGCGGGCATGTACTTTTCGGGGTCGGTGACCTGCCCGGCAACGCTGAGGGCGAGCAGGGCGATGCCCATGGCCATGGCCCAGCGGACGATGAGGAACAGGCTCCACGCCCCGCCGACCTTGGCGGCGTCCCGCGGGCTGCGCGTGGCGAGAAAACGCTGAAAGTCATACATCTGTCCCGGCCCGCCGGCGTTCAGCAGAAAGCCCTTGAGCACCCACACGATCACCAGCGCCCCAAACCACTCATAGCCGCGGTAGGCCTCGGGCAGGGAAGCCGCCCCCTGCCAGTGCCAAGGCGGGACGATCCGGCCCCAGTCGGCCGCCCGAACCTGCGCGAGCACATTCGGCGAGACGCTGGTGTAGGCCACCACGGCGATCATCACGGCCGCGGCGGTCAGCACGACCGTCTGGATCACGTCGGTCACGACCACGCTGAACAGCCCGCCCAGCAGCACGTACAGCGTGGTGGCCGCGAAGATCGCGCTCGCGCAGACGCGTGCGTTGCCCACCTCGCCGAGGCCGAAGTTCACGTAGACAGACGCGAACTTGCCGATGCCCTGGAACGCGTATCCGATGAACGCCGCCTGGGTCACCACGGCCATCAGGGCGTAGGCGGTGCGGGCCGTTCGCCCGGCCGGGCCGGGGCCGAAGCGGGTGACCATCCACTCCGCCCCGGTCATCACGCCCGACCGCCGTACCCACTTGCCCATGTAGGCCATGAAGAACGCCCCCATCAGGAACCCCCACATCCAGTGGTTCCACATGCTTCGCATGCCGAACAGGGCGATCAGCGTGACGATCCACATCGTGCCGGTGATGTCGAACGTCGAGACCGACCCGCTCATCGACAGCGCCAGCCAGTGCAGCCGCTTGCCGCCCAGGAAGTACGAGGCCAGATCCTGCGAGGCGCGCTTCCGGTACCAGAAGCCCAGCGCGATCACGACGGCGAAGTACGCGCCGATCACGATATAGTCGACCAATCCCATGCGAGGATCCCTTCGCGAACTTGAAGTCGTACACGGACAGAATAAGCAAAACATGAATGGCGACGAACGGGACGAACGGGACCTTCATTTTCGTCTTTCCATCCGATTCGCCGCAATCCGTAGAGTCCGTGTTCTCCGGAAGTCCACCGTCACCTGGTCCGGCTGGACGTGGTTCAGTGCGGTCAGGACGCGCTGTCTGGGTGTCATGGCCATGTTCACCTGAGGAGTGTCGGCACCGGGGCTGCGGGGCGGGTCAGTCGGCCTTGGGCGGGCCGTCCTCGGCTCCGGCAGCCCATGCCTTGTTCGGCTGGGGACCCATGTGCAGCACCAGCATCCCGCCGCCGGTCACTTCCGACGCGTACAGCCAGCAGCGATTCAGTGGTTGGCCGTTCCACGTGGCCGACTGGATGTACACGTTGACCTTGCTGTTGTCCCGGGCCTCGACCACGAAGGTCTTGCCCTTGTAGTACCGCCCGTCGAGGCGGAGCACGACGCGATCGAACAGGGGGCTGGTGATCTCGTAGATCGGCTTGACCCGGCAGCCGCCGTCGACCTGGAACAGGCCCATCGCGCTCATGGCGAACCACGCGCCTCCCTGACCCTGGTCCTCGTCGCCGGGCCAGCCGTCGATCGGACTGGCGCCGTAGTACTTGTCCAGAATCGCCCGGGACCACTGCTGCGTCAGCCAGGGCGCCCGGGCGTAGTTGAACAGGTAGGCCACCTGCATCGTGGGCTGGTTGCCGTGGTTGATCGGCACGCTGGCCATGCGGTCGCCGGGGGCGTTGAACTGCGTGCGGGCGGACTGGGCCATCCCCTCGTCGAGCCGGCGGACGAAGCGGTCTCGGCCCATGGCGGCCACCAGGCCCGCGACGTCCTGCGGCACGAACCAAGTATACTGCCACGCGTTGCCTTCGACGAACCCGCCCGTGCGGTAGGGGTCGAACGGTTCGAGCCACGAGCCGTCCGGCTTGCGCGGGCGGACGAAGCCCTGCCTGGCGTCGAAGAGGTTCCGCCAGTACCCCGAGCGGTCGAGGAACGTCTTGTAGTCGTCGGTCTTGCCCAGCGCCTTGGCGAACTGGGCCACGCACCAGTCGTCGTAGGCGTATTCCATCGTGTTGGAGGTGGCGCCCTGCCCGTGCGGGACGTACTTGTGCTTCAGGTACGTCGCCAGTTGCCGATTGCCCACGTGTCCGCCGCCGGGATGCGGCTGCCCGGGCGTCGTCTGGATGTGCCGGCATGCGGCGTAGGCCTTGTCGGCGTCGAAGGTGCGGATCCCCGCCTGCCAGGCCGCCACGATCAACGCGATCTCGTGCGAGGCCACCATGATGCTCGAATACTCGATGCCGGTGGGGCCCTTCGGCAGCCAGCCGCCCTTGTCGTTGATCTCCAGCAGCGAGCGGACCCACTTGGCCGCGATGTCCGGCGTGGCCAGGACCCACAGTTGGTTCAGGTTCCAGAACGTGTTCCAGAACGCGTCGCACCCGTACACGGGCGAATCGGGGTCCTTGAGCTGCTGGACTTTCTCGTACATGTCCACGTACTTGCCGTTGACGTCCGACCAGATCGTGCGGGCGCAGTACGAGCGGTACAGGTTGGTGTAGAGCTTGACCTTGTCGGTCTCCGTGCCGCCCTCGACCTCGATCGTGCTCAGCAGGTCGTTCCACGTCTTGCCGGCCGCGGCGCGGCAGGCGTCGAAGTCCCACCCGAACGGCTTCGTCTCGGTCGTCAGGTTCAACCTGGCCTGCTCGATGCTCACCAGCGAGATGCCCGTGCGGATCAGCACCTTCTCGCCGTCGTCCGTCCGGAAGTTCAGGAACACGCCCACGTCGCCGGCACCGGCGATCTCGGCGGCGTCGGGCTGGACCTTGTCGCCGACCCAGCCGCCCATCGAACGCATCGGTTCGCTGATCTGGGCCACGAAGTGCACCGTGAACTCGTTGTACTTGGCGTACCGGCCGCTGCGCTGCTTGGCGTAGCCCTCGATCTCGGTCGGGCTGACCTTGCGCACCTTGGCGTCGAGCAGTTCGTAGCCGTACTCGGTCGGCGTCTGAAGGTCGAACAGGATGCGCGCCTGATCGGCCTTGGGGAACGTGTGTCGCTGAACCCCGCACCGCGTTGTGCAGGTCAGCTCGGAACGGATCCTGTAGTCGTCCAGCGTGACGGCGTAGTAGCCGGGGACGGCAACCTCAGTCTCGTGCCGGAACCGCGAACGGTATCCCGAGTCGGGGTCCTGCTCGCGGCCTGGCTGGGTCTTCAGCTGGCCCACGGTCGGCATCACCAGCAGCCCGCCCATTGTCCACGAGTGCAGATGGCTGAAGCCGGCGATGTTGCCGATGGTGTACTCGTAGCCGGCCTTCCACTTCTGCTCCTGGTTGTCGGGCGAGAGCTTGACCATGCCGAACGGCATGCTCGGACCAGGATAGAGCATCCATCGCGACGTACTCGTGCCGATGAGGCAGTCGACGTAGTCTACCGGCTGGCGCTCGCGGGCGGGGTTCTGGGTGACCTGCATCTGTCCCAGCACGTGCTCGCCGGCCCGCAGCTCGACGCGGACCTGTCGTGGTCTGGTTGTCGGCAACAGGCGAAGCTCGCAGGTTTGATGCAGGCCGGAGACGGACACCATCTGCGGCGCCGCGCCGTCCGCGGCGAGCGTGACACGGGCCTCGTCGCCGACGTGCCACAGGTCGACCTCGACGGCCTGGCCCAGCGCGCCGCCCTTGCGGCTGAGCCAGGGCTTGACGCGAACTGCCCGCAGCCACGTGCCCTTAGGCTCGCCCGCGGCCAGCGGGGCCGGGCCGCTGAACGTAACGGCATCGTACAGCACCCAACTGAGGGCGGTGTTGGTGATCTCGATCACGTTCAGCCCTGCCCGCAGAGCGTCCGGCGGGAGGGAGATCGAGAAGCGGTGCTCCTTGCCGGCCTTGGGGTTGCCCGTGATCGACGCGTCGCCGCCGCCGGGGGGGCACCTGTGGGTGAACGATCGCCCGTTCACGTCGATCTTCAGGACCGGCGGGCGAAGGGCGTGCGTATCGGCAAGGTCCACCGTCAGCGTGCACGCGCCGGCCGGGCGGGCCGAAAGGGCGAACAGGATCGTGAACGTGTGCGGCTCACCGCCGGCCCAGCCGTCTGCGGGGCCGGGGTGGCAGTAGGGCCAGTCCTCGTCAGGTTTGGACCGCCCGACCACGAACAGGCCGTCCCCGACGAACTCGGCGTAGCCCTTGGGTGCGAGGGCGAACTCGGCAGGGCTGTTGTCGGGCTGGCCGATCTGCCAGAGCACTTTGGCGTCGGCATCGGCCTTGGCCTTCTCGGCCTCGGCGGCCGGCGCGAGTGAGACCGCGGCGACGGCCGCCAGAATCCCCGCCAGGATTGCCCTACGCGTAGTCCTACTCATGGAACGACTCCTTCCCGGCGCCGCGGACGGGGCGGCGCGGCTACTTCGACGCCAAAGGCTCCAGCGGGATGCGCAACGTGACAGACTTCACCGGTTGCAGCTCGATCGGCCCGGCGACGGGCGCGAGCTGGCCTTCCATGGACCGAGATCGGCCGGATGGCCTCCGGCTGACGACCGCCATCGGCATCACTCGCGATTCTACGGCCGATCGCGAGGCCGGCAAGACAGATTGCCAACCCGTCCGGAGACGCGACAGCCAGACCCAGAACACCCGGTCTCGCTCGCGGAGCATGGGGCGCGGGGGGTCGCCGGCGAAGCATGCCACAGCCCCGCCCCATCCGCAAGGCCCAGCGCCAAGGCCCCGCGTCTCCCCGCGGCCTCCCTATCCCGGGATACCAAAGGATGCTTCCCGAGAAACGCGCTGGGCATTCCCAGCCGGGTCACAGGAGGCACTTCGGGTCCTCCTGGTCCGCTGGCAGGTGATCGGCCCCTTGTCGCCGCCGTGCACCCCGCCGTATATTGAGGCCGCGCTGCCCGGATTGCCCTTCGGCATTGCAGCGAGGCTGTGATTCCGGCCGCTGTGTTCCGTGGAGTTCATCAAAAGGAGAGACGATCATGTCGGCTGTTGCTGTCAGGAAAGCCCTTTCCCGGGCGGTGCTGGTTGGGGTCATCGGTGCCTGGGGGTGCTGGAGCGCGTCCGCGGCGGGAACAGCCCCCCACGGTGTCCGTGCCGAGAAGGACATCCAGTACGTTCCCGGCGCCGACGTGGCGCAACGACTGGACCTCTACCTGCCTGGCAAGCCCGCTGCGAAGCCCTTGCCGCTGGTCGTCTGGATCCATGGCGGCGGATGGCGGGGTGGGAGCAAGGCCGGTTGTCCGGCCCTGAGAATGGTGGCCGAGGGCTATGCGGCCGCGAGCGTTGAGTACCGGTTCAGCCAGAAGGCCCTGTTTCCGGCACAGATTCAGGACTGCCAGGCAGCCATCCGCTGGCTGCGGGCGAACAGCGGGAAGTACGGCATCGACCCCAATCGCATCGGCGTTTGGGGGGCCTCGGCCGGCGGGCACCTGGTGGCGTTGCTGGGAACGGCCGGGGGGAAGAAGGCCTTTCCAGCCGTCGGCGGCAACGAGGATCAGTCGGACCGAGTGCAGGCCGTATGCGACCAGTACGGCCCGACGGATTTCAACACGGTCATGCAGCAGGCGGCGGACGACAGGAACATCAGGAACATCTTCAAGTTCAACACGCCGAGCGACCCCTATTCCGGCCTGATCGGCGTGAACCTGGGCGCCGACAAGGCCAAGGGCGATGCCGTCAGCCCCGTGCATTACGTCAGCCGCGACAACCCGCCGTTCCTCATCCTGCACGGCACCCATGACGCGCTGGTGCCGTTCGCTCAGAGCGAGGAACTCGCCGCCGCCCTGAAGGCCAAGGGCGTGGAGGTGCTGCTACAGCGTTTCCCCGGCGCGGGTCATGGTGGACCGGCCTTCGGAAAGCCGGCCGTCGGCAAGCTGATCGAGAGCTTCTTCGCCAAACACCTCAAGGGCTTGGACGTGAAGGTGGATCTCGTGCCGGAATCCGAACTGACCGTCCGGAATAAGTGAACCAGGCATGCAGATCTGAAGGGCGTCCCCCTGTAGTGGCCCGGCGGACAGTGCATCGGGACATCTGTCATCTGGAAGGTATGCTTCTGCCAGATGTTGCGAGCGCCTTGAACGTGGGAAAGTCATTCGCTGTCATCCGGGCCGTCCCGTGGTCCTGGAGGGCCGCATGTCCCTGCTGTCATCTGCCACTGTGCTCCGCTTGGTCGACTCCATGGCCATCGTCCTGGCCCAGGCTTACCAGTTGGCCCGGGCGCGGCTGGCCTCCTGTCCGTACCGAAAACTCCGTCAGGCTTGCGCTGCAAGGACTTACAGTCATGGCTATGGCTCGCCGCTGGTGGTAGCATGCCGGCCTCCAGGCGATCGACGGAGGCGCAACGATGGGCATCATCCAGACAGTCTTGGCTTTCCTCAGGGTCCTTCTCGTCGGCAGGGCAGCACTGGCCGCTGAGAACCTGGCACTGCGGCACCAACTTGCGGTGCTCCAGCGATCCGCCAAGCGGCCCTCCCTCGAGGACTTGAACCATCAGCTTGCCGGGCAGGACACGCTGGGAATCCCTGTGGACAGCACCCACCACCGGCCGCCCCGCTTGCCGACGGCTTAGTGGCCTTTGGCGTCCTGCTGCGTCGTCTTCACCGGAACACCTCCTTCGCCCGACACCCCGCGCCCGGCCAGGAGCCATAGGGCCCCGCCGACTGAGCCTGTCACGAGCGAACGCCTTGATGTCCGGGCCATTCGGTAGCTCTTCTCGTTCGTGCGGGGCGGATTCGACCGAGGGTGTCCTGGCTCGCAGCCCAAGGGGAATCGCCGGATGTCGTTCTCTGCATTGTCTCTTGTTGCTATCGGCCTTCAAGCCTTCTTGAGCCCCGAAAGCCATGGCGCTGGCAGCGTGATGTAGCATCTACGGCCCCGAGGTCAGCGGGCGACCCGCAGCACGGGGCAACGGAGAATCAGCCTGTCCGGTTGCGGCCACCATGCGAGCTCAGTATACAAGGACCTGGAGAGATAGATGCTTTCTACCAGG
>Ga0307380_10012088_pt1 | contig 10761 bp, 10 predicted proteins | sample UN3MG_FD_202239 | JGI IMG/M metagenome (GOLD analysis project Ga0307380, IMG submission 202239) | Soil microbial communities from Risofladan, Vaasa, Finland - UN-3 | ecosystem: Environmental > Terrestrial > Soil > Coastal area > Acid sulfate soil | place: Finland: Risofladan, Vaasa | collected... | reverse complement strand
TGCCTCAGATTAATCGGTCGCTATAAGGAGGGGCATGCCACACTGGCTGAACCCCGGGATCTGCTCCGTTCATGGGTGATCCGGTTCGGGGAGCCGGCCCTGCTGAACCAGACGTTCTTTGCACCTTACCCGGTTGAACTTGCGGACCTGCCCGAAGAGATTACCGATCGCGGAAGGGATGTGTGGAAGGGCAGGAAAGCATCAGCTGTGCAGCAGGAACCCCAACAAAATTAAGGATGAGAAAAAATGCCCGCAAAAAAACGAGCAGCTGCCCCGGCCCGTTCGGGACTAACGGTGATTTATCCCCACCAGCTCTTTCAGCAAAGTCCGGCATTGTCCAGGGAGCGAGCGGTAATCATTGCCGAAGACCCGTGGTTCTTCCGGAGGCACCGGTTCCATGCCCAGAAACTCGTGCTTCACCGGGCATCCATGCGGCGGTACCGGGATTACCTTGTCGCTGAAGGATTCACGGTCGATTACCTTGAGACAGCAGCACTGGAAAAAAGCACAGACCTGTTTGTGCACCTTGCCGGAAACGGGGTATCAGAGGTCCATATGTGCGATCCGCTGGAAAACGGCCTGGTCGATGAGATTGAGAAAGCCTGCACCAGCACGGGAATCCGGCTGGTTACTTACGAGAGCCCCATGTTCTTATGCTCACGGGAATACCTCAGGGAGTTTTACCCTGAGGGCAGGAGATTCTATCTCACGGAATTTTATATCGAGCAGAGAAAACGCCATAAAATCCTGCTGGAAAACGATGGCAAACCGGTTGAGAAACGCTGGACGTTTGATACCCTCAACCGCGAACCGCTGCCAAAAAATTTCCCGATACCCCCGGTCTGGCACCCCGTTCAGAACGAGTATGTATCCGAAGCAATCAGCTACGTGCAGGAACATTTTCCGGCAGCCTATGGGGATGTGAACGCTTTTTTTTGGCCGGTCACGTTTGAGGATGCGAACCGCTGGTTTGACGATTTCCTCATGAACCGGCTGGTACTGTTCGGGAAATACGAAGACGCGATTCAACAGGATCAAACGGTTCTTTTCCATTCCGCGATCAGTCCGCTGCTGAATATCGGGCTCCTCACCCCAAGAAACGTGGTGGATGCCGCACTGCGTCATGCACAGGAGCATGCTATCCCGATCACTTCACTGGAAGGTTTCATCCGCCAGATGATTGGCTGGCGCGAGTTCATCAGGGCGGTTTATCTGATTGCCGGGAAAAAAGAGCAGACATCAAATATACTGGCTTTAACCCACCAGGTACCTCCCTGCTTCTGGACTGCGTCAACGGGTATCAAGCCTGTCGATACAACAATACACCGTGTTCTCACGTCCGCATACTGCCACCATATCGAGCGCCTGATGGTGCTGGGCAACATCATGCTCCTTGCCGAATTCCACCCGGACCGGGTCTATGACTGGTTCTCGGAGCTCTTTATTGATGCATATGACTGGGTGATGGTCCCCAATGTCTATGGCATGAGCCAGTTTTCTGATGGCGGACTGATGAGTTCCAAACCCTACATATCCGGTTCCCGGTATGTGCTGAAGATGAGTAATTACCAAGAAGGCCCGTGGTGCGATCTCTGGGATGCACTCTACTGGCGTTTCCTGTATGTCCACCGGGACATATTTGAGCGTAATGTGCGGATGGCGCCCTTCATAACCTATATCACCCGCATGGAGAGCGGGAAACGTGATCAGTTGATCGCAAAGGCAGAACAATACCTTACCTCCATTGGGGCTTGTGCCGGGGTACCGCAGTCTCCCTCTGGCGAAAAGAAACCAAAAAAGCGCCGGTAACCGCACTAACCGTTGAGATTTCCATAAGGGGCAGCACCGGCTTTCATCCGATCTCCCGCGTAGATCATACTATCAATGGATCTTCAGCGTACCAGCTGGACCTTTTCGAGATACCGGTCCATCGCAAACTTTCGCGTGAGTCCTTGAGCATTCATGTACCGTACCATGCCAAAGACGGGACGCTCCCCCCAGGGGCGATCGTGTTTGCCAAAGCACCAGGCAACCCCGGCGTACCCGTTGGGATCCCGTCCGTCAATCTCATATTTATTATTGAGATGCAGGGCGGCTGCGTAGGCTTCCTGTGGTGTTTTACTCCATTCAATGATCTTCTTGCCCCAGTACATCCGCATATAGCCCTGCATCTTACCGGTCTTCATCATCTCCTGCTGGGCGGCATTCCAGTACGGATCATGGGTTGCAGCCTGCTCGAGTTCATCAAGTGGATACCCGTACTCCCGCTGATCAGCCTGGTGCAGTGCCAGCGTTTTCTGTGCCCAGGCAGGAAGTGATGTGAAGGTATCATGGTGATCATTATACCGGACAAAATTCACGGCAAGTTCCCGCCGCACGATCAACTCTTCGAGAAATGCCGGAGTTCCGCTCCCACCCTGTTCCTGAGCATCGAGAGAGAGCGTCATTGGCGATACCTGGCCAAAATGGAGGTAGGGGCTCATGTCGGAACCACCATCGCCCCCGGGATCATTGCGGTTTTCGGCAAACCCGTCAAGCCGGTTTTTCAGGAACTGCTCAAACCGCCGCTTCGCTTCTGCGGTCCCTCCGGTGAACAAAGCTGATGCAGGAACCGTGCGGTCAATGTTGAGTGATAAAAGGAGAGCCTCTATTGATTCATCAGCACGTGTGGGAAGGTCAAGGGAGAGAGAAGAACGCTGCGGACTGCCCGTTTCAGCCGGGTGCAGAAACCTGTCCAGCAGGCGGGTAATTTTCGGGCGAAAGGTGGCTGCCGAATATTCCTCTTTCTGCGATGCCACTTCAACCGGCACAACCACATCTCCTTCGACCTGCACCAGCGGGCAGCGGCACTGTTCAGCAACGGTACGGTACCATGATTGCTGCGGCCTGAGGTAGCCCCGGTCAGCAATGACGATTGCCGCATTCTTCGCAAGGGCACAGACTCCTTTGTCCGGTGATTCAGTCCTGAGCACGAACCGGATTCCCATGGACTCGAGTGATCGGCCAACTTCAGCAAGCCCTTCCAGCATGAACCGGAAGTGACGGAGGTTGGCTTCCGGATAGGACTGCCAGAGCCCGAAATAGACGATGAGCGGGAGATGTGCCTGATCCGCCCGTTCGACCGCGTACACGAGCGCCGGGTTCTCTTCCGTGCGATGCGAGGACTGCATCCAGTACAGGACAAAGTCACCGGTCCGAACTATGGCATCATTGAGGATCCGGATACGCTCTGGATCGACGCGGGTTATCACCGGCACCACTCCGGAACGACACAGGAATGTCCTCTTTTTCCAATGAGTATTACCCTATCGGTGTAGCAAAGGCCTGCGATCAGCACGATTAGGGGATTACTGCAGTGCAAAGAAAACACCAGTACTTTAATATAAATACTTTCGTTATACATGGTGCTTTGGGTGAATTTCACCATGGATAAGTTCGAACAAATCCTGCAAAACCTGGAGAAGATGCCGAAGGAAGAGAAGGCAAAACTCATCGAGACTGAAAAGGCCAAGTGCATGTGCGGAACATGCCCGACCTATACAAAGTGCGCAATAAACGCTAAAGAGGGGTTTTACTGCACAGTTGGCAAGAGCTTTATGTGTATCACCTTTGATAAGGGATGCACGTGTCCGACCTGTCCCGTAACGTCAGACCTCGGGCTCAAGTACCATGATTATTGTCTGAAGGGTTCAGAAAAAGCGCAGCGCTATGAAAAAACAGTCTGGGGAGCAAAAATCCTCTGATCCCTTTTTAGTATTCCTGTCGGATCGTAATCATTGATGCAATGTCAGATAGCCGTATTTTAAGTAGGAGACCATTTTTCAGGTTTGTTATATCCTGCTGTTTTTTATGAGAAAAGCAATAAGAAACTACATTCGCTTAATGCGCGGTATCTTCTCATCCTGCAGGGATTATTAGTTTTTTAGTTGAAAGTTATCAAAAAATTACCTGAAAAATGAGGACCGGTTAAGATACCGGGTATCTTAGTTACATTCCTGGACCGAATTACTCATGGCGGCATTAACACCGAGTCAATAGCATGACAGACGCCATTGTCAGGCTTGATATCGGGGATGATGACCTTTGCTTTGTTCACATAAACCCCGTCCTTGGTCGCATTAATTGTCAGGGTTCCTCCCTGGAGAGTTTTCAAGCTCGTCATTTTCACCACGTCTGCTGCCATATGCCTGCCCGAAACGACATGGTAGAGGAGGATCTGCTTTAACTTTCCTTCAGGATCTTTTAACAGAGTTTCAACAGTACCGGCAGGTAATTTTTTGAATGCATCGTCTGTGGGTGCAAATACCGTGAAGGGGCCGGTTCCGCTCAGTGCACCATCGAGTTTTGCTGCCTTGACGGCGGCTACAAGAGTTTTAAATCTCCCATCCGCGACAGCAACATCAACAATCGTTTTCATATCATACACCTCTTACCCTTTATTGGGCGTGAAGAAGAATATCTCATTTTATATTTATCCTTTTTTATTAATTATAGATTTTGAAAACGAACAGCACATGTTCACTGTATGTAAAAAAAGGGATTACTTTTCTGCTTTGTGGATCTTCATCCACATCTCTTTGTCCAGCGAGGGAATTTTGTGAGCCTCGCGGGCATGCTGGGCAACTTTATCATCCAAATCCTGTACATTGGCTGCAGTTGACTCGAACTTGCAGTCCATACCGATATCTTTGCACTTAAACGATACCATGGTGTTCCACCAGCGGGCTATATGATTGGCTATATATTTAAACATTTTTATACTTTTCAAAAACTATCACGGATGCTTATGGGTATACTGATGAACAGGTTTATTCTCCGAGATATTTCACTTTTCACCGGACTATTGCTGATATTTTGCCATCTCTCGGATGCATCCTGCTGGAATAATCTATCCTGAATTTTTTATCGGTTTCAGATAAAGATCAAAACAGGGGTTCTTTTCCATAATCCGGGGGAAAGGGTGATCACCATGGAGATCCGCCCTCCAGACTGAACCAGTTAGGTCCATATTAAACGGATATCGACAAAGAGGGGGTGCAAATTGTATCGTAATGTCATTGAAGAAGTGAAAAATGAGGACCCGGAATTATATACCGGGTCTCTGGTCACATTCCTGGACCGAGTTACTTGGGGGGTATAAGCACTTTATCGATAACGTGGATCACACCGTTCTTAGTCTGAATGTCAGTAATTATTACCGTGGCATCATTGATTTTTACAACGCCATTGGTCACAGTGATATTCACGTCCGATCCCTGAAGCGTTTTTGCGGAGCTCAGCTTGACTACATCAGCAGCCATTACTTTTCCATCAACAACGTGGTACAGGAGAATCTGCTTTAACTGTCCCTCTGGTTCCTTTAACAGGGATTCAACAGTACCGGGGGGTAAATTTTTGAATGCATCGTCTGTTGGTGCAAATACCGTGAACGGACCGGGTCCGCTGAGTGCTTCATCGAGTTTAGCTGCCTGAAGCGCTGCAACAAGTGTCGTGAAACGTCCATCTGCCACAGCTGTTTCAACAAGGGTTTTCATTGGTGGTGCAGCAGTTGTCGGGGCCGCTGTCGGTGTTGGGGTAACTACCGGTGCTGGTGGCTGGGATGTGCAGCCAGCAATAATAATCCCGATAAACAGGATCGCGAGAATAACAAAGAGTTTCTTCATGGGTTTTCACCGTCAGTTCATTTAAGTGTTTATATATTTATACGTTTTTAAATATGGAAAAATTGTGATCTTCTCACCTGTTTACCTGGACGAACCGGATAATTTCTGTTGGAATGATCCCGGAAAAAAGGAGTACTCTCTTGCCTGGTATTCAGGTTGTGCCGGATTTTTCTCCGGAATCAATGCCGCCTTTTTTCTTTCTGAAGGCTTCCATGGTCTCATTGATTCGCCGCTCAAGCCAGCGCTCATCAAATTCCGAGGGGTATACGAATTTTACCTGGTTTGAGACCTCCCAGTCCTCCCATTTCCTGAGATCTGCAACACGGGCAAAAAGGGGTGTTCCGGGGAGGGGGAGTGGAATGGTGAACCAGGCTTCATCGAGCGGGAGAGACTGGACAAGGGCAAAGGTCTTTTCGATCGACTCCACCGTTTCTCCCGGGTACCCGACCATGAAAAATCCGGCAGTGCCGATCCCAGCCTGGGAAAAGAGTTGTACTGCCCGGATTCCCTGTTCAACGGTAACACGTTTGTTCATGAGCCTGAGGGTTTCGTTGCTTCCCGATTCGAGACCCAGATAAACCCGAATGCACCCTGAGCGTTTCATGAGGTCAACAAGTTCGGGGGTGAGCCGGTCGACCCGTGACAGGCAGGTCCAGCTGACCGGGACCCCCCTTCGGATCATTTCATGGCAGAAGGCTGTGAGGTACTCACTGTCAAGGGTAAAGCAGTCATCTGCTATCCAGAGACAGGTATACCCAAGCGACATAATCTCTTCAATCTCCCGGAATACTTTTTCCAGAGGTGGTTTCCTGAACAGGTCGCCCCATACCGGTTTCGAACAGAAATCACAGGAAAACGGGCAGCCGCGGGTGACGATCAGGGTGGTCTGCCTGAGACCACCGTTTTTTTCCATAGCGGCATGATACTGCTGGTGATCAAATCCCGAGCGGTCCGGGAGGGGGAGCAGATCAAGGATTTCTGAAGGGTGGTGAACGGGAGGCGATGAGCGTACCTGGCCGTCACTGTTCATATACAGTCCCGGGCAGGATGCGGGATCCAGGGTTTTCAGATCATGGGGGGAACTGCCTGATGAAAGGTAATCCTGACAGAAACGCGGGAAAGTCACATCGCCTTCTCCACAAAATACCATATCAAATTTTCCGGCAAACATCGCAGGATTCACCGTCGGAAGTGGCCCTCCGGCGACAAAGAGCGTGCCCGGCAGCCGTTCTCTCAGTTCCCTGAGCAGGTCAAACGCATTCCTGCTCATCGTGACCATGATAGAAATACCAATAATGGCGGGCCGGGATGCTGCAATCCGATCAATTACTTCATCGAAGGTCTCAAAGGTGCAGTCTTCTACGGTTACCGGGATCCCCCGTTCCTTCAGCTGGCTCGCAAGGTAGGCAATCCCCAGCGGGGGAAACAGTTTTTCGACCGGGTCTTTACTCCGGAAATAGGGATAGACAAGGGTAACACCCGAGAGGGACGAAGGGTTCATGGGCACGCCCCATGCGTAAAACCGATGCAATACCGTGCCTCGAGTGACTCCTGCACGCCGTCAAGAGGACCCAGTTCGAGACAGAAGCCCGCCCAGCTGAGATCTCCGCTCTGCTCCCGACCCCGGTAGATAGTGTGCGGCACGGAAGGGCTGACTGATGGCTGGTCCATAAAGAACCGGATTCCATGTACGGGATCAACCAGAGACACAGGCATCTGGTCAGATCCAACCTTTTCCCATCCGGGAGGCGGTGTTGTCATTCGTTTCCCCTCCCATCCAGCCGTAAACCACGCAGCACTCAGCTCGTTTAACAGGCAAAGGATATCCTTCGGTCTGACCGGCATAGTACTCTCCACATGTATCTCCACATTTTGCCCGGTTACGCTATACGTGAAGGTGGCCTTCCCGCGGGGGGGTATGGTTTCGAAGAACGGGTGAATGTCAAGCAGAGTGCGGAGAGGGAGTACCGGGACCATGAGTAAGCTCTGGAACCATGGTAGCTGCATATAGGCACTGATACCGGATTCGATCCAGCGGGTGAGAACGTTTGACGGTTTTCCTCGTATGCCCCACATCATGCGGGTATCAAGGGTGAAGGTTCGTTTGAGAACACCTGACTCTGTTGAGTCTGTCCAGGACCGTGAAAAGTATGTGCATTCATGGTCCCTCAAAGCGATACTACCGATGCCCATCCCTTCACCAGTCAGGTTACAATCTCCATAATAAACCAGCAGGCCACGTGCCAGTCCCTTGCTAATCCCCTCTCCCTGATAGACACTATCAGATATAAAACAGATTTTATCCATGATACCCGTTTTTTAGTCAACATAGGACAGAATGCATTAAATATCCTCCTTAAATGGGCAGGTTTTATTGTGTGAACCCGATAGCCGGGAACCAGGAAAAGGAGGTGCCGAAGAAAATTCATCGCCCTTCACAAACTATCCGCTGAGTATCCGGAAATTCTTCAGGTTCCCGAGATTGTCTTTCGCCCAAAGGTAAAACGCCAGATACACTGACATCATAGTAAAATTATAGAAAAAGTCTTCGAGGGGGATGGTCAGGAAACGGACCCCGGAGACTGCCGACGGACTATAGATCACCACCGGCAGTGATGTTAAAAAATAATTGAACAGGATGAACAGCAGGAATCCTGGTATAAGGTAGGCCCAAAAGGCCAGACGCACCATGATACCCGAGTAGAAGAGCGACATTCCCAGTAATACTATACCCGCGGAAAAAATCGCCATGAATGTATAATTTTTCCCGATGAAAAGGAAGGATACGAGAATCAAAATAATTCCCGCTGCATATCCTGCCCCTTGTTTCCAGGGAACGGTCCGATCCTTAAAGAAGAAAGCAGCTTGTTCATACAAGAGCAGGAGGCTGTATGGCACGAATATGAAAAACAGGACTTCTTCCAGCGGCAGGCCGGCAAAGGAGATTCCCATGATATACTCCGGGTTGAACGACCAGTCGCCCCGCATGGTCGCAATAATATCCCAGGTGACAAAGAAGAGTCCACCTGCGAATATCGAGAAAAGTACATAAGGAAATTTTTTGTAATAAGAGAGATACGGAAAAAAGGACACTATCAGGGGCAGGATTATTATCAGAACGTCAATAAGCAGATATGTGCTCATTGAAGAGCATCCTTATAGTAGATCTTCGAGGGCTTGTTATATGGCTCGCCCCGCTTCTTTGAAAGGAGGTTTGCCGTGATCCGGCCCGATTCGTAGATCGTGGGCAGCCCGCTCCCGGGATGTGTTCCTCCGCCGACGAGGTAACAGTTCCTCACCTCCTCGAACTCATTCCTCGGCCTGAAGTATAACATCTGCATCAGATTGTGGGCCAGGTTGAAAGTAGCACCATAGTATATGTTGTGCTCTCGTTCCCAGTCAATCGGTGTTATGATTCGCTCTTCTTCTATGTGTTCGCGCAAATCCTTCATCGGAGTCCTTGCCACCACGAGATCCAGCATCTTTTCCCGGAAAGCATCTTTTTCTTTTACCCAGTCTATTCCCGAAGAATTGTTAGGCATGGGGACAAGGATATAAATTGTGGATTTCCCTGGCGGTGCAAGGGTCGGATCGGTTACCGACGCATTCTGCAAATAGAACGAGGGCTCGTCGCTTATCTTGTTATTGTTGAAAATATCCCTGACATTACCCTCGTAGTCTTTGGAAAAATAAATGTTGTGATGCGGCAGGTCGTATTTCTTGTCTACCCCGAGATATATCATGAACGTTGAACAGGAATACTGTTTCTTGGCAACTTTTTCGGGAGTGTATTTCTTCAGCAGCCCGGGTCTGAACAGGTGAGTCATCGCATAGCCGAAGTCCGCGTTTATAACAATATCATCGGCGTAATCCTTCTCCCCGGATGCGAGCATGACCCCCATCGCTCTGCCTCCTTCAGTAATGATCTCCTTAACGGGCGATCCCAGTTTTATTTCCGCCCCATTCTCCCTCGCAACCTTCGCCATCGCAGCAGAGATCGCATTCAGGCCGCCGATCACATGATAGATGCCGTACCTGCGTTCGACATACGGTATCATGGTGAAGGCAGCAGGGCATTCCCATGGTGACATCCCAAGATATTTGGACTGGAACGAGAACGACATCTTGAGACGGTCGTCCTTGAAATAGTGGCCCAGGTTCTGGAACAGGGACTGGCCAATGCCAAGCACGGGTATGGCTTTAATGAAATCTGGGTGAAAGAACGTCCTGAAATGGACATAATCCTTTTGGAGGCAGGGGAATAAGAGCTCGAAGCGACGTTTCTCCTTTATGTAGAATTTCGCAACTCCGCCCTCATCGCCGGGAAAAATTCTTTTCACTTCCTCAGTGGTTTTTGCAATGTCTGTCGAGGGATACAGTTGGACATTCCCGTAGTCCAGGTGATACATGGGCTCTATCTTGCGCACTTCAAGATACCTGGCGATGTCTTTCCCCGCTTCAGAGAACATCTCCTCCAGGATGAACTTCATCATAAGGAAGGTCGGCCCGGTATCAAACGTATAAGGGCCGAGTTTTAACGGAGCGTTCCTGCCGCCGACCCGATCTTCCTTCTCGTAGACCGTAACCGAGAAGCCCCGGTGGGCAAGGATCATCGCACACGTTAATCCCCCTGGGCCGGCGCCGATGATAATAACTTTTTTTCCGGTCATTGGAAATTCTTTTGCAGAGGATTAATATAAAACCAACGGAATAACATTTGACTGAAGAAATGGTCTATCAGCTGCCAAATTGATTTTCCTGAGGTTTAAAATGTCTAAAAACACAAAAAAAGTCATCGTGATTGGCGCTGGCCTGGGTGGTGTCTCAGCCGCGATATCCCTCGCCGAAGAAGGATACGACGTCGCTGTGTACGAAAAGAACAGCCATGTTGGCGGAAAGCTCAACGTTCTGAAAAAAGATGGCTTCTCTTTTGACCTGGGGCCTTCGATCCTGACGATGCCTCATATATTCGAGGCGCTGTTCACCCGGGCCGGAAAAAGGATGAAGGATTATGTTCCGACCATGAAGCTTGATCTCCAGTGGCGATGCTTTTTTGAGGACGGGAAGCGTTTTGACCTCTATGCCGATCCTGCCCAGA
>Ga0307380_10012086_pt1 | contig 10762 bp, 9 predicted proteins | sample UN3MG_FD_202239 | JGI IMG/M metagenome (GOLD analysis project Ga0307380, IMG submission 202239) | Soil microbial communities from Risofladan, Vaasa, Finland - UN-3 | ecosystem: Environmental > Terrestrial > Soil > Coastal area > Acid sulfate soil | place: Finland: Risofladan, Vaasa | collected... | reverse complement strand
AAGAATTCTACCATCAATAGCCGACTTTTCATATGTAGATTCAAGATAAGTGGACAAGAACTTTGTAAGTCTTCTATTAGTTATAATCGTTTGGGTTACTTTGACTTGATGCTCATGGGCCAATATGTTAAGAACTTCTTCATCAGTGCTTGCTTTCTTTTTTATGGTCCGTTTGATTACTGGTAGCTTAAGCATGTCAAATAACATTTCACTTAGTTGTTTTGGCGACCGTGGATTAAACTTCCAATCTTTGTCTTTGATTCTGTTCTTTATGTATGTTCGCGCATCTGGAAATCTACTGCGTAGCATTTTAGAATTTTTCCATTTTTCTTCAAATGCTCTGCTTGCATGTGAATATCTTATTTTTTCGTACTTCTTTACAGTTTTATTATTTTTAATATCTTCTGCAGATTCAGCTACTTTGGTTGTGTATTCAACGATCAACTTTGCAAGTTTTTTTCTGTTTACTTTTATGCCTCGGTACTCTACTTGCATTATGATTTTTAGCGTAGGCAGCGTATATTTCTTGTAGAATTTTATTAAGTTTTGTCGAATTAATTCCTTTTTGAATAACACATACAATCGGTGAGTAGCATCAGCATCACATTGCGCGTACTTACACAAAATTTTGTAAGGAAACATATCATAACTAAACTCTTCCTTTTTCATTTTGTGCTGGTGTATATAATCTTCTCTGAATGCATCTAATGGTGCCCAGTACTCGCCAAGGTCCAGATACCGCAAGGTAAGCGCATCAAGCCCTTTGTGCTTCAGGTTTTCATTAATGAGTGCTATTGCTGGAAGTGTGTCAAAGAATGGGCCTCTCACACGCACTTTATTCGCCCAGAGTACCTGTACGTCAAACTTTAGGTTATGACCTATCTTTTCTTTTTTGGACAAGAATATAGCTTGGAGGCGTGCTCTCTGCTTTTCTGAAAACGCAGTCCATTTAATTGTAACGCCTAAACCAATTTGCCAGGATAATGCAATGAGAGATATCTTAGCTACAATTGGGTTAAGCGAATTAGTTTCTAAATCGAATGTGAATGCGTCTGCCTGTTCTAACTGACTAAGCACTTTATTTATTTGTTTTGCATCTGATGCATCAATATGCTTTATCTTAGTGGTAGCTACACCTACTATATCTTTTGATATTGATTCGCTTTTAATAAGCTTCATGCCCTTAAGCAAACTCGAATATGCGGTAGGGTTGCGCAGGACATATGCAGGGTGCAGTATTGGCACTACTTTTACGTTTAATTCTTTACTATAAAATACGTTATTCTGGAGTTTTGTTATTCCAGTACGTTTAAGAACGGCTTCAAGCGCAACAGCACCTACACATCCTATGACATTTGGTTTTATTTTTTCAATTTCTTTTAGTAGGTAGACACGGCATGCCGTAATTTCTTTTTTACCTGGCTTTTTATTTTCGTCAGTAGTAGCGCATTTGACTGCGTTCGTAATATAAATGTCGCTTCGATCAATCTTTAGTTCTAAAAATAGCTCATCCAGTAGCTGCCCGGAACCGCCTACAAAGGGACGCCCTGCTGCATCATCAGATTGACCAGGAGATTCACCTACTAGCATTATCTGTGCTGTTTTTGATCCTTCACCTCTAAGTTTAGGTGATATAATATCCACATGTATTCTTGGACATTTTTCAAGGCACTTCGTACGGGGATCACCCATATAGAGGCTCCAACACTACTGCTATAATGTATAATAAGTTGTACTACCGATATGAATTACTTTACGTTACTTCTTGATACGGTACAATCCACGCTTTCCTGTTTCTATTTCTATTCCCTCACGCTTGATATTGGTGAGCATAACACTTACGTAATTTTTCACCTTTTCAGCGGTTTTATTTGTAGTAAGGTTGTTTTCAATGATTGCTTGGGCAAGAGATTCTCTAGTTTGTGATTTTTTAGTTAGGAGCTTAATCACAAGATCTTTAGCAGTGCCTTTTCGTACTTTCTTCTCGGCAGGTTTAGCTTCTTTAGCTACTTTTTTCGTGGCTTCTTTTTGCTTGGAAACATTTTTGATTTTACGTTTGACACTAGTTTTTTCTACTTTCTTCTTCTTGATTTTTTTCTTCATCAGTTTTCCTTTCTTCGGTGTATCTTCACTGTTATTTGTATCTTCGTCGTCTTTATCTTCTAAAGCTTCCATATCATCTTCGTCAGATGTTTTTGGTGTGGGCATTTTTACTTCATCTTCGTCGTCATCTTCGTCGTCATCTTCGTCGTCATCTTCGTCGTCATTTTCGTCATCATCTTCGTCATCATCGTCATCTTCTTCATCAGCAGTTTCTTCAACAGCTTTAGCTACTTTTGTGGTATCTTTTTCCTCTTCCTCGTCCTCTTCCGCTTCCTCCTCCTCCTCCTCTTCCTCTTCCTCCTCCTCTTCCTCTTCCTCCTCTTCTTCCTCCTCTTCCTCTTCCTCCTCTTCTTCCTCCTCTTCCTCCTCCTCTTCATCTTCATCTTCATCTTCATCTTCATCTTCTATAGCTTTACTACTTGAAGATTTAGACTTCTTCAGTAAAGCCTCTACAGGGTCTTCTGCGGGTGTTTCAGCTTCCATGTCAATCGGAAGTACCATATAGTTCAAAGGAACTTCCAGTTCTTCTTCAGATGCTATAATAAGAATCTTTACTTTTTTAGCAGTTTTACCAATAATTTGAATCTTTTTATCGAACGGAGTCATAAACTGCTGCCCAACGCTGCCAGTGCCAAGTTCCACATATTCTTCAGTTTTTGAATCTTTAGCCATTATATTCTCCTTTTCGTTTTCTTTTTGTTTATGTACGTCTGTATATTCAATCCTAGTCGTGAGTTTAACTCTCTTCTGATCATTATACTCATTAGCTATTATTTTTTTCTTAGGTTTATTTGTTATTAACAGTAGATTAGCTAATGGTGCCATAGTTTTCTTTAAAGTGCGGGTACTTATGTTGGAAACTACCGCTAATAATTCAAGACAAAGCGCACCTTTTTCTTCATTAGGTAGCCTGCGTATGTAGAACATTATCTCTTCTGCTGTTAGTTTTTGGGGCATATTGATGTCCTCTGCAAGTTTAGTTTCTTGGCAAATTTTTGCAATCTTTTTACGATCTATATTTGATAATTGTTCTTTTACTTCACATAAGTTTACAGGTTGGACAGTTGGAATATATCGCATGCCAGTTATGTTACCTTCTAAATCTTCTGACATTATACTTTCTAAGGATACCACGTTAGGAATGTACTTTTTCTTTGTAGTGTTTATCTTTTGTTCAGGATAATTGAGTATGTTTTTATAGGAAGTGCGCTTATTATACCTATTAGTGAGCACATTATTCACTTTAGTTCTAAACAATTTGTAAAATGGCTCATTCTGGTATCTGGGACCATACCGTTGTAATGCTTGCCAAACGTGCAAGTTTACCTCTTGGACGGCATCCTCAGGATCATACCGGTCGGATTTCTTAGCGGAGTGCCATACGTACCCTTTAATGTAGTTGTAAAATTCTGCCGCATGGGTATGCGTAAGCTCCCATGTGCCGTCAGGGAGCTTCCGGGTAGCAATAGCTTCAGCTAAGCGCTGTAGACGCTCAGAGTCCACGTAATTACTCCTATTTAGGGTAGCTAAGGTACACGCACATATATGGTCTGACCAACTAAAAGTCAAGTAAAAAAATTGCTAATTGTGTCATTTTTCTTGGGTCATTATTTCAATATTTGTAAAACCCTTTTTGACAAAGGCGATTAGGTCTAGCAGGCTTGTTTCGACTCGATTGACTAGCGCACGTGCGTCAATCATGAGCACGTCAAACATGTCATACGCTCTAAATTTTAGTGTGTTATCTAAATCTACTACTAATAAATTCAATTCATCTTCCATTTTTAATTTTAGCTTAAAGAATCTATCAGTCAACGGATCTTTAGTCAAATACAAATCTGGGAATGGTCGATAATTTAAATTGAATCTTTTTTGTATATCTTCGGCTGTTCCGTGTGCTTTACATCCAAAACAATGGTAGCTTCCATCAGCATAAACAATAAACGAAGGATCCTTCTCATGATGAAATGGACAGTTAGCACGCCAACGGATCCCAAATGATTCTAGGGTTATTCCTGCGCTCCTATAAAGTACTTCTATGTTCATGCCACATCCGCTTCCTGGTATGATTGCTCTTTACTGTGCCTGTGCACCTTTAGGCCAGTTACAACGCTATCACCAACATAGTTTTTTGCCCATATAGCCATTAGTGGTAGTTCCTGTCCAGAATTACCATATCGGTTTTTATCGATTATTGCCCAGAGTCTGTTTTGCAACAAGTCCTGACTGTCCTGCTTTAATCTAACAACACTTTCGCAGTGATTAGCAATATAGTTTGATAAGCCAATATTGTGAACACCTTGCTCCACTTTTTCTTTTTTCTTTTTAGCTTCAATATCTTCTTTTGAAGCATCCCTGCTTTCTTGCGTAGCAGTGAGCAGCGCAATGTTAAAATATTTAGCTATTTCGTGAAACTCTTTGAAAAGGAAATCATACTTCTCTGATCTACCTTTATATTTTTGAGATGGTTCTATAATGTTAGCATAATCTACTACAATTAAGTCTGGATCTACACCCTTTGCTGCCCGGTACAGCTCAATTTGCTCAAAAATCATAGAGGCACGTGCTCCCATAGACACGTCCACTATATATACATTTAGTTTTTCCATTAGTTGCTTTTTTAAAGCACGAAAATATTTCTTTTTATTATTTTTAGCTAATTTACCAAATATGATTTCGTTACCATCTACCCATGCCATTCGTGAGTCAAAGCAACTAGCTAGTAAATTGAAAGACATTTCTAATGTGAAGTACATTACGTTGTACCCAGCAACTGCCGCATTGTAGGCAACATTTACTGCTGTGCGTGTCTTTCCACCGCCAGTCTTAGAATACAGCAACGTTACAAACGTTTTGCGCATTCCACCAAGTTTATCATCAAGTGGTTTGATTCCAAATGGTATAATGTTTCCGATTTCACCATTTTCAGCTGATTCATATTCTTCAAACCGCTCTTTTACGTTATCATATATGTTACCACGCACTATTGTGTCATCTGACGTTCCATGTTTAAGTAAATCAGAGATAAGATTCTTTTTTATGGCTATGTAATCAGTGTCACCTTCTTCAAACTTTGTTTGCATATTTTCTACAGAATCAATTAGCGCTCTTCCAACTCTGTAATTTTCTGCTTGTTCAAACTCGAATACTGCATCAGCCTTACTTACTTTTGGTAATTTAACTAACGCAGCTAGTGCATCAACAGCTTCTTCTGCTTGGTCGATATCTTGCTTTATTATTTTACTTGTGAATCGTTTTAGGGCACTTTTACTAGGAGGAGCTTTGTACTTCTTTACATATTTTTTTATAAGCTCCGCAGCTTTACGAAGATGTTTATTTACAAACACATCTAGATTTAAATTGATCGCCCGCATATGTGTTGGCGATTGTAACAAGAGCGCAAGAAGCCTGCGCTCATTTATTTTTGAACTTAAATTTGCCATTTAGGTTTTTCGTACTGTTTTACGTCCTGATTTACCAAAGATTGGTACATCTGCTAAATGTCTAAATCGATCTTGGATGAACGTAGGAAAGTTCGCTTCGCATTTAGTTCTAAGTATATTGGAACTTACAAGCAGTGCTATTTTTGCATCATAAAGATCAGAGAGCAATTCGTAAAATAGGTCTCTTCCAAAAGAATCAGCATTTGTTGTTAAATAAACTTTGTCTAATTCTTCTATTGCTAAAATATCTACTGAACTAAAAATATGCCGTAACAAATTCTTTGACTCAATATCGTTTTGTGCAATTCTAAACTTCAATGAAATAAAGTGGGAAGCTCTACCAAAGTAAGGAGTTAATCCTTTGTTTATTGCTTTCTTTAGTATGTTGCATATTAGTGAACTTTTCGCTAAACCAGGCGGTGCATGAAACCAAATACCATTTCCATTTTTTATGTTGTTTTCAAGATCACCTATGTAGTTTTTAATAATTTCAATAGATTTTCGATTATCCTTGATTATCTTTTTATCCAACTGTTTAAATGTCCAATAGCGATATTGTGGCGGAATGTTAGCTTCAATCATTTTTAATTCGTAGCTGATGTGTTGGATACAAGCACAATCTGCCAAATGAATACTACCATCTGACTGTTTAGTTTCGCTGTACCCTGACCCGCTACAGATCGTACAATCTTCTCTTATTTTTTGTAGACGATCATATTCTTTTTTGTCTAATTGATTCACAGTACCTCAATTGTTCGCTTGCTTTTCGTTTTCGTGGGCTACGCGTGTTTCACGTACTTTTCGAACTTTTCATTTTCGCGGGCTAACTGTTGATCTAAACTATGGTAGTCAGCAGGCGTTGCGTATTGGGCGTTACCTTCCATTAAGTGATTATACAGCATTGGTGCACAAATATGAGCGATTGTTGGCACGTTTATATTTGTAAAAAATCGTTCAAACGCACGGTCTATAAACTTTTTGTAATCTTTCTTGGTAATGTGGTTACTCAGCCGGAACGAATCTAAACGTTGGTACGCACGAACTATGTTACCTATTTGCCGATACTCTCTTCGATATTTTTCTTGAAACTTAGTACAAAAATAATGGTAAAAATCAAATGGCTTCCAAAGATCAACTTCTTTGAGATGTGCCCATGCACCAGTTTTATCTATGTGATCTCGCAGTCGTTTGTTTTGATGTTTCAAGCGCATCAGGTACCGTATAATGCTACGCTCTACAGGGTCTACTTTAGCTGCACCACTTAACGCACCATCAATGAGTAGTTCTTCTAAATTGACTGTAGCCACCGTGTACCCTCCATGGCGTAAAAATCAGATGGAATCTGTTTCGTCTTCAATTTTATTTTGCCCATTTTCTTGTAAAGCTTTTCACGTTTTTTACTATGGTCACTTAGGAACTTTCCTCGGTCCATAAAGTCAATAACAATTCCATACTTTTTACCTTCGGCGGCTGTCAGTGACCGCATTTTTTGCATTGTTGTAACTGAAGACTTGTATCCTTCTGCGTTTACAACTGCATCCAGTTTCGGAATATTTAGTCCTTCTTTACCAACTGTAGAAATAATACAGTGAATGTTTTTATTCTGAAGTGATTGATAAAGCTCTGCGCGTATGGCACTTGAAATTTTTCCTTGAACAAACACACTTCCGGGAATAAGTGCGCGTAAAATAGGTCCATGGTCTAATTTTCGAATCATTACAAACGCAGTCTTTTTCGAGTTATACAAATGTTTAACTACATCAGCAATAAACTTGTTTCTGTATATGTTTTGCACTATATTATTTTCATAAACATCTGCAAACTCTTGAAGCCCTGTGGTGTACCAGCGATACGGTAGTTTGTATAAGGTAATCATAGGCTGAGCTATGCGCCCATGTTTAATTAGTGTTTCATATTTCACTTTAAAAATGATTGCGCCAATTGCAGCTTCTAGTTCTAAGTAGTGTGTATTGTCTGGTTTTGGCGTACCGGATAACCCAACTACATACCCTGCTGCTTGTAGTTCAGTTAATAACTTGTAATTCTGCGGTGCTAACGCATGATGGCATTCATCAAATATAAAAACCTTTGCTTTTTGAATTAATTTTAGTAACTTTTCGTTTCGTTGTTTAGTTTCTTTTTTTAATTTGGATTCTTTTTTGTTTTTTGCTGCTGATATTGCACGAGTAATTGCCTGATAACTAGTGACCATTACGTCACCATGTGTATATTTTCCTTCAGAGAAAACACCAACAGGAACTTGCAAATGGTATTCCAAATCTTTTTTAGTTTGGTGTACCAAATCTTTTCCATAAGTGACAAGCCATGTAGGGTAATGCCCAATTTTCTTGATTAGTGCTGCCGCTATCGCAGTTTTCCCAGCGCGAACTGGCGCTTGGATAATCCCACGACGATACTTTAGCACACGTTGTATCGCTTTTTTTTGAAAGTCTTTAAGTTTTACTCCATAGATGTCACTGGTACCACAAGGTTTATAGTTGTTTTTGTAAACGACGTTTACATTATGGTAAAGTTTTTCTTCTAAAAATAATTGAATTCTATAGAGACACCCAGCTGGTGCAGTTTGATCTTTATAAACAACGGTTTTTCTTCCATCCCAGCCATAAAGTTTATGTTGGGTAGTAAACTGGTAATTGTACATCACGTAAGTAAACTGGTGGCGCAACAAGCTCATATCCTCCACCGGCAGGCGTGGCGATATTTTGATGCGGGTGGCACCTACAGCAATTTTAACGTCCATAAGCGATAATACTCTGTAGAAACTTTAGCTCGGAGGGTTTTTACGCAGTTCTCGTTCTTTTTTTTTGAATATCCGCATATTGTACACACGCAGGGACTCTACCCCCAAATTTAGTGCTTTGAAGGTCGTACGGTGGTTGTGGTAGACGAACGTGCCCAAGCTGAGCCACTGCCTGTACCCGTAGGCTCGCATGCGCATACAGAACTCGTCATCGTCTCCTATCCCTATGTTCATCTCCTCGCACAGCAACCCAATTTTGTCAAATAAAGATCGATGCATTGCTGTGCAGAAAAACGCCAGGGGCATGCCGGTAATGTCCAGGTATTTATGTTCAAGCGCCTTCGCCAGCTTTTTCCAGTAATGAAGTTTGATTGATTCATTGTACGGTGGTAGACCTACTTCCCAACGAGCATTAAGATAAAGGTTTGTCTGCCAGGAAATTCTACTTTGGGTAACCGGACCAACTGCACCTACATCATTGTAATGGTACAGCGGCTTTATTAGGTTGGTTTCCCAACCAGGAAATACTTCAGTGTCGTTGTTTAGCAGAATTATATATTCACCACGAGCTGCTCGAATTCCTTGATTAGTAGCTTTTATAAATCCATTGTTAGTGTCATTTTTAATCATTATGCATTTACCATTGAACTGATCTGCCTGTTTAGCTATCAGTTGCCTGCTTGCTTTCAACGAGGCATTGTCCACCCAAATAAGTTCAAAAGGAAGCGTAGTGCACATTCGTATAGAGTGAAAGCACTTAATAGTCATGTCTGGCTGGTCCAGCACAGGAACGACAATACTGATTACTGGATCACCCATGTAGTTCTCTCATAATCGTTTTCTTTTTTTCTTTAAGAGTACGCACATTAGTTCGTCTTATTGAATCAATGGGTAGCTTTAAAGCCGTAAACGTAGTTCTATGATGATGGAACACAAAAGTTTCTAAACTTAGTACCAATTTATACTTATGTGCACGTAGTCTAAAACAAAATTCATCGTCGTCCCCAAGTCCTAATCCAAAGTCTTCATCTAGCTTTCCTAATTGACTAAATGTCTCTTTGCGTAATGCCACACAAAAAAAAGACAAAGGCAGTGTGCCTATGTCAATATATTTATCTTTGAACAGATAGTTAAGTTTGTTACTATATTTGTAAATGTTTTTTAGCTTATCCCCACCAATTGGGAATTTTGGCATTTGTAAATTCCACCGTCTGTTCAGATGCTGTGATGCTTGCCAAGCTATTTCACTTTGGGTAACCGGACCAACTGCGCCAACTTCTGGGTCTTTGTTCAATGGAGTGATTAGTTTGGTAGCCCACGATTGACTTACTTCAGTATCGTTGTTTAGTAAAATAATATATTTGCTACTAGCTTCTGCTTCTTTTATACCTATGTTTGTTGCTTGCACAAACCCAACATTCTTTTTTAGCTTTATTAGTTTAGTATGCACATTGGGTTTAGTAGCTTGTCGTTTTATCAATCCAAAATTTTCTGAGTTTGATCCATTGTCAACCCAAATAATTTCATGTGGCATTTTTGTGTTCGCACGAATACTTGCAAAACAGCGCACAGTTTTTGCTGCCTGATTGTGCACAGGAATGATAATACTTACTACTGGTTTATATCCATCTCTGTGCATTATAGGTCTCTTGGGCTGTTAACTCTGCGTAGTTCAGTGTCTTTCATAGCACGATACGCAGCCGTGTCTGCGAGGCCCCTATGGTACACCAAATCCTTAGATGTAAGATACCCTATCCAGTAGCCGTATTCTGCGGCACGAACACTAATATGCTTATCCACTCCATAAATAATTCCTTTAGGGTGTCCACCGATCTCTAAAAATTTATCGCGCCGAGATAACCTACATATACCATTCATTAGCCACTTATTTGGGTGGTAATGTATCAAAGCACGTTCACCATGTTCTAAGTATACAATTTTTCCGTTAGGCTCTTTGTATATCTTCAATCCAGATCGGGTTGCAAACGTATCACCGCCAGACCTTGGACTTCTGGCCCAGGGCATATCCCACCCAAGAAACATTAGCTTCTCTTCATTTGTATACTCAAACGCCGCTACTAACCTATCTGCAAAATTGTTTGGAACTTCTATATCATCATCTACTTTTATAATGTATTCACCTCGTGCTTCTTCTGCAAGATAATTGAATGCTTCCATACCAATGTTGGTATGATGACCTATTACTTTAGACACTCTGCAATCTGCTTCTCCAAATGAGTGTGCCCAATCGTATGATCCATCAGTTGAACCATTATCCCAAATAAGCATCTCTGCCGGTAAGTTTCCTGTGCGTGCGAGCACCCCAGGTATATATTGACTTGACAAATCCTTTCTGTTATAGGTCAAAACTAATATGGATATTTTAGGCGTCATCTTCGTCCAAGTACTCAACTTCGTACGTAGCTATATTTGGAATATCAAACATAGCATCAGG
>Ga0307380_10012085_pt1 | contig 10762 bp, 10 predicted proteins | sample UN3MG_FD_202239 | JGI IMG/M metagenome (GOLD analysis project Ga0307380, IMG submission 202239) | Soil microbial communities from Risofladan, Vaasa, Finland - UN-3 | ecosystem: Environmental > Terrestrial > Soil > Coastal area > Acid sulfate soil | place: Finland: Risofladan, Vaasa | collected... | reverse complement strand
GCGTTGTTGTAGGAGTAGGCGGCGGCATTGTTGATCAGTATGTCGAGCTTGCCGAACTCCTCGACAGTCTCAGCCACCATCCCTTTGATTTGCTCGTAGTCGGAGATATCAGTTTGTATCGCCTTTGCCTTGCCCCCCTTGGATGTGATCTGGTCGGCTACCTCCCCCAGTCTGGCTACGTTGCGGGCGGCCACCACCACCGCGGCTCCTTCGTCGGCCAAGGCCAGGCTGATAGCCTTTCCTATGCCTGTCCCACCACCGGTGACGATGGCCACTCTGTCCTTCAGTTTCATGACTTCTCTTCTCCTGATGGGTTATGTCAGCCCATGATAGACTCATCGCGCTGCAAGACTTGGTGGTGGAGGTTGTACCCGAACCAACGTCCTCGGGGTTATGAGCCCACCGAACCCAGACTGCCCTACCCCGGGGTCAATGGCCCATCAAGTATAGACGCCCGCGGACGTAGGGTCAAGATCATTGATCCAGAAACGCTTTGTAACTTTTCGCTCGGTTATGCATATTATGTCTGGAGAGGAGTCATGCTCGACTTCCGGGGCCTGTACGAATCCTACGCACCTGAGGTCTACCGCTTTGCCTTCTGGCTCGCGGGCAACAGTCCCGAGGCAGAGGACATCACCTCTGAGACTTTCGTCCGGGCCTGGGTAAACAGGAGCACCATTCGCACTGAAACCCTCAAGGCATACCTCTTCACCATCGCCCGCAATCTCTTTCTGGAACAACAGAGGAAAAGCAAGCGCGAGGTGGCGTTGGGCGACGTTCACACTGATCCGGCACCGGGGCCGGATGCGGCCGTAAAGTCTCAGCTCGAACTGGAGAGGGTCCAAGGGGTTCTTCGGGCAATTCCAGAGTGTGACCGTACGGCTTTCATCTTGCGGGTTCAGCACGAACTACCCTACGCCGAGATCGCCCGTGTCCTGGGACTATCCTTGTCATCTGCCAAAGTGAAAGTGCACCGCGTGCGGAAAAAGCTGCTCACGACCCGTCTCCACAGGGAGGTATCTTGACATGAGAGTAACACGAGATGTGATTCAGGACCTGCTGCCTCTGTACCTGGCCGGTGAAGTGAGTGGGGACACGCGGACCCTCGTTGAAGAATACCTGGACACTGACCCAGAATTCGCCAGCGAGGTGCGGGATCTGGCAGAGGCGGATTTTCCGGGAGACGTCCCCGTTCCGCTTACCAAGGAGGATCAAATGGAAGCCTACAAGGAAGCCAGACGGTTGATGGTCCTGCGCACCGCTATCTTGGCGATTGTCATCGCCACCAGCGTGTTGTGTGTTCTGGGTACGGGTCTAGTGGCTGCGATTTGGTACGGGGCCTTTCGCTTCGTCTCATAGAGCCTTCAACTGCAACCGCGAGAGCTTCGCGCGCCCAACTACAAGACGGGCAGACACTTTGCTACCCCATCGCCCAATGCGCCAGGTTGAAGGCGTCTTCCCGTGAAGGCGTGCTGGTTCCCGTCGAGTCAGGGGCACGAAGAAGGGGGGCCGTGTTGTCGGCCCCTATGGTGTGTGCCACAGACGGGGCCGTCCTTGACTTCCATGCGGAGATGCATCCCTCCCAGCAGGGCCATCATCAGTGCCGTCAGGCTACAGACTGATCGGTTATGATGCATTCAACTTGCCGCGCCTGCCCATGCTGCCAGGGGATTGACGAGGTGGTCGAAGCGCCGACTACGGGGAACGCAGTTCAGCCCGGCGGTGCTGAACAATCTCGCAGATCTTTGTCGCTGCTTCGTTCAGCTCCTCGTGTTCCCACACTCGAATGCTGCACCAGCCCGCCTCTCCGAGTCGCCGGTCGGTATCCTCGTCGCGGCGACGGTTGTCCTCGATCTTGGTTCTCCAGAAGTCGGCGTGGGCCTTGGGCCATGTGCCATGAATTGGGCACCCGTGCCAGTAACATCCGTCTACGAAGACTGCAACCCGAGCCGACCGGAATACTGCGTCGGCGCGACGTGGTAGCCCCTTGAGTGGCCTCGCATCGACCCTGAACCGCAAGCCCATCCTGTGCAGTGCCGACCGCAGAGCGATCTCAGGCCCGGTGTCGCGCTGCTTGGCCGCCTCCATGCGCCTCCGGGCCGCCTCAGACGAGGGCGGCGGAGTACGTGTGCACCTCGGTCTTTTCTGTCTACGACCCTTGCGCGCCATCCCTCACTGACTAGCCATGATTGGCATTCTGCTTGGGGAACCCAGGAATGGGAGGTGAGGCATATGACGGTCACTAGACACCTGTGAACCGCTCCACATGAATCAGGGTGCTGTACGACGCGGTCACCAGCCGATCCAAGGTTCAAGCGTCTTCATATACTGCTTCAAATGACGCAACTGATGCTTGGTGATGAACTTGTAGCAGTAGTCCTTCCCGTACATAGTCAGGAGCAGTGCGAGCATTAGCGTCACGGGGCAGCGTGCCGCAAGCGGGAAGGAGGGCTGTCTCTCAGGAAGCCAGCTTGGACATTCGACGGCAGGCCCCCAACCAAGGCTTCGGACCAGCTGCGCATGGTAGAAACCGTGGCGTCCTCTCCCACTTTCCAGCCGGAATCCGATACCGTGAAACTTCTTGTGCCCCTTCACTGTGCGCACCAGCATCACGCGCAGTGTTATGGAATCTCTGGTTGGATCCAAATGCCACTCCAGAGACAGCACAGGAACGAATCGGGAATCCCTGTCAAGTGGTGGTAGATACAGAACTTTGCGCTGCTGAGAGAAATCTACGTGAATCGTGTCCGAAACAGGGAGCCACTTCTTAAGGTCTGTCAGGCCGACAGACGGCCATGTACCGATCATCTGGTGCCAGAGTGCTTGCGCATGAGCGGACGGCTTCCTCCCGCGACGATGAGGGTACCAATCGCGAGCCTGCTCAACATACAGGCCGTTGAGCAGACTGCGCAATGCGTCGACAGCTTTCTTGCCCATAGAGTGATCTCTGTGCGATGCCTACAGAGACAACCTTACCTTGGGCCGATACTGAACGCCCTTGAAACGCCTCACAAACCTGCGGGCGAATGGTGACTCCGTATCCGCCACGAATTCAGAACACTGTGTGTGGTCATAGAACCGAGAGGCATCTTCGCAGAATGCCCAATTGGGCAGCTCAACGCTCCAAGGCTCGCTGACTTCCAAGATCTCTTCACATTCTCGCAACTGATCCCAAAACCAAACGGGCCGTGATATCCAATGATCGCGTTTCAAGCGGAATGGATCGATCACGTCGACCCTCAACCCGAGCTTGTCATGGCTAGTCAGTTCAGCTGTCTTGTTCCAGGCTTCAATGTCTGTGACGTCGCCATTGATCAGACTGGGGTACCTTGACACCAAGTGGGGCGCGTCCACGATGATGTCTTGTTCCGGCAGCACCCACCGCTCAAGCCATTTGGAGATTCGCGCAGCTCCGACGCGAGCTATGACCTCCTCATTGCGGGTACAAGTGGCGTCCTTGCGCCGCAGCGCGCTTCCGGATTGGAGCACTGCTTGTCGAAACGTTGCGGTGCGAGGGTCGGGCCCGACGAATTCGGCGATGGAGCTCGGAAGGGCGTCGAACAACTCTGGACTGAAACCGATCACCTGCCAGATGGGGAGATCCTGGGCCAAGCTCGCTTTGACGTCGCTTACCTTCGCATCGAAGCTGTGTAGGTAGTCAGGCAGTATTGGCCAACGCCAAGGCCGAAAGCCTCGTTTCCTGGTTGCCCAGAGATTCTGATTGCTGAGTTGGAGCCAGCCAACGTTCAGGTCCGCGAATGATTCGAGGTGCCCTTTGAGAGTCAGGTCGAACGGGTTCTCCCCATACTGGTTGACACCAATGATCAGCCCACAACTGGAGAAACAACGGGCCAGATAGGCAACTGTCTCACCGGTGAGCAGGGGTCCTGCATTGCTGCTCAGTAGGTCATAGTCGACGACCAGTATGTCCGCGTCATCCAGCGGGAGCTGGTCGGTGCCCACTTCACGGCTGGTCCTGAAGGCTTTCTGCCTGTCCGACAGGGCCGCCACACTCGCCGCGAAGTCGTCCTGCTTGAGCGGGGTGACTCTGAACGAGCCCTTCAGAGCTGCCACGCCCGCGATACGCGCCTGGAGTGTTTCGGTGAATTGCTTCTCGTCGTCGTATACCAATATCTTCCTCACTGTGCCTCCCTCCAGCTGAGCGAGAACGCCGTGCTGAATCCTTCCCGTGGTTTCACGAACTTGGCCGTGCAACCGATGTTCCCTGCAAGAAGACGCACAATAGTGAGTCCAAGGCCTGTTCCCCCGTAGCCGAGCTCTCGTCTCTCCGGTGAGAGCTCAAGTTCTCTCACAAACGGCTCGAACAGCCGGTCTGCGTCTTCGAGGTCTATTCCCTGACCCGTGTCCTGCACCAGGATCTCCCGGGTTGTGCCGCGTGCGTGGGAGCTGACGCGCACTTGTCGGCGTTCCGAATCGAGCATGGCGTTGAAAGCATTGGTGAAGACATTCTGGAAGATCGCGCCCCATTCTACGAGGGAGGCTTCGGGTAGGAGCAGCTGGTCATCGACACTGGCCGTGTCAACGACGATGCCTCTTGAGAGAAACTCCGTCTGTTGCTTCACATCGTCCACGACTTGCCTGGCGCGGAATCTGCGTCGCGTTTCGATATTCTCAGCATCGGCCATATAGCTGAACAGCGCGTTTGTAGCCCGGGCGCGCTGCAGCCAGGCTGATAGATCCTGAGCCAATGCACTCAGCGATCGCCTGAGTTCCGGGTCCGCGGTTGTGACAGCCGACAGTCGCCCGGTGATGCTCTCGACTGACCCAAACTGCCTGCTCAGCTCATGCTGGTATGCCAACGCCGATATCCCCGCGGTCGCTAATGGGCCCAGGAGCCCCATTGCCGCGAGCGCCCGCTGCTCATGGGTTGCTGCTGTGATCGTAGCCTGCTGGACCTGCCGCCGGAGGTCGGCATATACGTGCTGCGGAATCTCTCCCTCGTAATGGGCCAAGATCTGTTCAACCCGCTCAAACCTCTCAGATGTCGCTTCAATTGGCTTGGCCAGCCGATCGCGCTCGAACTTCCGTCGGGCTTCTTCCTGGGCGTAGAGATCCATGGCATATCGCACCATTGTCCGCAGATCGTCGAACGCAACTCTGCTCTCTGCTAGCCGATCTCGCGTAATCATGATCGCGAGACCTGGCTCCCTTGACGTATCCACATTCACCACTGCGAAAACACGCTCTAGCGGTGGCAGGAAGGTCATGCCTTCAGGGACTCGGAGTTCGTCAGGCAGGAGCTTGGACTTGGACAATCGATGGGCATGATCAGTCAGGATTCGCAGCCAGTCGTTCGTGGGATCCCCATAGTACGGCAGACGAAACCCGCCGTCGTAGACATGCACACCTCCATAGTTGCGGAGGTATTGCCGAGCCTCACCGACCTTGATCCCGCGAGGCTGTCGATACTGCAGATGGAAGATCCTTACTTCGAAATCTCCATCGTTCAGGTTCTCCTCCCTTCGGAAACGGCCCGCATTGTGCGAGAACTCCGAGATTGCATACTCGTGTACCTCTGGCGCTTCGCCAGCGAACTCAAGAGAAACGGTCACGTTCCCCTTTTCGTTCTTTCCCACGAGCCTCGCGTTCCAGATGCCGAGGATCGCGCGCATCTGCTGTTCGAATATGGCCTCGAACTCTGGCTGAGTCGACACGAAGTGAATGGAGAAGCGGCTCTTCTCGTCAGGCCGAGCCGAAGGAGAACGGAAGGGGGGCTGCAAATACCACAGTTCCCTGGCTAGCTCCTCAATCGCCTCGGCATCCCACGTGTGCTTCAGCCTCCTTAGTATGATCGATGTGCCCCGCTTGAAAGGCGGACGCGAACTCTTCCTTTTGTAGGTTGCTGATGCCCTCGTAAGCTCACTGGCCTCGACAGCCTCCGTCCAATCGACGCTGGCCTCCAACCATTGGTGCCCATTCTCCCTTGCGACGGTTCTCATCGTCAGTTGATCGGCAAGGAGCTGGACTGCCAAGCGTCCCACCCCCTTCGAGCCCGTCATGGGCCTCTTCAGATACTTCGACATTCGCTTCTCGGCCTTGTGAGGGGTACCGATTCGCATCCAGAAGTCTCTGAACTCACCGAAGTTCATGCCGTGACCGTTGTCGTGTACCCCGATTCGGTCTTCCTCAGGGACGAGTTCGATCGTCACGTCGGAAGCGTCCGCGTCATAGCTGTTCTTTACTAGCTCGGCCAGGGCGATGTACGGTTTGCCCACGAGCCTCTCGCCGAGTTCTCTCAGCAGGGCGGCGTCGACGGTGAAGTTCAGAGTCTCCATGAGTGGTGACCCTCCAGACTGACCCCTAGTGGCGCTCAGTTTTGCTGGTATGACTCAAGGGACAGATGCACTGGCGGAGGCCAACTACGAAAGGAACTCAAGACAGAATACATACGAGAGCTTCATTGGGGCGGCATTGCCTATCATCGTGGCGAGCGACGTCCTCTTCTCGACTGAGGAGAAATCGAAGAAGTCTGGAAAGAACTGCAATCGAGCAGCCTCATGGGGCGTGATCACCCTGCGCTGGGTTGGGTGAACGAACCTACCCTGTCCGGGCGACCCGAAGCCGCTGGTGATTGTCTGGGCGCATTCGTACGGGCGAAGCCGCCCGTACATCGACTTGTATGAGTGGTTGCCGTCGGAATGGCATTTGGGGCGCAGATAGTTCGGCAGGTCGTAGAGGTTGTTGTCATGCAGATAGGCGACTCGCTCAACGTTTTCCTGGCTGAGACGCGATGGCTGCGTGAAGATTCCGTTCGGTTCTTCAGACTCAAGGTCACCGACCGCCCACATGACATGCCGGGGCTCACGCACGCGATGACGCCCCATCACTTCTTCAATCGAGAAGGTCCTGCAAAGAGATGCCGTGACGAGGTGGCGCTTGCGTCGCTGGGGAACCCCGATCTCTGCGACGTCCACGATTCCGCTGTCCACTTCGTACCCGAGCCTTTGCAGGACCTCAATGGCCCGATGTACCGTTCCTTCGTCCCCATGAACTACCATCGGGACGTTTTCTATGAGGATGTGTGTTGGGCGGGTGAGTTCGGCCACCCGAGCCACCCGTTCATAGAGAGCATTTCGCGGGTCACTCCTTCGAGTATAATTGTTCAAATCGGAATGGCCTTGGCAGGGTGGCCCCGCAAGCAGTATATCTATCCCCTCCAATTTGCCGACAAATGCGCGTTCCCGATCCGTCAGTCGCTCGTTGAGCTCGCCATCAACCACATTCATTGCATCGTCATGCACAGTGTTCGCGCAGCCCAGATTCCGGGTGTAGACCTGTAGGCTATCCAGGTCATTGTCCAACGCCAAGACTGGCGCGAACTGACGTCCCGCTGCCGCGCACGCTTCTCTCGCACCCAAAGACAGTCCACCACAGCCACAAAACAGGTCAGCCACCTTGATCGTGGATGCGCCCCGCGTCCATGAATGTGGAGGGCGAGATCTCCTTAGGAACGCACCGTCAAACGCCGCGCGCGGATCTTGGTCGGCATCGCCCTTTGCGTCTAGTCGGAGGGTGGTGTCTACCTTGCCGCCGTGAGGCACCCGAACGATACGGCGAACCGAGCGCCCTGAGTTGGAGAACTCATACCATTCTTCCACTGCACGGCCACCTCGCTGCAACACTGATGGTTACTCGTTGATTGCGAGCAGGGCGAGAGCCACCTCAACGAAGGCCAGGTGCGCGAACACCATGGCGCTGCACTCTTGCTACCCGATTATAGGCTACTGTCGCTGAGATTGCCACGCCAGCGAGAGCTGAAGCCCGGAATCATGATGCCCTTCCACGGCGGACAGCGTGACTTGCAGGCCAATTCCTACCATTCCACCAACTATGAGGCGCACAAGATGAGGGGCTGTCTCCTCGTGGATCGCGCGTAGCGGACCTCTTCGCGACCGCACTTCAGTGCCGCTTCGGCCCCAGCGCCAGGTAGATGTCATGCGTGGAGATCCACACGGCCAGAAGCCACTCCTGAGGTGGTAACTGCCAGTGGTCCAACCTATCCCAGCGTCCCGCTGGCCGGCGGTCCCCGTCTCAGAAGACTCTCTCGCTGCCGAAGCGTCTTCGCAGCACTTGATGACACCCGGGACGACGTGTGTGTCTCAAGCGATCATGGAAGTAGAGGCGAAGTCACTACATTATAGCACCAATCGAAAAAGAAAGCAAGCCAGCTTGCCCGTCGCGAGACGCGGCCCCACTGTCTCCCTCGCCGCAACGGGAACGCTGGGAAGAGAATCATGCACCCGCTGGCCTCCTCGCCCAAACCAAAGTACAATGGGCTTACCACGGATCGACGACTGTGCAGCACAGCGCGCGGCTCACCAAGTGCCGCCGCACTTCGCACAGCATGCAAGGGAGGATCAAATGGACGTCCGAGTCCTGGTAGCCTACGCCACCAAGTACGGCGCGACGGCGGAGATCGCCGAGAAGATCGGTGAAGTGCTTCGTGAAGCAGGTTTCCCGAACGACGTGCTGTCTGCCGACAAGGTCGCCGATCTGACCCCCTACCAGGCGGTTGTGCTGGGCAGCGCCGTCTACATAGGCCAGTGGCGCAAGGAGGCGGCGAAGTTCCTGGAGGCCAACGAGAAGGCGCTGGCCGAACGTCCGGTGTGGCTATTCTCCAGTGGGCCCACAGGCGAGGGGGATGCAGTGGAGTTGATGAAAGGCTGGAGCTTCCCCGAGGCGCAGCAAGAAGTCGCCGACCGCATCGGGCCCCGCGACATCGCCATCTTCCACGGCGCGGTGGACACGCAGAAACTCAGCCTTCCCGAGAGGTTGATCCTCAGGGGCGTCAAGGCGCCCACGGGAGACTTCCGGGATTGGGAAACCATCACCATTTGGGCCACGGCCATCGCCGAGGAGCTGAACAAAGAGCTCACGTAGCCCTTCAGATTCCCACTTGATCCAATGCCCCGATGTCCAGCGCAGCCTGGGAGCCTGCCCGCCCAGTCGTGATTCCGCCCGAGGTCCGGCACGAAGAGGAGCTTGGTCAATCGACAGCGCTCAGACGCTGAGAAGGCACACAGAACCCAGCGTAGAGCTCAGACCTCCACTGTCGTTTCCTCGAAGCGCACGTTCACGGCGGCCAGCTCCGCCAGCAGCCTATCGAGCAGCGGGCCGGTGATGACCCGCTCTGACGTGAACATACCCTCTGGCTCGATCTCGCCTCTCGCGATCATGCGAGCGACGATGGCCCCGGTGAACGCCGTGGTGCGGGCCATGGAGGTGAAGCCCAGCACGTCGTCGTACCGATCCACCATCTCCATCTTGAGGCGGCAGGGAGCGCTTTCCTTCTTCCCTATCGCCTCCACGCGGAAGAGGGTGATGTCCCGCTCCCCCTCCTCCAGCCTGACGCGGGGATACAGCACCGCATCGACCAGTCGCTTGGGCGCGACAAAGACGCCGTCCACCTCCACAGGCTCCTCGCTGAGCAGCCCCATCTCCTTGAGCACCGTCACCTTGGCGGCGTAGCCCGGCCATCGACACGTCTTCTGCGTGCCCAGCTTCAAGCCCTTCAAAGCCTCCAGGTCCATCAGCCAGGGCATAAACCCCTCGTGCCAGGCCTCGCACTCGCCCACACCCGGGAAGGACACCGTCTCCACGCCCGAGTAGCGAGGCACCAGCTTCAGCTTGCCGTCTTCAACGATATGGGCGTCCGCCTCCCTCAAGGGCAAGTGCCGCCCGCCGAAGACAATCTTGTAGCCCAGGGGAGGGGTGGGGTTCTCCGGAATGCCGCCGCACTTGATGTGTAGCTCGTCCACCTCGTCCAGCTTCTCCACCAGGTAGCGAGCCAGGATCTCCGTCAAGCCCGGCTCCACGCCACATCCCAGGACAACCAGCCCGCTAGCGGCTTCCACCTCTCGCTCCAGGTCGGGAAGCTCTGCTTCGAAAGGGCGAGCGAGATCCACCAAGGGTATCCCGGCAGCCACCGCTGCCCGGATACCCAAACCCACAGCCGCCCATGGCAGAGCGCCGACGATGGCGTCGAAATCGGCCATCAGCCGGGCGGCTGCCAGTTCATCGTTCAGGTCCAGTGCTGCGGTGGAGAGCTTCTCGCCGCCGTCCAGACTCTTGAGTTTGGCCTGTGCAGCATCCAACTGTCCCTGATCGATATCGCAGAGGGTCACCCGTGATACGTCCGGGTCCGACATGGCGTTGAACGCCGCAGCCGGCCCCATCAGCCCACTGCCCAGCACCAGGATTCTCATTCAGCTTCGCCTCCTGATCTCCAGATGATTATGCCATGCTGAGAAAGCGTCCGCCAGGAACCTGGAATGCACCACAGAGCGCTCGCTGCTTGGCGTTGAGTTGTGTCGACTCACAGTCTCCACCACCCGGCGTCCAGCACATTGTCTGGCTGCTTTCCACTGAGGCTGGTCCCTGTTCCCAATTCATTCAGGCTCCGGTCTCACTGTGGAACGGCTGCCGAGGCAGGTGCGCGCATCCATGCCCCATGTTCGGTACTCTGAGAGCAGAGTTGACAGCAAGGGCATGTTCCGCTAGACTACAGCAGAGCCAGCGTTCCTCCCTCCCCGAGGAACTACGTCGCAAAGGAGCCGGTGAGACCCATGTCCGATCTCGCAACCCAGGTCGTGATCGCCTTCTCTGTCGTGCTCGGTATCTGGTTCGTCATTGGATGGCAGTTGAACCGCAGGCACGGAAGACGCCTGCTGGAATGGATCATCCGGGGTCTGCGGGCCAGCGGCGGTCAGATCACCGCCAGCCGTCTGGGCCTGTCAGGCTT
>Ga0307380_10012084_pt1 | contig 10763 bp, 12 predicted proteins | sample UN3MG_FD_202239 | JGI IMG/M metagenome (GOLD analysis project Ga0307380, IMG submission 202239) | Soil microbial communities from Risofladan, Vaasa, Finland - UN-3 | ecosystem: Environmental > Terrestrial > Soil > Coastal area > Acid sulfate soil | place: Finland: Risofladan, Vaasa | collected... | reverse complement strand
GGATGCCGGCTTTGATGCCGGACCGGATAGTCGCCACGGCCTCGCGCCCCGTGAGTCCGACCGACTCGGCGGCGCCCCGGAGCGCGGCTTCCACCTCCGCGCGGTCGAGGTACCCGCCGCCGATGAGCGTACCGAGGCTGAACGCCGCCTTGTTCAGCGTCTCGTTCCGCGTACCGTTCCCGGCGCTGCAGACGGCTGCGAGTTCCAGTTTCATGGCCATCGTCGCGTAGTGGTTGGTCTTGGTGTCGGGGGCTTCCGTGGGTGTCCTCGGCGTCTTGGGCGCGGGTCGCTCCGGCTTGTCAGACGCTCTGAGCAGGTCGATGACGTGCGACGGCAGGTCGGCGATCTCGACATGCCACGGTGCGCGGCCGTCGGCCCACTCGTACCGCTGCCCCGTGTCCGGGTGGACGGAGCCGGGGTAGACGACCTGACCGCCATCGCCGCGGACATCGACATGGTCCGCGAGTTTGCCCACGGAGTTGCCGACGGGTACGGCGGACCGGAAGTAGAAGTGCTGGGCACCCGGGCGGCCGGTGTTCACCGTGATGGTGGGCGGCAGGGCCAGATGGGCAACGTCGCCCTCGGGGTCCACGTCGATGACGACGATGCCGCTTGCCTGGCCGGTCCTGAGGCCCACGTTCTGCCGTTCGGCCCACGCCAGGGCCTCTTCGAGCGTCTCACGGGGCCGCTGTTGCCAGCCCTTCAGCGTCGGCCGTTTACCGGCCAGGGGCGTGAACGACCAGCCGAGCCGATAGCCGTACTCCACGTTGGCCGCGAGTGGGCTATCGCAGTTCGATGCCGCAGGCGGTAAGTTGCTCGTACACGTCATGGACTGACCTCGCTACAATGTGGATGCCGCCGAAGCGCCGAATCAGGTCGCGGAAGCGTTCCTGGTCATCCGACAAGCGCCCACGTTCGGATTTGACCTCGATCTCCAGTCGCCGGCCGTCGGGCGCGATGCCCGTCAGGTCCGCCTGGCCGGGGATGCCGAACCGGACGGTGCGCCGGCCGATTCGGGCCACGCCGCAGTTCGCGCGCCAGATGCGAAGGTCCGGCCGCGTCCCGAACTCGCGGAGGATGGCGTTCTGGACCTGTTTCTCCGTCACACAGACGCCCCCTGGAACCGCTCGCGCAGCCGTTCTCGCCGAACGTCCGTGACGAACCCGTGCGGCCAGACTCCGAAGGCGTCGCGATACCGGTGGGCGGTCCACCCGGGCCTGTAACCGCGCTCGTCGGCTATGCGCAGGAACTGCTCGTACACGGCGCGTTTCTCATCGAGTGTGGCCCGGTCCGGGTCGATGAGTTCGCCGTCCGCGACGACGGGCTTGGTGCCGAAACGGTCCTGGAACCGGTAGAAACTCCAGCCCGGCTTGTAGCCCGTGGCCTCGCGTTCGGCCTCGAGGAGGTTCCACACCTGGCGGCGGTACGCGAAGTCCGTGTCGTCGAACTCCCAGAGTTCACCCTCGCCGTGGACGCCCGGTCGCCGGCGGCGCGATGCTTCGGCAGTGGGTACCCACCCGCACTCGGGGCAGGCCGGTTCGGTGGCCTCGAAGAACAGGCCGCACGCCTTACAGCGCCTCAGGCCCAGAGGCTCGGTCGATCCGACCCGCGTGCCTGAGTCGAGCGAGTAATCGAGGCGCCGAGTCACCAGGCCGTGGACATGGTGGTTGCCGGCATGGTCGAGGACGATGGCGCCGTCCTTGCCGCCCGTAGCCCGCATGACACGGCCGATCATCTGAAGGTGCAGGTTCAGGCTGGCGGTCGGCCGTGCGATGATGGCGCACTCGAGGGCCGGGAGGTCCCATCCTTCCGTCAGGACCATGCAGTTCGAGACCATCTGCGTCTGGCCGCGGGCGAGGCGTTCGAGGATGGCCTCGCGCTCCGGGCGCGGTGTCTTGCCGTCCAGATGCTCCGCCGGGACACCCGCGTCGCGGAAGGCGGCAGTGATGGCCAAGCTGTGTGCCACGTTCACGGCAAAGGCGACCGTACGTTTCCCGGCGGCGCGTTTCTGCCAGGTCTCGACGATGTCGGCGTGAAGTTCCGCCGTGTTCGACCGTTCGGCCAGCGCCCCGAGGTTGTAATCGCCCGCCGTGACGCGCACGCCGCGCAGGTCCGGCGACTTCGAGGCCCAGACCTTGGGGCGGTGGAGGTATCCGGCGTCGCACAGTTCGTCCGCCCATGCCGCGACGACGATCTCGCCGAACACGTCGCCCAGGCCTCGGCCGTCCAGGCGGAACGGCGTGCCCGTCAGGCCCGTGACGGCCGCGTTGGGGTAGGTGTCCAGGATCCGTCGGTAACTGTCGGCCGTGACGTGGTGGGCTTCATCGAGGACGATCAGATCGGCGTCGGGCTTGGTGCGCCGGGCGAGTGTCTGAATCGACGCGACCTGGACCTGGGCGAGCGGGAACTCCGGGTACCCGGCCATGATGATGCCGACCGACAGGCCGTGTGCCCGCAGACGCCGCGCGGCCTGGTCGATGAGTTCCTTGCGGTGGGCGAGCCACAGCGTCCGGACGCCGCGCCGTTCGACCAGGGCCGTGGCCATCACGGTCTTGCCGCTGCCGGTCGGGCTGACCAGGACGGGGCGGGCGTCAAGCGCGGCGATGACGTTGTCGACCGCCGTGCGTTGGTAGTCGCGAGGTTCCAGGATCATGTCATGTGCTCAGCTGGTGCGCCCGAACTGTCCGTCCTCTCTGGCATCGCCGGACCCTCAGAACGGCACGATGTTGCCCGGTCCCTCGTCCCGCATCCTGGCCCACTCGGCCGGCGTCAGGTCGTCGGGCTGTTTGCCGGGGAAGAGGTCGGCCAGGATGCGGAACCACTCCTTCTCCAGCCCTTCCTGGTCCAGTTTCTTCGCACCGTCGGACGCCGCGAAGGCCGCCCAGGCCTCTTCGAGGGTGGATTCCTCGGGCTCCGGGGCTGGCGGCGCGGCTTTCGGTGGCGCGGGCGGTGCCGCGGGTTTCGGAGGCGAGGCCGGTGCGGCCCCCGCCATGGCCCGGAACCTCGCGCCGAGGCGGGTGCTCATGCTGCGGCGCTTCTCGTCGTCGGCCTTGGTGACGGCGCCCCGGCCTGTCGAACCGTAGGGATTCAGGAACTGGACCTTCAGCCGGGTCTTCCCGTTGTACTCCTCGAAACCCAGCTTGACCTGGACGGCCTTCCCCGCGAGGTCCGTGTCCTGGAGCCAGAACGGGTCGCGGCCGTCCCAGCCCAGAGCCGCCTTGAGGGCGTCGAGGGCCACGGAATTGAGCGACCCGTCTCGCTTCTCGAGGTAGAAGTACCCGGTGACATCCAGGTCCTCGTCGGTGCAGGGCCGCCACTCGCTGCCTGTGAGTTCCTCGAACAACTGGAACTTGATGATGCATGTGGCCAGGTTGTTCGGGCCGGTCTCGTCAACGCCCACTTCGACCGGGTACGCGTGAAACAGTCCTTCACGATCAGGAAGCATCTTCTGGTCTCCTTCAGGTCACTCGGCGCTGGCGCCGAATAGACGGGTCCAAAGGGTCGTGTCGTGCTTGGGGAAGGGGATAGGCTCGGAGAGCGTCCGGCTCTTCGCCATACAGAAAGGCAGTTCGTTCGGGTAGATGGTCCGCGTTCCGCTGCCCTTGCCTTTGCCGTCCTTCACCGTCACGTCGTAGCCGACAAACAGAAGGTGGTCGGCCCATTCGCGGACGCGCAGGCGGATGCTGGCCTTGCCGCTGGAGGGCGACTGGAGCCTCGGCTCGTAGCGGAGCCAGTCCTCTTCGACCGGGTTTGGCACTTTGGCGGTGCAGTCATGGCAGATGAGGATCACGTGCCGCCCGGCTCGCGTGTGCGTGTCGAGGTCGCCCAGGAGCGTGAGGAACGTCTCATAGACGTGCGAGAAGCCTTTGCCGAAGCCGTAGCCTTCGATGCGGTCGACGCGGTGGCCCTTCTCGTGCGGGACGGTCGCCAGGGTGTGTGCGACGGCCAGTTCCTCGGCCTTCGTCGCCGAATCGATCACGAGGGTCCGGATCTCGTCCCAGCCATCCGCGTGGAGAGCCTTTCGGATGTCGGCCCAAGATATGATGCCCTCGACCGGCCGGATGTCTACGCCTTCCGGCAACTGGTCGCGGAGCCGGGGCAATGAACCGTCCAGGTCAAAGAACGCCACCGGTCCGGGTGCCGTCACGGCCAGTGTGGTCTTCCCGATGCCGCCGGGGCCGAACGCGACGATGCTGTGCCCGGTGCCTTCGGCAATCGGGGCGAAGGCGACCGTCAACACGGGTGGGGCGGGCCGGTTCGGGGCCGCCTGTCGAGGCGGCGGGGATGTGTTTGCGGTCGAGTTGGCCATCAGTTGCCTCCTGTCGAAGGTTGAGGATGCCCGGCGGCCGGGCACTGGGAACCTGCCCGTAGGGCGTCCGGATTCACTCGCTTGACCTGAAACGCATCCTCCCCAAACTCGCGGATCGCGAAGCCGGTGAAGACGCGGCTGATGTCACGGCCGACGTCGGTGCTCGCATCAACGACGCAGGCTCGATGGTCCTCGTCGAAACAATAGGCGGCATCGAGCCGGACGCGGGATTGGCCATGCAGGCATTCGGCTGCCAGGACAGCCAGGAGGAGCGTCTCTTCGATGTCGCGTGAGGAGACGGTGTCGCCGAACTGGTACCTGTAGATCTCCTTGGTCATGATCAGCCCTTTCACGGCCTCGCTGAAGGCCTACTGGTTACTTACCGGAACACCGCGAAAAGCGCCGGGAGGTATCACAGATATTCTTTGAGGCGGGCCTTCTCGAACCGGCGACGGAGCGTCTCGAAGGACTCGTACTGCGTTCCTCGTGCGGTACCTGTTTCCCGCTCGACCTCAGTCGGCGTCCGCTTCATCAGGCGGCGGCAAAGGCGGCGCAACTCAGGCGGGAGACCTGCCAGGACGGTCCGAATATCGTGCCTGAGATCGACGCGTTCCTCGGGGGGGCGGTTGGCGCCACCTGTTCGCAGAAGGGTCGCGTCTTGGTCAAGCATGTCGCCGCGCTCGGCCGGTTTGCCGTCCGGAGTCTTGAGGGGGTCGTTTAGCGAGCACCGCTGGCGTCGGTAATCCCGGAGCCCCGCCTTCCTGGCCTCGATGATCGATGCGATCTTGTGTTCGACCACGCGGTCGGCGAACGTGTTGAGGGTGGCCTTGCTTGGGTCGAAGTTTGAGAGCCGACGCAGGAGGTCGAGCCTCAATTCCTGTTCGATATCCTCCTGGTCGGAGCGAACGAAGCCCGCTCGTCCTACAAGTCGCCGGGCTTTGTACTTGATGAGATTCTCCGCATACGGGTGGAGTACTTGCCGCACTGGAGACGGCGCGGCTCTGTCTGCGGGTGGTTGTGCATTCTCGTTATTGCGCGCATGCTGGGTCTTCTAGCAAGGCGGGTATGGCGGAAAGTGGGCAGCAAGTGGCGTTGCTAAGAAGGGCCGCGTTTCCTAGAAAATGACGTGGTTTCCACAGGGGCTAAAGTCACTTGTGGAAAGTGCGCGGAAAGTGGGAAGCAGGCCTACTGGCGAGGTTCGGGTGGGGGCTTGCGGCCTATGTCACAATCACTGCCACACTTCGGGCAAACACTGAGCGCAGCCGGCGTTTCAGGATGCTCGTGACCACATTGCTTGCAGAACCAGAAGAAACGCAGGTCACCTTTGCCCGTAGCCGCGAGAAACCCGAGGTATGCCTTTGCCCACTTCGGATCGCTCTGCCGCCCCTTCATGAACCGATAGAAGTCGGCGATATGGACTTTGCAGCCGCGACCAGGTTTCCGCATATGGCGGATCTCGCCCACGGGCTTGAGCAGTTTGCTGAGTTTCGACAGCGAAACCCGCCCGTCTGTCAGTTTGATCGCTTCCGTCAGCGGCAGGTAGGCCGGATCGTCAGACCATGTGACTTCCTTTGTCTGCGCGCCGTTCGGGAGCGCAGCGCCTTCTTGGATCATTTCGGGGTTCGGCGTAATCTTTGCCCCGGCTTGCACCCACTCCTGAAACGGCTCCCACAACTCCGTTGCCAGAAGTCGGATAACTTCGGCCTTGGCTTCTTGGTCGCGGCATTGCGGCAGAACAAGCACAGCCCCCTTGCCAATGACAACAGCACAACTCGTCCAGCGCCGAAACGTGTCCCACATTAGCGGCACAGCCCGAACGAGTTCTCTATTGACTGCGTATCTGGCCGCAACGGCCTCTTCGAATGTTCGGTCTGTGCCTTCGCAAGTGAAGATTCGCGCTGAAGTCTCAGGATGCCAGAACGGCATCAGTGTTGAGACCCAAGGTGCTACTGGAAAACCGGGGTGCCCGCTCCCGAAACGAGGGTCAGGCACCCAGAAGCGAACGCCAGCGACAGCGTCTGTGTGGGAACCGATCGGCAGTAACCCATTCAGACTCGCGGCCGTGCAGCGCGGCACGAAAGGCAACAGGGCCATCTTCTTCGCCAGGTCATCATACACGCACTCTGCCATACGTCTCGCAGCGCGTTTTGTCCTTGCGCGATCAGGTTCAGAATCACCAGAACCCTCCCTCTCCAAACAGGTGCGCCACGCATCTTGAACAGGCCCCAGGATGAACTCCGTCCACTCATGCCATGCCCCGTATGAGGGCGATCTTTGCCACTCAGTGAAGTACCTCGCGATGCGGTAGAAGTACCCACGCTGTGCGATGCCAAGTGCAGTCCATATCCTTTCAATCTCGACCAATCGTATGTCGGTCAAGACAGGTTCCACGAATGCGACGGCAAGCATCTGGCCCTCAGAGAGGGTAGCAGCAAAGGTGCTGTCTTCAGGAAATGGCTCTCTCGGGAGTTGGGGGGCGTCCGTTAGTTGCTGTAATCTCTCGAACCAACCGAGCGCTCTCTGGAAGGAAGGCTCATTGAGGTCACATTCGAGCAGGGCTTCCGGGCAGTGCGCATAGATCGCCGGAGCGTAGTAGCGAAGAGGCTTGCTACCAACAGTGAAATACACAAGCAGTCCTGACCGCTCAAGGGCTTTCGCAAGAGACTTGTGGGAGCACAGAACGCAGGCAACAGGCGGTCTTGAGGACATAATACTCTCTTGGTCTTCGGGTCGGTCGCGTCGGGATCGGCGGAGGTGAACGCCGCACCCCGGGGCGGCCGCAAAGACGCTGGTCAACGCCACCCGACGGGCCGCATTGTAGCATCCGTTTGCGCACCCGTCGAGTAACTACCGCTTGCAGGGCCCGTATTGTCCCTTTGCCGACGGTGCGCGGCCTGCCTCAATCTCCCGCGACGGTCACGAGCCGACCGCAGCCGCTCCCCCGGCAGCCTCTCGCGTTTTCTCCCGGCGCTTTCCTCGCCGCTCCGGTAAGTAAACAGTAGCGGCCGGTTGCGGACACGAGCCGTTGGAGAAAGCCCATGACCAACCCGCTGGACCCCGACCGCATGGCCGACGACGAGCGCGCCGCCGAGCTGGCCCGCATTCTTGCCGCCGGTTTCCTGCGCGCCAGGTGCCGACGGGGGTACGTCCCTGAAACGGCGCCGGACTCGCCCGAGCCGAACCACATGGCCACACATTCCGGGCCGAAAGGCGCCGCCGGAATTCTCCGGAATTGAGTGGATGCCTTCGCGCGCCCACGCCCTGATCCAAGCCGCGGTTAACGGATATCGAGAGCGCGAGATAGGAGGCTTGGCATGGGCTTGAACGTCGAGAAGGAGGTCGTCGCCCTCAAGGCGATGACCGTGCCGGAGTTGCGGGCACGGTATGCCGAGGTGTTCGGCGAGGAGTGCCGGTCGCACCACAAGGCACTCCTGTGGAAACGCATCATCTGGCGGATGCAGGCGAACCAGGAGGGCGGCCTGTCGGAGCGGGCACGGCGGCGGGCCGAGGAACTGGCCAACGATGCGGACCTGCGGTTGCATGCTCCCGAGACCAGGACAGCCGTGTCCACGGGAGGGTGCACCGCGACCGGCAGGATCGGGGCGCCGCCCGACAGCCGCCTGCCGGTGCCGGGGACGGTCCTGGTGCGTGAGTACAAGGGCCAGACCATCCGCGTGACGGTCCTGGACGACGGCTTCGAGTACGGCGGCGAGGTCTACCGGTCCCTGAGTGCCGTGGCCCAGAAGGTCACCGGCGCCCACTGGAACGGGATGCTGTTCTTCGGCCTCGTCGGGAAGGAAGGGAAGAAGGCATGATCAAACCGGCCACGAAGACCGTTCGCTGCGCCATCTACACCCGCAAGTCCACCGAGGAGGGTCTCGACCGCGATTTCAACAGCCTGGACGCCCAGCGCGAGTCATCCGAGGCGTTCATCGCGAGCCAGAAGAACGAGGGCTGGGTCTGTCTTCCGGACCGCTATGACGACGGCGGATACACGGGCGGCAACATGGACCGGCCGGCCCTGAAGCGGCTCCTGGCCGACATCGAGGCCGGGAAGGTCGACGCCATCGTCGTCTACAAAGTGGACCGGCTGTCGCGGTCGCTCCTGGACTTCGCTCGACTCATGGAGGTTCTCGATCGCCGGAACGTCTCGTTCGTCTCGGTCACACAGCAGTTCAACACGACCCACTCGATGGGCCGGCTGACGCTGAACATCCTTTTTTCGTTCGCGCAGTTCGAACGGGAGATCATCTCCGAGCGGACCCGCGACAAGATGAGCGCCGCCCGCCGCAAGGGCAAGTGGGTCGGCGGTATGCCGATCCTCGGCTACGACCTCGCCCCGGAGGGCGGCAGGCTCGTGGTCAACGAGGACGAGGCCCAGCGGGTGCGGGCCATCTTCGAGTTGTACCTGGAGCACCAGGCCCTGATTCCCACGGTGCAGGAAATGGCCCGGCGCGGCTGGACGAACAAGCGGTGGGTCACCCGCAAGGGCCGCGAGCGCGGGGGCCAGCCCTTCGACAAAAACAGCCTCCTCAGGCTCCTCTCGAACGTCGCGTACCGCGGGAAGGTCAACTACCACGGCCAGATGTACGACGCCGAACACAAGGCCATCGTGAGCGAGGACCTGTGGCGCGACGTGCATGGGCACCTTCGCCGCAACGGCGCCAGCCGCGGCGCGCACGCCCGGAACAAGCACGGGGCGCTCCTCAAGGGTCTGCTCCAGTGCGCCCCCTGCGGCTGCGCCATGGCCCACGCCTTCACGGCCAGGGGCAACAAGCGCTACCGCTACTACGTCTGCGTCCACGCCCAGAAACGCGGCTGGGACACGTGCCCCACGAAGTCGGTGCCCGCCGGCGAGATCGAGCGGTTCGTGGTCGACCAGATACGCGCCGTCGGCCGCAACCCGGGCCTGGTGGCCGAGACGCTGCGGCGGGCCCGCCGCCAACGGGAGGAAGACCTGGGGCGGCTCGATGCGGAACGCCGCGTGCTGGACCGCGAACTTGCGCAGTTGAACGACGGCGTCCGCCTGGCGCTGGACGCCGCCTCCCGAAACGAGGCCGCCCGGGATAGGCTGGCCGACCTCCAGGACCGCATCCGCAAGGGCGAGCAGCGGGCGCTGGAGATTCGCCAGGAGATGGCGGCCCTGGAACGCGAGCAGGTCGACGAGAGCGAACTGGCCGCGGCACTCGCCCAGTTCGACCCCGTGTGGGATTCGCTCGCCCCGCGCGAGCAGGCGCGGGTGGTGCAACTCCTGGTCGAACGTGTGGCCTACGACGGCCGGGACGGCACGATATCGCTGACCTTCCGGCCGACGGGCATCAAGACGCTGGCCGCCGAACTGGCAGAGCGCGAGGAGGTAACGGCATGAACCATGACACGAATGAAACCGGGGCGGGCATCACAGTAGCCTGCAAGGTCCACTTCAAGCCCGGTGTCCGCGGCCGCAGGCGGTTGCGGCAGGGCGAGGCCCCCGTGCCGCCCACGGTCGAACCCGGCCGCGTGCCGCGCCTCGCGCGCCTGATGGCCCTGGCCATCCACTTCGATGGCCTCGTGCGCAAGGGCGAGGTTCGCGACTACGCCGACCTGGCGCGACTGGGCCACGTCACGCGGGCACGCGCGACGCAGATCATGAACCTGCTGAACCTGGCGCCGGATATCCAGGAAGGCATCCTCTTCCTGCCGCGGGCCTCGTCCGGCCGGGACCCCATCTCTGAGCGGAAGGTCCGCCGCCTCGTGGCCGAGTTCGACTGGCGCGAGCAGCGGCGGCTGTGGCAGGCCCTCGCGTATCAGACCATCTATCTGCAGCCCTGCGCACCTACGAACGTCTGACCGACCTTTCAGGCGGACACTCCCGCCGAGTTAGCCAGGAGTGTCGAGTTTCAGGACCTGGCTGGCCACCTCGCCGATGGCAACAATCGCGTTAGTAGACCACGATGAGAAGGTGGCAAGGTACTGCGGATTGAGTGTCGCGTAGCGCCAGAGGACCAGATCCACAACGCAGTCTTTGTCGCTAACTATCTCGGAGATATGCCTGCACATGGTGTCCGGTGACGAGTATCCGGCTCGTTCAGCAATGCGCAAAAGATGGCGATCGGGCTTCGCTACGTTGATGCCTAGGTTCTTTGCCAGATGGCATGAAGTAGCCGGACCCAGATAGGGGAAGGACTGAAGGTAGTCCGTCCCATCTTCTTCGATGCGCTCGCGTACCTTGGCGAACCCCGTCTGGGAAACCTCTCTGGCCAGGGTCAGAATCGCCTCGATCTTGCCTTCGTGAGCGAACACCGAGAGCGCCGATTGCCTGCAGCGTTCTGAGTGGCGCACAATGGCGCGGGCGCTTGCCCAGCCAAGGAAGAGGGAAGTGCCCACACATCGTACCCCCTTGCGGATGGTGTGTGAAGGTGTTTGAAGAGGAGTTGGTCGAGGAAGACGGGGGCCAAGAGGGGGAGGAAGGGAT
>Ga0307380_10012082_pt1 | contig 10766 bp, 11 predicted proteins | sample UN3MG_FD_202239 | JGI IMG/M metagenome (GOLD analysis project Ga0307380, IMG submission 202239) | Soil microbial communities from Risofladan, Vaasa, Finland - UN-3 | ecosystem: Environmental > Terrestrial > Soil > Coastal area > Acid sulfate soil | place: Finland: Risofladan, Vaasa | collected... | reverse complement strand
TAACCAATAACAACGACGCAAGGATAAAAGTTGATATTTTCACCCTTCACCTTCCTCAATCCGGGATTGCCTATTTAAACACCTAAAAAATATAATTCAGCTGTTCCGACACCTATAATCCTACCAAACTCATCTTAAATTGTCAAGTATTATTTTTCAAACTCTTTTTCTTGTAAATTTGATGTCAGCGTCAATAGTAGGTGCTTCAACCAAGTCCCGGCAAATATGTACAAAGCCAGGTTGGCCAATCCAGCCTTAATTGCACTTGCTATTCTGGAAAAAGATAATCTTCTTTTCATGTTAAATGCAATCTTTTATCTTCGTATCAGCTTCAACGCTTTAGACTTAATGCTCTCGGGTAGAACAAGTAAAAAGACCGCTACTCCATACGCGGCAAACAAAATTATGGATTGGCAAATAAGCCAAAAATAATTACTTTCAAATTCTGAAACTCGAAGTAATCGGCCTGCAACCAGAATAGTCAAAAAAATCAATACCGGCTTAATATATACTTTAGTAACATATTCACTCATCGCAAAACTAAATGCCTTGCGGTAAGCCCAGGGCATATAAACTACGCATCTCAAGCAACGCACAATCGTCATAAATATGCCGATTAATAATAAATCCCATTGAAATACCATTGAACAAACAGCAACACCTGCAAGAGTTATAAAACCCAAAACGACCTGGCTGTAAACTTCCGGCAATATGCTGCCACCTCCTAAGGCAATATACGATAACACTGCTGCGGAACGTGACAAAACTATCCCAAAGGCCATTATAGCTATCAAAAGCCATAGATAGCTTTTTGCCTGTCCCAACCAAAGTCCAATAATTTCCTGGCCATAGATAGTTAATGGAAGAACAATTAGTAAACCAACACTTACAGTAACGCCAGCAACTTGTACAGCCATTTGACCAAGGCGTCGAGTGTTCCCATCGGCCTGGGCTTTGCTGGCAAGGGGTACCAACGGCCTGCTCATCTGCTCCAGGAAACTCTGCAAGGAAGTCGCTATCAAAACCGCTGGTGCAAATAGCGTCACTGCCTTTGGCCCAAGGCCCGGCGCTGCACCAATAATCAATATAGGCCCCTGAATAACAAAATAGTTCGCTATGGATTTGACTAAATTCAATGCACCAAAACTAAACAAGGATTTCAGCGATTCTCTATTTATTGCTTTAACAGAAAAGAAAACCGCTTTCCCCAGGTGTTTATAAGCAAAGGTGAAAAATAGCGCAAATCGGAAAAGTTGAGTTGAGAACATGCAAAGCCCCATCAGCCATATCGATGGGCCTATGAGTTCAAAACATGCTATGATTAACCCCAACCGCAACAAATTAGCCACAATTTCAATGCCATTCGCAATATCGTAGCGATTACATCCCAATAACAACCCATTGGGTACAATAAAAAGCATATTCAAAAAAAGTGATGCAGCCATACAAATAAGCAGACCTGTCGTCTCAGGTTTTAGCTCCTGTGGCACATTATAAATCCGCAGAAAAAACGGTATCATAAGCGCCACACCCACCACGCCAATAAGACCGAGAACGCCTAAAATCAATTGCCCAGAGCTACTGATTTTATGAATATCCTCATGGTCTTTATTTGCGATGGCCTTCGAACAAAACCGCACCAGTGTCGGGCCCATTCCCATTTGAAGGAACGCAAAAAATACCAGCGCCGATATGGCCAGTTGAAACAGGCCGTATGCCTCATCGCCCAGCCGCCATATCGCGTACGGCAGGATAATAAAACCGACCGCAGCTGTGGTAAGCTGGGCAAGGAAACCGCTGCCCGCATTTATGGCGAATTGTCTTTTTATGCTTTTGGCCACTACTGTCCCATCATAAGCACAATCGATAAAGCTGAAAAGGCAAACAAAGATGTATTAACTGCTAACAACTATTTAACCGGAATCGTTAATACCGCTCATCGTTATGGAATGAGCTCGGCGGCAGGTGACCTGCTCAAGCTGGTAGACGCCTATGCCAAGATGTATGGTTCGGCGGAAAAGGTCGAAGCCGCCAATAGCTTCATGGCCAAGCTCAGCAAAAAAGGCAAGAAACCCAAAAAACCATTCAAGTAGGAGCATTAAACCTACAAGCTCATTCTGCTCTTCTTTCAGTATGCTGGCTACAAATATTCGTTGGTATCGCTCGATATGCAGTATTTCAGCCGGCATACCACAACTATTTTATTTTAAGCGCCAAATTAAAATGTCTATACGCTACACCTGGAGAATAATCAAATCTGTCAACTGTGAATCCAGACGCCTCAAGAACACCAAACAATTCTTCTTTGTCAAATTGATAGACGTGATCGTCAATAATTGGCAATCCTTTTTGTGGTTTCGGCATTTCATCCAAACTGGAGTAATATTTTGTTATTTTCCCCCATTGAGAGGCATCTGGAGTACTCAGATAAAGCCTTCCGTCTTCAGCTAACAGAGTACGGATTTTCCTTAATGTGGGAACGCAAGAGAAATTAAAATGTTCGAGAACTTCAGTAAAAATTATTACATCAAAAGTAACTTCCCAAGGGAAAGGATCTAATTCTATATTATTACGGGAAAAAACAAAACCATATTTTTGGACCAAGGCTTGATTTAAATACTTGTCTACACAATCAATGCAATAATTTTGACAACCGAAGACTTTCTTACTAAAAAGCGAAAGAGTGCCGTAGGCGAAACCAATATCGAGACATCTTTCAATTTTATGTTTTTCGCTATCTTCACACATCCATTTTGGAATATGCAACCAAGTATAACTTTCTACACTACGGTATTTACGAAGATAATAAGGATAAGGATCAAATGCAGCAATTTCAGCTTGGCACTTGACGATTTCCACCATCCAGGGTTCTTTCCTGTATTTTAATTTTTTTAACTTGTTCAGACATATCTTAGAAAAAGTCCTCATCTTACGAAACATATCAATGGTCTCCTTTCAGGAACATGTGTTCCAATACATCTTTTACACCTCAACTTTTAGAATGGCTTTCAGTTGCTTGATACTATGACATCCGCAATTCGCCCTGCGGCCCGGCCGTCCCAGAGTTTTGGGGTTTTGCCTTTTGATTTTCCCTCGTCAACTTTAATTTGACGATAATTTTTCAGGATGTCCTCGGCGGTTATATGAACAAGTCGGTTAGTACCTTCGGTTATCGTTACCGGTCTTTCGGTATTTTCGCGAAGTGTCATACACGGCACGCCAAGAATCGTCGTCTCCTCCTGTATTCCGCCGGAATCGGTCATCATCAAAGCGGCATTGTTCATCAGACACAAAAAGTCCAGATACCCAATCGGGTCAAGCAATATCATATTCTTCATCGCATCAAGCCTGTCACCTAAAACCGTCCCTTTAATATTATTTCTGGTACGCGGATGAATCGGAAAGACAAGTTTCATTTCTTTTTCAATCTGCTCAAACGCCGTAATAATCTGCTCAAATTTGCCGACGTCATCAACATTACTCGGTCTGTGCAGCGTAATTACCGCATATCCTTTCGCTGAAAGTCCCAATCGTTTCAAAACATCCGACTTGCGGGCTTTTTCTTTATTTGCCATCAGGGTATCAATCATCACATTTCCAACAAAATACACTTTATCTGGGTCTATCCCTTCGTTTTTTAAGTTATCAATACCGGATTGTTCGGTCACAAAAAGCAAATCACTGATACTGTCAGTCAGGAGGCGGTTAATTTCTTCAGGCATTGTCCTGTCAAAGCTTCGAAGGCCGGCCTCAACGTGAATCAGTTTGACCCCCAGCTTAGCGGCGACCAGGCCGCAGGCTATCGTGCTGTTGACGTCGCCGACCACAAGCACGTAATCAGGCTTAAAATCCTGAACCACCTGCTCAAAACGTTTCATAATCTCGGCTGTCTGAATAGTATGTGAAGCCGAGCCGACCTCAAGATTGACATCGGGTTTTGGAATGCCAAGTTCATCGAAGAACAGCCTGCTCATATTTTCGTCATAGTGCTGGCCTGTATGAACCAGAAGAGTCTCAAAATTGCCATTCTTTCTGAAAGCATGCATAATCGGAGCAATTTTCATAAAGTTGGGTCTTGCTCCACATACACAAATAATTTTAATCATAATTTTCTTTATTAACTCAAATTCTACCTTTTTTTTTCTAAATTGATTTGTGCCTTTGTATCGTTAATTGTTTAGCACCTCAATTCACATTCCCGCAATTATTTTCATAAACCTATATGCAGCCTTATATCTCAAAACTTCAAAACCCTGCAAACAAAGTCTTTATCCTGCTTGGTTAATTTCAGACAAATAGTAAAAAGCAAATCTGTAAAGCTTGACTTATCAACGACTCTTTTTATAATTAACATTTCTGCTTAATAAAGAAGTTAGCCTTGTATCGAGGTTTTTATGGAAGAGAAAGAATCCGATAGTAACAATCATGATGTCTCAGCCGAGCAGGGACTGCAAAAAACACCATCTACGGCAAAGAAGAATTCATATCGAACACTGGGGATAATCTTTTTACTTTTCTTTGGCTTCACAGCGGTTGTGTTCCTGACTCAACATAGTGATACGATTAACTGGATCGAGGATTACCACGCTGGAGTCGAGACGGCAAAACAGCAAAACAAACCGATTTTCCTCGCTTTTTACAAATCATACATCCCCACAAATACTCTGGAAGAAATCTACTCTAATCAAAATATCAAAGAGTTTATTGAGGCCAGATTTGTTCCCATTCTCATTGATGCCTCTAAACACCCTGAAATCGCCAAACTTTACAATGTCAGCCTCTATCCCGCTCATTACATTAAACAGCCGGACAGCAACGAAGCTTTTGGCCCTATCGGCTACAGGCCGCCTATGGATTTCATCCCTGCGCTCAAAGGTTTAATGACAGAAATGGGTATGCCTGACGAATAGCCTGTTTAGACAAAACAACTGATTGCTGTGAATTCGCTGACAGGTCTTCATTATACCACTCAAATATTTTTATTCGTTAGTAATCGTCAGCACAGTGACTTAGATTTCTGATAATACTCTGCAGTGCTTTCATCAGTTGCGTTTTAGGCTCCCAGCCTATCATTTTTTTGATTCGCTTCAGACTCGGCACTCGCCGCATCATATCCTCGATAGGTCTCCCGTATGCTTCTTCATAAGAGATAAACTTTTTTTTGCTCTTGCTCCCTGTCAATTCTATAATCTTATCCGCAAGCTCCTCGATGGTAATCTCTTCACCCGAGCCGACATTATACACCTTCCCCGCTGCCTGCTTACAGTTCATCAGACCAATAACCGCTTCGACAACATCATCGACATAACAAAAGCATCGACTTTGTTGACCTGTGCCGTATATCAAAACAGGTTCGTCTCTCAATGCGCTTTGAACAAAACGCGGCACCACCATTCCGTATCGGCCGGTTTGTCTCGGCCCAATCGTGTTAAAGAACCTGGCAATAACTACACCAAGGCCATACTGCTGATAAAATGCCAGGCCCAAAAATTCATCTATCGCCTTACTGCAGGCGTAAGCCCACCGCGGCATACTTGTGCTGCCCAGCACTATATCGTCTTCCTCGCTGAAAGGAACTGTTTCGCTTTTGCCGTACACTTCGCTGCTGGAAGCTATCAGGATTTTTTTGCCGAACTTATTGGCCGCGTCCAACACCACTTCTGTACCGCCGATGTTTGTTTCTATAGTATGGACCGGCTCCTGGGCTATCAGGTTAACTCCGACCGCCGCCGCCAGATGAAACACGGCATCGCTGTTCCCGACCAGAGACTCCATCAACTCGGCATTGCGAATGTCGCCCTCCACAAAATCGAATTTCGGACTGTTTTTGAAACTTTCGATATTCTTCAAACTGCCGGTACTTAAGTTATCAATAACCGATACTTCCCCTCCGTCTCTCAGCAGCCTCTCTGAAAGAGCAGACCCGATAAATCCTGCACCGCCGGTAACCAGTACTCTCATTAAGAACCTATATAAGACTTCCCAATATAAAAACGACAATAAGCAATTTAGACACACTCCGTCCCCGTCGGTTGCGCCGAAAAGGTCCGGCTGCCCCCAATCCTAAAACCCGACCCTCCTCTACTGCTTCTTCATAAGTATCGACATATAAAGAAGATAGCTTTAATAAAGGCAAATTCCAGGCAAGTTTAAAAGCCGGTTTTTCAACAAAAACAATACGTCGCCAACGCCCCATAAGTTCAAAACGCTCCGCTGACCCCAAACCCCAATGCCTGATTCCTGACAGCCGGACATCTGAATGAAAACATCCCTCGAATTAATCCCTCTGTTATCACCTTCTGAACACCGGAAAAGCGTTTTTTATCGGCTATACCTGAAACTTTTTTGACCATACATTCATTTCTCAGGAGTCTCAAAGATAATATTGAAATGATGTGATTTAAACCTGACGATCCGGATTAATGATACAAATAGCCGCTCACGAACCATAATATGTGCAGTACGTCTTATCAGTCTCCCACACGGTAACACAATGCAGCTTAATATCACTGAATTTACCAGCGATTCGTTCCCAGGCAAAAACTGCGATATTTTCAACAGTCGGATTGGCCTTCTCAAAGTAGGCTACGTCCGCATTAAGGTTCTTATGGTCAATAAGTTTTATTAGTTCATGGTCCACTGTCTTTTCAAAATCGCTGATGCAAAACTCCTCTCCACTCGGCATCTTTACCGTAACTTCAACAATATAGTTATGCCCGTGGCCGGTCGGATTTGCACACTTACCAAAAACCTTGAAATTATGACTATCGGAAAAATCGTTGTTCCATAGTTTATGCATTGCCGCAAATTCAAATCTCTCACTAAAATAAATCATCTTTGTGTCCTCACAATCAACCGCCACTTTCCTGAAAGGATTCAGCTTCAGGGTCAATTCGGCTACCATAGCCCTGCCGAACTTATCGGCCAATTGCTCCTGCGCCGACTTCAAAAGCTCGGTTATCTCTGGAAATCCGATATGTTTGCCCTGTCGGAAATACCTTCTTATCCGCTCGGCAAAAATCGGCACAACGTATTGTCGAACGCACCTGTCAACGTCAACCACGTTAACAACAAATCCCGTAGCCGGCTCAACCTCACCTGCAAGCCCAACACATAATTCTAAAAATATCGAAAGCCCTTCCCCAGCGGGCCGAGAGCAAAACGAATTAGAACCTTTGCTGTCCTCGTCCAGAAAGGGATTTATCGAAAACCGCACCTGTCTCGCTAATTTATGCACAATGCCCTTTTACTCTTTACCTCTTGCAGCTATTTATACTTAGGCAATATATCTCCGTGTGCCTTTATCAGGTCGTCGCAGAGCCGCTTTATGTCGTCGAGAACAAGCTCACTGCCCGTATGAGGGTCGAGCATCGCCGCCTGATAGATGGCCTCTTTCCTGCCGGTCAAAGCCGCCTCGATTATCATAAACTGCACGTTAATATTTGTTAGATTCAAAGCTGCGCATTGTGTGGGCAATTCTCCCACGAAACAACCCTGAACACCGTTTCGGTCGACCAGACACGGGATTTCCACAACGGCTTTAGCCGGAAGATTTGGAATAAAACCGTTGTTGAGAACATTCCCATGAACCCGGCAGACATTCCCTGTTTCGATTGACTCCATAATGTACGAGCCGTACTCATGGCAGCGTTTGTGCGAAAGTTTCTGGTTATGAACCAGCTGCTCGCGCTGCTGTTCCCAGTCTTTTATCTGCTGGACACATCGCCGAGGATATTCGTCAAGCGGAATATTATATTCATCAATAAGTTCCGGATATTGGCTTTTTATCCAGTAGGGATTATATTCAGCGGTGTGCTCGGAGGATTCGGTAATGTAATATCCAAAGTGCCGCATCATTTCCAGCCGGACCATATCAGGGTGTTTTTTGGCTCCTTTTTTTCGCGTTTCTTGATTCAGTTTCGCTGCTCGCCTTTTGATTTCCGGATACAAATCCTTTCCGTCATCGGTTATTTCGAGCAGCCAGGACATATGATTGATGCCTGCTATCTTCCATTGCACTTTTTTGACGGATTTGTCCATTTTCAGCATTTTAAGCAGGTCTGGCACACAGGCCTGTACCGAATGACAAAGACCCACGGCCTTAACCTTGGTCGCACGAAGCATGAAACCTGTCAGTGTTGCAAGTGGATTTGTATAATTGATTAGCAGTGCGTCGGGGCAAAAATCCTCGATATCACGTGCAAAATCAAGCATTACGGGGATAGTTCGCAAGGCTCTGAAGATGCCGCCGATACCGAGAGTGTCACCGATGGTTTGGTTGAGGCCGTATTTTTTTGGTATTTCGAAATCTATTACGGTGCTTGGTTTGTAACCTCCTACCTGTATTGCATTTATGACATAGTCGGCGTCTTTGAGAGCGGCGCGGCGGTTCGGAATACCGAGATGAGGGGTGATTTTGGCGCGGCTTTTGTTGATGTTTTTGTTGAGGCTTTGGAGCATAAGTGCTGATTCTTTCAGGCGCTTACGGTCGATGTCATAGAGGGCGATGTGGGAGTTCTGAAGGGAAGGGGTGAGCATGCAGTCGCCTAAAATATTTTTGGCGAAAATCGTGCTTCCCGCCCCCATAAACGTAATTTTCGGCTGATATTTCATTTTTTTCCCTATTTAAAAAAAGACAACATTTTTGAATTTTTGTACCAAAAAAACTACATTTCGCAACAATTCGCTTAAATTTGCAAACAAACGTCAAAAATGATGTGTTAAATCATATAAAAGTATCACATTTTTTCAACTGTGAATTTGGTATGTAATTTGTTTAAAATGAAAAATGTTAAAACTTAATGATTCATCAATTTGCAATTTTCTATTTTCGATACCTATGGCACAGGCGGTTTAGTGAGCTGAAAACGGGAAAAAACCGCGCAAAAAAAGCAACAAAAGACGAAAAAACGAACAAAAAGATGAAAAAACGAAAAAAAAGCGAAAAAATGACTCGTTTTTGTGTAAAAAAGCGCACAAAATTGCACACCCGATACAAAAACCATTTCCATTGTTAAGATAGGTAAGTTAGAGTCGGCAAAAATTTCGCTCTCAAAATGAGGGTGATTATAATGTTAAAATGGAGAAGATGGGGAAATTGGGAAGAGGAAAAAAATGGGGCTGACTAAATCGTTAGCTGTTGTTGCCGGAGGCCGCAACGAGGAAACCTACAGTAAGTACGCCGAAGGCGCACGCATAAAACAGCTTCCGAGCAGAAGGCAACAACAGCGGGGAGTTGGTGGAAAATGGGGCTGTTAATTGAGTGGATATATTGGATAGATTTGGTTTGACAAGGTCTCATTTTTGGTTATAATGGGTCGAGTAACTTTTAGCGACTGCGAAGGGAAAACTTCTTTGTGTTTGTAAAAAAAATCTGTTGCGGGTTTGTGTATTGTGGTTAGTCGTTAGTATTTAGTTGAAAGAAATATGGCCGGACAACTTTAATTACCCGACAAACCAAGTTCTCACCTTGATTAATTTCATCATGATTTTCCTTTCTGTCCCTAACGATCAATGTGACCCTCGTTTCACACCGCGTCCGCAGGGGGCATTTTGTAGCTCCACGTGATTTTAAGACCTGTCTTCTTTTAGAGTGCGATCAACCCTCTTAGAAACTCCACGGATTCGCTCTCGTTAATCACTGACTCCGGTTTGACTATGAGGTTGTTGATCGTCTTGCCCTCAAACTGTGACACACCACGTGAGTTTCGGCCAGACCAATGACGAAGCAGAATGGTGGAGCGAAGCAGATCTCGCTGAAACATTGAGATGAGTGAAGTGTTGACAATCCTCCCGGGATCAATGCCGACAAAGTAAAACATGAAAACCGACCTGTTCCCGGCAAGAAACTCAAGCATTTTGTCGAGGTTGTATGCTTTGGGATTCGAGTTCAGGATCATGATCTTCGTCTTCACATCCGTTTCGGTATCGAAGGCATCGAAACGCCTTTGGTAGTCCCCCAGTGTGTTGTCTGTCTTGAACTGGGGGATGCCTCTGTTTCCGGCTTTCAAGGCGGAGATGAGTTCCTGCCGCAACGATTCATCTTCTCCAGCAATGAGATACTCAATAATGCGACCGCGAACATTGATGTTCTCTATGAGTGCCGCCAGCAGAATCTCCGTCTTGAACTTCTTGACCTGTATATCCAGCTCTGCCTTGAGAACGCCAGACTCCTTAGAGGCAACAAAGCGCATGGCTCGTTTGGGAGCGGCAAGAATTGTTGTCGATGCCGTACCGCTAACGAGATACTTCGTTCCCGATGGGGAAATATTGTTCGTCGCCTCCACGAGGCGGGGCAGGTTGCCATCAAATCCGATATCCGCATGAACTGCGTACAGACGAGCGATGTTTTCAGCAGAGTTACAAATTCCTTCAAACTCCCTGACGATATCAGATCCGTTGAAGCTCCCCCCTGATGTTGTTCTCTCTGAGCTCTTGCGAGCTATGGCTTATCTTCTTGAGGAATGTCGTATTGGCAATTAGACAATAGTTCCGTGACGGAGTGACGAGGCACACGATGAACGGGCGGTTGTCGTACTTGCGGAGGTTGGATAGAGACAGGACTGTGTTTCCAAAATTGCGACTTACCGAGGAACTGAAACGCAAGGCGTAGTCGGTGCAGTAGTAGACTGAGCGATCTTTGGTGAGATGGAATGCATCTGCCACGATGCGAGCCAAGCGAGCCTTGTCGTTGATACCGTTATTCTGTTTGATCAATTCCAACAGTCGGTGCAAGGCGTCAGTCATTGAACAACTCCAAGGTGGTG
>Ga0307380_10012079_pt1 | contig 10770 bp, 9 predicted proteins | sample UN3MG_FD_202239 | JGI IMG/M metagenome (GOLD analysis project Ga0307380, IMG submission 202239) | Soil microbial communities from Risofladan, Vaasa, Finland - UN-3 | ecosystem: Environmental > Terrestrial > Soil > Coastal area > Acid sulfate soil | place: Finland: Risofladan, Vaasa | collected... | reverse complement strand
CGCATCCGGCGCGATGGCCTTGGCGATATCCATCAGGCGGTAGCTCGGCAGCTTCGGAACGAATACCTCGCCGCCACGCATATCCTTTAGGCACCGCAGAACGAAGTCCACGCTCTGCCGCAGCGTGATGGAGAATCGCGTCATGCCCGGATCGGTTATCGGAAGGACTCCGGACGCGCGCCGCGACAGGAAGAACGGCACGACCGACCCGCGGCTACCGAATACGTTGCCATACCGCACGACGGAGAACGCCGGACCGCCCTCGCCGCTCATGGCGTTCGCTGCTACGAACAGCTTATCCGCGCACAGCTTCGTGGCGCCGTATAGGTTGATGGGGTTCGCTGCCTTGTCCGTGGATAGCGCCACTACCTGTCGCACGCCGCGGGCTATCGCCGCGCGGATCACGTTCTGTGCCCCGAGGACGTTGGTCTTGATCGCCTCGAAGGGGTTATACTCTGCGGTCGGAACCTGCTTGAGTGCCGCCGCATGGACGATATGGTCGACTCCCCGGAGAGCCTCGCCGAGCCTATCTGCGTCGCGGACGTCTCCGATGAAGAAGCGTAGCGTCGGATAGTGGTCCTCCGGGAGCGCCGACCGCATCTCGTGCTGTTTTAGCTCGTCGCGGGAAAACACGATTATCTTTTTGGGATCGGTTGTCTGGAGGACCGTCTCAACGAACCGGCGTCCGAATGATCCGGTACCGCCGGTGACGAGAATCGTGGCTCCGCTCAGTGAGTACATCACGTCATCTTCTCCAGGAGGAACATGCAGTCCATATCCGTACTATCCTTATACGGCACGTCCACCTCGCCTCGCAGTCGTAGGTCTGGAAACGCGTCGAGGTAGAGCCGCACGAAGTCCCGCTTCCACAGCATGTTGCCAAGCCCTCTATACGATACAGCCGTCAGGGTCTCCGCGAAGTATTCGAATCCCCAGATGTATCTCGCCGAACATCGGTATATCTCCCGCATGACGGCCAGGAGGTTATCTGGGTGCACGTGGATCAGAAGCCCCGACGTGAACACGAGACCGAAGCACGCATCCTGGAACGGGATGTCAATGGCGGTACTACAGATGAAGTTGATACCAGTCGTTCGCGCGTGCGCGATCTTTACTGCGCGCTCGCTGATGTCAATCCCGCAGAGTCTATCGAACCCCATACGCTGCAGCATCGTCAGCTGTACGCCAGTCCCCGATCCGACCTCAAGAACTTGTATTCCATGGTCGAGTCCTCCGACAATGACCTCGTTAAGCCCGCTGCGTGTGACGCCGTATGTCCTTGCGTAGAGCGCGTCTATCTCCTCGGGTGTACGCGGGTTCCGGTCGGCGTACTCATCGCCGAAGCCCCCCGACCACGCAATATCCTGTGCCATCGTCGTCACCGGAACTCCCACCTAATGACAGACGTCGGATTCAACGGGTTTATACCGAACACGTTGCGACGCAGTGAGACCACGTTGATTTCCTTCCGGTCTTCCCGCTCGCGCAGAAGGTCGAGGAGGTCGGAGTTGTACCCGTTAGCCTTCGTATACCTTCGGCGTAGTAGGTCGAGCATTGTGTCGTGGTCGGCAGGTGGGAGGGGTTCTAGATGTACCACGCTGCGAATCTTCCCGCGCCGCACGACGAGCGCGTCCATCAGCGGCCCGGCGGTCTGCAGCTGCTCTACTGCGTGGCACGTGAACACGGCCAGCGGTCCCTTCGCATCATCGAGCAGAGAGTAGGAGTCTCGATCCATGAAGTCAAACTCAAGCACGCGCGTGCCGGAGTCTCCAGGGAGTAGGGTTCCCGCCAGCTCGACTGCCGTCTTGGACTGATCGCCTCCGACGAGCGCGATACCAGGAAGGCGCTCACGCAGGATGCTGAGGTTGTATCCGTACCCGCACCCAAGCTCAACGATAGTCGCACAGCCCTTCGCCGCATCGACTACGGAGTTGCGCACGACGGCGGACATCGACCACTTTGCGCTGCGGGCCGTCGACTCGTAGAGGAAGCGTCCTTCGCTAATACAGATGTCCCTATTAGGGTCGCCGCCAAGCTCGAAGTCGCGTATATCTTCGGCGTTGAGCGTCCGCTGAGTATAGGTAAAGTGCTTCGCACATGCGGCGTACTTGACCTTATCGTACTCTACTGCGACAGCGCTCGGGGAGCGCTTCGGACCGGTCCAGCCGTCGAGCAGTTTCGTGGGCCACGGGGACCACTTTGGCAGGTCGTCGACGTCGATCTGTCTCACCGAGTCAGCTCCTCGCGCTTCCAGTCCACGTACGCCGTCACCATCTCCTGGAGTCCGGTCAAGCAGCGAACTCCGAGTCCGCTCCACAGGCGCGTGGCGTTAGCCGTTGCGCTGATCATCTCTCCGGGACGCGGAGGGCTCCACTCCCGGTTGCCATCACTACACCCTCCGGTCGCCGCCCACGCGGCGCTGAATACCTCGTTCACGGTCGATGCGGTTCCGGTCCCTACGTTGAACACCCCTCCGCCGAACCGCGTAGGAATCTCAACGGCTCGGAGCAGGGCTTCAGCTACGTCCAGCACGTAGACGAAGTCCCGCGACTGCTGTCCGTCACCATACGTAGTTGGCATCCGGTTCGCGACAAGGGAATCGGCGAAGCTCGGCACGACCGCGGAATACCCTCCCGCCGGACGCTGCCTCGGACCCACGACGTTGAAGAGGCGCATGGCTATCGTGTCCAGTCCGCTCCCGGACTCGCCGACCGCGCGTAGCGCCAGCTCGCCGGCGAGCTTCGCTTCCGCGTATGGTGAGAGCGGCGCGACTGGATCATTCTCGCCGAGGGCTCCGTCCTTCTCCGCGTACACGGAGCACGATGACGTATAGACTACTCGATTGACGCCGAGGCGCTCCGCGCTTTCCAGAATGCGCAGGGTCGTAAGCAGATTGCTGCGCCGAAGACCGTCTCGCGTCCGCATCGACTCCGCGACGCTCGGACGGGCCGCAAGATGTACGACCGCGTCTACTCCGGAGCACGCGCGGTCCGCTCCGCTCCTGCTAGACACGTCGGCCTGAACGAACGCGATCCGCCCGAACACTGCGGTGAGGTTTTCCGTGCGTCCAGCCGACAGGTCATCGACGACGCGGACATGATGCCCGGCGCTCAGAAGCGCCTCCGCGAGGTGCGACCCGATAAACCCGGCTCCACCAGTGACAGATACCTTCACCGGCCGGTCCTCTCGATGCCGTGCAAAGCCTTCTGCACGATTTCCGGCAGCTCCCACGTCACCGGATCAACGATCCCGTCGCCGCAGTCTCCGGGCTTCCCATCCCACGCGTGCCACGCGTCGCGGCGCTTCCGCCTTCCGGAGTCGTCGCCGTCGCGCGCCAGATAGAACTCATGCTTCGCGCGCATGACGTCGTCGGACAATGCGTGACCTATGTGGTATATCACGCAGCCCGGCGCCTGGCACGCGTACTCGAGGCTGGTCGTCGTTAGCGGATTGCCAGCCTGGTCGGCGGGAGTATGGTGCTTCTTCCACCAATACGACCGGCGCCAGAAACTCCAACGGTAGTGATGGCACGGGCTGCCATACGGAGCGAGAGGTCCGCCCCATCGCGGGCTCGTTCCGATACGGTGGTCGTGCACCCAGTGGTTCCCGCCGTGCCAGAGGTTCACCCACCTCGGCGTGCCGAACATCGGGTCGATCCTGATCCACTCATCCAGTCCGGTCCAGACCTCATCTCCGTCCAGGACGAGCATGCGGTTTCCGCGGGACGCGATGGAGCACCAGTTCCGCATCGCGCGCTTGTCCGGCCACGTGTCGCGTACCTCCAGGCGAATCTTTCCCTGCGGATCGGGAAGCGCCTGCAGCCGCGCGAGCGTTCCGTCGTCGATCTCCGGAGCGTGAGCGACGCGCCCGTACGCAATGACGATCTCATCGACCAGATTGTACACCGACTCGACCGACTCGGGCAGGAAGCCCCAGTACGCGATCAGCTGCGCGGATACGGTGGAGCGTCGCATGGCGTGGTGCGGAATGTGCTCGATGGTTTCCGCCATGACGCGCATTCCGAGGCGCTCGCGTACCGGCGCGTAGTCCAGTGCTTCCTTCGGGGCGGACAGAACGGAGCGCAGGGTGCGTGCGAAGTCCCGCACGTTGCCGTGCTCGGCAAAGTGTATCCCGGGAAGGCCCGCGTATTCCTTCCGCAACACCGGCAGATCGAACGCCACGACGGGAGTGCCGCACGCCAGCGCCTCGCCAGGAACCATCCCAAAGCCCTCGAAGAGGCTCGGGGCCAGCACGGCGCGCGCGCGTCGCATGAACCCAAACTTGGCTCGGTCTGGCAAGCCATTGAACCGGTGGACGCGGTGAAGGTCACTGTTGTCCGGTACCGTCTGCGTATACGAGCCGAACATCACGAGGTCCAACGGCTCTCCGACGCTCCAGACCGCCTTCGCCGCCGCGTCCGCGCCCTTGTACTTCTCTCCGCGCGCGCACCACAGCACGAACGGACGGTCTCCGAGGCGCTCCATCTCCCTCGGCGCTGGGGCGGCTTCGGCGTCGTCTATGGCGTACGTGTTCACGCACGGATGGAGGACCGCACGCGGAACGTCTGGCTTTGCGTCCATCCACTTAAGGAGCCAGCTCATCGACTCGTCCGAGTTTGCCATCAGTACGTCGGCGCGCTCGAAGACCTTCCGGTCCCCTCCAAGGCCCTTTGCCTTGTCCTTCGCAAACTTGGCAACCCAGTTCGGGGTCTCGAAGTTCATGCAGACCAACTTCGACCACGGATGCCGCTCGCGCCACTCCAGGGCCTGTCGCCCGAGCGAGTCCTTGCTATCCGTGACGACGAGGTCGATGTCGTCTGGCGGCGGCTCGTCGATCAGGACGTGGATGTTGGATTGTACTGGGTAGTCGTGCATCCATTTCGGAACGGCGTTCGTGATGAGATAGACCTCGGCTCCGGCGTCGGCGAGGCACCATGCGTACTGCCACATGTGGATGCGCCCACCGGAGTAGTGGGAACTCGTCCGCAGCCAGATGCCGACGCGCATTGCGCTCGACCACCGCGAAGACCTGGACGCCGATGGCGCCCGGAGAGTGGACTGAAGAACTCTGGGAACGATCTTGCCGCTGCGAAGCAGGTCTTCCGCATCTACACGCATCGCGACGTCAACCAGCTCGCCGCGATCCGCACGGATCAGCACTCCGTTGACGCCACGATATTCGAAGGGTTCTACGACGCGATAACGCATGCGCCCCTCCTTGCCCCAGGGGGACGCGGCGAGGAGGTGCCCGAGCCGGGCGAGGGAACTCGGGCACTCTCCAAGCCGCTTACGGCACGTCTACTAAGACTCCGCGTCGCCGAGGATCGCAAACGCGCGCGGGTGCATCGGGAGGCCGCCGACGACAGCGTACACCCGGAACGCCACGAGGTCGTCGCGGAACTTGAAGTGCTCCGACTTCGCGATGCCGAACTCCTCCTCCACCGTGAGTGTGTACCACGCTGGGTTGCCGTAGATGACGTCGCCCTGCTCGCCGAGCGCCGAGCAGTGATACGTCGCGTCGTACGGATACCCGTTGATCCGGTCGTTCGGGCCGGAGGCGACCGACGGCTTGAAGATCGGATGGCCGAGGGTATCCACGACGTTCTCGAACGCAGCCTCGGCAGCGTCGCTCATCGTGTAGCGAGCACCGCTGCGGTGGTACGAGCGGACGGCGTGCTTGAGGTTGACCGTGTCTTGGTAGGAGACGGCTCCAGCCGTCTGGCGAGCGACGGTCCTGATGCCCGCAGCGCCTATGATCCCGGTCGGCTGTCCGACGCCGGAGCCGTTAAGGATCACCCTATCAAGCATGTTCTGGTACGCGCCGCTGAACAAGTAGCGGATATACGCCTCAAGGCCGATCTCGCTGCGGTTGAGGGCGCGCTGGCTGATCTCCGTGTAGCCTGCGACCTCATACGCGGTGATCGTAATCTGGTCGAACTCGGGCTCGGTCTCCGGCTTCTCATGGGCCTCATCGATCCAGGAGAACGACACGCCGCCGAAGTCACCGCTCAGGTTGGCCGTGTCCGTCTGCGCGATCGCGGGGAAGATCGTCGCCGTGCCGGACGTGGTCGGGACGATGGTCACGCGCGGGAGGATGACGGGCTCCGGCATCGGGAGCTGCTGTATCTGCGGAATGTACTGGTTGTTGAGCAGGAAGTTCGTGAGCGACGGGTTGTTCACCGCGTCGGCGGTGGCGAGCATCGCCTTCCCGGCCATCCTGTCCAGACCCATGGCCTTCGAGAGCGTGCTGCCGACCATGGCGGAAGCCAGGCTGGACGGCACGGCAACGATGGCGCCGTCGCGCTTCTTGCTAGAGCGGAGCTTCTCGCTCTTGGGAACGAGGAGATCGCGCTTGCTGTCACTGATCGGGTCGCCGCGGAGATAGTCGCAGAACGCTTCGCGCCTGACGCTTTCCTCGACGTCGTGGTCCTTCGCCATCGCTGGCGCGGACGGAACGTCCACGTGCATCGGGGCTGTGGGGGCGACCGGAGCGGAGAGCTTCTGAGCCTCAGAGAGGAGGTCGCGGCGCCGCTTCTCGGCCTTCGCCGTGCCCATCTTGCTCTCGAGTTCGGCGAGTTCGGTGTTGAGCTGCTCGATATTCGCCGACGCGTCCTTCATCTTCTGCTCGTCGCCAGACGTCTTCGCGTCCGCGACCTGCTTCGTGCACGCGTCGATCTCGGCACACTTCGCGCCGATGTCCTTCGCAACCTGCTTCATGTCCACCATAGCCAACGGACTTCCCTTCTTGCTGCGCTACTCGCGCAGCTCCTCGAGCCAGACACGCAGTCTCGCGGCCTTGGCCCGAGCAGCTATGACCTGAGCGTCCAGCAAGTGCCCGTTGGCCTCCGTGGCAGTGGCGCGAGCGGCTGTGGAGTCTTTCTCTCCAGCGGACTTCGCCGTCGCAACGGCTGCCCCGTCGGTAACGACCGGCTTGGGACTCGTCTGGTCGTCATCGGCGCGGGAACTCCCCGCACCATCAGTGTTCTTCGTATCCTTCGCGTCGAGGATCACGGCGCCCTCGTTCGCGGGCACCAGCGTAAGCGTGATCTCCTTCAGCGCGATCTCCGTGTGCTCGACCAGCTGCGTCTTGCTCGCTTCGTCGACGATGTATCCCCACTTCACCGGTATGTACCCAATCGAGGAGTAGACCTTTACCCCCGCGGCGCGGAGGTCGAGTATCTTCTGACGGAGGAGCTGCGACGCGTCGTCCTTGAAGAAGTTCGCGCGGAACTTGAGGCCGTAGTCGTCCTCGCGCAGCTCGACGATGGCGGCGACGGCGTGCTCTATGTCGCCACCGCGGGCGAAGTGCCTAGCGCTCAGGACGATCTTGCCGCCACCCTCGGTGATGGTCTTGGCAAACGCGCCCTTGCGAACGATCTCCCTCTGATGGTCCACGACGTCGAACTGTGACGCGTAGCCCTCGATGGACCCGTACGGAGCGCCGGGGGCCTTCGCCTTCGTATCCAGCCAGTTGGCTTCGAGCTTGCGGTGGTACACGGCGTTCTTCGATATCGTGGCGCGGCCCGGGTCCGCCAACGCGTCCAGCATGTCGACGACCTCCTCGGAACTCTTCGGCCCATCATCGGGCGCTACGGCAACGGCCACGCTGCTGTTCACGACTGCCATCCGACGCTCCTTTCGGAGGTCCGTAGGGGGGTACAGTACCCTTCCCGTTTAATTGTATGAAAACGGACCTCTCCGTAAACCTCTCATCAAAAGAAAATGCCTACGCGTGTCCACACGCGCTAACCTCTCGGAAGCACTGGCACCAGAGTGCATCGGCAGTTCGGATGTAGCGGCGGATGCTGGACCTCAAACGGTAGGCTCAGTGATATCTTCTTTCCAGTCTCGTCGTCCGTCCCGGAGACCTCATCGCCCTCCCCCGCGAACGCATCGTCGAGTCGGACCTTCTGCCCGTCGAACGCCTGGCAGAACGGACAGAGCGCGTCGTCGGACGTCACTACCCATTCCTCCACGGTAACGCCCTCGGAGCGGTACCGTTGCTGTGCCCCCTCGTTGAACGCCCATATCGTTCCAGTCCGCGCCAACATGCTCGCGCGTGCGTCGTCCGCCCCTAAGCCAGCGGCACGAATCGCCCGCGCGATCTCCGGCACGGTCACGCCACGCATATACGTCTCGCCGTCGGCGGTCATCGCCTTCACGGTCTTCCGCGCGGCGCGCTCGAAGATTCCTTGCAGCTTCCGCGCCTTGGTCTTCGACTCCGCCTCAGCGGTCGTCGCTACCCACTTGTCCACGTCGCGGAACCGTCCACGGATCAGGAACTCGTCCCCGTCCCCGATCCGCGCAGACATCGGGTTCGTTGGTCCTGGTGAGCCGATCACCTTAGAGGTCTTCGGCGGGAACTCACGCCCCGCCCATTCGTATCCGCCGCGTACCATCTCGTAGGTGAAGCGCCGCTTGACTTCCTCCATCTCGCGCGTCCACCTGATAGCGAACGTGCGCGTGAAGTCGATCTGGCCGCCTCCTGCCTTGACGTACGCGGATACAGCCTCTCCAGTCTGCTTACGCAGCAGCGCGCGCACGGCGCGCCGATACCCAGGGCGCCAGCGGTCCGCCGCCCTCGCGCGGGCGCGAGCCGCTGCGCTGCCTCGGGCCTTGACCGTCGTGGGCAAGCTCTTACTCCTCCGTCGGCGCGCAGCGTGAGCATAGCCACGCGATCACGCCGTCCCCGCCACACTCCAGCACGGCATGCATGTCCGACTTCCGCCGGTGGACCTGGCACCGCGCGCACGTCGCCATCGCGCGTTCCATGTTTCCGTCGGTGGGCGCGTCGATCCTACCCTTACGCATTGACTACTCCTCTTCGGCACCAGCGGCGTTCTCGGCATCGGCGTCGGCATCTTCCTCTACGGCTTCGTCGCCTTCCTCGCCTTCCTCACTATCTTCACCGTCTTCGCTCACGACATACCCCTCGCCCTCTTCGTCCGGGGTGCCGGCGTCGGTGGCCGGGGGCTCAGGAGGCTCTTCGTTCGGAAAGAATGGCGTCACGCCCATCGGCAGCAGGCGCATCTCTCCGTCATGACCGGCGACGGGCTCGGAGCCGATCTGCTCCAGGTACTCGTCGAGCGTAAGCCCGCCCGAGAGGAAGTCCGTTCGCGCGCGGTCGTGCCGCGCGGTCGCGTCTTCCTGCATCTCGGGGATATCATCCGTGACCGGCTCGAACCAGTTGTCCGGTTCGCCTTCCGCATGGAGCAGTCCAAGGCTGAGCCCGTCCGCGATCCGCCGCGCCAGGCTCATCATCTTCCCCTGGTAGAACGCCTTCTTAGCTGTCTCGTAGTTACTGTACGTCGCGCGGTCGAGTCCGGCGCGCAGGTGGATGAGGATCGGAGGCACCTCGTACGCCGCGCAAATGCGCGTCTCGTTCAGGCCCGCGGTGCCGGGCCAGTCCATATCCGCCAGCGGGTTGACCATCTGCAGCTGCACCCCGGGACCACCGATGAAGACCGGGTTGCCGCGCTTACCCTTGCCTATCTTGCTGGTGAGCTTCGCGGTGGCGCGGCGCATCTGATCCTCAGTCCAGATGTCCTGCTGCGAAAGGACCGGGCCCGGCAGATGCATGTTTTCCATGAGTTCGATCATGTAGTCCGCGCGCGCGTCGTCCAGCTGTAGGTCCTTGAAGCACGCCTGCGTAGGTCCGGAGGGCTGGAGCGGGTTGGCCGGGCTCGGGTAGCGGACGACGATCATATCTTCGGTCGTCAGGTCCAGCTTGTAGTCTCCGCCTTCGACGCGGTAGTATCGCAGGAATCCGCTCTTGTTCGTCTTCTCCTCGACCCAGCTCGTCGGGAAGGGCCAGAGGCCGATAGGAATGCCTGCGCCGTTGCGAACCTTCATGATGTACGTGACGCCGGTGATCTCCAGGTGGATGACGAGGTTGTACATGAAGTCAGAGTAGGACATCTGGTCGTTCGGGTGCTCCAGCACGTTGCTCATCGCGTGGTTGGGAATCAGCTTAGCGTCCCCGGATCGGTTGTAGGTGTAGACCCCATACGGGAATACCCCGGAGGTGTCGGATATCTTCTTCGCACACGCGAACATGACCGCCGTCGAGCGAAAGAGGGCCTCGGCCTGCGCAGCGGTATACTGGTTCCACGGGGCCTCGGAGCGGCCCTTCGTGATGAACTGCCCCAGCATCTCCCAGCCGCCCTCTTCCGCGAGGGCAGCCGCGTCCTTCCCATAGAGTCGAGTGAACGCTGTGTAGCCGGCCTTCGCCAACGCAGAGAGCTTGGCTTCGCGCCTGGACTTCATGCGACCACGCGCCCAGTTCAGGATTCCCACTGCTCCTCCTTCTCGGTTACGCCACTTGCACGGAATATTTCCGTGCCAACGCGTCGTGAACGGCGACGACCAGGCTGTCTACCCGGTCGTCATGCTGTCCCTCGGGGAAGCGCACGACCTCGTCGATCCACGCTGCGTTCCATTCCGCCCTCTTGATGAATACGTGCTTCACTTCGAACGCCGGCTCCAGGCACGTCGCGCGCGCGACCTTGTCCGTCGCCGGGACGAACTTCCGCACCACGCGTTCCCCTGCTAGTATCTGTCGGACGTTGTCGTACGCGTCCGTGTACCCCGCGACGACCTCGATGATGACCTTACATTCAGGACCGTCGGCGAGCGCTGCATTTTTGATGATCTCGTTGCGCGTCGTCCCGCGCCAGTGCCCGTGGATCACGTCCTCCACGTAGATGCCTCCGTCCACGACGGCGGCCTTCGTCCCGCAGGACGCGTCCGGATCGTCGCGCGCGATCTCCTT
>Ga0307380_10012073_pt1 | contig 10772 bp, 7 predicted proteins | sample UN3MG_FD_202239 | JGI IMG/M metagenome (GOLD analysis project Ga0307380, IMG submission 202239) | Soil microbial communities from Risofladan, Vaasa, Finland - UN-3 | ecosystem: Environmental > Terrestrial > Soil > Coastal area > Acid sulfate soil | place: Finland: Risofladan, Vaasa | collected... | reverse complement strand
CCCCCCACGTCAACCAGCCCAGCGCGCACCAGATGCCCACCCCGATCATCGCGGTCCCAAAGGCGACGGCACAGCCGCGCAGGAACGCGATCGCCTGGGGTGTCTCTCCCCGCTCCCGCTTCCGTTTCTTCTTCGTCGCCTTCTTCTCCTGCTGCTCCTCCTCTTTCTTCCAGTCCTTTCTCTTGAGCGTGACCTGCGGGCCGGCGGCGGGGGCCTCCGCGGCGTGCTCCGTTTGGAGCTTCTGCCCGCTACGCAGATCGTAGCCGCAAACGACGCACAAGACGGCGTTCTCCACCAGGGCGGCGCCGCACGTCGGGCAGTTGCGAGCCGGCTCGGGCTCCGACTTTGGCTTTGCGGGCGTCGGCGTCGAAGCCGGCGGTGATTCGGCGAGACCGTACAGGTCGCCCGCGTCTTCCTTGGGAGGCTGCGGCACCGGGATCTGGATCACGCCGCCGCACTGAGGACACTTGACCTTCTTGCCCGCGAGCTTGTCGGGCGCCTTGAACCGCTTCTGACACGATCCGCACTGGGCTGCAATCGGCATGATCTCCCCCTTCGATTGTGATCAGTCGTGCAGACGGGACGAGAGAGTAGCCCACCCATGCGCCGCACGCCCCACGGCGACGCACGTTGCCCCATCCGGGCGCGAAGACGAGGATAGCGAAAAAGGGGCGGCAAGGCAATTGCCGCCCCCACGGTCGGGTGGTTATAGACGTCGCTCCCGGCTCGCAGACGGGTGCCGCTGGCGTCTCGCCAGTGCACGGGCAAGATGCCCGTGGCACCCTACTGGACCGTGCAATCTGCAATCCGGAACACTAGACCTCCTCGGTCACCACGTACGGTGCGCGGTATTCGCGCGTGAGCAGCTTGTCGGCCTCGGCACTGCCGATGAACTTCTCGGCTTCGGGGTCGAACGTGAGCTTGGGGCCGAGCTGGTAGGTGCCCTTGGCAATATCCAGTCCCAGCGCGTCCTTCACCCGGTCGCCGATCGCGGTCCAGCTCTTCTGGACCTCTTCGTGGGCGTCCAGCACGTCCGGCTTCTCGCTGCCGGAGACCTCCTCGCCCAACCGATACGAGATGTTGCCCAGGTGGCAGAGCGCGGCCGAGAGATGGGCTTCGCGAATATCGGCGTAAAGCCCCTCCCGATTCCGGCTGCGCACCCCCTCGATGAAGTTGGCGAAGATGCTGCCGGAGCGGGGCTCGAATTCAACGTCGAGCTCTTCGCCCTTATCCGACCCCTTGGGATAAAACTTGCCGCCCTTGATCGCGCCTTCCTCGAGATAGAACTCGTTGGCGACGTTGGTGGGATACTTCTTGTCGCTTCCCGGGACGTTTCCGCCCAGGCCGATCACCTCGAACACCAACAGCGTCTCGCCGTAGTCGCAGACGGTGAGCTGGTTGTTCGGCGTCTGGCCCTGATCCGCAAACGGCGGATGGCCCTCCGTGGAATTGACCCAGCGCCCGCCCATGCTGACCACGCTCTTGGGCAGGGTGCCGCCGGGGATACCCCATCGGGCGATGTCCATCTGGTGCACGCCCTGGTTGCCGATCTCGCCGTTGCCGAAGTCCCAGAACCAGTGCCAGTTGTAATGGACGAAGTTCTCGTTGTAGGGCTGCTTGGGGGCGGGGCCCAGCCAGAGGTCGAAGTCGAGCTCCGCGGGCGGCTCGGTCGGCTCCTTGAAGCCGATCGACCATCGCACTTTGGACGCGTAGCCCTTGGAGACCAGCAGCTTCCCGTACTTACCGCTGGCCACGGCCGCCACGGTCTTCGCCCACTTGGAGTCGGAGCGGCTCTGCGTGCCGTGCTGGACGATCCGTCCGTACTTCTCCGCCGCCTTGACGCACTGCCGGCCCTCGAACACGTTGTGGCTGCACGGCTTCTCGACGTAGACGTCCTTCCCGGCCTGGCAGGCCCAGAAGGTGATCAGCGAATGCCAATGGTTGCAGGTGGCGACGGAGACGGCGTCGAGGTCCTTGTCGTCCAGGGCCTGGCGCACGTCCTGCACGCACTTGGGCGTGTTGCCCCCGATCTGCTTGATCTTGGCGCTGCGGGGCTCGAACAGTCGCGAATCAGGGTCGATAAGATACGTGACGTCGACCTTGTCCATCTTGGCGAATTCGCCCATGTGCGATTGGCCGCGGCCGTTGATCCCGGCCACGCCGATCCGGATCGTGTCGTTGGCCCCCAGCACCTTGCCGGACGCCTGCGTTCCGGCGATGACGATCCCGGTGCCGATCCCGGCGGAGGCCGCGGCTCGCTTCAAGAAAGTACGACGTGTCTGACGGGACATAAGCTTCTCCTTTTCAGCTCGTGGGTAGGTTCACGCAGGTGTCGAGATCAGGTAGGACTGCAAGCGGTTGGTCGGTGTCTTGGCGCTCGTCGTGCCACCCGGAAACATGCCCTCACGCAGTACAAGGCGGGTGGATTGCCGGCCCGCGCGGGCACGTCTCGCACGACGACCATCCTATTGGTCTGTCCAGATTGAGTTTACGGGTGCCACGGGCATCTTGCCCGTGCTTTCGCGGACGCACTGGCGGGACGCCAGTGGCACCCAACGCGTTAAGTCAACGTGGACAGACCCCTATTACAGCAAGGCGCGGAGGCGATGTCCAGTCGCAATCCCCCCCAAAAGGCGCCCTCGCCACTCACGCCCCCGTGGGGAATATCGATCGCAGGTACTTCTGGTTCCGCACGTAGCTGTCGAACATGCTCGCGCCCTGCGGCACGGCCCCCTCGATCACCAGCCAGCCGCTCCAGCCGATCTCGTCGAGGGCCTCTTTGACTCGGACGAAGTCGATCCGGCCTTTGCCCAGCAGGAAGCCGTTCTCCTTGCAGTGAACCTCGCAGATCCGATCGCGGCCCAGCCGGCGAATCCCCTGGTACACGTCGTAGCCCTCGTGATCCATGTTGGCCACGTCGTAATAGACCTGGACGGCGGGCGAGCCGACGCCGTCGAGGATCCTCAGGTGGTCGTCGGCGCTGAGCCACGACTCGATCCCCAGCACCACGCCGGCCTTCTCCGCCTCGGGGGCCACCCGCTTCAGCCGCCGGATCACTTCGTCCTGAAGATCCCGCCGGCCCTTGATGTCCCCTTTGCTGAAGAAGGCCACCAGCGCCACCTTCTGGCCGAGCTTGGGCATCACCTCGACGCACTGGCGAACCCACTTCTCGGCCTCCGGATCGGACGCGTACGGCACCTGGTTCAACACGCCAATAGCCAACGAAGCGATCTCGACGCCGTGCGTCCTGGCCGCCTGGAGATACTCGCGACGGACTGCTTCGCTGCGGAGGTCGTATTTCTCACCGGGCGCGCCGAAGGCGACCTGCACGCCGTCCAGCCCGATTCGCTTGGCCGTCTCCAGGACGCCGGGTTCCCCCCTCCCCCCGATCGACCAATCGCAGGCGCCGATCTTGAAGCGACGTTTCTCGTCGGCCGCCAGGGCAGCCAACGCCGGCGAGACGGCCAGCGGCATCCCCGAAACGGCCAACAGGGCCTCTCTACGCGTGACGCGAGGTCGATTCATCGCTTGCTCCCATCGAAAGGGTCCAGCATGTCCTGTCAACAACACCCGGGGCCAAGTTCGGCCCGATTCACGATAGTCGGAACGGCCGGGCGACGAAAGTCCCGGCCCACGATCTTGCTCTCGCGCAAGGAGGCGTTCGCATGGCGGGGGCACCGGACCGAAACCCGTCAATCGGGGCTGGCTTCCGCCCACCATGTGCCCCGAATAGGCGGGGCCCCTCTCCCCGTCTGTGGCCCCGCGTGTGGTCCGGTTTGTCAAAGCCCGCGAGGCAACTTACACTGGAAAGTGACGGACGTTGTCCGCCGCCCCGGAGTCAGCCCATGAGGGGGATCTCATTCCTCCCCTTGCGAGGGGGCGGTTGTCGGGAAAGTCGAGTCACGGTATTTTTTTGAGGCGGCAAACGAGAGCCGCCCCGGCTCGGCCGCAGGACGAGGCGGTTCGGAGTCATCAAGCCACCGGCACGGAGCGATTCCCTCTTCGAATCTCACCTCCCCCCGTGTTGACTCCGCTCGACCGCGATTGTCCCGGGCTGCGCCCGATCATCGTCACAAACCGAGTCCTTGAGAAGCAGGCAGTCCATGTCCGAGCGAACTCGCGTACTTGAGGAAGAACTCCCCATGCCGGATTGTTCTCAGCGCCATCCGTATCTCGATCGAACCGACCCCGAGATGTTCGCCCTCCTGGAGCGGCAGGTGCTGGCGGAGTCGACCACCCTGAAGATGATCCCCTCGGAAAACTTCGCTTCGTCGGCCGTGCTCGAGGCGAGCGGGTCGATCCTTGCCAACAAGTACTGCGAGGGCTACCCTCACGCCCGATACTACGAAGGCAACCAGGTCGTCGATGAGATCGAGACGTTGGCGATGGAGAGGGCGAAGTCGCTTTTCGGGGCCGAGCACGCCAACGTGCAGCCGTATTCCGGCTCGCCGGCGAACCAGGCGGTCTATCGGGCGCTGGCGGCGCCCGGCGTGAAGTTCATGGGCATGCCGGTCCCGGAAGGGGGCCATCTGACCCACGGATGGCACGTCAGCTTCTCCGGCACCGACTACGTGCAGATTCCCTATGGCCCCGACCCCGAAACGGGGGTCCTCGACTACGACCAGATCCGCGACATCGCCCGAAAGCATCGCCCCCGGATGATCTGGGTGGGAGCCACGTCCTATCCGCGGACCCTCCACTACGACCGGTTCGCCGAGATCGCCGACGAGGTCGAGGCCTACCTGGTGGCCGACGTCGCTCACATCAACGGGCTGATCATTGCCGGCGTGCATCCCGACCCGGTCCCCTACGCCGACGTGGTCTCCAGCACCGCCCACAAGATGCTCCGAGGACCGCGATCCGGGTTCATCCTCTCCAGGATCGAGGACCGCTACCACGAGAAGTACCACTCGCACAGCAAGTTCAACCTGGCCAAGCGGATCGACCGGGCGGTTTTTCCCGGCATCCAAGGCGGCCCGCACATGCAGACCATCGGCGCGATGGCCGTGGCCTTCAAGGAAGCGTCCACCGAAGAGTACCGCCAATACGGCCGGCAGATCGTGGCCAATTGCCGGCGCCTGGCCGAAGAGCTGATGGCCCGCGGATACCAATTGGCCAGCGGCGGGACCGACAACCACCTGCTGGTCATGGATTTCCGCAAGACCAACTACACCGGCAAGCAAGTGGCCGAAGCGTTGGCCTCGGCGGGCATCATCTGCAATTTCAACATGGTCCCCGGCGATCACCGCAAGCCGGCCGTCACCAGCGGCGTGCGCATGGGCACGCCCGCGCTGACCTCGATGGGCATGAAAGAGCCCGAAATGGACCAGATCGCCGGCTGGATCGACACGGTGCTCCGCAACCTGGACGACGAGACGACCATCAAGAAAGTCCGCGGCGAAGTGGCCGAGCTGTGCTCGCAGTTCCCGATCCCAGGGATCCGGTGCGCGTGAAGTTGGCCGCGCCCATTGGTGTTAACTGGGGAGCCCATGAGCACGCAATATCACGTCGTTATCACCGACTTCATCACCGACGATCTCCAGCCGGAGCGGGAGGTCCTGGACGAAATTGCCAACGTGTCGGCCTTCGGCGCCCACGACGAGAAGGAACTGGCCGGCCGGATCGAGCAGGTCGACGCCATTATCATCTACCACCAGATGTCGCTCAGTCGGCCGACGCTCCAGCGGCTCGAGCGCTGCAAGCTGATCGTCCGCGGCGGGGTCGGCGTCGACAACGTCGATCTCCCGTTCGCCCGCCGGCAGGGCATCCCCGTGGCCAACGTGCCCGATTACGGCTCCGAAGAAGTGGCCGATACGGCGATCGCCATGATGCTCGCCCTCTGCCGGGGCACGCACCTGATGAGTTCCCACCTGAGGGCGGGCGGCGGGCCGTGGTCCCACGAGCTGGTGGTGCCGCTCGTTCGATTGCGCGGCCGCGTGTTCGGCGTGATCGGGCTGGGGCGGATCGGCACGGCGGCCGCGCTGCGTGCGAAAGCCCTGGGCATGGACGTCGTCTTCTACGACCCCTACAAGCCGGACGGATACGACAAGGCCCTCGGTGTCCGCCGCGTCGAGACGCTTCCCGAGCTGCTCGGCGAGGCGCTGGTGGTCAGCGTCCACTGCCCCTTGACCGGCGAGACCCACCACATGATCGACGCGGCGGCGATCGCCCAAATGCCGCGGGGCTCGTACCTGGTGAACACGGCCCGGGGGGCGATCGTCGATACCCTGGCGATCCCCGAAACACTCGCCTCGGGGCAACTGGCCGGCGCAGGGCTCGACGTGCTGGAGACCGAGCCGCCCCCGGACGACCATCCGCTCGTGGTCGCGTGGCGCAACGCCGACCACCCGGCCCATCACCGCCTCATCCTCAATCCGCACGCCGCCTTCTACAGCGAGCAGGGGCTTCTGGACATCCGCGTGAAGACCGCCGAGGCGTGCCGCCGGGCGCTCCTGGGGCAGCCGCTGCGGAACGTGGTGAACTGAGACAAGGGAAGCCAGGGTCTGCCATCCGTTTCTCGATGCTAGTCACAGCAGAGCGGGCCGCCGTCATTCAACACGGGCGACGCCCAGTCGAGGCCGGTTTCCTCGCGAACGCGGTCTTCGAAGTCGCCCAACAGTCCGCCGATCAGGTCCCAACGATCGTGCCGGCGGACCTCGATGTCGCCCTGCCGGTTGACGCGGATGATGCTCTCGTCGCCGACCCCCGCCTCGGCCAAATCGTCGCGGCTCGGCTCCTGCTCCGTCAAGATCCGAAGCAACGTCTTGCCCAACATCTCGATGAACTGCGCATTCGCCTCTTCACTCGACTCGGAAGCTGCCATGGGTGGAACCTGCGGGCTAGGGTAGGTCGATGTGACGAAGACAAGCTGAGGTGGATCTAACGGGCCGCCGCTCGTAGCAGGCACACGCCGTGTGCCGTCCGCCGGTTACGGCACACGGTGTGTGCCTACTACCGGGCAAATGCGGAAGTCGATCTTCGGCCGATCCTCAGCGGCCGGAGCCCCGCTCTGGTGTCATGTTACCGACAAGCGAGCGTGGGCGTCAATCGAATTCCCGGAACGCGCCCCGGCTCTTGGGCGGTGCCGACGCGGCTTCACGGCCCCGCCGCGCGGCCGACCGTGTCGATCGGGCCGGCAAAGCGCGGGCCGCCCGCCGCCACGTAGCCGTGGCTCGCGCCGGAGCGGTCGGGGCTGACCCAGAACGCGTAGAGGCTACCTCGGGTGAGATAGAAACGGAGTCGTATCGGCTTTCCGGCAAGCGGGGCAAGGCTCTCTGCCCCTTGCCAACGCAATTCGGCCAGCGTGGAGTCTTCCCTCACCGGGATGCTGTTCTCGCGGTCAAACGGGGCGATCACCTGGCCACGGGCGTCGAGGATCTCGGCCCGAAGCTCGCCCTGATCCACGTCGGCGTTGACAAACAGATGTCGACCCTGGAACCGAACGGGCCGCGTGGTCAGCGTGCCCGGGCCCTGCTCGGCATCGTAGGAGACGAACCCGTCGCGGCGAAGCGTGGCCAGGCCCGTCGTGCATACGCCCGACGTTCGCGAGCCCGGAACGCCGGCCCGGCCGCTCACGTAGAAGTAGAGCTTGTCGCCGACCACGAGACAGCAGCCGCCGGCCGACTGGACGTTCCCCCAGTTCCAATCGCCGTGCCGCTCCGAAACGGGCACGAGCGCCTGCCGATCGGGGCGGTGCCAATGGAACCCGTCGCGGCTGAAGCCCACGCAGACCTCGTTCGGCTTCGCGCGATCGGCGGGCTGGCCCCGCCAGATCGAGAACAGGCCAAGAAGCAGGCTCTCGTAGGCGACGCAATCGAGATTGTACAGTTGCGGCTTCGTCTTCAGGTCGTCGCGCGCCGGGTCGGCACTGTCGGCACCGCACCAGAGGACCGGCTCGCCCGACTTCCAGTTCGCACCCTCAAGGAAGTCTTCGGCCTCCCAGTACCGGCGGATGCGGCCGAACCCGTCTGCCCCGGCGCGGACGCCGAAGATCCACCGCTTGCGGAACGGATTGTGGAAGAAGGTGGTGCGATCGCCGGTGGGGCCGCTGCGGGCCGGCTCGGTCCAATGGATTCCGTCGGGCGACGTGCAGAGCTCCAGCCCACCGGAGGTGAAGTACCCCATCTTGAACCGCGACTGGGGATCGCCGGCCCCGTGGTCGAGCCAGACGGTGCTCGAATCGCGGCGCCCCTCCTGCACGAGGTTGGTGTCGGGGAAGACGTCCAGCTTGGGCTTTTCCCAGTGGATGCCGTCCTTCGAGGTGGCGTAGCACGTGCCCGCCGTGTACCCGCCCATGTACCACATCTTGAACAGCTTGTCCTGCGGGTCGTACCAGACGCCGTCGCTGAAGACCATGGCACAAGGACTGGGCTCCGTCTTGGTCTCCCATGGTTGGTCGGGCACCAAAACCGGGTTTTCCGGGTAGTACATCGCACGGTGCAACGTCTGCTTCAACGTCGTCTGGTCGATGAGGAAATCGTCCACCAAGAGCTGCCGACCCACGTCGATCGGAATCACCTCCGGCGGCGACTCCAAATACGGCGGCGTCACCGGATCAGGAGGCAACTGGTCCATCTGCGGCGGCCATGCCTCCGGCAACACGATGCCGTTGTAGAGGACTTCGCCATAGGTTGACGGCACCGCGATCCCAAGCAGCAACGCGCCGGCGATCGCGACCGTAACGACGTATCGGGTGATAGGCATCGTGGTCACTCCCGGAAAGAGGGCAGGAACCGCTCGGGTACTCATCACGCTCCGCGTGATGTGCCCCGTCACGCGGAGCGTGACGGCTACCATGATGCGCACACGGCGCGCGCATGTCACCACCTAAGACTCTACAACCTGCCGCGACGTCACGCAAACAGTCGCGTGATCTCGTCGCGAGAAAACGAAGGCAGCGGGCGCAAGCGCCCGTCGGCCGAGCGCATGCGGCAGCCTTCTTCGGCCGGAACGACTTCCCCGATCTCGGCCGCGGCGATCCCTTCCGACTTCAACCGCTCCACCATGGCGGCCGCCCGATCTCGGGCCGACGCAATCAGCAGCGAGCCCGACCCGATCAAACCGAGCGGATCCAGCCCGAACTGCCGACACAGCGTCTCACACTCGGGCAAGAGCGGCAGCCGGGCCTCGTCGACGACCAGCCCGACCTTCGCGGCTTCGGCCAGCTCCCACAGGCCGGTGGCCACGCCGCCCTCGGTCGGATCGTGCAGCGCGTGCACGCCGCCCGACCGGATCGCGATCTCGGCGTCGCGTACGACGCTGATCCCCGGCACGTGGAGGAAGTCGGCACACCGCCGCAGCTCGGCCTCGCTGGCGACGCCCCGCAGCTCGGCCTCCTTCTCCCGGGCGATGATCGCGGTCCCCTCGACGGCGATCCCCTTGGTCAGCACAAGCGCGTCGCCCACGCGAGCGCCGCTCGTGGTCACGTAGCCGTCCCGGGCGACCTCGCCCAGCATCTGGCCGACCACCACGGGCCGATCCAGCCCGAAGGTGATCTCCGTGTGACCGCCGCACAGCGAAACCCCCAGCGGCCGACACGCGTCGGCGATCTGCTCGAAGATCCGCTCCACCAACTCCGGCGTGGTTCCGCGTTCCGGCAGGAGCAAGGTGGCCAGGAACCACCGCGGCGTGGCCCCGCAGCAAGCCACGTCGTTGGCGTTCACGTGCACCGCGTAGTAGCCGATCTCATCGGTGGCGAAGGTGATCGGATCCGTCTTCGCCACCAGGCATCGATCCCCCATCTCAATAATCGCCGCGTCCTCCCCCACCCCCGGCCCCACCACCACCCGCGGGTCGCTCGTCCCATACCGCTCCAACAAACCCCGAAGCAACCCCGCCGGCAGCTTCCCCACGGGAATCGGACTCGTGCTTGGCATGTTCGCTCTCCGGCTGCTGTCAATTGATGGGGTGTTCGATCGAACCGCCGTGGCGCCTCCAGGAGGGCCCTTTCAATATTCTGGAGGAAGTGCCGGTCGTCTCCTGCCGGCGCGGCCGTGATTTCTCGCGTGGGGGCGGTCGGGAGCTGCGACCCGGCCGGCCCTTTGTGATTGGATCACTCCAGTCGACACGCGGAAAGAAAAGTCTCGCTGTTCCTGAGGTATTCCAGGGTCGTGTACTCTTTGGGAGACGGCGAGAGGCGAGCGTATGGCCCACAGATCTTCAAGGCTTCTGGCTCGCGTAGATCATAGAATGTGCCGCTCAAGGCGGCCTTCAGCCACGGGTGAGCCTGCCCCTTTTTCGGAAGGCGTAGCCTCTGCATGTTCTTGGGGAAGTAGCCGAAGCCGAGGAAGTGGACTTGCTTCGCGTCCTCAAGGTAGTTGTGCGCCTCTTCGAATTCTGGTGTGCTGTCCTCGGCCTCGGAGATGATCTTGATTCCGTCGGCCGCCACCCGGACGTTTCTTGCACTTGGTGTCGCTTCGTAGGGTCGGACGTTTTCCGGGGATGCTCCACTCTGCCAGGGGAGAAGACCCAATTGTCCATGCACGTGAGTTATTGGGATGATCTGTACCGCGGAGGCCACCAGATCTTCAGTCGCGCCGTAGCTGTTGCGAAGCGCAGTGAAGAGAAAATGCTCGAACGAGCGGTCATAGTTGAAGGTAATGATGGAGAGCCTGTTTAAGGAGAAGCTCTTAAGAGGGCAGTTCATCTTGTCGAACAGGTAGTGATACCAGTCCGGCGTGACATCAAAAAGGCTCCTCTCGTTCTCACGAAGAATAAGGAAGTAAGCAATGAACGCCTTCCCGATGTCCACGAATTCCTGTCTGAACTCAAGA
>Ga0307380_10012072_pt1 | contig 10773 bp, 8 predicted proteins | sample UN3MG_FD_202239 | JGI IMG/M metagenome (GOLD analysis project Ga0307380, IMG submission 202239) | Soil microbial communities from Risofladan, Vaasa, Finland - UN-3 | ecosystem: Environmental > Terrestrial > Soil > Coastal area > Acid sulfate soil | place: Finland: Risofladan, Vaasa | collected... | reverse complement strand
TTCACCCTCCTCGCCGACCAGCCGTTCAGCCCTGGCGACTGGATCGAGACCGACACCGTGGCGGGACGGGTGATCGACGTCAACTGGAGGGCGACGCGCATCCAGGATCGCAACGGCGACCTCATCGCCGTCCCCAACGGTCAGCTCGCGACGGCCACGATCACCAACTACGACCAGCCATCCCGCCTCCATCGAGTCATCGTCCCGGTGCAGATCGAGCGGACCGCGCCGCCGACGGCGGCCAAGGAGATGCTGGTCGACGCCGCCCTTTCGACCCCCGGTGTTCTCGAGGACCCGGCGCCGTACGCACGCGTGACGCAGATCGCCGATCCCGTCGTCGACTACGAGGCCCACATGTGGATCGACGATTACGCCATCGCTCCCCAGGTCAAGGCCGACTTCGGCGCACTGGTGTGGTACCTCTCGTATCGCCACGACGTCCCGCTGCCGAATCCCGCACAGGATCTCTATCTGTTCGACGGCGAGAGGACGGCGATCGAGAGTCGGGTCACCTCCGCACAGATCCGGCGGCGGATCAGCGATTCGCCGCTCGTCGCGGAGCTCGAAGACGAAGTGCTCGATCAGCTGGCTGCGGGGGCGTCGCTCAGCCAGTACCAGCGCGGCGAGACCATCTTCGGACGGGGCGAGCGACGAGTCCTCCAGTTGGTCGTCGATGGCCGTGCGCGCCTCGTACTCAGAGGCGGCGATGGTACTGATGTCGATGTGCTCGACATCGAAGCAGGTGAGGTGGTCGGAGTGCTCGATGAGTTGCCCGACATGGACCGCGAGGCGCTCGTGATCGCCGTCACCGACTGCGACGTCGTGACGGTCACCGCCGAGTCCGCCAGTCGGGCCGTCCTCCTGGCTCCCGATCTCGCCACGGTGCTCGAGCAGCTCGCCGTGTCCCGCCGTCGCCGGATCGAGCGAGTGCTTCGCCGGGTCGAGAACTCATGAGTCGGCGTCGAACGCGGAGCCTCCGCCGTCGCCTCGCGTTCGCCCTCGTCGGGACATCTCTGGTCTCGGTGCTCCTTCTCTCGGTGGTGGACTACGGGTTCGCCAAGGTGCTCATCGACGACAACGTCGAATCCCAACTCATGGCTGTCCGCGACACTCGAGTCCAGGCGCTCGAGATCGGTATGGAACGACTTCAATCGCGGGTCTCGGCCTTGGCCGTCAACCCGAGCGTGGTCGCCGCGCTCACTGATCTGTCGGCGGCCTACGGCGAGCTCGACGAAGACATCACACCCGACCAGGTGGCAGGCCTCACCGACCTCTATCAGACTGAGCTGTTGCCTCCTTTCGTGGAGGCCGGGGTCGACCTCGATCCAGCTGAACTCGTCCCGGGGTCGGTTGCGGGTCGCTATGTCCAACAGCACTACATCGCCGAGAACCCCGATGGGTTCGACACGCGGGACACGCTCGATGACGCCGGAGACGGGTCGCGCTACAGCGACGCGCACGCAGCGCACCACCCGCTACTCCGTGCACTGATGGAGAACGCACGGATGTCCGACCTCCTCCTGGTCGATGCATCCGATGCCGAGGTCGTGTATTCGACGAAGAAGCGCATCGACATCGGAACCAACGGCCGTGACGGACCGTATTCCTCGGACGGGCTCGGTGAGGTGCTCGATCACCTCAGCTCGGTGGCCGTGGGCGAAGCCGTGGTGTCGGACAGCTTCTTCTACGTCCCGACTCGGGGGGCACCGGTCTTCTTCCTGGCGGCCGCGGTCCGATCCGGCCCAGAGGTCGTGGGTGCGATCGTCGTCGAGGTCCCTGTCGACGTGCTGACCGCGGTGATGACGGCCCGGGAGGACTGGGAACTGCTCGGGCTCGGTGACACCGGAGAGAGCTATGTCGTGGGGAGGAACGGGACCTTGCGTTCGGACTCCCGGCTCTGGCTCGAGGATCCCGAGGAGTATCTCCGCCGCCACGCCGAAGAGTACGGAGATCAAGCTGCGGCCGACCTGATCGAAACCGTCGGGTCGCCGGTCCTCTTGCAGGAGGTGGACAACGAGGCCGTCACGGTGGCCCAGGAAGGCGACGAGTTCCTCGGAACGGTCACGAACTACCTCGGCACCGAGACCCTCGCGGCGTCAGGACCCGCCGACGCGGGTGGTCTGGGCTGGGTCGTCGTGGTCGCGGTGGACAAAGCCGAGACCGATGCGGCGCTGGACTCACTTCTCCGAGCGCTCCTGGTCGTTCTGGCGGTTCTTCTCCCGGCGATCGCACTGATCGGGCTGCTGATCGCCCGGAGTCTGACGCGCCCGGCCAAGTCGCTCGTCGGCTCGGCTTCTCGGATCGCCGAGGGCGATCTGGACACCGATGTCGAGGGCTTCGGCAACAACGAGCTGGGTGACCTCGGACGACAACTCGAGGGCGTGGTGCGTCAGCTCAAGTCGCAGGAGCAGGCGATCATCGACGAGGAAGGTCGCATCAACGACATGCTGATCTCCGTCCTACCGGCTCGGCTCGTCGACCGGGTGCGGGACGGCGAGCAGGCGATCGATGACATCTTCGACACGGCGACGATCGTGTCGGTGACCGTGGACGGCATGCCCGAGGCTGCGGGCGTCGATCAGGACATCGTGCTCGAGATCACCGACCGTTTGAACGAGGAAGCTGACGACGTGATGGCGCGGCACGGTGTCGAGCGAGTCCGTCGATCGTCCGGAAGTCAACTCTTCGCGGCCGGGCTGGCCCACGACGACGCCAGGGTCGTCGACGCCGCGCGCTTTGCCACGGAGGTGGTGCAGCTCGTGGCCGACATCGGTGTCGAACTCGCGCATCCGCTCACGGCGCGCGTCGGCCTGTCCGCAGGTGAGGTGGCAACCGGCGTGCTCGGGGCCACTCAGGTCACCTTCGGCGTGTGGGGCGATGCGGCCAGCAGGGCCGTCACCTTGGGCGCGCTCGCAGGGCCCGGCGAGGTGCTGGGAGATCTCAGCGTCATCGATCAGCTCGGCCCCGACTGGGACATCGGTCCGAGCGAAGACCTTCCCGGGCTCGCTCAGGACATCGACGCCCACGTCATCCGCGGCTCGGGGTCAGCTGGAGCGTGAGGCGATCCACTCGACGGCATCGTCGTGGGCGCGGCGCATCGTCCTGCCCAGCCACTCGTCGGAGCGATAGAGGTTCCCCTCACCGAGCAGAGCGGTGACGCCGGCGACCTCGAGCTGGTCGAGGACTCGCTCGTCATCGGAGATGAGCAACAGCCTGCTGTCGGCGGCGGCCAGGTCGGCGGCGTAGCGAGCGAGGGTTTCGGAGAGGGTCGAGCCCAGGTCGGTGCGGCCGCGGAGCCGGACGATGACGACGGAATGGCGGGTGTCGGCAGTGACGTCTGGGATCTGGTCTTCGAAGGCCGAGGCAGAGGCAAAGAACAAGCTGCCGTACGGCTGGATCAGCACGACCTCGTTCGGCGAGACCGTTGCCGGAGGCTCGACTTCGCGCACGCCGCCGTCCTCGAAGAGCAGCCGCTTGACCACGAGATCGTTCGACTGGCGGATCACGAAGAGGATCGTCGAGAGACCCACGCCGGCCAGCACGGCGAACTGCAGGGGGATCAAGATGGTGAGGACGAGGGTCACCGTCATCGTCGCCGCCTGAACTTGGCCGGTCTTCCAGACTCCGACGATGTTGTCGGGCTTCACCGTGCGGAACCCGACCACGATGAGGAGCCCTGCGAGCGCCGGCATGGCGGTCTCGTCGACGATGCCGCCGAGCATGATGATGGTGATGGCCATCACGCCGCTGGCGACGATCTGGGCCACACGCGTCTGTGAGCCCGCAGCGGTGACGATCGAGGTTGCCGACATCGACCCGCCGACGGGCATCCCCTGGAAGGTCCCCGACACCAGATTGCCGACGCCCTGTCCGATGAAGTCATGCGATGCGTCGGGATAGGTGCCATCGGGGTTCGGGAAGTTGGCGGTGATCGCAGCACCCTGGACGAGGCCCACGAAGGCGAGCGCGATCGCGGGGACGATGAGGGTCGGGATCAACCCGAGCTGCGGGAGGCGCGGTCCGGGGAGGCCGTCAGGGATGGAGACGATGTCGCTCAGCTGAGCGACATTCCACCCGAACATCGGAACCAGCGACGACCCCACCACGACGGCGACGACCAGGCTCAGTGCACCCAACCGCGTGCGTTCGAGGGTCACGATCAGCGCAATGGTCACCACGCCGACGACGATGCTGCGGAGGTCGACCTCGAGTGGGTGCAGCAGCAGGTCGAGCGCCTTGGCGAGCCGGTTGGCACCCTGTGACTCGTAGCCGGTGAAGTCATCGAGCTGGCCGAGCACGATGTTGACGCCGACGCCGCTGATGAATCCGACCATCACCGCGTTGGAGACGAATCGAAGAATCGACCCGAGCTTGACGATGCCTGCAACCAGCATGACGACGCCGGTGAGGACGGCCAGGGTGAACAGCGCGGTCTCGGGGTCGTCTCCACCGTGGACCGCGTCGACGTCGGAGACCACTGCGGCCATGGCGCCGGTGGCCTGGACCGTCATGAACTGCGAACCGGTGAAGAACGCTGCACCCAACATGCCGAACAGGTAGCCGTAGAGTCCGAACACCGGGTTGACGCCGGCCAGAAGACCGCCGGCGAGCCCGTCGGGAACGCTCTGACCGCCGAGTACGACCCCGGCGACCGCGTCCTTGGACAGCGTGTCTCGGTTGGAGAGGGCTCGAAGACGCTTCGGGAACTCCGGCAACTCAGACCTCGGCCGAGTCGCTCGCGATCACGGCCTTGCGCCGGCTCACCCGAGCCGAGAGCTGCTCACGGATGCTCACCGGCTGCTCTGCGTCGCGTTTGCCCCAGTCGTAGACGGTGACCGTGCCACCGGCCACGTCGAACAGCGCTCGCCGTTCCTTGCCGACGACGAGGCCGATGAGCCCGACGAGCAGGATCGCCACCGAGATCGGCACGAAGACGGCGCGTAGCAACGCCCGTCCGGCGCCCACGACCTGGCCCTCGCGGCGAACGACGGCCAACCCCACCAACGCCATGGTGGGAGTTCGTCCGAACAGGGCGACGGGGATCCAGAACCAGGCCAGCAGCCAGCACATCGCCAGGATCACACTCAGCCAACCGCCGGACCCGATGTCGACATCGGCGCCGAACACCGAGCCGAGGAAGTAGAGCGTCACGGCCCCGACGATTCCGTAGGTCGAAAAGGCGAGAAAGAAGTCGCCGGCGAGTGCCAAGCCTCGCGTGACAGGTCCGGCGTAGTGGCCACTCACGTCGCGGCGTCTGGTCTCGGTGGGGTCGATCTGTTCGTCGACGACAGGACGGGCGTCCCCGTCGACGAAGCGGGCGGGTGCCTCGGGTCGGTCACCGGGCTTGCGGCGGAGGACTCGACCGACGACCGCGTCGACGGTCGCGTCGGCACGGACCAGCTGGCGTCGCGCGAGATCGAGTCCCGAGACGGCGACGTCCTGGGTGACGCCGGCAGTGAGCTGCGCCATGTCCATCTTCTTCATCAACGCATCGAGGTCGAGCATCTCGGCGATGGCGTTGACGTCGAGCCGGTCGACGAGGGCGTCCATGTCGAGTCGGGTCATCAGGGCGTCGAGGTCGAGCATCTCGGCGATCAGGTTCACGTCGAGTTGTCGGACGAGGGCGTCCATGTCGAGTCGGGTCATCAGGGCGTCGAGGTCGAGTTGCTCGGCGATGGCGTTGACATCGAGCTCCGAAACGATGGCATCCATGTCGATCTGGCGCAGCACCAACGGCGTCACCCGCCCGATGACGCCCCCGATCAAGCTGGGATTCTTGGGCGACGCGCCCGATCGATCGTTCGTCAAGCCGGGTTCTCGTCCAGAGTGACTCGTTGGAGCCAGGCGGCGCCGCCGAGACAGATGGCGAAGAAGAAGATGATGGGCAGCCAGGTCGCACCAGGTCCTGGAGCCCGGAACCAGCTCACGGCGAGGGCCAGCACGATGCCGCCGCCGATCGCAGAGGCGGGTCCGAACCGCATGGCGGGGCTGACGAACTCGCGTACCCGGGTCGCCGCCGCAGTCGGGCCGACGAGGACGGCGAACGCGATCAGCAGCAGCCCGATGACGAACTCGGTGAATGCGGTCTGCCGGAGCAAGCTCGTCCCTATGTTCAACACGCTGGACGCGGGCTCGCCGTTCGTTGTCGAACTGCTCCCCGCGAGGGCACCGATGCCGAAGATTCGAGCGACCAGGACCAGGAATCCCACCAGGGCGAACCCGACGCCGATGTTGCGGAGCGTGCGTCGGCGATCAGCCGAGAACCAGATCGCCGCGCCGAAGAGTGCCAACACCACGATGGTCAAGACGGTGGCGGCCCGTTCGACGGTGCGCACGAGATCCTGGGCCTGTTCGAGCTGATCGGATTCGAACAGCGTGACGACGCCGGTCCCGTCGGGAAGCTGGGCGATGCGATCGCCGCTCAGCCCGACGCGTTGGGCGAGTTGTTCGACCAGTTGTCGGAGGTCGATCGTCACCTTCCCCCCGGCTGCGGAAAGCGCAGCGCTGCTGTCGTCACCCAGCACCGCGATGAGGAGCTCATGCGCGTCGCGCGACACCGTGCTCCAGATCTGCTTCGCCTGGTCGGTCGCCAGCAGCTCGTCGACCGCATCGGTCGCCGGCTGACGGATCGACGACGCGAGGATGGGTGCGAGGTTGTCGAAGTCGGCCGGGAGGAGGTCCGCGACGGCATTCTCGACATCGACGGCCTTGTAGAGCTCGTCGACGAGGAACACCGCGAGCGCCGCGCGGACCTCGTCGTCTGCCAGCAGCTCGTCGGTGGCCTCGACCCATGCGTCAGTACTCAAGGCCTGGCGTTGCAGCCAGGTGGTGAGGGTGGCGACGAACATCACGATGCACGCCACCACGACGAGCCAGCGGCTCAGGCGGTTGTGGCGAAGTGCGGGTGTCGGCATTCCCGTGACCTTAGTGACCGTCGCGGGCGCGGAGCCGTGATCTGGAGCGGCTGTCAGGCGTCCCGCCTCGACGAGTCGACCACCATCAGATCGTGGTCGCGCAGCCTGTCGAAGAAGGCGGCCCAGTCACCGAGTTCGCGGTTCGTTCGAGTCCCGTCGATGGCGTTCCATCGCCGGAGTTCGTGATCGTCGACGAACATCACGAGATCGGGATGGGCGCGCGCTCGCTCGAGCAGGCCTGCGGTCCGTGCCGGTCAGCGAGGGCTCGGCTGTGATCGATGCGGCGTCGGTCCCCGTCTTCGCACCTGCACGCTCGACGCGAGGTCCGACACGGGCGGCGGACAGGGATGGCGTTCGTAGAAGCCCGCGATCGGATCGGTCACGGGTCGCTGAAGACGCGATCCCAGTCGGTCTCCATGCTGATGACCGTCCAGCCCAGCCGTGATGCCGTGACGGTGATGGGTTCGGCGGCGTCGAAGGTGCCGGCCACGCCCTCGTAGGCGTACTCGCGTTCGGCATCGTCGTGGTCGACGAGCAGCGCGAGTGACGGCCCGTCGTTCGCCGTCGCGTACTCGAGCATTTCGGCGTCACCGGCGGAGTTCCCGCCGGCGAGGATCGGCCGTCGGCCGAGAACCCGTTGAATCGACTGGATCTTCGCCTGGCCCTCGTTCGGGTCGCCGACCAGCTCGGTGGTGCGGATGAGCTGTGGTCTGCCGTCCTCGTTGTCGAGGCGATAGGCGACCTGGGTGCCGACGACACCTTCGGGGGCGACGCCGTACAACTGCTCGCTGACGGCTCGGACGAACTCGGTGCCGCCACCGCTCACGACGAACACACTGAAGTCGATCGCACGCAGTGCGTCGATCAGCTCGAGCATGGGTTGGTAGCGCATGCCCGAGTACGGCACGCCGCGTTCGGGATGACGCGCGAGATCGAAGAAACGTCGGACCCGTTCGTCGAACTCCTCGGGCGTGATCCCGTCGCACAGCTCGATGAGCGAGAAGGCAATGTGCTCGAGGCCCATCGCCGCCATCGCTGCGGAATCGCCTTCCAACACCGCCCGGTACTCGGCGCGGTCGGCGAGTCGCGGCTGCGCCTCGACGGCTTGGATCAACTCGCCCACGAGGAAGTCGAGCTGGATGTAGTTTGGCTTCTCGCACCACAGGGTGCCGTCGTTGTCGAACACTGCGACCCGCTCGGCGGGCGGCAGCGCGGTGGCGGCCGCGAGGAAGCCCGTCACCGCATCGCGGGTTGCGCCGTCGCGCCAGGACGGCAGGCGCGGATCACTCATCGTCGGCCGCCGTCCGAAAGCCGAGATGACTCATCCCCGTGTCGATCATCTGTGGGCGTCGCGCTGCCGGTCGGTAGCGCTGACAGTAGGAGTCGGCACAGAGGAACGATCCTCCCTTGATCACCTTCCGCGGGATCGCGAACTGGGGTTGGCGGGGGTCGAAGCTCGCTTCGACGCTCGGCCCGCGTGGGTTCGTCGGGACGCAGCAGGGCTTGTCGGGATCGGCGTCGTGGTGATCGGCGTACCAGTCGGTCGTCCACTCCCACACGTTGCCGGTCATCTCGAAGAGGCCGTGGCCATTCGGAGGAAACGAGCCGACGGGCGCCGTCCGGGTGAAGCCGTCGGCCTCGTCGTTGCGCCAGGGGAAGTCGCCCTGCCAGAAGTTGGCCAGGTACTTCCCGCCCGGCACCGGTTCATCGCCCCAGGCAAAGGCCATGCCTTCGAGTCCACCGCGTGCGGCGAACTCCCATTCGGCCTCGGTGGGCAGTCGCCGACCGGCCCACTCGGCATACGTTTCGGCATCTTCGTAGGCGACGTGCACGACCGGGTGATCCGAGCGCGTCTCGATCCCACTTCCGAGCCCCTCGGGGTGTCGCCAGCAGGCGCCAAGCGTCCACGTCCACCACTGACTGAGGTGGCGGAGGTCGACAGGCCCGGAGGTCATCGTGAAGACCATCGATCCGGCAGCGAGGTTCTCGGCCGGAGCGCCAGGGAACTCGGCGGGGTCGAGCGGCCGCTCGGCCACCGTCACGTAGTCGGTCGCCTCGACGAATCGGCCGAATTCCGCGTTGGTGACCGCGGTGGCTCCGAGGACGAAACCCTCGACCGCGACGTCGTGAGCGGGGCGCTCCTCCGGATAGTGCGAGTCGGATCCCATCCGAAAGGTGCCCGCCGGTATCTGCACCGATGTCACCTTGGCCTTCAGGCGCGTGACTTGCTGGTCTGCCACCAGACCGCGGTCACCACGAGCGCGCCGACGAGTGAACCGATGATGCCACTGGGCTTGATCGCGAGCCCGTCACCGGCCAGAAGGCTCGCGAGGAGCCCACCGATGAACGAACCGCCGATGCCGGCCACCAGTGCCATCGTCCAGTCGATCTTGAAGCCTGAGCGGCCCAGGATCACCTGGGCGAGCCCGCCGATGGCCATGCCGGACACGAGAAGGAGGAGGATCAGCATTGCGGGAACCCTAGTGCCGGGCCCTCGGCTGCCCCCTCCTGGGTGGAGGGGGTTTGACATCTCGCGTCACTTGACGAGACCATGACGCCGCGAGCCGGATGGCTCGCTTTCTCTCTCACGTCCCACCCAGGAGTTTGATTCATGCTGCTCGCTGCCGAGTTCGGAACCGGCCAGGTGCTCTGGTCGATGCTCTACTTCTTCTTGTTCTTCATCTGGATCATGATCCTGTTCCAGGTCTTCGCCGATCTGTTCCGCTCAGACGACCTGAGCGGCTGGGCGAAGGCCGCCTGGTTGATCTTCGTCATCTTCTTGCCGTACCTGGGTGTGTTCGTCTACCTGATCGCTCGCGGTCACAAGATGGGCGAGCGGCAGATGCGGGCGGCCCAGGCGCAACAGGACGCGTTCGACTCGTACGTCCGTGAAGCCGCCGGCAGCTCGGCCACCGAACTGGCGAAGCTCTCCGACCTGCACGACGCCGGCAAGCTCACCGACGAGGAGTTCGCGTCGTTGAAGGCCAAGATCCTCGCCTGAGCTGACCTCGGGTGATCTGAACTGAGCGAGCGGCCGGCGTCGAGCCGGCCGCTCGTCGCGTGGGGTCAGAACCGCACGGCCGTGCGTCGCGTCACGTCGAGGCACGCCTCGACCAGCCGGGGCACGAATGCGCCGGGGTCCGACACGCACACCGCGTGGTCGCCGGGAACCGGGTGGACGCGAGCCGTCTCGATCGAGTTGGCCAGTGCCCGCTGCCGCTCAGGCGGCACCGCGAGGTCGAGTTCGGTGAGGACCACGGCGGTGGGCACGTCGACCCTGTCGATCCAAGGTGAGCTGTCGAAGCGGCCGAGCGACGCCCCGGCCTCGATCAGCTTCACGCTGTCGGCGCGGCGGACCTCGTCGGCTGCCCATCGGCCGACGGGAGTGTCGTCGAATCGTCCGGTCACGTAGCGCTCGGTGAACCGACGGCGAGCGGTGCCGGGCGTGAGACGTATGGTTGCCGCGAGCGCCGGCATCGCACCGAAGAGCATGCGTTCACCCTGGCTGCCGCTGAAGTTGCGGCTGGTGGCGCACAGCACGAGGCCGTCGACGCGATCGGGGTGCCGCTTCCAGGTCAGCTGCGCGATCGGCCCACCCATCGAGTATCCGACCGGCACGAAACGGTCGATGCCGAGGGCATCACACACGGCAACGACGTCGTCGGCGCAGTCACGTAGCCGGAAGCGGCCCGGTGGCCGGATCCCGCGCCCGTGGCCTCGATGATCGATCGCAACGACTCGAAAGTGACGGCCGAGCGCCTCGTACGCGGATCCCCAGTTGAGATCGGCGGTCGCAGTCCACCCGTGCAGGAGGAACACCGTCGGTGCGTCAGCCGGTCCGTCGAGGTGCCGGATGAAC
>Ga0307380_10012071_pt1 | contig 10773 bp, 8 predicted proteins | sample UN3MG_FD_202239 | JGI IMG/M metagenome (GOLD analysis project Ga0307380, IMG submission 202239) | Soil microbial communities from Risofladan, Vaasa, Finland - UN-3 | ecosystem: Environmental > Terrestrial > Soil > Coastal area > Acid sulfate soil | place: Finland: Risofladan, Vaasa | collected... | reverse complement strand
ATAAGTGCAACTAACTACCGTGACCGCATAATGATAAGTCCCTGTAAGTAACATATAGCGTTAAACGCCGTCTCTCAGCGAATCTCCATGTTTCTTAATTTTCGCTCAAAAACGGCCGGTTCAAGCATACTCGTACAACCGGGCAGGCAGGCAGGCTCCGCGCAATCGGAGCCTGGCTGCCTTTAAGGCCGCTTGTGTGATAAGAATCCAGGCCGAACATCCGGCGGGCAGGTCGAAGATATGAAACGACAAGTGAATATGATAACAACTTAAAATTATGATAAGCTTTTCAAACCTGCCTGGCTTTTTTGTCTTCCTTAAGGGCGCAAATCCTTTGCGCAAAGAAGCCCTCGATTCAAAAGTTTAAGCCAAACTGAAAAAGAACCTTCGCTTTGGCAGGCGGGGTTTCAGGATATGATAAAACAAACAAATATAATTATGATAACGACTCAAAATATAATAAATTCAAGCCTGCCTGTTTATATATACGATTATAGCACAAATTAGTTTTCTCTATAAAGTATATTTCGACAAATTCGGCACATTTTCTTGAAAATTTGCGCAAGCCGGCTTTTTCCGCCGATGTTTTGTAAATCGTTTGCTTTTATTGCTTATATTCTTATGATATCAGGTGAAATGAAAGAAAACAAAAACAGATATCGAGAATCAGCCCGGGCCTTTGCCGAGGCCTGCCGGGTCCTGCCGGGCGGCGTTAATTCGCCTGTGCGGGCCTTTGGCGGCGTGGATATGGATCCGGTGTTTGTCGCCGGTGCAAAAGGCTCCAGAATCTTCTGTCTCGACGGCAATGAATACATTGACTATGTCGGCTCGTGGGGTCCTATGATCCTTGGCCATGCCCATCCGAGCGTGATTGGAGCGGTAGAGGCCGCGGCCCGGAAGGGTACATCATTCGGGGCGCCGACGCTTGCCGAAACGGCGCTGGCGCAGAAAATCATCGCCGCCTTCGACTCGATAGAGAAGGTTCGTCTTCTCAGCAGCGGTACCGAGTCGGTCATGACGGCGATTCGTTTGGCCCGCGGATATACCAAAAGGGATATCATCGTCAAGATGGCCGGCTGTTATCACGGGCATAGCGATTCTTTACTGGTCGCGGCGGGTTCCGGCCTGGCCGAGAGCGCAATCGCATCGAGCGCCGGCGTTCCGGATGCGGTAGCAAATTTGACCGTTGTGGTTCCGTATAACAATATCGAAGCGGTCAGGGCGGCGCTTGCAAAGCACAAAGGCAAAATCGCGGCGGTTCTGGTTGAGCCCGTGGGCGCGAATATGGGCGTGGTGCCACCGGTGGAAGGTTATCTGGAGACGATTCGAGAATTATGCACTGCCGGCGAAGTGCTTTTGATATTCGATGAGGTAATCACGGGTTTTCGTCTCGCGCTCGGCGGCGCCCAGGAGCGTTTCGGAATCAAAGCGGATATAACGTGTCTCGGCAAGATTATCGGAGGAGGCCTGCCCGCGGCGGCGGTGGGCGGCAGGGCCGATATCATGGACTTACTGGCCCCGACAGGCCCGGTCTATCAGGCGGGGACCCTGTCAGGCAATCCAATAGCAACCGCGGCGGCGAACGCTACGCTCGATATTTTAGCCGAAAAAGGTTGCTATGAGAAACTCGAATCTTTGTCGGCGATGCTCGAGGCCGGCCTGGCGGAAGCGGCGAAAGATGCCGGCGTTGACGTAACAATCAATCGGGTCGGCTCGATTCAGAGCTGTTTTTTCACCGACCAACCGGTGCGGAATTTCGCCGATGTGCAGTCTACCGATATTCAGCGATTCAAAAAATTCTTTGCCGGAATGCTCGGGCGGGGGATTTATCTTGCTCCAAGTGCTTATGAGGCGATGTTTGTCTCATTAGCTCACAGCGCGGAAGACATCAAAAGGACGATAGAAGCCGCAAGGGGCAGTTTCCGTGAAATCGGAAAATAAAAATGATGCCCGCCAAAATAAACAGGCAAAGTCTTTGTCTGTGTGCCCTTATAGCTGCTGTTCTCGATAGGGCGATCGGGCTGATCGACTCAAAAAAATAATTCTTTGCACTTGTGACTGGGGCACATTATAATTGGCGCATTGATCATGGAGTCCGCATCAAATAAACGCGAGCTTGAGTTTGTATGATGCGCGGCGACAATTTTGTACGTTAAATGCTGAATACTAAATTAGGGAGATATAAAAATGAACGAGAGCCAGGCCAGTCCTAACAATTTGCTGGATACTACCGATTGTCTTGAGGCTGTTGGAGTCTTCAAGGGATGGAAAAATTTTCTCTTCGTTATCGTATTTTTGTGCCTTTTGCTTTTGCAGGCGTCTTTTTTACTTGTGGATACCGGTTACATCAAAATTGACGATCAGGCCGGCGGCAGCGAACCAGCCGTTACGAGTGTTCCCGCCGATGTCGAACAAGATGATGCGGAAGCTGTCAGTGAAGAAGTACAGGAAATTACCGAACCTATGCAGGATTTGACAGCGGAAGAAAATGAGCCCATTGAAGCAGTTGAACCGGAAGAGGTTGCTGAACCGGAGGAAATTGCTGAGCCGGAAGAGGTTGCCGAACCGGAGGAAATTGCTGAGCCGGAAGAAGTAGTGGTACCTGAAGAAGTGAATGAGCCGGAAGAAGCCGCCGAACCGAACGAAGCTGCCGAGCCAAATCAGCCTGCCGAAGAGGTAGCCAAAACAGCGGGGCATAATTTTCAGCGTGCCGCCATAGCGTGGCCCCCGGCGGATTTCTTGTCCGGCATGACATTCGAGTATTTGAGCTGGGTGATTCGGATTGTTAATGCCGTGCTTATACTTACGGCTTCGCTTTACTGTTTGTCGATGCTCTTCAGCCTGAAAGTCTCGATGCTCGGCAGGCTGGGCGGAATCAACCATATCAGCAGGGCGTTTTTCCTGTCACTGCTTATGCTTATTCTGTTGTTGCCGTGGCAGAGAATATTCGGCGGCATGGTTCCTGGGGCGATATTTACTCCCGAAGAACTGGTGAAGTGGTCATCCGCCGAGGCCGGTGACATATTCGACAAAGTCATTTACTATCTGCGTTTCAGCGGCTATTGGCTGTTGGTGTTGTTATTGCTTATCCTCTCGCAGATCCGCAGCATCCGCTGGGGAAAGGCCATTCTCCGCCGGCTCGAGATTATCTAAAGGCTCCCATCGCTGCTTGAGAAAAGAACATGGCTCAAATCGAACGTATCGGAGTATCACTCGATAAAGAGCTGCTTTCGAAGTTTGACAAGCTTATTGTCGGACAGGGTTATAAGAGCCGGTCCGAGGCGATACGCGATCTCGTTCGGCGGCAGCTCAGTGAAGAGCGGCTTGGCAATCCGAAAGCCAAAGCGGTAGCCGCCGTGTTTCTGGTTTACGACCATCACTCGACAAAGCTGACCGAATCGCTCATAGAAATACAGCATACACATACGCTAAGCTCGTCCCTGGTAGTGATTTCTTCCCTGCACGTTCACCTTGACGAGCACGATTGTCTGGAGGTAATAATAATTCGGGGCCGTGTCGGCGAAATAAATAAGGTGGCGGAAAGAATATTAAGCATGAAAGGCGTTAAACTCGGACGCGTCAATATTGTCGCGACTTAGTTTTTAGTTGACGATTTATCATTGGCGGTATATAATTCCGCCCTCTGATTAGATCAGGGACAAAAGTTGAAAAACGTCAGGGCGATTAGCTCAGTTGGCTAGAGCGCACGGATCACACCCGTGAGGTCACAGGTTCGAATCCTGTATCGCCCATTAATTTTAATCCTTGTAAGCAAATAGCTTACGAGGATTTTTTATTTGAACAATTCAAAACTAATGAATAAATCGTAATTAATTTTGGACAGTATTTGGACATAATAGATGTAAGTCTTTACTTTGTTTTGATTATGGATATTTCTGTGAGCACAAGTGGATTGAACAAAGATTTACATAATTAACAACGCTGGCTATCGAGGCCACAATCGAAGCAAGACAAGCGAAATTCAATCGATTCTTCTCGGGCGTCCTGGGGTGCGTTTCTTCTCACCGTTAGCTGCTACGTGATCCAGTTCTGATTTACTAAAGGCAAGAAATCTGCCGATTTTCCGCGGCTTCAGGATCCCCTTTCTGACCATCCTGTAAATTGCCTGTTCTGGGTGGGCAAGACCAAGCCTGTCGAGACCAAGATAAGTGATGGCCTCATGCATCCAGAAGATTGGAGCTCTTTCAGGTTCGGATCTTTCATGCTCCCTGTTCATAGCTTTACCCTATCCACGCTCCCAAACTCAGGGAAGACAGTGGACTTTTTGACAACAATTTGACAACAATTAGACACCTTTCTGACAGTCGTCATAGAGGTGTTTGAATAGCTTGCGAATGGTTTCGCCATTAATGGATTCCTCACTTGCTATTGACAACCCGAGTCGTCTGGAAGCCTTTCTGACCTGACTAATAGTCACAGATAGGCCCATTTTCTGCAGAATGGCCCTAATCTCTTTGTGCTCAGGTTTAGGCTTCGCCTTTTTCCGATGCTTGTAGAATCTGACAAGCTGACCTTTCCAGCCGATCCCGGTCTTACGGATCTCCAAGCAAGCTTCTTGGAGACGGGAAGGATACACAGGCTGTTTGCTCAAACAGCAATAAGCTGGGGGAGGAAACACTCCATCATTAATGAGCTGGTACAACCGTGCTCGTGATAGACTGAGCTTATTGGCCATCTGGCTGACCGTGCAGATCGATTGGAGGTCACAATCTTTCTCTGTATCCATTATATTCTCAATTGGTCCTCGGCCTTTGCCCAAATATATCCTGAGATGTCTCCACATGTGAATGTCTTTACCATCATTATTGGGGCCATAATCCATATTCATACCCCGTGAACGGTTACACTTCGGCCAGGGAGTGCCTGAATGATTAATGTTCGGCCACAAAAAAACTAAACGGTCGTGCGAGTGGTTTGAGTATGCGCGAAAAACGAAAAATGCATGACAGTGCCATTAGTGTCTGACCCCTTTATATTTCCGAGGCCGTGCTGAATCTGCCTGTCACAAAGCTCTTCAAATTAGATGCACGCTTCAAGATGCGGAATTGAAGCATTTAGCCATATGTTCGGCTCTTTTCTGGGGCATAAGCCCCCGATTATGGCGCCTCCCTCCTAACCAGATCCCTCATACTGGGCCATTTCTACTGACGGGAAACAACCTAATATCCAAACCGTGCAAATCCAGAACAATAACATAAAGCTATTCCCGATCTTGTTGCCAGTCGCCGGAAGGGCCGGCTTTCGGAGTAGCGCCAGTCAGCGGCATGGTCACTTCGATTTGAGCGGGTGAATGCAAAGCATCAACAAGGTCTTTTTCACTGGTTTGAACCGGTTCTACGACAAATTCAGGAACAGTGTAGGTCTTAAGAAAGGAATCGTAAAAAGCCGGATCTTTTTGAGGCAGCAGCAGTGGCTTATATACCTCACCATCTTCATCTACGTAGCTGATATAACTGCGTGTGAAAACTCCGTCACGTCTTTTACTGCTGAAAACAATCCACCGTCCGTTGCTTGACCAACAATGCCATGACTCGCACCGATCACTATTGATGTATAGGTGACGATAAGCAATATTACCTGTTTGTCGGTCGGCTTCAAGGTCCATTATATACAGATCGCTGCTGGGCTGATAGATGGGAAAACAGCCGTAATCACACATACAAAACATCAGAAAACGGCCGTCCGGCGAGATTCGGGGCAGCAGAATACTTTTGCCTGTTTCGGCAGCGGCAAGAACCGTTTCAAGCCGGCCCCAGCTATCTGTGTCAATATCATAGCTGATTCGCATAAGATCGTAGCGCACTTTTTTAAAGTTTTTTGGCGGCGTCACATTCCGGTCGGCCCACAAGATCGGTGCGCTGCAGAAATAAAGATAATCCCCGTCAGGCGACCAGGTGGGGTAGGTTTCCAACCGAGATTTGTCTGCCAGTTGTGGGGGAGCCTTGACTGTCTTCGACTCGAGATCATAGTATGCCAGAGCGGAGTCAAGATCAATCACATCCCTGACCTCTACTCCGGTCATGTGAAAAAACTGCCGCACTTTGTTTAGCGAATACATGACTATTCGGCCGGTGGGATGCCAGGCGGTATAACCGAACTTGGTGCCTATCTTGCTCACTTTCCCGTTTTGGGCCAGCAGCGTAGGAGCACCAACGTTGGATCGAATGCCTATCGTCATCTTATCTGTTCGATTATTACAAAACGCATGGCAGTTGACACAACCTGCGTAGTTTTGTTCCCTGAAGCTTCGCCCACGAACCACAACCGACTCGTCATAGTTTGGCAGATGTCGTTGGTAAATACCTACGTCAAACCAGTTATGATATATTGGTGTGATGAGCCGATAAACCAAATAGTCATCTATAGCAGCCCGGGAGATATTATTGGTAATGGAAGCAAATCGCTTCCATTGGCCATCATCATTCTCAACATAAATATCGAAATACAACTTGCCACCTTGGTTGTCTTGCAGCAATTCCTGCCAGGCTTTCAAAGGTATAATGATTTTGGGCTTTTTACTTTGGAGATTAATATCTTTGCCCTGATCCGAGTATATCCTGACATAATATCGCCGGCCGGTTTCTTGTACTATGAAGTTCAAAGGCGCAATGTTAAGCGGAATGACCGTGTCCGTATAATCAGGGCGGATATGAGGAGGCCTGTCGATTATAGTTGCACCGTCAACAGACCAGTCAGAATCGCATATAAGGCAATACAGCACAGTGGCTGCCAATACCGCAGCGGCGACCAACAAGAACCGGTAACAGCGATACTTATTCATCTTGCTTGTCCTGAATTATTGAGGTTCATAGAATAAATAATAGTAGAAGTAGGTATCGGAATATTCCTTTAACAATACTTTTAGTTTGGTCCTCGGCTCGTTCCTGTTAGCGTAAGTGAGATTCCTGAAATTATCGAACCGTTGCTGAATCTCGCCGGCGATCTTGTGGTTTCCGAGGTTAACGTTTTTGTTAGTCTCGGCAGCATAAATCAGAATGGCTTCCTGATAATGACGAGGGATATCCGCATAGCCAAAATGGTCCAGATACTGGAAATGCATGACGAAGCCATCAAGCTGCTTGTTCAACAAATGATCGACCATCAGATATTCGTATGCCATTGTATTATTCCCATTGTACTTAACAAGATTTTGCAGCTTCCAGTTGAACCAATTGTCCCGTTCCAGCGGCTCTGTGGTGACAACGAATGTTCTGATTCGGCGAATTCGCTCGTCTTCCAAGAGCAGCGGATCGGTCTCAAGACGTTTGAGACAATCGCGAGCCCACCGGCCGAATATCAAATCCTTGCTTAGAGCGTTAAGAAAAACGCGGGCTGTATCGGTTTGGCCTTTGGCAATGTTGATCAACGCCAGTTGCTTCAGTGTCATCGGATGACTGCCAAACAGTTCGAGCGTCTCATGGGCCAACTGCTCGGCATCGTTAAGCAATCCGAACTCGAAACGCAGACCGATGTGTACAAAACGAGTATAACCTTTCGACATGTTAATATGTCCGCGGCTTGCTAGAGGATATGAAAACATCTCATCACCAAGCTTTCCGGTATGAAGGAGCGCTCTATTAACGTAATGAACAAGAAAAAGATTATACTCTTCGACTGGTATCCCACGCGCCTGGCGTAAAAGCTCAGGCCACTTTCGGTGGTATCCGTAATAATATATTCGCAAGCGGTTTTTTTCCATGCGATCGAACATGAAAAAGATGATTCCTGCTGTTATGGCAAGTAAGGCAGACCATCGAATAACAAACGGCATTTTACTTCCCCGGTCTTTAACGACTGACCGGGTGGATGACGAACGTTTGCTTTTCCCCCCGCGACTGCTTTTGCCGACCTTTGCGGTCCCCCTCTGCAGCCGCGGTAAAAAGGTCATTACCATTGCTATCAAACCAAAAACCAGGTAAGAATAGATCGTGATCTTCGCTATTATGGGGTCATCGAGCGATTGCTCTTCCGGAAAAATTAACCAAAGCTTGCTCAGATTACTGTCGAGCAAATAATTGGCAAGCACATAGGCTGCCGCCAAAGCCGACACAAAGCACCACAGGCTGCTATAGAATCTGCGATGCCGAATTTCGTACAGGCAGCAAAACCAGGCAAAAAGCAAACCACCGCTACCGGCCCCGCAATAAAGCAAAACAGATAACAGCAAAAAAACCGTCCACCGCATCCACCCGCGGCGAAGCGGCATCTTGATATATACCAACGCAAACACCACCGCCAGCAATATCTTGATGCTTCCTTCCAGACAGTGAATGTATTGATTATAGGCCAGCAGAAATCCGACAGCGGGTACAAAACGCAGCAGGTGAACGCACCGGCCGGTATAGTGTTTCACAAACGGCCCGGCAGCCATGTAAAAAAGCCATCCAATCAGGGTAATAACCAGCGCCCCTGCCCAGGAATAGTAATAGAACTGGCTCAAAAATGATGACAGGCATTCGACAAAACCGCTTGGGCGGACCAGAAAGCTCTTGATAAAAGAGACGTCCAGGGAAAAAACTGGAAACTTCAGCTTAAAGATATGACCGTGATAAAAAAGTGTCGGCTCAACACATAAGTAAACATAAAGATAATACAAACCGAAAAAAACAGCGGTAAGGAGCGGCAAAAAAAATCTCTGTCGTATATATTTGCTCTGAATAGGCTCTGCCACCTTCATTCGTCACTCCGGCAACTTTTGTTGTTACTGTCGCTGGCAATACTGAAAATTAAGCAATTGGGGACGATAGTACAATACCATGTGTACTTATCAAGCATAAAGGGGACCGCGAGGCATCTGATCTAACGTTATAGATTACAAGCAAGTAGAGCCCATCCTTGAAACATTTCGCAATTGTTCTTTGAAATATCTGTTTACTTACTTGTGGGGCTTTACTTCTTAGTCGCGGCGGTAAGAATACCTTTCATGGCGGCGGCCTTGACGTGCGCGGGCTGGTCATCGCCCTTGAGCTCGTTGAATAAAGCTACAGCCTCGGCCTTTTTGCCTTTGTCAAGCAACTGCTCGGCACAAACCAGGCAGGCGTCGGCTACCGGTATCTTCATATTGGCAGATGCTTTCTTTGCGAACTTGCTCAGTTCCCTGGCCGCGGCCGACGTGCCGATCAGACCCAGGGATTGGGCCGCGGCCCTGGCGACCTGGATGTCGGAGTCACCGAGAAGTTTCGAGAAGGCCTTGATGCTCTTTTTGTCGCGACGTGTGCCCAGCGAACCGATAATACCCGGCTTGAGCTTCTTGCTGACCTTCGGCAATGCTTCCCGCATCGCCTTGGCCGCCTTTTCGTCCGGAATACGTTCCAGGGCGTAGCGTGAGATGTGCGAGGTATTCTCGTCGGCTAAAAGAGCGGCGAGGGCCTCGACGGACCTGGCTGTACCAACGATTCTCAGTTTGCGGCAGACATAGTCCTGTGCAGATCGTGAGATACCACCGGCAAGTACATCCACCAAACTCTTCTCCAGCGCCTTACGTGCAGCGGCATCGCCGTGCGTGGCGATGATCGCCTGATCTATCGGATTCAGGGCGTTTCGGTCTGCGCCCCAGTCGTAAGTCTTGAGCGTTTCCAATGCTTTGTCCACTGCGGCCGAATCCGTCTGGGCAACGGCTACTGTTGCTGTGCCAGCAGCCAGTGTCATTTTCGTAGTCTCTTTAATGGTCATAATCAAGTCTCCTTGTCGTAATCATCGCCTGCTCAAATCACCCAGGGTTCTCTTCTTGCAACATCGACAAGACGGTTGGCTTCGTCGTCGTCAATGAATTGTTGTTTCACAGTGTCCCATTTCAGCGACCGTTCCAGTTCGTACGCAATGAGGAACAGGTGGCATACTACTGCTGTGTGGACAGCAAATTCGATGTCGCGGAAGGGCCTCCTGCGCGTCTTGACGCAATCGATAAAGTCGCCGTAGATGCCACCGCTTCCGGCATATCTGGGAACCGGCTTAGAGGGGCCTTTCTCATTCGTACCTTCTACTTCCAGGTTGCCTCGATCCGGGTAATTATGGTGAAGAAGCTTACCGTTTGGATAGCGGCAGGTCGCGAACTTTCTACCGTTTTCGTTGTGGAATATGACTTCTTCCGGCTCCAGTTCCCTGACATCAATGGCGAAGGTAGCGCCACCGAAATGATGTGCGCCCCAGTCGGTCATGCCGCCGCCGGAGTAATCCTTGAACGACCGCCAGCTTTCTCCGTTGATGCTGAAACTTCCGCTGCACCGGTGGGGATGGTATGGCGCCCAGGGGGCGGGACCAAGCCACATATCCCAGTCGAAGCCGTCGGGGACGGGCTGCCCTTTCTTGTTGCATTCCGTCGGTAACGGCCCGACGTTAACGTTGATCGACTTGATGATGCCTTTGTCTCCATTCCAGCAGGGATCGACTATCTTCCTGTAGTCTCCGAGTACTCGCTGACTGCCGCCGGATACGACCCGGCTATAACGCCGGGCGGCGTCGATCATCAGCTTGCCTTCGCGGAGCGTCCTGGTCTCGGGCTTCTGGCAGTAGATGTCCTTTCTGTTGCGGCATGCCTCGATCACTATGATCGCGTGCCAGTGGTCCGGTGTTGCGCAATGCAAGGCGTCGATATCATCGCGCACCATGATTTCGCGGAAGTCGTGATAAGCTTTGCAGTCCTTGTTGCCGTTCTTCTCGTTCACACGGTTCATTGCACCTTCGCGAACGTCCTTTTTTACGTCGCACACGGCAACGTACTGGACATCGTCCCGACCCAGGAATGTGCCCTGG
>Ga0307380_10012067_pt1 | contig 10775 bp, 12 predicted proteins | sample UN3MG_FD_202239 | JGI IMG/M metagenome (GOLD analysis project Ga0307380, IMG submission 202239) | Soil microbial communities from Risofladan, Vaasa, Finland - UN-3 | ecosystem: Environmental > Terrestrial > Soil > Coastal area > Acid sulfate soil | place: Finland: Risofladan, Vaasa | collected... | reverse complement strand
TAAATGAATCTAATTACATTGAACCGAAAAAAATGGAAGTACTGGAAGGAGAAAATCTTATCTCACAAAAAGAAATAGATTTCTTTACTGAGACTCCTATCATAATAATAAAAGATTGAATGATTCTCAAAATCAAGATAATGGAAATTGGCTCGTGCTCCTGTTTCATACTTCAGATAACAGTCGGCGGATAAAAGAAGTTGCCGGAGGCAATTTGGGGAAATCTTTGATTTCCCTTTTATCCGCTGTTAGGCGATGCGACGGGCTTTTCTTATTGTAAATAAAATTACTTCCCATATCACTTTTTACCTCTCCATACCGAGCTTTGAATTACTGAAAACCTATCTTTAACCCCAAAATTCTTATACAAACTCTCAGTTACAGTTCCTGTTGGATAATTGGTCTTTTCCTGTATTGCCACAAGTTCCACTGCAATAAGCAAGAATTCAACTGTGAATTCTCCAACTTTATCTAATTCCTTGAAAGGTTTGACATGTTCAGGTTTAAAAAACTGGAGAGTTGGCGGGAATGAGGTTACAGATTTAATCTGACTTAGCATTTTCAGAATGTAGTCTCTTAGTTTTAGAGTCAACAATGGATTGAAAGCATGCTTAACATACATCTCTATAATCAAGTGAACATGAGCTAGGGTTCTTTTTCGCTTATTTGATTCTTTGAATTCGCACTGTTTGATGTTTCAGCCAAGCTGATATAGTATCTTCTTTTTGTTTTTTCCTAAGTCTTGATGCTTTTCGTTTGATTTCATTAAGCATGGCAGCATCAAATTTATTCATATCTACCCATAATCCATCTTCCTCACTTCCTTGTCCGAATTGCTCACCGGATACTACAAAAATTTCTCCATTGTTTAGAATAAATTCAAGCGCCCCCCAACCTGTAAAATCTTCTTTGGAATCTCTTTCTCTGACGAATAATATTCCTATTTTATTTGCTCTCTCAATAAAATGCTTTTTTGTCGTATCCACATTTATCCTCCTCTTCCAATAATTCCAAATTGTTCCCGCCTCTCGTTATGAACTAAGGCAGAGTTATATAATTCTTCTAACTCTTTATAAAGTCTAAATATAAATCTATCTCTAAACTCCCTAAACGGTGTCTGGTTTACATATTGGTTGAATAAATCTTTTTCCTTTACGCTTGGTCCAATTATAAAAAATCGAGCAGGAAACCTCCTTGGTATTTTCAACAGCCTATCTAAGCCAGATTTTACTCTTGTTGTTCTCTCTACTTCAAAAGCATAAACTGGAAACAACCCGTAATCATCTTCATCAAACCATAAGGTGTCTATTTCTCTAATCTTTGTCAAGTTAGGACCCTTGAAAATATCGGTGCAGTCGGAGACAGTCAAAAAATCTCTTAACGGTTTACCTTGGAAAGTTCTAATAGTTTGGTCGTGTGGAGGAGCATAAGTCTCATATCCGTAAATTTTCCCGAGTAAGACTAACATTCCTTGAGCAATTCCGTGATCAATCTCTGGTTCTTCAGTAAAATTTTGTGCTCCAGGCTTTATGTGAGTTTCTTCTACAACTTTATAAATACCACTTCTCTCTGGCGGTACTGGTTCAAAAATTTTATATTGCCTTACAACCCTTCTAATAGTATCCCGCCAAGTTGGATTAGTCTTAGTTTTAGGGTGACTCTCTACGATTTTGTTAATCTCAGATAAATGACCTTGTCCACCTAATTCTAATAAGGCATCTCTTACAATGTCTTTCCAAGTTAACTTTTGCTTATTCATTTTAGTTAGCATACCAAAATCCTGTAGTCTTACAATTATGTTGCCGTTTGATAATAAGCTCTCTCAATTTGAAGCCTGCCTCCAAGTAAACATTTACGAGTTTAAATCCTAAAGGAATTACATGTTTTTTCCGCCGTGTGTCCCCTATTAAAATGGCACATTGTTTACCCGGCTTTAGCACTCTAAAGCTTTCTTTTACAACTTTGGACATTTCTTTTAAGAATTCATTAATATCGTAAAACGATAAATCATCTTCTTTAGAATTCGTATAATGAATAATGTTTGCATAGGGAGGATGAGCACAGATTAAATCTATAGAGTTATCTTTTAGGAATGATAAATCTCTAGCATCGCCAACCGACAGTTCTGGTTCGTAAACCTTTAAATGGTTTTTTTCGTCAGTAAAAGTTAATTGTTGGGGTTCTAATATGAAATTCACATTCTTCTTTGCTAGTTCAATAGCTTTATCGTTAATATCAAAGGCTATACATTTTCTTCCTAAAAGTCTACATTCTACAGCGGTTGTTCCTGCTCCGCAAAAATAATCCAGGATCAATTCACCAGGTTTTGAATATTTGAGAATTACATTTCGTGGGATATAAGGAGACCAGTTACCTCTATATTCTCCACTATGAGTAGCCCAATTACCTCTCTGCTTAAAACTCCAGACAGTGGTTTGCTCTTCTTTAAAGTCTTTGGGGTAAAGCGTTTTTATTTTTTTAGAGACTTTAAAAGCGCTAACATTTATTCCCTTTGATTTAGTAATAAGTCGCTCAATATATCTAAATGTAACTCCATACTTCTGCCCAATCTCTAAATCTGGAGTTCCCCTGGCTTTTTCTTGCAAGATAGCCTCTTGTAGCTCTTTCTCAGTTTTAAAACTCACCTTTTGATTGCTCATTATCTACTCTTTTTATTAAGCTCGCCGTTTCGCTTAACGGTCCAAGGCTTTACGAAGTGCCTGAAAGGGCATTTAAAGAGGCTTTAGCCTCTCGTAAAGCCCTTGTTATTCGCCGTTTTAAACGCCGTTGCTTACTTGATTTCTCTTATTTTTCTTTTCTTGCTTCTCTTTTTTTTCCATCTCTTGAATAGGTAAAGTTATATTCACATAATTAAATTCATCTACTGCTTTAGCAAAAGATTTTTTATCGTTTCGGAAATTTATGTATTTAAATGTTTTTTGCATATCTTTAAGAAATTGAATATAATCCGCGGCGTCATTTTTGTATTTCTTAACTTCCAAATCACCATTTTTAACAATTTCAAGTTTGTTGTAATATCTCATCGGCTTATTCCCCTTAATGTAACCATCCCACATGACGAAAACATTTCTATTTTTAAGATGCATTATTTTTGATGCACCTGTATATTTAACCCCTTCAATTGAAGATATGGTATCATATATCTTTTTTATATCTTCTCTATACTTCTCAAAATTTATAGTTCTAAAATCTTCGATTTTCAATTTTTCAAAGTAAAGATTAAGTTCTTTTATTTTTTCTCTAAAATCATTAATATCAAAATCTTTTAATGCATATCTAAAAACAGCAAAATTCCAGGTAGCAAGGATAAGAAAGTATGCTTCCATTTCAAAATTTCTGTTTAGAAGGTCTATAGCCATTTTGTAGAAACTTCCTCTTTTTTCCATCAAATCAAATTTTGATATAGACTCATTAAATTTATTTTCCTTTATCATAATGTTTCTCTCCGATTATTTTACCTACGGCCAGCAATATGCGTATAACGTTTTGAGTATATCCGAAGTTCCGAGCGGAGCAAGGAATTTGGGTTAGGGCGTAGCCTGAACCAGATATACTCTGTTATACGCTCCTGATAGGGACAAGGGAGCGATAGCGACCGGAGTGTCGTGAGCAAAAGGCCCTTTTACATCTGTATTTTATATGGTTGGAATACGCCCACTCATTATTTATTACTGCTTTCCCTTTCAAGTTATGCTCTCACATTTATTTAACTATAAATTGTTTAAATAATCCTTTAACTTATCCTCATCAATTTTACCATTTGTAATGAAAATTGATAAATCAAAATATTTTGCTATATCTTCACTAATTTGCTCACCATTCCAAAGAATTATACCATTATTTTTAGCTGTAATTTTCGTATCGCCACGATAGTACCCGTTAGTAATAAAAATCGGGATCAATGGTAAGGGGGAATCAATAAATTCTTGAGGCAATACAAACAGAGAAAAACCTTGTTTCCTTCTTAACTTATCTATATCCGTTACAAACTTACTTACGTCCGAATTACTTGCTTCACCACCATTACTTCTATGTTTTCCTTGGCCAATAATCCTGATATTAACATCATGAAAAATTCTTCTTGACTTGGTATTACATTTTAGCCACCCATAAACATCGATCCCACCGTCTCTTGATCCTCTTGTGACTTTACAATCACGAATATTATTTATTTCAAGAACTAGTTTACAGACCTTTTCAAATTCTTGCCAGCTAATTCTTTTAATAATCTCAGAAATCTGTTCCTTCCATTCAATAGTTCTTCTTACACCTTTTTCTTTAGGGGGTTCAACCGACAGATCTATTCGTACTAAAATATCGTCATTAGATTTATCAAATTTATATTTAGGAATAATTCCTTGATTTTTACAATCTCTAATTTTTTTATCAATAATTCTTTTAATTCTTTTAACTAATTTATCGCTCTCTTCCAAAGCCTCAAGCTCAGATAGACCCTCATTTTGAAGAATTTTTACTGTCTCATTGGGGATGTTGATAGTTTTGCTATCCCTATTATTAAATAACTGATCAATAAAATTCTTAATTTGAATTTTCATTACTCCTCTGGGGTTTCATTGTAGTGATGATGTCCTTTTGAGTTTTTGCGATATTCTCAACATTTTCCAATTTCTCAATGAAAGGACCAATTTTCTCGTCATCTTCAAGGATTTTCGGAATCGGGAGAGTTTGAAGTGTCGTTGTCATTCGATCTAAGGTAACTAGTTGAGAATCAAGATCTACCTTAATCTCATCAGCATCTTTCCGATATCTATCTTCTTCCATTTTAGCTCTAGCACTATCTACTGGGATATCTCCGTTTTCAAATTCCTCAAAAATAGATTTATTTTCATCAAGGAGCAATTTTGATAACACGTCTCTAACATCGGGGTTAACTCTTGGCAACCGAGGCTCACCATTATTTATATCTTCATCTCCTAGATACCACGCAAGAAGTTTTTTAAAATTTTCTTGATTTTCAAATTTCTTATTATTATCATCCCATTCCAACCATTTTTTTAATGATGGTTTTTTAAAGATAGCTTCCTGAAACAGGCTGAATTTATCAGCATCGACTTTATCACCGTAATCATCATCTTCCTTAGCTTGTTCCCATCCTTTATATGACCTGATAAGATTAGCTATGACATTTCTTCCCAAACCAGTCATCGTAGCTAAATCTGTTGGTCTTAAGTTCCTCCGCTCTTGCATTTCGATAAGAAATTTTCCTTGTTGGACGGGACCCCAATCTTTAATTCCTTTAATGTGTCTTAGGCCTTGTAAAAGCCATACAACATCTTTATCTGCCCCCTTATATACTAAAACTTCAAATTCTTCTATTGAGTTTAACACTCCTTCGTTTAGGCTTACGCGACCTCTTATGTGATCTTCTTTTAGACATTTTAATGAACTTATCCTCCTATTTCCTTCAAGCACTACGAATTTATCTTCATTCAGTGGGCGAACAACAACTCTATCAACTGTCAAGAATCCAAATTTTTTGACTTTCTCAATTATATCTTTCAAACCAATTCTTTTCATATTGGCTATGGCCTCTTTTTGTACATCTTCTTCCGCAGTTCTATCATCGGGAACTTCCTCAAAACTCATTTCAAGCAATCTTGGGTTATTTGGGTCTACGAGAATATCCTCAAGTTTAACCGTCCCCTCGGTTAATTCTAATAGTTCCAAATTGATTTTAGTTTCTTCTGGCATAATTATACCCCCTTTTTTAATTTGATAAGATGTGTTTATTCATTTCAAATCTATCTTGACATTAATCCTCTTTTTTAGGCGTACATATATCTCAATTCTATATTATTACCTCTCTTTTTAAGCCTTTTGCTAACAATTGCTTATAACGTTCTCGATGTAAAAGAAGTTCTGCATAAGCAGAATTTGGACAAAGTGAAACGAAGTCTTTTACAGCGTTTTAGATGAAGTTGCTGCCATTTCCTATACTCCCGCCTTACTTCGTTCTTAAGAAGCCTGGATATATCTATCTTTCCCTTGGACGTTCCCTCCAGCGCTCTCGCATTCTTTCTAAATGTCTTATTACGGATTCCTTAAATGCTGCAGAAAAATGCCCCCCAGGTTCCGCAAAGAAGCGCTCAAAAATCTTCGATCTGCCACCTCCAAGTGCCAGAACATCCTCTCTGAATATCTTTAAGCGCTGCTCACTGCTCATCTGTAACTGGCTCCGTGGGGCTTTGGTTAACTTCTCTCCTTCCCACTGTAGAAGGTACGTTATATTTAAGAAATCAACAATATCAACGCTCCTGCTGATATGCTTCGTTACATCTAATAATTGTTTACTTAACCCTCTCATATACAAGAGGTACTTCTTGGGGCGGCCATATTGTTTGTCCCCCTCACGCCAGATATCCATGAGAGATTCGGCTAAAACCACACATAATATGCCCTTCATTTCCTCAACAGAATTCTGATATTCTTCAGAAGATAAATCAACACCTCCTGGAATTAATTGGGCTATTTTCTGACTAATTTCTTCTAAATAGACTAAACTGCCTGCTAATCTGGCAACGCGAGCTCGAGTAAGGAGCCTCATGATCAATTTTATTTCTGACTGCTTCCGCTTCGAAAGTTCCTTTAGTTCATTCATTGGGATTGGAGCGTTAGGATATTCAAAAATTGATTTGGTGATCAACTCTTGGGCAACTTTAAAATATCTTCGTGCTCTTCTGTAGTCCCTTTCAAAAGTAAAACTAATCTCCGGGGTAAATAATTTCATTTCCGGGGACACGCTTCCCGTAGCGTAATCTTGGATAATTTGCCGAGTATGAAATATAGTTAGTTCACAAGGAATACATAAATCACGTTCTAACCCTCTTTCTAAACATAATTGGCACTGCATGAAGCAATCACCTCACTTTCACTTTTATCTCTCCTCCAGCCTTCTCTGCAAGCTTTGTTACAATAACATATAAATCCTCCTCTTTTGCCATTTGGCTGAGATAATCCAGAATCCCTTCTTTTCGCTCGCTGTCATAATTAACTACCACCTCATCAACTATGAAGAAAGGGATGTCAGGAAGGTATGTCTTCTTAAGCGTGATTTGAAGCACTACAGCAATTGAGTATTTCTCGGATGTACTAAGCGATTCAAGCGGCTGTCGAACAAATCCTGGCCTAAAGACCTTCAATTGCTTATCGTCTTTGTCAAGGGCAATTTGATCGAATTCAGTAAAGCCGAGTTCGGCCATAACCTTCTTCACGTTAGTATTAAACGTGGCTATTGCCTGTACTTCGTGTTCATGCTGTCTCTTATCAAAGTATTCCCTCATTTCTATTAGCGTATTCTTATACTGGTTCCACAATTCTTGAGCATGCCCAAGCGACTTCCTTCTGCCATGAACATCGCAAAACGAATCTTCTTGTATCTTTCTCATCTCCACCTCAATGGCTTTGTTTATTTTTCCTAGCTCACTTTCAATCTTTTTGAGCGCTTCGTGAGATTCTCTTTCCCATTTTTCAGTTTCCTTCTCCAGTTTTGTTTTCTCTAGAGTGATGCTTAGCTGTTCCCTTTTCAGCCCTTCGAGTGTCTTTTCTGACTCTTTTAACGTTTTCTCTTCTCTGGACTTTACGGACATAAAGTCTCTCTTTTCACTTATAAGATTTCGTTTAATATTATTGTACTTATCAAGTTTTTGTCTCTCAGTAGCTTCTTTTTGCAGCCAACGTGTTCTTTCGCCACTAAACGAAATGATGTCCTTTTCGATTTTTCTGTTTCCAATCTCTATCTCAGACACCTTCTCTTCTAAGAGCTTTAACGTGACAGTTGAGATTTCACAGACTGGGCATATACCCTCCTTTTCTCCGCGCTGAACTAAGACGTTCTTGGCATCTAAAAAAGTTGTCCTTTTTCCGTTAAGTACACTTGCCTCTGACCGTGACTTTGCTATTTCCGTATCTATTCGGGATACATTTTGAACAACTTGCTTGCGTATTCCATCTAAATCGATCTCGTTTATTTGCTTTTCTATTTCAAGCATATTCTCTGCATTTGTTTCAAGCCTTATTTCTAGACTCTTGATTTCTTTTTTTGACCTTTCTATGCCAGCCTGATATTCGATGAGCCTTTGGCGTTTTGAATCCATTTGCCTATCAAGGTCTTTAATCCTTTCAATATGTTGACGTTTCTTCTCATCAAGCTGCTTTCCAAATTCGTCTCTGCTTCTATCTAATTCAGCCTTCTCATCCTTTCCCTGCTGGAGTCTCTTATTTTGCTCGGTTAATCCCTCCTGCCTTCTTAAAATGGCATTGACCTCTGACTCAACTTCAGATAACCGTGCACTAACTACTTCCTTACATGTATCATATCGATCGGCATAGGAAAGACGTTGGGGAACCCATGAAAAATCAGCGTTTCCTACTACTAATTGACGTATAGTTCTAGTTTCCTGTGTCAGCATACCAGCCCAGACAAACCTTTCATCCCCATGCGATGGCATCTGAGCTATAGAGCCATCGTTCCTCATTCTCCACTCTTCGACTTGGTCGTCATATTCCAATCGAACTTTTGCGTCCTTCGCGTAAATGTTTTTCAAACTTTCACGCAGCAAACCTTGATTATGAGCTTCATTTCTCGTTTCATCATGGGTAATGGGCATGCTTAAAACCCCTCCCAATCCGCGAGTCAGTGTTGTTTTACCTGTAGCATTTGGCGCTTCAACTTCATTTACAACCCCTCTCTCGAATTCAAAACTTTTGGTCTCTTTGAAGCCGCCAACATTCTTAAGTTCGAGTTTTGCTTTCATTACTTCTTCCCTCCTCAGCGATAATTTGTTCCAGCATCTTGTCCAAATATTTTTGTAATTCTTTCTGTCTATTTCTTGAGTCTGCATTTTCACTAACTATTCGCTCAAGCCTCGCTCTTTCTTCTTCACTTAACATTTAAAGTACTCTCCTTTCATTTGATAATTTAGTTTTAATTACGAATGTCTTCACCAACACACCTTGATAGTAGATTTCTAATATACCATTATTAACTTTTAGATCAACTTTTTCTCCACGCAAGTGTGTTGTAACAAAATATCTATGCTTTTGAAAGGAAATACGTCCCTCTGGAGTTACCCGGCGTGCCATCTTTTCTGTGGCTTTTTCCAAACCTTTGAGTTCTATCCAATCAGCTTTCATAAAATCACATTTCCAATCTTTATACCCCTGAATTTCCTTTTTTATGCTTGATAATGTAGTTTTCATTTGCTCCATTGAACTGAATTTAGTCAATGCAACAAAACCAATCGACTTCTGTAAAGGAGCAATGGCTTTCATGTCAGCGACAAAGACTTTTTCAAATGAGTATTTCGACGCATTTGAGTTAAACCATTTATGAACTTCGTCTATTTCCGGCGCATCTATAATCAGCAACACATAGGGCTTTTTCTGTATTGTTTCAGCTGGCAGTTCTTTTATTCTTTTCTCTACCACGCTTTTCTCTCTATGCATTGGAATATGACCTCTCGCTCCATATCTCTAATTGTTGGCAATTTCTTCTCTTTTAGCTTTTCTTCAACCGCTTTCAGTATCTCTACCTGCATATGTTCAGAAACTCCAGCATCCCATAACAATCGTTTTGCTATTTCAAGCAGAGATTCTCTCTTAGGAGGCGCAAATTTTATAGAGTAAAGCCTATCCCTCAATGCGTCATCCACAAGTTCCGGTTTATTTGTAGTTGCGAAGATGAACGTCTTACTCGCATCAACTCTGTCAAGTTCATGAAAGAGAACAGCATTTATTGAATAATGCCATTCCTTCGCAATCTCAGAAGTTCTAGCAAGCATCAGCGACTCAATATCGTCAAAAAGTACTATCACTCTGGGCTCATTGTTATCTTTTTCGCGTGCAAGAAATTCGTCACAAAATGAAAAGACAGCCTTTAAAATGCTTTCTGCTTCACCCCATTTGGGTGCGGCTATCGTGGCTCCATCTACAAATAATAGATAAACATTTTTAACACTTGCGGATATTCCTTTGGCTATTTGTCTGATTAACTCAGTTTTACCTGTCCCAGGAACTCCTTCAAACAGGAATCCCTTAAGGGGTGATCGCTTTCCAACACCTTTGGTAAAAAATGTTCTCAGCACTCCCAAGCATTTATCAAAAGTATCTTTGTTATCAGGAATTATATCTATTGAGTTAATTTTCGAGGCATGTTTACAAAAGTAGGTCAGCCTTTTCCATGCATTATTAGATGAAGTATCCTCTAACATTCCCTTATCCTCTCCTTATCCTCTTTTAGAGAAGTTCCTCTTTGTGTGCTTCCAACCTTTGGTAAGCTTTTAATTTCCTCATTTGAATTGCTGAGATTTGTAACTTATCGATTTTCTCCTACAGCCTTTAGTGAAGGTCGTGGCAACTAATACCATAATCACGACGATATTGGCCAACCTTTTTATCGTTGTTCTCTTTTCTTTCCTTATTTTTTATATATTACATTTTAAGGATAACTACTTCCTTGTCAAGACTTCAGTCAATCTTCTAAACCACTATTGGCAGCAATTTCATCTAACTTAAAATAAGCGAAGTACTTTGTTCATATTTAAATATTATAACTTTTCTGTTACATATCAACTATAAAAATAAGGATTTTTTATTTTTTAACCTTAAAATCCAGTACCCTTCCTTCCGGGCCGGTTACATCAACAGTCACTTTGTCCCCTTCTTTTATCTCTCCGTTTAAGAGTTTCATAGCCAGTACATTCTGCACTTTATTTTGTATTACTCTCTTTAACGGT
>Ga0307380_10012066_pt1 | contig 10775 bp, 10 predicted proteins | sample UN3MG_FD_202239 | JGI IMG/M metagenome (GOLD analysis project Ga0307380, IMG submission 202239) | Soil microbial communities from Risofladan, Vaasa, Finland - UN-3 | ecosystem: Environmental > Terrestrial > Soil > Coastal area > Acid sulfate soil | place: Finland: Risofladan, Vaasa | collected... | reverse complement strand
GAGAGCGTCGTGCCAGAGCCAGTAGTCGTCATCGTAGGTGGCGTCGTATCGGCCGGCCACCCGGTCGTGGTAGCGCTGAACGGCGGGTTTGCGGCGTCTGGCCATGGCGGGCGATTCTACGAGTCCGGCCGGCGACTGCCAACGCGGGTCCGATAGCGCCCCGTCCCGGTGCCCGGGCGCTTGACGGATCAACGGTTGTGTGGGATCATACGGATTGGGTTCAAACCGCCGCAAACGACCCAGGGAGGCGATTTCGATGATGAAGGCTGTGGAACTGCGGAAGGGCCGCACCGTCGTCTATGGCGATCGGCTGTGCGTTGTCCATGAGGCCACCCACGTGGCCAAGGGCAACAAGCGCAGCTACATGCAGGTCAAGCTCAAGGACCTCAAGGCCGGCACCATCAACGAAATCCGGTTCAGCGTGGACGAGCGAGTGGAGACGCCGTACCTGGAGGCCAAGGAGTTCGAGTTCCTCTACCGCGACGGCGAGAACTTCGTCCTGATGGACACCACGACGTTCGACCAGGTGACGGTGGACGCCGACGTGGTCGGCGAGGCGGTCCTGTTCCTGCGGCCCAACGAGCGGGTCAAGTGCCAGGAGTACGAGGGTCAGCTCATCAGCTTCGAGCTGCCCATCGTGGTCGAGCTGGAGATCACCGACACGCCGCCGGTGGTCAAAGGCGCTACGGCCACCAACCAGCCCAAGGAGGCGATCGTCGAGACGGGCGCCAAGGTTCGGGTTCCGGGGTTCATCGCGCCCGGCGAGAAGATCCGCGTGGACTCGCGCACCGGCGAGTACCTCGAGCGCGTCAAGTAGGTTCGTTCACCGGGCCGGTTTTCCTCTTCCCATCGCGCTATTCCGCCGCCGTCGGTGCGGGTTCGTTCCCATCGACCGGCGCGGCGCCGCGCGGTCGGTCGGCGACGCGGCGCTCAAATCGCGCGATCGTCCGGTGTTTGCCCCAGAAAAAAATCGCGCCGCGGAAAATTTTTTTCGGCGCCGGCGGCGACGGTTCGAGCCTCCGCGGCGCCGGCACGTCAGCCTCGCCCGCACGTCCCGCGGCGCGGTGACCGGTCGTGTCGTTGCCCGCGTTGTCGCCGTCATGGTTTCTCGGGGTGACTCTCTGATGGCACTCGTTTGACGGTGCGCCGCCGCGGCGTGCGCGGTCGAACGGATGATGAAGGGCCTCCACGGCCTGCGCGAGGGCGCCGCCTTGCCGCGCAAGGGCGATCTGCCCAAACCTCCCGAAGAGGCGTGGAAACCGGCAAAAGCTGCAAATCCGTCTCGCGGCCACGCGGAGCGTGGACGGCGGGCGACACCCCGTAGGCCTGGCTGCACCGATGCGCGCCGGCGACGCATGGCTTCGTTGTGACCAAGAGATTCGCCGAACAGGTTGTGGTGGCGCCGCGGTTTCGGCTGACGCGGTTCCGCAGTGCAGGAGTGGCGCGCCAAGAGTCGGTTCGGATGTACGGACCGACCGGGCGGCGCTTCGACGCGCGGGCGGAGGCGTGCCGCCTGACTGTGTCGGTGCAAAAATTTCAAAAAAAATTTTTGACAGACTTCGACGCCGCGTTAGTATCACGCGCAGAAAGGAGGTGATGTTCATGGCGAAGAAACGTAAGAAGGCAGCGAAGAAGACCGCCAAGAAGAAGGCGACCAAGAAGGCCAAGAAGAGAAAAAAGGCCAAAAAAGCTGCCCCCAAGAAGAAAAAGAGAAAAGCCGCCAAGAGAAAAAAGAAGTAGTCACCGTCGCTGAGTGAGACCCGATCGTCCCGGTAACGCGCCACGGAAAACGGGACGACGGCTCACGGTGACACGGTCTTGAATTCAAGACCTGAACATCACCAGATGGAAGATGCCCAACGCCACGGCGGCATCTTCCATCTTATTTTGCGCACTGCGGATCGGGCGGCCCGGTGATGGGACCTCTGTCCACCAAGGTCCGGGGGCGGCTTGCGACACCGTCGGCTCGGGCACCTCCTGCGGCTGGGCGGTCGTGCGGGCACGAATCTGGTCGATGGAGGGCTGTCCACCCGCGATCCAGGCCCCGGCCACCAGATTGCCGGCGAAGACCGCCCCATCACGAAGTCGCTCGACGCAGAGGGCCCCGCACCGCTCGTCCAGCAACTGGTAATACTCATCCGCCCGGGCCAGCAGTTCCTCGCCGGTCCCGACGTTCATCAGCCTGATGAGCTCGGCGTCCGCCGCGGTAACTTGATCCAGGACCGACAAGGAGACCAGCAGCGCCGCCCGCGCCCGACCGGCGGGCTCGTTCACCGGATCGTAGTCGCCGGACGACATGGTGATCGAGTCGTCGTAGCGGCTGCGGTTGCGGCGGACGAGCTCGCCGGCGAAGCGGGCGGCCACCGTCCGGTGGGCATAGTGCGGGTGACCCAGCGTCACGCGCCCGAGGTGGAGGTTGCCGGTGAGCTTGCCCTCGTGGTTGGCTGATGCGTTGAACGGGGACGACGTATCCGCCGCGAAGTGCATCAGATAGCCGGCGGTGCGAATCACGTCCGACTCCTGACCGTCGCGGAAGGCCTCGGTCAGTTGCGTGAAGTAATCCTCGATGACCCAGATCAGTTCACCGCTGGCCCGCTTGCCCATCCGCCCGTAGAGCCTCTTGGCCGCGGCCCGGTCGTAGGGGAACCCGCGCGCGGCGGACATCCGAGCTTGCAGTGTTTGTTCGTCGGCCTCGATGTCCATGGCGGTTCGGTGCCAGGTCAGCCGGTCGCGCAGGGTCTTGTCGCGCAGCCAGGCGGTGTCCGGCTCGACGGCCCGCTCCTGCAACTCATCGATGTGTAGTCGAAACAGCGGCGCGATCGCGTCCGGCAACAGTTCGACGGCCTTGCAGGTGATGAGGCGCTGGGCGTCCAACCCGACGCCGAGTGACACCCCCGGGTGGGCGGTCAGAGCGAACACCAGGCAAACGCCTGCCCAGATGCGTATGTGGACCATGGTCTTGCTCTCCTGAGCCAGATTTGAGGAAACCGGCAACCGCCCCGACCATGATGCGGCTGCCCGGCAGGCCCACAGTATAGCGAGACGGTCGGCCCCTTGGAAGGCCCCGGATGGAGCGCCGGACAGGGCGACAGCAGGAGTCCATCGCCATCCGGGCCCGGGCGTTCATGAGATAGTGGGTGATCGCCACGCCCTGCCTGGGTGGCAGCCGAGCGGTCGCCCGCGTTAGAATCCCCTGCTGCCGGCTTGAGTGGACTACGACTGCTCCGGTCGGGGCATTGAGATGCAGTCCATGGCTACGTTGATCACCCACGCGACGCTCGTCACGCCCGGTGCGACCGATTGCGCCGTGCTGCATGATCGCGAGATTCTCGTCGACGGCGGGATTATTCGAGCGGTCTCTCCCTCGGCTGGCCAGTCGCGCGACGCCCTGGCCGAGGTCATCGACGCCCGCAACCACGTCGTCATTCCGGGGCTGGTCAACACCCATCATCACCTGTATCAGTCGCTGACCCGTGCGGTGCCCGAGGTGCAGAACGCATCCTTGTTCGACTGGTTGACGGCCCTGTACGGTCGGTGGCGGCGGTTGGACTTCGAGGCGGTCAAGGCGGCCGCGTCGGTCAGCATCGCCGAGCTCCTGCTCTCGGGCTGCACCACAACCAGCGATCACTTCTACATCTTTCCGCCCGGGTCGGGCTTGCGGATCGAGGCCGTGCTCGAGGCCGCCGACGAGCTGGGCATCCGCATCCATGCCTGTCGCGGGAGCATGACCGTGGGGCGGTCGGCCGGCGGACTGCCGCCCGATGATTGTGTGGAGCCCGAGGCCGACGTCCTGGCGGATTCGGTGCGGGTGATCGACGCGTTCCACGATCCATCGCCCTACGCGATGCGGCGGATCGACCTGGCCCCCTGCTCGCCGTTCAGCATCAGCCCGGAACTGTTGCGCGACACGCGCGATCTGGCCCGGGAGCGCGGCGTGCTGCTCCATACGCACGCGGCCGAGACGCTCGACGAGGAACGGTACTGCCTGGAACGGTTCGGCCGGCGGCCCATCGCATTCCTGCACGAGCAGGGCTGGCTGGGTGAGGACGTGTACCTGGCCCACTGCGTGCACCTGAACGACGAGGAGATCGACCTGCTGGCCCAGACGCGGACGGGGATCAGTCACTGTCCGTGCTCGAACATGCGCCTGGGGAGTGGAGTGGCGCCGATCCGCCGGCTGATCGAGCGTGGGGCCAAGGTGGGGATCGGCGTGGACGGATCCAGCAGCAACGACGGGGGGAACGTGCTGGCCGAGGCCCGCCAGGCGTTGTTGCTGCAACGGGTGACCGGTGGGGCGGATGCCGTCACCACGGCGCAAGCGTTCAGACTGGCGACCGTCGGCGGGGCGGCCGTCCTGGGCCGCGAGAAACTCGGGCGCCTGCAGCCCGACATGGCGGCCGACCTGGTCATGTACCGCAGGGACGACGTCGCCCTGGCCGGCGCCGTGGCCCACGATCCGCTCGGTGCCCTGATGCTGTGCCACGCCCCGCGCCCGGACCGAGTCATGGTCGCCGGCCGGTGGGTCGTTCAGGACGGCCGCCTGGCAACGGCCGACGAGCACGCCCTGGCCGCGCGGCTCAACGAACTCGTCGCAGTCATGTCTCGCTGATCAGTCGATGCATCGTAAACCGCGCTGACGATCCAACCACCGCGCTGAGTCTTCGACGCCGAGGAAGCCACCTGGCGGGCGACTGATGCGCGCTGTGCCTGTGTGTCGCCGGAGGTCGAAGCTCGCTACAATGCCGGCCGACGCGACATGGAAATGGTGATCGCCGACAACCTGGTCAAAGCCTTTCCGGCGCCGGACGGTGGTGAGAAGCGGGCCGTGAACGGGCTCAGCTTCTGCGTGGGTAAGGGGCAGATCTACGGCCTGCTGGGCCCGAACGGGGCGGGCAAGACCACCACCCTGCGGCTGCTCAGCGGGCTGATGAAGCCGACCTCGGGGCGGGCCATCCTGGCCGGTCGCGACGTGAACCAGGATCCGCGGGCGGTCAAGCGGGTCATCGGTTTCCTGACGGCCAACACCGGTTTGTACCAGCGGCTGTCGCCGCGAGAGCTGCTGGTCTACTTCGGCGAGTTGCAGGGGCTGGTCAGGGCCAAGGCGGCGGCACGGGCCGAGTACCTGATCGACTGGCTGGACATGGCCGACTTCGCCGACCTGCGCGGGGGGGCGCTGTCCACCGGGCAGAAGCAGCGGACCAACATCGGCCGGGCGCTGGTGGGGGACCCGCCCATCCTCATTCTGGACGAGCCCACCCTCGGTCTGGACGTGCTCAGCAATCGCGTCATTCTGGACTTCATCGTCCGCGAGCGCCGCGAAGGCAAGACCATCGTGCTCTGCACGCACTACCTCGATGAGGCCGAGTCCATGTGCGACGTCATCGGCCTGCTGCACCACGGCAGGCTGGTGGCGGAGGGGACGCTCGATGAGCTGCGCTCCTTCGCCGGCGAACAGCGTCTGAGCAACATCTTCCTCAAAATCGTGCACGCGGACGAACCCCTGCTGGCAGGCGCTTCATGAACTTCGGCCACCGCATCTGGATCGTCTACGTCAAGGAGCTGATCGACATCCTGCGCGATCGGCGGACGCTGATCGCCATGATCGTCGTCCCCATCGTGCTCTACCCACTGCTGATGCTGGGTTCGATTCAGGCGGTCAGCACGCAGACCCGCGAGTTCAAGGACGAGAAAATCCTGCTCGCCGTCCAGGACGAAGTCGCCCGGCGACAGGTGTTTCAGTGGCTCCGCGACGACGAACAGGTCATCGCCGAGCTGCAACGGCAGGCCCGGGCCCGGGGCAGTGACGAGTGGGATGAGGTGGCCGCGGAGGACCCCGCCCTGTTCGAGGTCGTCATTCCCGACGACGTGGGCCTGGAGGGTCGCTTCGACCTTGACGAAGGCGTCCGTCTGCGCCGCATCCGGCTGGGTGTCGAGATCGAGGTGCGGCACGTCGAGGACCCGCTCCAGCGTCAATACGTGGTTTCGTCGAAGTATGACCCCGAGGAGGTCCGCAGCGCCAGCGCCTACCGCCGCTTCAGGGCCGTCCTCGACCGGCGGGCGGAGTGGACCAGGGGCGATCGGCTGGGCCACCTGGGAATACCGGTTGTGGTCATCGAGCCGATCGTCGTCCAACCGACAGAGGTGACGACGCCCGGATCGATGTTGGGGCAGATCCTGCCGCTGATCCTGGTGTTGATGACCATCACCGGGGCGATCTATCCGGCCATCGACCTGACAGCCGGCGAGCGCGAGCGCGGGACGCTCGAGACGCTGATGGTCTGTCCGGTTCCGGTGCTGGACCTGGTGGTGGGCAAGTTCCTGGTGGTCACCACGGTGGCCATCATGGGGGCGGCCCTGAACCTGGCCAGCGTGAGCGCCACGGTCTACTTCGGGGGCTTCGAGTCGGTGGTCGGCGCGCCCGGCGACGCCGCGTTCCCCTGGGGCGCTCTGCCGCTGATCCTGGTGTCGCTGATTCCGTTCGCCATCCTGATGTCGGCCCTCATGATCGCGGTGTGCAGCTTCGCCCGAACGTTCAAGGAAGCCCAGAACTACATCACCCCGGTCATCCTGGCCGTCTTGATCCCTGGAGGGATCGCGGCGCTTCCCACCAGCCGACTCGAAGGCGTCATGACCGTGATGCCGGTGGCCAACATGGTGCTGCTGACCAAGGAGCTGCTGCTGGGCGGCGAACTCGGCGCTTCGGTGGTGGTGCTGGTGCTGTTTTCGACGAGTCTGTACGCGTTGGCGGCCATCGCCGTGGCCACGCGCGTGTTCGGCACGGAGTCGGTGGTCTTTGCCGACACGGCCTCGCTGAGGAGCACCTTCTCGAGGCGGCTGATGCGACCCGCCGGGCGCCCCACGCTGTCCATGGCAGTCCTGGTAGTGGCCCTGCTCTTCCCGATCTGGTTCTACGTGCAATCGGGGCTGCAATCGGCCGGGGACTTCGCCGTGGTGCTGCGGCGGACCGGGCAGGTCATGCCCATCGTCTTCATCCTGGTTCCGCTGGGCGTGTGTGCCTACTTCAAAGTGAACATCGTTGGAGCGTTCGCCCTGGGCGGGCCGCAAGGGCGATACCTGGCGGCGGCGGCACTGCTGGGTCTGACCGCCTGGGTGCCGGCCCACGCCCTGTCCGTGGCCCAGCAGTCGATCGTCCCGATGCCCGCGGTGCTGGAAGCCTCGGAGGAGATCATGCAGACGGCGCTGGCCAACACGCGGCCGTGGCTGGCCCTGCTGCTGTTGGCCCTGGTGCCGGCCGTCTGTGAGGAGTTCCTGTTTCGCGGCTTCCTGTTGGGGGGGCTCGCGACCGTGCTGCGAAAGTGGCCGGCCATCATCTGTGCCGGCTGCGTGTTCGGGGCGTTCCATTTCTACGTGTTCAAGTTTCCGGTGACGGCGATTCTCGGTGTGGTGTTGGGGTATCTCTGCTGGCAGTCGCGATCCATTTGGCCGGCCGTGGTGATGCATGCCCTGCACAACGGCATTACGGTAAGCCTGAACGTTTGGCCGGGGCTGTCCGACGTGCTGGGTATCGGCGGCGTCGATCCGGCCGCCTTCCTGCCGCTGCATCTGCTGGTGCCGGCCTGCCTCTTGTTCGTGGCGGGGCTGCTGCTCGTGCGCCGGGCGGGCTCCTGGTCGCCCGAAGATCAGCTCGTGGTCACGTAGAAAAATCCTCGCGACGACCGCCGACAACCGGCGGCAGGCGTTGGCCGGAACCTGGAGGAGCACCGTGTGCGGACGATACACGCTGGGAGCGCCCGACGATGATCTGGCCGATCTGCTTGACCTGCCCGAGACGCCGTCGCTCGAGCCGCGCTACAACATCGCCCCGACGCAGCCGGTGCCGGTTGTCCGGCTGATGCCGGCCGGCGAGGTGCGCGAGCTTCAGATGTTGCACTGGGGGCTGATCCCGTCGTGGTCGAAGGACCCGGCCATGGGGGCGCGGATGATCAACGCTCGGTCGGAGACGGCCGCCGAGAAACCCGCCTTCCGGACGGCCATGCGGCAGCGACGCTGTCTGATACCGGCCGACGGGTTCTACGAATGGCAGCGCACCGCCGGCCGCAAGCAGCCGCACTACATCCGCAAGCGCGACCGCGCCCCGTTCGCCTTCGCCGGCCTGTGGGAACACTGGGAAGGCCCCGAGGGGGCGGTGATCGAGTCTTGCACCATCCTGACCACAACGCCCAACGACCTGCTCCGCCCGCTGCACGACCGGATGCCAGTCATCCTCGAGCCGTCGGACTACGCCCTGTGGCTCGATGCGGCCGTCAATGATGCCTCACGCGTCCAGCCGCTGCTGCGCCCGTACCAGCCCGACGACCTGATCGCCCACCCGGTCGGCACGCACGTCAACAGCCCGCGCAACGAAGACCCCCGCTGTACCGAACCGCTGGAATAATACGAAAAATACGAGTGGATAGTGCGTCAGTCTGCCGCGGCAAGGGCGATGCCCGCCTTCCTGCGTCAGTAGAGCATGCTCTCCAGGCCGAAGTTGGATTGCCAGAGGGTCGAGAGCCAGAAGTACAGGCCGGCGAGGAATCCGAGGATGGCCATATTCAACTCTCCAACTGTGGATGATTCCGGGCGATCAGCGGTGCGGCAGGCGAGACCGGAGCCGAGGCGTTCGGCTCAAAAGCCGCACGCTCCCACCCGCGGTTCTAGGCCAAGCGTTGTTCAGCTTCGGCGTAGTCGTCGCATACCTCGAACCAGTGGTCGAGTTCGGTGACCTCCAGGATGCCCTTCACGAATTTCGACGGGCCGACCAGGATAACCCGTCCCTCGGCCAGGCGGGCGTGCGTCGCGATGCTGACCAGGGCACTGAGGCCGCTGGAACTGATCGACGTGACCTGGTCGAGGCCGACGATCACCTTGCTGCCTCGTTCGGACACCAGGGGATGCATCCGTTCGATGAACTGCTCGGCGTCCTCCGTGGAGAGTGCCCCGGCGACGCGGGCCACGGTGTACGATTTCGACTGCTCGATCGAGATTTCCATGTCGTGCCCCGAAGTCGCCGCGAGTTCGTGTGTCTTGCTCTGTGAATCGCAGGCTACTTCTGCAGATTGCCCAAGTCGCGCCTCCGCAGGACCTTCCGCGGCAGGAGGTAGTTCTCACTCTGAAAATCGGTCACCTCGGCCGTGATGATAAAGACCACCGGATCGAGACCGCCACGCGACTCGCGAACCATCCGCTCCAGCGTCTGGCAGGGCAGGAGCTTCATGGGCGGCTCGGGATGGCTCTCGTTGTCGGCCTCGAAGAGGAACACCCACCAGCCGCCCTCCTGGCCGAGGCGCCCGGTGCGATCGCTGAGCATGTACCCGTCGGGCAGACGCGGTTGATGTCCCGGGCCGTTTGCCAGGTCTTCGGGTTCGGCCCGGGTGATGATCTCGTCGTCGCCTCCGCTGGGCAGCACCGGGACGGCCGCCGGCTGCTCCTCCTGGAAACGCCGGATGATGTCCTCGGCGGATGGTTGTGATGGTGTCTGGACCGGCTTGTCGCCGTCGTCGACCGGCGTGGGCGGCGGCTCCGGCTCGGTCTGGCCGGTGGGCTGAGCCTCCTCGGGCGGCTGCTGGGCCGGCGGCGGGGTCTCCTGGGCCGGTGCGTCAAACGCCCAACACAGTGCGGCCGCCAGAGCGGCGACACCGATCCAGATGGACGATCCAGGCTTCATGGCTGGGCCTCCAATGCTCAAACGTTCGCGTCCGTCTCGCCAGCGTGCGGCCGGCAGGCTCGGTCCTGGGTTGTGAGCGCTGCTGGTGGCGGGTCTGAGCCTTGCGGTGTATTCGGCCCGACGGCGCTGCGCCTGCCCGCCGTGGCACGCGGCGTTATGGATTATATCGGCCTCGGCGCTAAGGGGAATCAAGCTTCCTGTGTTTCCGCTATTTCGCATCCAACTGTCGGGCCAGGTCGTCCGCCGACGTGACCGGCGCCTTGCAGCGATAGCCCTCGCAGACGTAGGCCGTCGCCCCACCCTCGATCCGTTTCTTCCCCGCAAGCAGCGGGATCAATGCCTCGCCACCCGTGTCGCCGCCGCTCGACGCACCATCGCCGGCGCCCAGAGCGACCACCTTGTTGGGCAGGAACCGGTCGTAGACCGCCCGAATCATAGCCTCGGTGCCCGGTTCGGCCGGGTTGCCCACCAGGGCAATCTCCTTCGGCGAACCGTGCAGGAAATCCGCGGCGCAGAGCAACCGCTCGAACGAGGCGGCCGACCGCTCGGCCATCGGCTTGAAGGCCCGGAAGATGGACTCGGCCTTGGCCCGGTAGTCCTTGCGATCCAGGACGATAGCCAGGCGGAGCAGGTTCATGGCCTGCACCGAGTTGCCGGAGGGGATGGCCCCGTCGCGCGGGTTCTTCGTGCGAGCCAGCAGTTCCTCGGCGTCATCGGCGGTGAAGAAGAAGGCTCCGCCCTCCTCATCGTAATAATGCTCGATGAGCGTCTCGTTCAGCGCGGCCGCCTCGGTGAGCCACCTGGTGTCGAACGTGGCCTCGTAGAGGTTGAGCAAACCCTCGATCATGAAGGCGTAGTCGCTGAGGTAGCCGGTAAGGTGCGACTTGCCCGCCCGGTAGCTGCGCAGCAGCCGCCCGTCGCGTCGGAGCCGGGTGAGCACGAAATCGGCGGCTCGGGCGGCGGCCTGGGCGTACTTCGGCTCGTCGAGCACGCGGGCCCCCTTGGCCAGGCTGGCGATCATGAGCCCGTTCCAGCCGGCCAGGATCTTGTCGTCCAGCCCGGGCGGCACGCGCTTGCCGCGGACTTCGAGCAGCCTGGCCCGCATGGAGGC
>Ga0307380_10012065_pt1 | contig 10776 bp, 6 predicted proteins | sample UN3MG_FD_202239 | JGI IMG/M metagenome (GOLD analysis project Ga0307380, IMG submission 202239) | Soil microbial communities from Risofladan, Vaasa, Finland - UN-3 | ecosystem: Environmental > Terrestrial > Soil > Coastal area > Acid sulfate soil | place: Finland: Risofladan, Vaasa | collected... | reverse complement strand
GAGCTGGGATCAGGATTTCACCCCGACCTGACTGGCCGAGACAACGTCTTTCTGTATGGCTCTGTGCTTGGCCTTCGCCGTCGGGAGATGGCGCGACGCTTTGACGACATCGTCAGCTTTGCAGAGTTGGAGCGCTTCATTGACGTTCCAACCAAGTTCTATTCTTCTGGCATGTACGTGAGACTGGCCTTTGCCACGGCCATCAACGTGAGCCCGGATGTTCTCCTCGTTGACGAGGTGCTCGCGGTGGGGGATCAGAGCTTCCAAGCCAAGTGTCTCGAGCGCATTCAGGAACTCAAGGCGCGCGGCGTCACCATCGTATTGGTCTCTCACAGCCTTGATGCGGTGCGGACCCTGTGTGACCGGGCGATCTGGCTGGATCGTGGCATACTCCGCGAGGACGGTCTCACCGATCTCGTCGTGGCACGCTATCTGCAAGACGTGTACCAGAGGGACGAGATGGCTGGCATGGCGGCCCTCGAGGCTGTGCGCGGCGTAGCGGCGGGGCCAGAGGGGGGCGTTCGCCCAACCGAGCAGCCTGACTCTCTGCAAGACGAGCAGGAACGCGATCGTGACCCGCTGGCGCGCTCCCGTAGGCACTGGGGATCGCGGGAGGCCGAGATCGCTGATGTGTACTTCCTGGACAAGGATGGTCGGAAACGGCTATCGCTAACCACTGGAGAGCCAATGGTTGTTGTGGTGCGCTATCGCGCCTCCATGCGCATTGAGCGTCCCATGTTCAGACTGGCCATTCATCGGAATGACGGCCTCCAAATCAGTGCCGCCAACAGCGTGCTGGCCGGCCTTGATCTCCCCTTCATCGAGGGGGAAGGGGAGGTCTGCTATGCAATTGACGTCTTGCCTTTGGTTGAGGGCACTTACTATGTGACCGCTGGGATCTACGATGCTACCGGAACTCATGCATACGATCACCGCGCCCTATTCCATAGATTCAGAGTGCGCGGGGGAGTTGTGACAGAGCGCTACGGTGCGGTCTATGTTCCGGCCCGCTGGGAGCACCTGCCCGGTCCTGGAAGCATGGCCAGCGCCGGCGGCTGATCGACGGACCACAGCCCTTCTACGCCAGGGGGTGCCCTTCGTGGCCTGCTTTTGCAGCCGGTCTCGCGTTCGAGGATGTCGCGGGGGCAAGAGATGTGGGTCACCCTGGTGAGTCCACGGCGTATCCCGCTTGGTGCCATCCTGCAGGCTCGGGTATAATGGGGGCTAGTGGCGGGCTTGGGCAAGTGAGGCAGGCAGTGCTGCTTGCCGTTGACCGCGAATGAACGATTCGGTTGCCATGGTCCTGGAAAGGGCAAGAGCACGGCTGTGAAGAGCTCCGATCCTTCCGCCGTTCAGGCTATCATAGCCCGGCTGCAAGAGGAAATACGTTGCCACCGACAGGGTCCGGCGCGATCCTCCGCTACGCCCGGCTCGGTTCTCTTGTCCAGGGTGCGCGAACACCAAAGGGTCAACAGTCACCTCCCCATTGGGTGGCCTGTGATGCCCAGGGGCCTGATCCCCAAACTGGTGGCCTACGCGAAAAAGATCACCCGGCGCCTGTTCCGCTGGTACATCAATCCTCTCGTAGACCAGCAAAACGCCTACAACGCCGCCGTCACCGATGCGCTGGCCACGCTGGGCGCCCAGAACGATGGGCTTGCCTCCCAGTCGGAGGCACTGGCCGCGCGACTGGAGCATGGGCAGGGGGAGGTCCTCCTACGGCTTCAGCGGCTCGAGAACTGGTGGCGTGACGGGGCGCCTCCACTGGTGGTCCAGCCACCAGCTCTGCAGGCAACGCCCGCGCCAGAGGGAGAGGCGATGGATCTCTTTGTGCTCGCCGCCAGATACCGCAACGAAGAGCAGCTGCGCGCTCGTCTCACCGACTATGACGACCTCTTTGTCGCTCTGCTCGATGCAGGCCGAGGAGATGATGACCTTATCGGGCCGGTCTTGGACATCGGTTGCGGTCGGGGAGACCTGGTGAGTCACCTCACTGAGCTGGGCCTGCGGGCCTACGGCATTGACATCGACGTGGATGCTATCAGACTTGGCCAGAATGCGGGGCGGGACGTGCGCGAGGCTGATGTCTTTGCCCACCTGGGCGACCTCTCCGACAACAGACTGCTGGCCATCACGCTGATGCAGGTGATTGAGCACTTTGAGATCGACGACCTGCTCCGTCTCTTCAAGCTGGCAACCCGAAAGCTGGTCCCTGGTGGCTTGATTGTGGCCGAAACGGTCAATCCCGTCTGCCTTTGGGCCCTCACCAACTGGTACCTGATGGATCCCAGCCACCGGACCCCCCTCCATCCGGAGACGACCCGGTTCCTGGCCGAGCAGGCCGGTCTAGAGCAAGTTCAGATGCGGTTCTTGCACCCCGTGTCCGAGCGCGGTCGGCTAGGGGCTTTGCCGGAAGTGGGAGAGATGCCGGCCATGTGGCCACTAGTCGAGCGCATCAACCGCAACATCGGGCAGCTCAACCGCTTCCTCTACGGCCCGCAGGACTATGCGGTCATCGCGCACAAGCCCGAGGTGTAGAGGATGAAGCCCTTGCGCATCGCCATTTGCACCGGTTCGATTCCGTTCGTCCGCGGCGGTGCCGAGGCGCTGACCGACATTCTGGCCGAGCAGCTCCGCCAGAAGGGCCACGCTGTCGAGATCATCAGCATTCCCTTCCGCTGGTATCCCAAAGAGGAGATCCTCAAGGGCTACCTGGCCTGGCGCTTGATAAACCTGGACGAAAGCGAGGGCCAGCCCATAGACCGGCTGATTGCCCTCAAGTTCCCTGCGTTCGTTGTACGCCACCCTCACAAGGTGACTTGGCTGGTCCAACAGTTCCGCCAAGTGTACGACCTGTTCGGCACGGAGTACAGTCACTTTGACAGCTCGGAGCAAGATGCGGAACTGCGACGTGTCATCCGGCACATAGACACGCACACCCTCAGCGAATCCAACCGCATCTTTGCCATCTCGGATAACGTGAGGAACCGGCTTCGGCGGTTCAACGGGTTGGAGTGCGAGACGCTTTATCCACCCCCAGCGCTGGATGGCCGGTTCTGCAACAGCGGGTATGGTGACTATGTCTTCACCATCAGCCGACTGAACCGAATGAAACGGGTAGACCACCTCATTAGAGCGCTGGCTCAGACGCGAACGCCGGTGTGTTGCCGCATCGCGGGACAAGGTGAAGAGCTGGCCTCGCTGCAACGACTGGCGAATGAGGTGGGCGCTGCAGATCGCGTCGAGTTCTTGGGATACGTCAACGACAAGGAAGCCTTGGCCCTGTATGCCGGCGCATTGGCCGTCTACTACGCCCCGTTTGATGAGGACTATGGGCTGGTGACAGTGGAAGCCATGAAATCCCAGAAGGCGGTCCTGACTACCAGCGGGAGTGGGGGCGTGCTGGAATTCGTGGAGGATGGGGTCACGGGGTTCGTGACCCCGGCTGGGGATGCTCTCGTCCTGGCCCGGCGCATCGATGAGCTCTACGAGGATCGGCGCCTGGCCGAGCGGATGGGGAGAGCCGGCGAGCCAAGAGTGTCCAGTATCGACTGGGATATCACCATCGCAAAGCTGCTGGAAGCGTGATCGGGCCACAATTGGGGCTGTTCTGTGCGGGGAGAAGTCCAGGTGTGCCCCACGCCTGGCGTCGCCGAGGGCAGCGGCCTCGGCCCGGCGAGTCACAAGCATTTGGTGGGTGTGGTTGCGGAATGGGCCAACCGTGTGCAGAAGGAGCATCCTGTCATGCCGCGTGTGAGCTTTGTCATTCCTTGTCACAACGCTGAACGCTTCCTGGGCGAGGCGATCCAAAGCGTGCTGGAACAGGACTATGACGACTTTGAGGTCATTGTGGTTGATGATGGCTCGACGGACCATACCCGGCAGCTTGTCGAGACATTTGACGACCCGCGCATACGCTACATCTACCAGGAGAATCGCGGCCCGGGCGGGGCGCGTAACACAGGCGCAGCCGCAGCAAAGGGTGGCTATCTGGCTTTCTTGGACGCCGACGACATAGCACTGCCCCACAGGCTGACTGCCCAGCTCGGGGTTCTAGAGGAAGATCCCACGCTATCCGTCGTGGCGAGCGGATACGTCTGGATCGGTGAAAGTGGCCAGCGCATACCCTGGAACGCCCATTCCTGGCAGAGGTGGCCCGAGCTAAACGACCTCGGCAGTTGGCTCTTCGATTGCCCCCTCGTGCCCAGCGCGACATTGTTGCGCCGCGCTTCTTGGGAGGCTATTGGGGGCTTTGACGAAGAGCTGGTGGGGCCAGAAGACTGGAACTTTTGGATGCGATTGGTCTTGACCGGTCATCGCATGATCTGGCACCGTGGTGTGGTCTGCTTGTATCGCTGGCGGCGCGCCAGCCTCTCTCACGACGCCCTACGCATGTCCAGAGATTGCCCAGAGGCTCTGCGTCGAGTGCTGGCCCGGCCCGACTTTCCTCCTCACTTGCTGGGTCTGGGTAGGCAGGCTCTGGCGATCAGACACCTAGACGGTGCCAAGCGCTTGTATGCTTCTGGACTGTGCGAGGAGGGCATGAGCGCGCTCGACAGCGCGCTGGCCCTGCATCCCCAGCTACTTGATGGCCTTCCCTCTCGCGTTGAGGACGAGATCGTTTCCACCTGCTTGGATCCCTTGGTGGCGGAGCCCATTTCACTCCTCAGACACATAATCGATCATCTCCCACGCAGCGCTGGTGCTCTTGGGGCCCGGCGACAGCAGATGATCACCCGTTGCCACGTGGAACTCCTGGCTCGCGGCCTTCGTCAGCGACACTACAGGCTCGTGCGCAAGCACCTGTTGCCCGCGCTCATGATGCAGCCGCGCTGGCTCTTGGATCCGGGGATGCGGGCTGTTGGCCTGAGGGCCGTGAGAAACTGGGTGGGCCGCCGCGGTCGGGCCTCGCGCGGAGTGACTGGGAAGGACGGCCATATGGCAGGCGAGCATGTCGGGGTCGCCTCCCAGTCTTCGTGCCTCTCAGAGAGGGCGCAGACGCAACGGGCCATGCGCGCCAGCCTAACGTCGATCGCCGGCGCTGCCCTGGCGGACATGGGCGTCGCTGAGGCCAGCGCTCCACTGCTTGAGTCCATTGCCCGCACCATCCATGGCCTGGAGCACCACGATCTCGAGAGCCCCTCACGATGATGCCAGCAGTGATTCTGCCCGTGCTGGTGGCTTCGGCTCTCGGGCTGGGTCGGCTGCTGGCTGGTCCGCTGGTTCGCGCCCCCATGCACAGCTTCCTCGAACGATGTCTGCTCTACTGGCTGCTGGGCGTCATCGCCTTTTCCTGGGTGGGCACCGTCTTGGCCGGGCTGGGCCTGTTTCGCTGGTGGCTGGTGCTGGCGACACTGCTCGCCTTGGTTGGATGGGTACGTAGTCGGAAAGGTTCCGAAGCCTCTCGACAGCCCCCCAAGGCCCATATATGCATCACACCTCCTGGTGCCCAAGCCGTGCTGGTGCTCATGATAGTGGGCGCAGGGTGGCTTTTTGCGCGGCCAGCGGAGAGCTACTTTGTGATGGACGATGCTGCCGTCTATACCATCGGCGGCATTGTGCTGGCTCGAACTGGCTCGCTGTTCTTCCAGCCGGAGTGCGTTTGGACCGCTTCGCCAGCCTTTCTGCGCCAGTTCTTCTATGTTGATCCCTTTGGCCTTCTCTCGCGCCACTTTGGGCCCTTGTTCCAGTGGACTCTGAGTCGCGAGACTCTCGAGATAGGGTTCTTGCCCTTGCCCAAGGTCTGGATAGGGCTGGTGACCTGGCTCTTTGGTCCGGGTCGTGCGACCTGGGCAGCTCCCTTCTTTGGCCTGACCGGATTGGTTGTGCTTTACGTCCTTATGCGACGCCTCACCGGTTGGGAGGCTGCCCTGGCGGCGGTGGGTTTGCTGGGCGTGAGCTTGCCCCAGGTCTGGTTCGCTCGCTATCCCATCTCGGACGTGCTTGCTCAGGTGCTTCTACTGGGCGGCGTCTACCTGGCTGTGCTCGCCCGGCAAAACGCCCACGACGCGCCCATGGCGGAAAGATTCGCCGTGTGGAGCGCTCTTTCGCTCGCAGCACTGACGGTTGTCCGCTACGAGGGGGTCGCGTTGGTGGCCACACTCGCGGTCCTGCTGCTGATGGGCTGGCCTCGCGAGGCGTTGCGACGGCACGGATTCGCCCGCATGTGGCTGGTGGTGCTCGCGGTGGCGGGCACCTTTGGCCTTGGCCTTGGTGTGGGTGTGGCGCGTCGCTACATGCTGGCCGCGACCCTGGTCAGCCTCACGCCAGACATCCAACGGGCAGTTCTGGGAGCGCTTCTTGCGGTGGCCCTTGGCGGATACCTGCTGTGGCATCGATGGCATGCAAAGCCGGAGGTAGTTCGCCGGCTTGGGATCGGGCTGCGTCGCTTCCTCCCGCTGGCGGTGGGTGGAGTCTGGATGCTGTGGGCGCTAATGGCCCTGTGGCATTTGCTCAGCCGCGACTGGGGCAGCAGTCTGGCCGGATGGCTGGTTCAGTACTGGACCCGCCCCGGCGTCGCGCTGGGGACGGTTGGCGCAATCTGGCTCCTGTACAGGCAGCGCCGTGAGGTGGACAGGCCTGAGCTGGTGGCCCTGTTCGGGCTGGCGGCGCTTCTGTTGCTGCTCTTCTCGGCCAACCCACTGGTGACCCCCTTGCATCCCTGGGCGATGCGCCGGCTGGTTCCGGTGGTCATGCCCGCCCTGGCTATGGGGGTGTCCGGTTTGCTGGGTGAGGGGATGGTTCGAGGGGGATGGACCCAACTGGTCGGTGGCCACAAGCGCATGTTGCGCTGGGTGGGCGCCTGGATGGGAACGGCCTGTCTCCTGGTGCAGGCATTTGCCATTGGTCAGCGGAGCTATCCCATCCTGCTACACCACGAGCTCAAGGGCTTCTGGAGTCAACTGCGGGAGATAGCTGACGGCCTCCCGCCCGATGCTGTCTTGCTCTTCGACAACGGAGACGTGGCCAAGGGGCTGACCCAGGCGCTGGAGCTGCTGTTCGGGCACCCGTCCTTGTCGCTGCGTCAAACGCCCGTGGGCGAGGGTGAAGTCGTGGTCGATGAGCTCATCGAGAGGGCGCTCTCCGAGGATCGTCCCGTGTACCTGGTGATCACCGATGGCGATCTGGCCTGGCGGCCCGAGCGATGGCAATTCGTCAGCCAGGGAGCTCGGCGCATCGACACGACCGTCGTGCGTGCGTGTGAGGGCAGGCCGCCCAACGCGACGGACATCTTTGAGCGCTCCTTTTCGCTCGACCCATATGAGATTCTGCCCAGAGATGAAGGCGTTGGTGGCCAAGCTGCAATCCGGTGGCCAAAGGTGTCTGCGGGTCCTGGGAGCTATCCCTATCTCCGCGGTGGGTTCTACGGGTGGGACCAGGGGGTTGACGACCAGATCGCCCGATGGACGAACGGGGCAGGTCTGGTGATGCTGCCCTGGCCCGGCGAGGATTCGGCTGCCCATGCCGATTTCTGCCTGCGAATCGCCGTCGCGGGCGGACGGCCAGAAGACGAAGAGGCTCCCCGGCTGGTGGTGGAGGTCGAAGGGGTTGCCCTGCTCAACGAGGCTCTGAGCAAAGACTATGCTCCTCGAAGGCTCACCATCCCGGTGCGCTCGCTCCACAATCAGAACGCGCCGGATCTGGAGATCCGACTGGTCAGTGGCACCTGGAACCCTTCAGAGTACACCGAGCACCGCGACCAACGGGAGTTGGGCGTACTCCTCTACGGCATCGAACTGGCGCCTGTCGCCGAGTGTGTGAGCGGCCGATAGCACGGCTGGGGCAGCCAGGCAAAGGGTGACCGGACGACAGGAAGTTGTCGTACTTCCGTTACGTCGTAGCCGGTGTGGTCGTGAGCGGGACCAATGACATGAGTTCGTATCTGCTGAGTTGCTGGCGATGGCTCTGCGAGAGATAGCCCCTGGAAGTGGCGTTGGTGGACGGCTGCGCCGGACTGCTTTGGCAGCGCTACCGTGGACATGCCCACTCGTCGTTTTGCTTGTGGTGTTCTACAAGCTGGACATGCCGGTCATCCGCAGTGACGGCTTGGCGTATTTCTGCTGGCTGCGTACTCTGCTTCAGGATGGCAACATGTCACTGACCAATGAGTACGCACTGCTGGAAGGCGTGAATGTCTACCAGCTCTTCATCGTTCCGCGCACGGGAAACGTGGGGACCGCTTTTCCTTTCGGGAGCGCCATACTGTGGAGTCCCTTCTACGGGCTGGGCCTCTGGGTTGGACGGACAAGTTGGTATGTGCGCAAGATAGCCCCTTTGGTAGACCAGGCCGCATACCTACACTTTCAGGGCACCGACTTCTTGGCGAGTCTGTCAATGACTCTGGGTACGAACGTGATGGCCGTGGCGTCGGTGTACCTGGCACTCCATGTAGCACGGCGGCGAGTATCGACTGCTGTGGCCTCATTGGCGTCGGTAGCCATGTTTTTGGGCACACCGATGGTCTACTACAGTACCATCGAGCCGACGATGTCGCACATACCCGCTACGTTCTGCCTCAGCCTGCTCTACTGGCTTTTGTTTCGGTTCGGAGCGTATGAGTCTCGTACCGAGCGGGAACGGCCCGGCATTTGGCTGGCCATAGGGGTGGTGCTTGGCCTCGCTACGACGGTTCGTTGGCAACTGGTGCTGACTGGCGTATCACTCGGGCTCGTACTGCTGTACCAGCGCCGCTGGAGGTCCCTGGCAGCCCTCTGTGGTGGCGCTGCTGCGTTGGCCTGGACCGTCCCGTGGAGCTGGAACCAGATGTTCGGGGAGCCCTTTGTCACGCCTGCCAATCTCGGTGATCCTTCAAGCTTTCTCGTGGGCCCTGCGAATCTTGTTAAGGTGTGGTTTTCCTCTCGACACGGGTTGCTGAGCTGGTCGCCGGCAGTTGGGTTTAGCGTCCTGGGCATAGCGCTTGCTGCCAGGCGGCACCCTCAGGAAGCCTTCCATTATGGCACGGCGCTCCTTCTCCAATCTTTGATCAGCGCTTCGGTGATAGACTGGTGGGCGGGCTGGAGCTTCGGGATGCGGCGTATGGTGGAATTGTATCCGCTCTACGTCTTGGGGTTGGCCCTGTTTGTCGATTCCGTCACCCTCCCCGGCGCGCTACGGGGGCGACCGAGCACCTTCCCCAGTCTTCTCTCGTGGCTATCTGCAACGGTAGTTGCTGCGGCGGTAGGCTGGAACCTGTTTCTACTTGTTACATACGCCAGCGTTTCCATTGATCAGGGATGCGGCACGTTGGGCGACGCCGTTGCATTCGTGGCGCGGCACGGCTTCCTCGAGGCCGCTCATACGATCAAGGGGCGGTTTGATGCCTGGTACGGCTTCCAAGCCTGGCGGGCGCCGCCGCCCTGGCGGTAGGATCCTTGCGATTCAAGATGGCACAGACATCTGACAACTGGTACAGGAGAATGTCTCGTCATATCCTCTTCGTTGCGCCCTCTTATGCGCCATTCGTTGGCGGCGCTCAGACCTTCCAACGGGCCATGGCCCGCCGGCTGGTGGCTGATGGACACCGCGTGACCGTCCTGACCAGCACGGCCGGCGAGGTCGCCGACTTCTGGCTGCCCCACGCCACCTCGGCGGGCTCGCTCCGCCCGCGAGAACTGCTGGACGGAGTCTCCGTGGAGCGTCTCACCATCAGCTATCCCTGGCCCGCGCCCTACGCCTTTGGCCTGGCCCGTCGAGCCGGGTTGTGGCTGCAACGCACTGGGCTGCCGACCGCGATTCAGCGCCCTCTGCTTCGTCGGCTGGCCCGTTGGATGCCGCCAGTTGAGGGCCTGGAAACCGCCTTGAACCGGCTGGCGCCATGGGCGGATCTGATCCAGGCCACTGATAGTAGCTGGGATGGCCTGTTTGGGGCAACAGCCGCTGCCGCCCGGCGGCATCGCAGGCCACTGGTGGCCATCCCCTTGATGCATCTTTCTGACTCGCGCGTCCGGGGCCACTTCCAGATGGCTCACCAGGCGGATGTGTATCGCGGCGCAGAGGCGGTGGTGCCTCTCTCGCGGAGAGAAGCCGACGCCCTGGCCGAGATGGGCGTGGCCCCTGCGCGCATCCACATCCTGGCGATGGGTGTGGACCCCGGCTCGGCGCTGGGCATCCAAGCCCCTGACGTGGTCGAGTTCCGACACCGGCACGACATGCGAGGGCGGGTGGTGGCCTTTCTGGGCGCGAACACGCACGACAAGGGAGCGTTCACCCTGGCTCTGGCTGTGGCGCAACTGAACGCAGCAGGGCTGGGGGTCCACTTGATCTGTGGCGGACCGGAGCGCGACCAGTTGGCTGCCTTCCTGCGTCACCAGCCCCCGGGAGTTCGCTCTGCACTGCAGGGTCGCCTGCACTTGCTGGGGATCGTGAGCGAGGCAGACAAGCACCTGCTGCTCGCCGCCTGCGACCTGCTGGCCTTGCCCAGCCGGGTGGATGCCTTCGGCATCGTGATACTGGAGGCCTGGCTGCACGGCAAGCCGGTGATCGGAACGGACGCCGGAGGCATCGCTGACCTGGTAGCACCTGAGAAGACGGGCCTGTTGGTGCCATTCGGAGACGTCTCTGCCCTGGCCTCGGCTATTCGCCGCCTGATCACCGAGCCAGAGTTGGCAGCGCGACTGGGCACTTCTGGGCGCCAGGGGGTGTTGCAGTGCTATGCGTGGGACAAGACGTATCGACGATTGTTGGCGGTCTACAGCTCGGCCTTGGCGGAACAAGAGGCCTAGGCCCCGCCTTCGTTCCCCCACCTGCGGAGTCGAGCTCGGCGGAAGCCTTGCCCTT
>Ga0307380_10012063_pt1 | contig 10776 bp, 22 predicted proteins | sample UN3MG_FD_202239 | JGI IMG/M metagenome (GOLD analysis project Ga0307380, IMG submission 202239) | Soil microbial communities from Risofladan, Vaasa, Finland - UN-3 | ecosystem: Environmental > Terrestrial > Soil > Coastal area > Acid sulfate soil | place: Finland: Risofladan, Vaasa | collected... | reverse complement strand
ACGACCCGGCCTGGTGGTGGCTGAGCTTCACCAACGAGGCCGACTCCACCTTCGAGGGTGTGGCCATCGTCCAGGGGTACAACTTCATCGGCGCCGCGCAGCAGGCGCACGCGCAGCGGTGCAACCCGGGCGGCGAGATCCAGGCGCACCTGCTCGAGGAGTGGGTGCCCCGCTCGAGGTGGCGCAACCGGCTGCTGACCCAGACGCAGGCGCAGCGGATCAACACCGAGATGTGGAGGCGCGCGCTGGTCGGCGAGGTGTTCCTGTCGTGGGTGGCGCGCGATGTCTACGGCGCCGGCCTGGCCGAGTCGCCGGCCGACGTGATCTCCGATGACGCCCGAGCGGCCATCCTCCTCGAGCCCGACACCGGGGTCTAGCGCCTGTCTAGGGATAGTTGACGCGGTGTCGCACACCCTGTCTATAATCATTACATGACGAGCACCCGCATCGCAGCAGCCACCGCCAAGCGTGGCGGCTGGTCCCCCGTGATCTACGAGGCCGACGGCCCCGACACCCTCACCGGCCTCTACCCCACCGAAGCCGAGGCGGTTGCCGCTGCCGAGCAGCAGATCGCTGCCGACGCCGACCCCGGCACCAGCGCCGGCGGGTTCGTGTGGGACGGCGAGGACCTCGACGACCTGGACTTCGAGGATGCCTTCTAAGGCGTCCTACCCCCCGAGCACGATGGAGCACATGAGCATGACGACCACCACCCCCCGCGAGGCCATCCTCGACGAGATCCACGAGCGCCTGTCGGACCTGGCCTACGCCGGCGAGCCGACGGTCTACGCCTCCATCCTCGGCGAGCTGCGTGGCCTGTGCCGGGCGCTCGACTTCATGGACAGCACCGACGAGGGCTGGCACTGGGAGCACCTCGTGGAGCTCGGAGAGATCAAGGGCCGCGTGACCCGCAAGGCGCGCGCCGCTCAGGACGCGGTGAGGGACTTCCTCGCCGGCCGCACGGACAGCCTCGCTGGCTGACCACGAACAAGGAGCACGACGACATGCCGAACTGGTGCGAGAACACGATGGTGGTGAGCGGCTCGCCCGAGGCGATCGCTCGCTTCAAGGCACAGGCCGGGTTCGAGGGCGGCGACGCCACCGGCGACCACGGCTTCATCGGGACGCTGCTCCCGCTGGGCACCGACACGCCCGACACGGTCGACGCCCAGCGCGCTCGCTGGGGGATCAAGTGGGGCGACTCCGAGGCCTACATCGGCACCGCGACCGCGAAGGCGCTGCTGATCCGGTTCAACACCCCGTGGGGCCCGGCCGTCGAGGCGCACGACGCGATCGCCGCGATGTTCAGCGACCTGCGCTTCCACCTCGACTGGGACGAGCCCGGCATGGAGGTCGCCGGCACGTTCGTCTGGCAGGCCGGCGTGCGGGTCTCCACCGAGGAGCGGTCCAACTCGCGCTCCTCCGACGAGTTCAACGCCGTCTCGTGAGCGCCCCCGTGGTGCGCCACCTCCCGGGCCTGTCGGTCGCCGACCGCTGCGCCCTCGAGCAGGAGGCGCGCCGGTTCGAGCTCGCGCCCGAGCGGCGCGAGGAGATGGCCGCCCACCTCGAGAAGGTGGACGCCTACCTCGCCGGCGAAGGCCCGTGGCCGGGCGCGACCAAGGCCCGGCTCCCGTGATCGAGCTGCTGCTCGCGCACCCGGTGTTCGTCCTGCCGCTGCTCCTGATCGGCGGGCCGCTCGTGCTGGCCGGCATCCTGTGGGCGTCCGACGCGGACAGCAGGATGGACTCATGAGGCACCTGGAGCCGGTCGAGAGCATGGTCCTGTCCGTGGCGCGGCAGCAGGTCGGCCGTGGCGACGCCGTCCCGCCGAACACCGCGAGCGTGCTCGTGCTCACGATCGACCGTCTGGTCGCCGAGCTCGAGGAGCTCGCCATCGCGCGCATCGTCGCCGAGCACCCCGGCGTGGACCCCGACAAGGTGCGCGCCACCCGCGCCGCTGACCAGGGCGCCGACCGGTGAGCGACATCTCGGAGCGGCTGGACACCTGGCAGGGCGGCTACGACCGGGGCCATGCCGACGCGCTGATGATCGCCCGGGCCATCCTCACCTCGGCGTCGATCCCGACGCACGACAAGTCGCCGGGCTACGACTACGAGGTCGACCGCTTCCGCGAGTCGGTGCTCGAGAAGCTGAAGGCGATCGACCGGAGGAACGGCGATGGGTGAGCACGAGGTCGACGCCGCGCTGGCACCGCTCGCCGAGGTGGCGGACCACCTGGCAGGGATCATGTACCACCACCCGAAGGCGAGCTACCTGCGCCTGACGAAGCGGGAGGCGCAGCAGATCGTGGCGGCTGCGGCTGCGCTGAAGGCCGGCGAGTGATGGGCCACCACGGCGGGGTCCGGACCGAGCGCCACTGCCTGGCCTGCCGCGGCGCGGCCGCGACCGATCCGACCATCGACTGCATCTGCGGCGGCTCCGGCAAGATGCGCGCCGCTGCGACCGGGCTGGCGAACCGCCTGTCCGAGATGCGCCTCGAGCGGTACGACCTGCGCGACGCGCTCGAGGAGATCCTCCAGCTCGACCACCACGGCTACGACCTCAACGACGCGCAGCAGATCGCCAAGGCCGCGCTCGAGGCGGCGGGCACCCGCTCATGTCCCGCGTGTGGTGGCACCAAGCACGAGGACCTCCGCGACGGCACCACCGTCGCGTGCACCTACTGCGCCGGCCGAGGCTTCATCGATGGCTGACGAACGAGAGACCGACGAGCTCGGCCGGGCGCTGCTCGTGCGCGTCTACCTGCCGGCGCCGATCACCCTCGTCGGGCAGATCCTCGAGGTCGTGTCGCAGGCGCATCCCGAGGCGACGCTCGGCATCCCCGAGGAGGGCGCCTTCACGGTCGTGCTCCCCGACCCGAAGGACGACTCATGAGCGAGAAGGCACTCAACGGTATGGACGACCTGCCGTGGTGGCAGACCTGGGACGGGGGAGGCGGGACCTACCACCTGGTGCCGGCCTGGTCGCCGCGCCGGCTCGGCTTCCTGTTCCGCCGGCTCCAGATGCGCTGGTGGACGTGGCGTGGCTACTGACGCCAGCGACGCCGAGCTCAAGGAGAACGCCCGGCGCGTCGACGCTGCTCTCGCCGAGGTCGGGCTCGGTGACCGGGTGACGATCGTGCGGGGGGTCATCGTGATCCACGACTCCGTCCCCGACGCAACGGCGTGGCGCGCGGTGGCTCTGTCCGAGCCGCTGCCCGGCTTCCCCTGTTGGCCGTGTCACGAGGCCACGGTCCCGACCCGCAACGGCGACGGGTCGTGGCAGGCGTGTGACCACGACTGGCGCACCGAGCGCTGGCCCGAGATCGTGCGATGAGCCGCGCCGGCCAGCAGGTCGCGCTGCGCGCCGAGCTCGGGGCGGTCTACCTCGATCCGCTCCAGAACCCGCCGGGCATCCCGCGCGGCTGGGTGCCCGAGGCGCACGCCTCCCAGACCTGCGAGCGGGCCGAGGCCGGCAAGACCTCGCGCAAGCTCTCGGCCGAGGACCACGATCCCGACGGCTACCCCTGGTGCTACGCCTGCACCACCGATGATCCGCAGAGGGCTACCGTGAGGCGCCGGCCCGATGGCTCGTGGGGCCCGGCCCGGTAGCCGCACACGAGCACGGGGGCACCAATGAGCGGGACCAGGGACTATCCGGCCCGTGTGGTGCGCGTCGTCGACGGGGACACGGTGATCTGCGAGATCGATCTCGGGTTCCGGGTCCGCGCCGAGCACTCGATCCGCATCGCCGGCGTGGACGCGCCCGAGCTGTTCTCCGGTGACCGGCGCGCCGAGGGCGCGATCTCGAAGGAAGCGGCGCGGGTCTGGGTCGACACCCACCAGGCTGACGGCGACCGCTGGCCGCTGCTCCTGCGCTCGGGCAAGGACACCTCGTTCGGCCGCTGGATCGGGACGCTCGTGGCCGGCGATGGCTCGTCGCTCGCCGAGGCGATGGTCGAGGGCGGCTTCGCCGAGTGGTCGAAGCGCTGACGTCCGGCGCGCTGGCTACCGTCGCCGGCATGAGCGACACACCCACCACCACCGAGGCCACCCGTGAGGAGCTCGTCGAGGCCGCCCTCGAGCGGATCATGCGTGACCCCGCCCTGTCCTCGCTGATCCACGAGGTGGCGCCGTCCGCCGCGCAGCTCGCCGACTCGGCCCTGCGCACGTCCGACTGGCGCACCCGCTGGGGCATGGCGACCCGCGATGGCGATGACCTCGTGGACGCCGGCGTGGCGCACCTCCGGCTGCTCGTCGAGGGCGGGCTCGTTGACGACGCCGGCCAGCTCTCCGCCGCGGCGACGCTGCTCGGCCTCACCGTGAATCGCGCCGGCCACCGGGACATTCTCGGCGACGAGCCCCGGCAGAAGATCGGCGCCGAGCTCGATCGGCTCGCCGGCCTCCAGGGCCTCCGCAACCGGGACCGCTTCCGGTTCACCGACTGGGGGATCGGCCGGGCGCTGTGACCGCTCCGGTCTCGAGGCCGGCGGACTACGTGCCGGTCGCCGGCTGCGTCGGACACGGCTCGCTGGAGTGCCCTCGCTGCGGGCTCCGGTGCGAGCACCTCGTCGTGCCGTACTTCGCCACCGCCTTCCCCAACGGGTACTGCGGCGACTGCTGCCAGAACGCGGCCGACCACTTCGACCGGGTCGGCTGGCCCGAGGTGGGCGTCCAGCCCGCGTAGTAACTTCCTACACATGGCGAAGAAGGCCCACCACATGGAGACCATCCGGCGCTTCGCCGAGATGCCCGGTGGCGGCTACGACCTGCGCTGGCACACCTTCGAGCGCATGAGCGTTCGGCAGATCGTCGACGCCGGCCTCGAGCACGGGACCCGCTCGCTGCCGGCGACCGAGAGTAGCGGCGGCCTGCTCGCCGAGCTCGTTGGCCTCATCGACGGAGGTGGCCCGACGGTCGACCCCGAGGAAGGCTGGGAGGACGGCATGGCCGAGACCGGCTGGACCCGCTACCCCTCAGCCGCCTGGGGCACGACCTACGACGGCGAGTACGTCGCCGAGCCCGAGCTCCCGGTGGCTGACCTCGCCGGCAACTGCGCCGGTTCCTCGGAGCTCGCCGAGTACGACGAGATGACGATCCGGCAGGCCGGCTCGGGCCAGGAGACGCTGCACGCTCCGTGCCCCTACTGCCGACAGGTCCGCTGCGTCTCGGTGACCTCGGGCAGGATGCTCGCGCACGCGCCGCCGCTGTCGCTCATCCCGGGCCACTCCAGCCGCCACCGGGGCGAGGCCGTGTCGGTCGCCGCGTGAGTGCCTGCCAGGCCGCCGCTGCTCGGAGTACCCTCGCGCTGGTGCCGCCGCCGCCGAGCGGCCGGGGGACGGCCGGCGAGGAGACACGGAGCCGACGTGCCCAAGAAGGACCCAGAGCAATCACGGCGCGAGCTGCTCGAGGAGACCAAGCGCAAGCACGGCGAGTCCGTGGCGAAGGTCGTCGAGCGGTTCGTCGACGGGAAGATCGGCCCCAATGAGGACCTCGAGCGCGTGCGCCGGCGTCGCCAGCAGGAGGGGTGGTAGGTGAGGCACCACCTCCGAGTCGGGATCGATCTCGACGGCGTCGGCTACCCGTTCATCGAGATCCTCCGGCGGTGGCTCGTCGAGGTCCGGGGCCGCGAGCCTGAGGAGCTGCCGGCTGCCCAGGAGTGGGACTTCTACGGCGCCTGGAACCTGACGCCCGACGCCTTCCACCAGGAGTTCCACGACGCCGTCGCCGCCGGCTTCATGTTCGCCGTGGGCGAGCCGGCGCCCGGCTTCATCGACCTGCTCGAGACCGTCGTGGCCAACGGCGACGAGGTGCACATCGTGACCTCGCGCAACGTCGGCTCGCCGGCGGTCGCCGCGATGGCGCGTCGATCGACGCTCGCCTGGGTGGCCAGGCTCGAGGCCCCGATCCACTCGGTCACGGTGAGCGCCGACAAGGGGTGCGTCGAGACCGACGTGTTCCTCGAGGACTCGCCCATGAACTACGACGCGCTGGACGACGTTGGCGAGACCGTGCCCTTCCTGCTCGACCGCCCGTGGAACGCCGGCCACCCCGGCCGGCGGGTCAAGACCTTCCCCGCCTTCCTGCTCGAGGCCGAGCACCTCCGCCACGAGCTCGCCTCAGCCGGCCCTGATGGCGCGGCGCTGTGCTGCCGCTGCGGGCAGTGGTGGTCGGGCGAGATCATGGAGCTCGGCGCCGGCGGCGGGCTCGGGGTCTGCTTGCCGTAGGCGCGCGAAGGAGCCCCCCAGCCCGAAGGCCAGGGGGCTCGATCGGCCACGTTGCTGCATCGCCGGTCCGTGGCTCCGGCGGGGGTAACCCTTGCTCTGCTTCCGCTACGCCGCTGTCCAGGGCGGCCTTGCCACGAGGATGCACCTCGTCCCACGATCTCACGGCGGGTGGGTTGCCGAGCACGCCGATCGGAGCGTTGCGTGCCGTTGCTCGCGCTTTGGTTCGGACTAGGGGTGGCCCCCGTGCTGCGTCCCGGCAGTTCTCGCCTCTGCCATCTCGGCCTCTCGGCCTCGAGTTGGCCCGAGCCAGAGGCCGGAGGTTCCCCCCTTGCGGGCGGCACTCCTCTCGATGGGTCTCGGCCCGCTCCTCGGCCCGCTCAAGGCGGCGGCGGTTCCGGCCCATGCGGCATGGCTCGGGTCGATCTTGTAGAAGGGGCCGGCCTCGGTGTCCGGCGTGGGGGCGTCTCACGACCGCCCCTGCATCGTCGCAGCAGTAGGCCACGGCGAGCGGCTGCGAGCGCTCCGTGCCGTGGCTTCATCACCCTGCCTCGAGGGCAGGACGTCGAGACCGGCCAGACGGGGACTCAGCGCCGAGCGCCATGCGGCGCTGTTCGCTGAGCCGTCCTCCTTCGCCGGTGACACCGCGGCGCAGTTGCCGCTGAATCGGGGCGCCTCCATGGGGTGTAAGTCCAGGACGGAGGTGCTGCCCCACGGTGTACCCCTTGACGCTCTCCGTCGGGGCCCGCAGTGGCCGGCGAGATCGGTGGCCGATCTCTCCCATCGAGCGCCTAGCGGAACGCGGGAGGGGGTGAGCGGGGCGGGCCTTGGCGTTGCAACGCCGTGGGCTTCAGTCCACTCGCCAGCCAGGGCATCCCTACCCGCCGACGATGCCTCGTCGGTGGTCGCTGCCCGGAAGCCGGCTCCGTGGGTGCCGAACTCTCCGTGTCCCCCGCGCCCCGCAAGGAGCTCGATGGGTGTTCGTTCCGGTGGGTCGCTTCGTCGAGGTTGCAGGTTCCCGTGATGGCGCCTGTGGCTTTGGCCCGGATAACCGTCCCCGATCGGTCCCCGCTAGGGGAGCTCCGAGGCTTCCATAACAGGACCGTGGTCCTGTCGCCTGCAACCCCGGTGGAGCGATCCACCGGGTGTTCGTGCCCGAGCCTTGTGCTCGTAGTCTCACCGGTTGGCTTGGTGCTAGCCCTGCGCCACTCGCCGTCTTGGCTAGGTGACTCGCCCCGGCTCTTGTGGGGGCTTGCGTTTCCTTGTGTAATCATTATAGACACACTTCCCGAACCCGTGTCAAGTCAACCTAGACAGCGGCTCCAGCCGGGCTCGATGGGGCCAGCGAGCCGGGCGGTCTGACAGGACGCCGGGCCGGGTTCTCGGCACGCCTACAATCCCCGGGTCGGTGCACCTTCCCGGTTGCTCTCGGCTTGCGTCAATCCCGTTCTCCCTGTTCGCTCACCTACTTGGCACATCCATCCACCGCCCTTCGTTCAGGGATCGCCCGCCCGCCAGACTTCGGCGGATTCTGCGGGACGTGGTCGTTAGCCGTCAGGGGCGGTTTCGCGTGGCGTGCTTGATGGCACCTCCAGGGTCCCGGCGGCCAGTGAGGCCGCCCGGTTCGCTGATCCGCTCCGGCCTCCATGGGAAGGCGCGAGCTCGAGGCTCGCTGATCCCGAGGCTGCGTCGTCGACAACGCAGGTCTCGGGGGTGGCAGGTGCACTTCCCTCAGCGGGGGTCAATCCCCACCGAGCTCGAGGGCCGAGCGGGTGTTTCGCCCTGGGGGCCGTTCCCCGTCCTGCGCCGCAAGCGGCGTCGACTGTCGGTACTTGTGCAGGTCCCAGGCCGAGTCGCCGCTCGGCGATCCTCGTGTCCCTTCGCCACCGCCCTCCCATGGAGGTCGGAGCAGTTCTTCTTCTGAGCCGACCGCCCGCAGCGATCGTCGACTCGCACTCGCTCCCGTTCTTGCTAGCCACCCCGTCGCGGAGAGCGCTCGCCCGAGGGGCCCGCCGACCTTGCCGCCGGCAGCCACCGCCCGGGGCGGCACCGCTTGCGGCCCCATCGGAGGGGACACCTGGGAGATTGGCACTTGCTCGTGCCTGGCCGGGGACTCGAACCCCGCAGTGCGAGCCGGCGACCGGTGTGGGCGCTCGACTCAGTTGATCCGCTCCGGCCCTCGTGGGAAGGCGCAAGCTCAGGCTTGCACGATTCCTAAGGTGTTCAGGCTCCTTGCGGTGGACTCTCACCTGCCGCCGGCTTGCGCCGACTTGGCCACTCCCGGAGGAGGGCCTCACCCCGCAGTCATCGACCGGCGCCGGTAGTTCCGCAGGACCCTATGCCTGCGGCCGACGACGGCCTCCCTTGGGGGGTCGCCATGGACTTGCTCCAGACTTCACAGGCTTAGGGGCGCTGGTGCTCTCGGCGTGCGGTCGCCCCGAAGGGTTGCCTGCCGTGTCCCGTGGCGCCGCCTTCCCAGAAGGGTCGGAGCGGATCACTTCTCTGCGGGTTGTCTCTCCCGCTCCCGAGCCTCTGGCCTCTCGGGTAGCCCTTCACGTTTCTTCCGGAGCCGTGTCGACCAGCGCCCTGGTCCCTCCGACCGGCCCTGCCCCTCCGCAAGCTCATGCTCGGGTTCGGGTTCCGGTTGCGTGTGTTTCTTGTTGTCTAGAACTATGCCACAGCCGGAAGGGCGCGTCAAGTCGATATAGACAGTCGGGAGGCGAACGAGTCATCCGGCCTAGTCGGGCTCGAGACCGGCCAGGGCGTCCGACGCGCCGAGCATCATGGCCCCATGACCGACGAGACCATGGGCGAGCCGCCCGAGACGAGGCCCGAGGGCCGGACCATCCACCTCGAGATGGAGCTCTGGGATGGGACGATGCTCGCCGCCGGCGACGCCTTCCGTGTCGACAGCGAGCCGGGCGCCGTGTTCACGCTCAAGCAGTTCGTGGTGAACGGCGACGGCCAGTGCTGGGTGATCGCGCATGGCGGAGCAGCCGGCCGCGGCCAGTGGCGCGCCTTCCACCCGCACCGCGTGCGCGTCGACCGCGGCTCGGTCGTGCTCACCGCTGCCGCCGGCCCCGCTGCCGCCGGCAAGAAGGCCGAGGACGAGAGCCCGATGCGCGAGGTGAAGGAGCGCGCAGCCGCAGCGCGGCGCGAGCGTGGCGAGCACGACGCGCCGGCCGCTCAGCCCGAGCCGGTCGAACCCGAGCCCGCTGCTCCCGCTGCTCCCGCTGCTCCCGCCGAGCCCGACGCACCGGCGGCTGATGGCGACCCTCCTGCGCCGGCCGCACCGGCACCCGTGCCCACGGGCGACGGGTTCCTCGCCGAGCTCGTCGCCGACGGCCGGCTCGCTGTTGGCCAGGTGGTCAGCCACAAGGGCGGGTACGAAGCGACCGTGACCGAGGACGGGATGCTGGAGTACGCCGGCACGATCTACAACTCGGCGACCAAGGCGAGCGAAGCGGCGTGGGGCAAGCCCACGACGAGCGGCTGGCAGTGGTGGCGGGTCGAGGACGGCCGGCGCCTGCGCGACGTGCGCGACCGGGTGGAGGCGTGATGAGCGACGACACCCTGGCCTGGAACGTCCACATCTCCGCCTCTCCGATCGAGGGCACGGTGCCCGAGCATCTCGACGCCTATGACCGGCTTGCCGCCCAGGCCCTCGTCGTGGACCATGTCGAGTCCCTGATCGATGCCCTCACGGCCATGGGCCTGTCGGCTTCGGTGTCCGTGGCGGACGACGTGGGTGCCCTGGAGCTCGACGTGCCGGACTCGGCCTGGGAGCCGGCCTGCTTCGAGCACGCCACCGACGGGGAAGACCCCTACGACGGGCGCGAGCGGCTGCTCGCCACGATCCACGTCCTCGGCGTGGCCATGCACCTCGAGGCCTACGAGATCGACGAGCCCGATGATGGTGGCTGGTGGCGGGCGAAGGTCTACGACGAGGATCTCGGTGCCGTCTTCCGGGCCGTCGGCGGCGACGGAGCCTGGCAGACCACCGTGATCGGTGGCCGGCGGTACGCGCTGATCGCCACCCCGCACTGCACATGAGCGGCAGCCCCTTCAGCGACGTCGTCTCGGCGCAGCGCCGGCTCCGGTTCGGCGAGCTCCGGCCGAGGTCGCCGGCCGAGGTCGAGATGCGGGAGGCGATCACGTCCATCGTCACGGACCAGATGCTCAGGCGTCATGCCCTGGTCGAGGCTGCTCTGGTCGAGGCTGTTCGCCTCCAGGACTTCTACATGCTCGACCGACTCGTGCTCGTGGATGACGGCCACGGCATCACCTGGCCAGCCTCTATGCTCGGCCCGCTCGGTGTCCCACCCCCCCGGTAGAGTGTCTATATCGGATCGACAGCGACCGCCGCTGCCGGCCGACGAAGGAGCACGACGATGCAGAAGAACACCGAGATCCCCCACCCGATGGCCACGCGCAACCGCCTCATCAAGGCGACCCGGCTGCTGGCCTTCCTCGACACCGAGGACCTGTTCGCCGGCTCGGTGAACGCCGAGGTGCTCGGCGAGCTCGGCGAGTCCGGCTGGGCGATGATCGCCG
>Ga0307380_10012062_pt1 | contig 10776 bp, 9 predicted proteins | sample UN3MG_FD_202239 | JGI IMG/M metagenome (GOLD analysis project Ga0307380, IMG submission 202239) | Soil microbial communities from Risofladan, Vaasa, Finland - UN-3 | ecosystem: Environmental > Terrestrial > Soil > Coastal area > Acid sulfate soil | place: Finland: Risofladan, Vaasa | collected... | reverse complement strand
ATATTGAAGAGGAACGGAGATTGTTCTATGTGGCACTGACCCGCGCCAGGGAGCAGGCTACCCTTTCCTATGCATTGAACAGGTATAAATGGGGAAATCTGGAAAGCTGTTCGCCGAGCCGCTTCTTAAAAGAGATAGATGAACAATATCTTGACTATCCACAGACAGGGGGCATCCCGATCAGCGCCAGGCGAAGAATGGTTAGAGAGAACATCACCGGGAATAATTATTCCCCATCAGTAAACAAGGGAGAATTTTCTGACAGAAGGAATCTGGGCAAAATATCCGGGAGTCAACCTGCAGGCAATAATTTCTCATATACTTCTGACCTTGATCAAATTAGACCCGGGACAGATGTAGTTCATGAGAGATTTGGTCAGGGCAGGGTGAAGAAGATTGAAGGTGAAGCTCCAAATACAACCGCCATCGTAGATTTTGAGCAGGGTGGAGAAAAAAAGCTACTGCTCAGGTTTGCCAGATTAATGGTAATAAAAAAATAAGCTGTTTCAATTTTCTGTAATTTTCCTGCCGGGAGTTACAGTATCTATTGAAACAGCCTGAATGTAACAGTCAGGTTACAAAATCAGGAATCTTTAATTATACACCGGTGAAAGATCACACACACCGGATCTGCATCAAGACAGGAGCAAGGAACAGGGCGATCAGGTATCAGTAATATTTTGTTGAAGCTTAAAAATTCAAATATACGATGACTCTGCCGGACTCAGGTTTTAACACAATTTTGTCAGACACCGCTTCGTTCAACGTTCCGATCCACCAGTTACTGAGAACAACATTATCAAGAGAGTATTTCAGCCCTTCAGCCCTGACCCTCGTTCCCTGATCCGGTGAAAAGACTGAGACCTGCTGCCCCGGCCATGTTGAAATAGTGGCCGGGGAAACTACCGGAATAAACACTCCCCAGTCTGTTACCATCTTAACCTCAACAGATTCAGCATAATCAACGAGCAGGGAGATGTTCCCAATTGTATGATCCTCACGAATTCCTGTAGCACCCAGAATTACCACCTCGCTGATCTCTTTTGTGATACAATATTTTACCGCTTTGCTAAGATCATTTATCTGCAGGTCATTATCGTGATGAAGTAAAGCACGATACTTCTTTTTGAGGGAGTCGGGAACTGAGTCAAGATCCCCGACTATAGCCCATGGCTCCTTTCCGTGTTCCACCAGTTTTTTAACCGCTCCATCGCAACACACAATCCTCCCGGCCCTGCCAAGGTAGCCCAGGGGAATCCCGTTATGAGGGAATTCCCCGTTTGCCAGAATTACAACCAGGCTTGTCATATATTTGTTTTTTCGATTTGCATATTAAAATCCCTTTTCCATGCCTGATATCCAGTGATGGCCATCAGGGTATAAACCGAAAACAGAATAACAGTCGGGAATAATCCCTTGTAGATGTAAAGACAAATTGATACCGTATCTGCTACTATCCATAAGATCCAATGCTCCAATATCTTACGTGCCAGCATCCATGTTGCGATTATTGATACCGATGTAGTGAATGCATCCCAGGCAGGTATCGGAGAGTCAGTAAAATGCTTTAATACAAACCAGATCAGCAACTGCAGGGGAATGAACACCATTACATATCGCATGATCAGGGACTTGCTTAACCTGGATATGGAAAGCAGATTGGTATCGCCGGCCGTGCCCCCTTTAAGCCACCAGTACCAGCCAAAGGCGCTTATCCCTAAGTAATAGAACTGCAATCCCATATCTGCATAGAATTTTGAGTCGTAAAATACCCAGATATATACTGCTGAAGTAACGATCCCCAGAGGCCACAACCATATATTTTGCCTGATTTCAAGGTATACGAAAACAATTCCTGCTACGGCTCCAAAGATTTCTATCAGATGGCCTGAAATCCACTGTGACATAAGCTAAAATCTTATGGTAAGCCTGGTAATATAGTTTATCCCTGCCTGAGGGAAATAATATGCCCAGTTATGTTCTTCGCCATCCTCGTACCAGTAGCCCCCGTAACCATTGCTCAGGTACATATTATTAAGCAGATTATTTACCTGCAGCTGAAGATCTATCCGTTCAATCATTTTTAAGCTGAAACTGTAATCCAGCCTCAGGTTGCTTACCAGATAGGGGTCTATCTTCCGAAGGTCGCTTGCCGTATTGTCAAAATACTGTTTCCCCACATATTTACTGATAATATGAATAGCGAGATTCCTGGCAGGGTAAACCGAAAATTCATTTGAAGCAATTACCGACGGAGAATAAGCAATATCAACATCTCCGAGGAATTTTGACAGATAGAACAGCTCACCGGTGAAGTTTTCATAATCGGTATAATATTCTGTGTGATCCCGGATTTTGTTTTTGCTCAGAGTAAGACTTGCATTCCACTCGAGCATCCTGAATGGTTTTATCCCCGCCAATAATTCAATACCGGCCCGGTGGCTTTTCTCAACGTTGGTCATTATCGGATATCCTACATTGCTAAGTTCACCCGTTGGTACCAGTTGATCCTTGTAGATCATATAATAAAGGTTTATACCAAGGTTCGATAAAGCCGACTTATACCTGTATCCTGATTCCAGATCAAGAAGGCACTCGGGTCTGGGCATTGCCGCAGGATCACCGGCTGCATCTTTAAAATTGGCCCTTGTTGGCTCCCGGTTAGCAACAGAAAAGGAGGTATATGCTTCGTGCCGGGCTGAGAATCTGTAAAAGAGGCCCGCTTTCGGATTTATAAAATGATATTTTTTATTCAGGTTTAATTCCCTGAGATCGTCATCGTCGCCATTCATGGAATAGTAAATATATCTGTACTGCAGGTCGGTGAAAAGGTTAAGTTTTTCAGTCATCTGAAAATTGATCTTCCCGAAAATGTTGAAATCATCCTTCAGGGCACCATTGGTATGCCATAAAAAGTCCTTTTCAGTCGTTCCGGCATGTCTCATCCAGATTATGCGGCCAAAATGATCCCCTAAATATCTGTTAAACCCTCCGCCGAGATCAGCCTCCAGGCGGTTTTTATTATAATGGAGGTTATAGACCATCCCTCCAAAGTAGTTGAACATCCATTTCCTTCTTACAAGGTCCGTACTTTTTATCTCGATTAAACCAGCATATACCCAGCTTGAAAGGCCATAATCCGAAAGGTCATCATCCTCTCTGTACTGCTCATAATAGCCCAATCCCCTGGTAAAATGAGCAGCTATATTCAGGTAAAGATTCTTATTGAATTGCCAGTTATATATTAGCTGGAAATGTGTCTGGGTATAATTATCCTCCTGGCTATGATAATGTTCAAGCAGACCGAAGCTATTAACATATTTTCCCGCCGGATTGTAGGTCCTGTTAGCAGCCAGACTGTCGGCAGGCACACCCCACCAGCTAATCCCGGTTACTTCCTCCCCATGTATAAAATTGACTTTCAGTCTGCCCTTCGTCAGTTTATATGCAGAAGTCATAAACAGTGACCTGTGACTTGATCCGCTCCTCTGGATATATCCGTCGGACATCAGTCCTGAAATCCTTATATCCATCACGAATTTTTCTTTCAGTAAACCGGTACCTGCCTTTAATGAACCTTTGAATGTGTTAAATGAACCATAAGAAGTGCTGACTTCCGCGTAGGCCTCCTCTGAAGGATTTACCGTCTTCAGGTTAACACTTGCCCCGAATGCCGCCGCACCGTTAGTTGATGTGCCAACGCCTCTCTGAACCTGGATATCGTCAACAGATCCCGCCAGGTCAGGCATGTCGACCCAAAAAACCTGTTGTGATTCAGCATCATTCAGTGGTATTCCATCAATTGTTACATTTATCCTGCTGGGGTCAGTACCCCTTATACGGAAATTGGTGTACCCTATCCCGGTTCCTGCCTCAGATGTTTCAACCAGTGAGGGCACCCTGGAAAGTAAATATGGAATATCCTGACCTGTGTTCAGTTTTCTTATCAGCTCGCTGTTTAACTCTGTAAAAGCAACAGGTGTTTCAGAAGAGGCTCTTACACCTTTCACTATTATTTCATCAGCCACAATTGATGTGGGGGTCAATGTTATATCCAGCGTTACATCTGACCAGAGTTCAATTTCTTTTACCACAGTTGCGTATCCCAGGTAGGAGACTTTCAGATTATAGATGCCTTCCGGTATTTTCCTGAGGATAAATGTGCCATTAAGGCCGCTGCTGGTTCCCAGATATGTCCCTTCCAATATTATTGTTGCCCCGGACAATGGGTTCCCCGATTCATCACCGACCGATCCGCTTATTGAGTACCGTGATGGAACTACATTTGAACGTAGCAGTATCGAAGAGGAGATAAACAGGATAAATAAAAGAGTAGTTCTTTTCATGTCCTTTTGACTTAGGGTTAATATGTAAATTCAAAAGATTGAGGCAAATCTGCTTCCCTACGCCGGCATTATCCGGATCAGGTTATCAGGGTATGATCTCAGCCCGAATTATTAAGGCACCCCACCTTTTCGAATTATTACAAATTTAAGAGCTTTTTATTATAATTCCCAAATTATGAAGACACATAACCATATTAGCTCCGGGTATGAAATGGTTGGATAATTTATTTTCTTAATTTTGTCATTGCAAATTCTTTCCTTATTGGCAGATGAATGAACTTTTATTGAAACTGAACTATAAGGACTACCCCAGGTTATGTATCCTGAACGGTGCCAGCGCTTTCAGAAAAAGTGTTGAAAAGATCCTTCCTGATAAACATGTGGATACTGTTATTGACCCAAAGTATTTATATGAGTTCATCCTGATTTTTACATACGAAACTGCTGATATTGAAGAATTGGCACCAGTTTCGATTCACAACCTAGCTGAAGATGGTATGCTCTGGATAGTATATCCAAAAAAAACCTCAACAAAGTATAAATCAGACATTTCCAGGGATAAAGGCTGGGAACCTCTTAAGAAATGCGGCTTCGAACCTGTCAGACAGGTGTCAGTCAATGATGACCTGAGTGCCCTCAGGTTCCGGAATTCCAAATTCGTTAAAAGCAGAAGGAAAAAAATAAAGAAAAAGCGGCACGGCTGATATGGTTATTTTAAAGATCAGTGATAGAGAAGTTTAACATCCGGGTCCAGATTTATTTCTGTAGGCCTGCTATCAGCTCTAAAGGTCAGTCTCTCAGTCTTTTCATCTATCTCCACCGACTCCAATACTCTGTCACCCTCAGTAAGAATCTCAATATCAAGAGGAAATCTGAAAGCATTACCGGGTTGAACCTGCTCCACCAGCATAATTACTTCTCTTCTTCGCGGGCTATATGTCCACGATATCTCAAGATCGGGGATCTCCTCCAGATAAAGCCACTGGTTGAAAAATTGATCAAGATCCCTGCCTGATATTTCTTCCATAGTATTCCTGAAATCTGATGTAAGAGCATTCCTGTTGCGATACCTGCTGTAAAATGTACTGATACCATGCATAAACAGGCCATCACCCAGCTCGCTCCTAAGCATATGCAGTACCCACGCACCTTTCTGGTACGAATAAGTGCTTAGAAGATCCATTAAATCTGTAATGGTCGTATCTACCACAGGTGCAGGATTGCGTTCATATGCGCTCATTACCCTGTTCCTGGCAAGAAGCATGATAGATCTTAATTTGGGCTCACCATATACCGATCCCTGATAGTATGCAGTAAAATAGGTCGCAAATCCTTCACTTAGCCAGATATGATTCCAGTCTTTTTCTGTTACAGAATTTCCAAACCATTGATGGGCAATCTCATGGGCCATCAGTCTTTCCGATTCTCCTTTACCGGTGACCGATCTTTCTGAATAGAAGATGCACCCTGCATTTTCCATGCCTCCAAAAATTGTTTTCGACTGAACATTCGCCAGCTTTTCATAGGAGTAGGAGCCTATTTGCTCACTGAAGAATGTAAAAGGCTTAACTGCTAGGGAATAATCGTTAAATCCGTTTTCCCGGTCTTCAGGGTAGACATATGACCATATTTCAGTGCCTCCTACCCTGCCAGCCAGTCTGGCGGCAAACCTTGCTGCGCCGATAACCATCACCCTGGTTGGTATGCTTACCTCCTCCTTCCAGTGAGTCAGTTTAATTCCCTCATTCAGGATGCTCTCCTCCACGAGGTGGCCATTGGACACAACCTTGTAATGCGAAGGAGCATATACCTTGAAGTCAACCGGTGCCTTATCCGAAGGATGATCAATGCAAGGTATCCAGTTCCTTGCCCTGTCAGGCCAGTTATCAGCAAAAAATGTCCGGTCACCATACCTGTTCTGTGAAATGATTAAACCATCCCCTGGGACTCCAAAGTAGTTAATCAGTATTCTGGAGGTCTCGCCCTTTTCCCTGGGCGTTTCTGGCGTAATGATCAGCTCATTACCCACATGAACCCACTCAACCTCTTCTTCGTTAAGCGTTAATCTCTCAACAACCATCCCCTTCCCATCTTCCTTCAGTCCTGTAAGATCAAGCATGATCACTGGGGAAGGACCCGTGTGGCTGATCCTGATAAATGCCTCTCCCCTGATCATATCATAACTGTCTGAAAGATAAACAGAAAACTCATACTGTGTTACATTAAGATTTCCGTTAACCGGGTACTTGTCTGAAGCCAGGACAAAATTAAATGTACACAGCAATATTATAAGTGCAGGAAGTTTCATCGTTTCAGGTTTTTCAAGAAGAAAAGTGCAAAATTGGTACAAATTTAATCTAATGATGGAAACATGAAATTATTTAGCAATAAATATATTGATTCCATTCCCACAGGTTATCTTTATACCCTGCCCTGCTGAATAATAAAAAGTCCACTTAGTACATATTACCACTAAATTATATAGCTTTGTACAAAACCTTTAAGTATGAATTTTGATTATAACACACAGAGAAAAAGGATGAATTTACCCGAATATGGCAGGAACGTGCAAAAGATGGTGGACTACATAAGAACCATTGACGACCGTGAAGAAAGGAGCAGGGCTGCAAGGTCAATAATACAGATAATGGGCAATCTGAATCCCAATCTAAGGGATGCTGGTGATATAAAACATATATTATGGGACCATCTGGCCATTATAGCTGATTTTGAGCTTGATATTGACTCTCCATACCCGCCCCCGGAAAAGGAAAAACTTATGGAAAAGCCAGCCATCGTGCCCTATAAAAATGGTGAGGTAAGATATCTGCACTATGGAAGGATTATAGAATTGATGATCGAAGAAGCTTGCAAGATGGACGATGGTGAAGAAAAAGGATACCTAATTATTCTTATCGGCAACCAGATGAAAAAAGCATCAATTACCTGGAACCGTGGTCAGATTACTGATGATATCATTGCAAAGGATCTGATAGAGCTATCCGAAAACCGGCTTATATTACCGGAGAATTTTAAACTTCTTGAAGCAAAGGAGCTCCTCGGTCCCAAAAAGAAGAAACCACAGCAATCCCAAAAGTATCCCAGACAACAAAAGAGAAAACATCAGGGTAAATATTGATGAGCAAATTTGTTATTGAAGGAGGCAGAAAACTCAGAGGGAGCATAGAACCCCAGGGAGCAAAAAATGAAGCTCTGCAGGTTATATGTGCAACCCTGCTGACTCCGGATGAGGTCAGGATCAATAACATACCGGATATCAGTGATGTTAGCAACTTAATTAAGCTTCTGTCAAACCTCGGCGTGGAATCAAATCGGAACTCAGATGGTTCGTTCACTTTTAAGGCTGCCAGTGTAGATCCTTCCTATCTCGACACTCCTGAATACTATGAGCAAAGCGCCTCCCTCAGGGGCTCGGTAATGGTGGTCGGACCGATGCTTGCCAGGTATGGAAAAGCAAGCCTGCCGAAACCGGGAGGTGATAAAATTGGCCGCAGAAGGATGGATACACATTTTGCCGGATTCAGTAAACTGGGGGCAAGCTTCACCTATGATCCCGGCAACTACGTCTATAATGTCACATCAAAGAATCTTACAGGATCCTATATCCATCTTGACGAAGCCTCTCTTACAGGTACTGCCAACATCATAATGGCAGCTGTACTTGCCAAAGGCCGTACTGTTATCTATAATGCCGCATGCGAACCCTATGTGCAGCAGTTGTGCCGCATGCTTGTAAGAATGGGAGCCTCAATCGGGGGTATTGGGTCAAACCTGCTGACTATTGATGGTGTTAGCGAACTGCATGGCTGTGAGCATTCTGTACTTCCTGATATGATCGAGGCAGGCTCTTTCATCGGGATGGCTGCTATGACCGGTTCGGAACTTACTATCAGAAATGTATCATACGATAACCTTGGAATAATCCCCGACTCATTCAGAAGACTTGGAATAGAGCTCGAAAGGAAAGATGATGACATTTATATACCCGCACAGGACAGCTACGAGATTGAAACCTATATTGACGGATCAATAATGATCATTTCGGATGCTATCTGGCCCGGACTTACTCCCGACCTTCTTAGTGTTTTTCTGGTCACGGCAACCCAGGCCAGGGGCTCAGTGCTTATCCATCAGAAAATGTTTGAAAGCCGCCTCTTCTTTGTTGACAAACTTATCGACATGGGTGCACAGATCATTCTTTGTGACCCCCACCGGGCAGCCATAATTGGTCATGACCGTAAGATAAAACTCAGGGGAACCACCATGATCTCCCCCGACATCAGGGCGGGTGTTGCCTTATTAATTGCAGCTATGTCGGCAGAAGGCACCAGCGTGATCCATAATATTGAACAGATCGACCGTGGGTATCAACAGATCGACAGGAGGCTCAACTCCATTGGTGCAGATATTAAGAGAATGGATGAATAGGAAAGATAAGCGAATAGAAAAGTTTTTTACTGTAAATGCCCCTGAACCGGCTGGCCATTATTCACAGGCAGTGATCCATGACGGTATTGTCTATGTTTCCGGACAGCTTCCGGTAAATCCTTTTACAGGAGAGAAAGTTACAGGCAGCATTGAGGAGCAAACCCGGCAGGTTCTTGAAAACATAGGGATAATACTTAAGGATTGCGGCAGCAGCAGGAACAGTGTCTTAAAGACCACCGTATATGTTTCGGATATATCACTCTGGGGCAGGGTAAACGAAGTATACGGCGCCTTTTTCGGAGACCATAAACCCGCAAGAGCCGTTGTCCCGGTGAAAGAGCTGCATTTTGGCTTTCTTGTCGAGATAGAGGCAGTTGCGATTATCTGATATTCTTAAAGCCGCTCTGCCTTCATTGGGAAAAATCGAATCCTGCAATCAGAGAATATCCGGCAACGAATGATTATTCAGTAGCAAGAATATATTCTGTTTTACCTGGTTATATTATAAATGGCCTGTCCGGTGAAGGCATTGCCGGAAAGTCATATCCAGGTGAAAAGATGCAGCTGCCTGCTGGTTATCTCGAAAAACTGGAACAGAAAAGATACAGTGAGAATACTATCAGGATATACACTAACTATTTTGGTGATTTCCAGGCATATTTCCCCGACAAAAAATCAGAAGATATTTCAAAGGAAGACATTAACGAAATATATTTTAGAGTTGATCAGGGAGCATTCCATTTCATCGAGTCAGCAAAACCAGCGAATTAATGCAATTAAGTTTTATTATGAAAAGGTCTTAGGCAGAGAAAAGGAATATTATGATTTACTGAGGCTGCGTAGAGAAACCAGCTTACCGGATGTTATTGACAGGGAAGAGATAAGGGAGATGCTAAATGTAACAGTTAACATTAAACACAAGACCATTATCTCTGTGTTGTATTCATGTGGACTAAGAAGAAGTGAATTAATAAATATGAAGGTAAAGGACATTGATTCAATCCGGATGTTGATAAAGATTAGAAGCTCTAAAGGCAAGGTTGATCGTTACGTACAGTTGGCCAATCCAGTGCCGGAATTATTATGGAAGTATTATAAATTTGAAAATCCGAAGGCATGGTTGATTGAAGGAGCAGCAGGATCACAGTATAGTGCAACTAGCATTTTAAATGTTGTAAAGGGTGCAGCGCTAAAAGCTGGTATTCAAAAAAATGTTACACCACATACCTTACGACACAGTTTTGCAACGCATCACCTGGAGCAAGGAGCTGATTTACGATACATTCAAACCTGGTTGGGTCATAAAAGCTCAAAGACAACAGAAATATACACGCATGTATCAAAAACAAATTTTGATAACTTTAGAAATCCAATTGATGATTTACTCTAGAGGAGAAAATAAAATGATACACACGCAAAAAAAAAAGATATATCATCCGCAGATATAGTAAATATATCATCAATAACTATATACATTCGTTCAGGCACATTGGCTTCAAACTTCGCCCCGGTTCATCGGGGCTACGTCCGACGAAGTCGCCGAGCTCGGCCAATGAATTGGCCTTCGGTTCAGCTAAAGCTGAACTTTTGTCTGCGAAACTTCGTTTCACTGCATCCAAAAGAAATGTGCCTGAACGCCGCGCTAAACCAAATTGCTTTTGAAAGCTTTAGCTGTCGTCCGAAACTCGTATCTTAACGTCACGAACACGTGCCAGAACAATACGCTAAACGCAATTTGGTCCCGCCCTTGCGGGCTTTACAGTCTTACCGGGCAAGCTCGGCACCCTTCGCCCTCAGTGCGAACTTAGCGAAGCGATCTCACGAACGAAGTGAGTAAACTTCGTTTGGCGCGGCGTTATGGGCAAGGTTGATTGAACGATATAACAACTTTTTAAATGTATTATTATGATATACAATCAATGGTATATTATTCTTGAATCGAAAGAGCTAAATAAACATAAGCCACTTCGAGTCAAGCGCT
>Ga0307380_10012061_pt1 | contig 10777 bp, 15 predicted proteins | sample UN3MG_FD_202239 | JGI IMG/M metagenome (GOLD analysis project Ga0307380, IMG submission 202239) | Soil microbial communities from Risofladan, Vaasa, Finland - UN-3 | ecosystem: Environmental > Terrestrial > Soil > Coastal area > Acid sulfate soil | place: Finland: Risofladan, Vaasa | collected... | reverse complement strand
CATCAATCAAGTTCATATTCTCGCCCACCATTGACGCACACTGCCCACCGATCTACGAACGGCGAAGAATTGTCATGGGCTACAAAGAAATACTTCAATACACGCCTATTGTAAAAAACATGATTAGCGAAGGTCGGCTAGTTCACACTGGCGAAGCGATGCTCGCCGAACATGTCTGTCGCGCGGTCATGGTTAGGACTCAAGGCTCGATCGCGGTGTCATCGCAGAAGTCGGCTGGCCCTATCGAGTTATGTAGGACGATGATCTGGGGAGCGGCGGCAGCTGCACGACCTGGACAATCTCAAAAGCCTATGCTCGTCGCGGTCAGTCAATAGAATCATCGTGGCACTCGTCCGCTTGCTTGCCTGTCGTCGGGATACCGCAACTGACTGGGCGAGTGCCACCACTAATCCTTGACAATGTGTAATCTTGTGGTATGGCAATCTTTGATCGCAAAATAAACAAAGCAGCGATCTCGCCTGCACCAGCTAAAGCCGCAGCCGCTGGCGGTGGGTACACAGGTCAATCCATGATCGGTCAGTACTACACCTACCAAGAAGGCGAAGCACGGAACAAGGCGATGTCAGTTCCTGCAATCTCACGCGCGCGAGACTTAATAAGTTCGGTCATATCATGTATGCCGCTTGAAATGTACGGAGAAATCTGGGACGACACTAAAGGCGAAATGGAAGAAATACCTCTCGCACCGCGCAGCTGGCTTCGCAAAATCTCACCAACAATTCCAAACTCAACACTCCTCTCATGGTTGGTGGACGATATCTTCTTCTACGGTGTGGGCTACCTCGCCATCACAAGTAGGACGGCTGATGGCTATCCAGCGTCGTTCGAGCGTCTTCCTGCCGGCTCAATAACTCGCATGGATCAATCAAACGGGCCAGTATTCTTCGCACCTTCCAAAGAGATCTACTTCAACGGCCAGCAACTTGATCCAGTGAATGTCGTGCAGTTCATCTCTGGCGTACAAGGCATCGTCTACCAGTCGCCGATGGTTGTAGCGACTGCACTCAAACTTGAAGCAGCACGATTCAGAAACGCTTCATCAAGTATCCCAGCAGGAGTACTCAAGCAAACTGGCGGAGAGCCACTGTCCGCTCAAGAGCTCGCCGATCTCGCGTCAGCATTCAACGCCGCTCGAGCAACAAACCAAACAGCCGCGCTCAATGAGTTCTTGTCGTACACCGAAACGAATGCGACACCTGACAAAATGCTTCTCATTGATGCAGCAAACTACCAAGCTCTCGAATGCTCCAGGCTCACCAATACACCCTCATACCTTCTTGGAATCGCAGTCGGCGGATATTCATATGTCAGCAACCAAGGCGCACGACTTGACTTGTGGAGTTTCGGAGCAAAAGCGATCGCCGAATGTATCCAGAACACTCTCTCGATGGACAATGTCCTACCGCGCGGAACTTATGTTCGCTTCGATCCGACAGATTACTTGTCAGCCGAATACAGCAAAGAAGTATCAGAAATGATCCCAACAGATATGGAAACAATCTCATGATCAAGTTCACAGCAGAAGCAGTCACGATCGACGCAGCAGGCCCAGACGGTGCACCGCGCCGCACGATCTCTGGTATCGCCGTACCCTATGGAGTAGATGCAACAGTCTCGGACGGAACTACCGTTCGCGTGCTTGAAGGGGCTCTACCCACAGAAGGCAAAGCACCGAGACTATTCATGAATCATGACTCCTCGAGCGCGATCGGCTTAGTGGTGTCTAGAGAATCCACTTCGGCTGGCATGTTATTTACGGCCAAGATCAGCGACACGGTACAAGGAAACGAAGCGATGACCCTGATGAAGGACGGAGTCCTAGACTCGGTCTCCATTGGAATCACCCCAACATCGTTCGCCTACGACGAAGCTGGAGTCATGGAAATCAAAGCAGCCACCTGGAGCGAATTGTCCATCGTGGCGATCCCAGCATTCCAAGGCGCACAGATCACAGAGATCGCAGCGAGTATCCACCACGAAGACGAAGAACTAAGTACTATAGAAACAGAACCTACACAGGAGAACGAAACCATGTCCGAAGAAATTGTCACCCCAGTCATCGAAGCATCAGTCGCTACACCATTATTCGCATCAGCAAAGCGCGAGCCACGCTTGCCATCAGCTGGCGAGTTTGTTGCAGCGATGCACAAAGGCGGAGAGTTCGCAGCATCCGCTCAACGAGTATTCGCCGATTACAGCGCATACCACAAATCACCACTCGAAGCAGCCGCTGGCGACAATGTTCTCTCTAACGACGCAGGCATAGTCCCAGTTCCAATCTTGGGTCCAGTTTTCGCGGATATTAACTACATCGCTCCAGTGCTAAATGCACTCGGATCTCGCGCCATGCCGAACAGCGGAAGCGGTGCAACATTCATCCGCCCAACATGGACAACTCACCCAACGGTCGCGGTGCAGTCAGCCGAACTCGCAGCAGTATCGGCAACAACCGCCGTGATTGCCTCGAATACGGTCACAAAATCCACATTCTCTGGCAGTGCCCAGCTCTCCTACCAGGTATTGGACTTCACCGATCCAGCAGCGATGCAAATCATCGTGCAAGATCTCGCAGGTCAATACTTGACAGCGATCGACAACTTCGCAGCAGACAACTTGCTCACCGCCGCAACATCGGCTGGAGTGTGGGACTTGTCAGTGACTGACTTAATGAAGTCAATCTACGATGCAGCCGTTGTTACATCAGCAGCGACAAACTACCTACCAACTCACATCTTCGTTGATCCTGCAACATGGGCATTGATGGGACAGCTAGTGGACACCACTGGTCGTCCAATCTTCCCAAGCATCGGTGCACCGGGTCTTAACGGCCAGAACTCGCTCGGCGCAGGCTCTGCGACATCATGGTCAGGTATGAACCCGCTCGGCCTTGAGATCGTGGTGGACAACAAATTCGCCGCAAAGACCATGGTCATCATGAATAAGAACGCCTTCGAGATCTACCGCCAAGACCGCGGAATGCTCTCGGTGGAAGTTCCATCGACACTTGGTCGTCAAATGAGCGTGTTCGGGTATGCAGCAACCTTTGCGGCTAACTCAAACATGATCCAAAAGATCACCCAGGCTTAATCGGAAGGCGGCCTAACCGCCATGGCGACATACACGGTCACACAAAAATACCTCATAGACAACTACGCCGTAGTTCAACTCCTCACCCCTGCGGAAATTGAACTCGGCGCAAGTGTCGTCGTTGCTGATGTAGATGCGACATTCAATGGCACTTATCTAGTTCGCGCACTTCCCCAGTTTCTTTACATCGGCGTAGATACCGAGGGCGATCTTCTTTACGATGTCAATGTTCCGATCGCTAATCAGGTGCTCTATGCGAAGACCGCTGATGATGTTGCTCGAGTCGCAGCTACTGGCACTCTGTCACTGACTCAAGTGTGCAGCTGGGTTACTGCGGCAGATGTTATGACTTATCTGGGCGTAACGATCACCGACCCGTCAGATGACTACACGCTTCTCACTCAAGCGACTTCGGCAGGTAATCAATTCTGCTATCGCAGGAGACAAGAGGCAGGGTATGTGGACTCGCTCACGACTTCACCTGGCGGAGATGCCACGCTCGGGACTTTGATGTATTGCGCCGCTCTATGGCGCACTAGGGGCTCTATAGAGAGCACTTACGCGACCTTCGATCAGATGGGGAGCGCACCACAGCAAAGCCTCACCCCAGTCGTTAAGCAGCTACTCGGCATCCCTCGTCCAGCAGTCGCCTAATGGCTTACACCGATCTACTCAACGAGGCAATCGATGACCTCACCGCATCGCTCACAGCGGTCAGCGGTCTTCGAGTAATTAACGACGCGACCAAGATCGTTCCTAATTGTGTATTTATTGAGCCGCCAAGTTTCACAACTATCGCAGGGAATGGAAATGTGATCCGTATGGACTTCCCTGTGCGCGTCATTGGCTCTGGCCCTGCCGGACTTCCAGTGTTACAAAAGATCTTGAGTATCGTTGCCGCGGTACTTGCTTCACCGATCATCGTTATGGCTGGTCGTCCTTCGAGCCTTGAGATAGGCGGAGCGTTATATCCTTCATACGACTTAGACTGCGCGATCCAAGCACAGACCTCATAATCCACCATTAAGGCAATTAAATCATCTACTATCAGACAAGAACCAAGGAGCACTCACAATGGCATCAGCAACATACCTCTCGAACCCAGTAGTCACAATCAACAGCGTAGATCTGACAGACATGTGCAGCGCAGCGACGCTGAATCATCTCGTTGAAGCCCTCGAGGATTCGGTTTTTGGAAATCTTTCCAGAACCTACACGGGGGGTCTCGCCAATAATGAAGTGACCCTAACTTTTTATGCGAGCTATGCAGCTTCGGAGACCTATGTAACTCTTTCGGCACTTGTCGGCAGCAAAACCGTCGTTACCCTTCAACCAACAAGCGACGCGACAAGCGTGACGAATCCATTGTTCACTCTGACAGATTGCTATCTAGAGTCTTTGCCAGTAGTCAATGCCGCGCTCGGGACATTGAGCACCTACGACATCACTCTGGTCGGCGGATCGTACACAGTCGCAACTTCATAACAGCCGACAACGGCCCGACACGAAAGCAGGCAACATGAAAATCAGACTCAAGGTAGATCTACACGACGGTCACGGGCCGCGTCATGTCACCACGAACCTATTCACGATCACTGAATGGGAGAAACAAGAACGACGGAAACTCTCTGACGGTCTCGGCTTCGGCGCAACCGACATGGCATTCTGGGCTCACTTCTTATTAAAGCGCGAACTCCCAGACATACCGAAAACATATTCGGAATGGCTTGAGCAGAACCCTGATATAGATATTGAGGTCGAAGGAGATGAAACAGACCCAAACCCTACGGACGCGGCTACTACCGAAGGCAACTAGCCGAATTAGTAGTCGCGACTGGATGGTCTCCAGCATGGTACGCGGAGAGCTTCGACACGCAAGACCTCACCACGATCATCCATGTACTAAACAAAAAATCGAAGGCGTGATGCTCTATGATCGTTCTATGATCGGTCACAAGCCTGTAAAGATGTCGGGAGTCAAAGAAGCAGTAAAAGAGCTTCGCAAAATTGACCCAGAACTCCGCAAACAGTTCAACAAAGACGCAAAGGCTGTAGTCCGTCCCGTAGTCGATGCAGCCAAAGGCGAATACCCAACACAGTTCCTGTCCGGTATGTCGCGACCTTGGACGCAGAACGGCGTAGCAAAGTTCCCGTATGTGCAAAGCAAAGCGAAGTCAGGTGTCAAACTTAAAGTAGATACCAGAGGTAAAGCGGTCTCGGTTATTAGCGTGTTACAAAACAACCCAGCAGCAGTGATCGTTGATATGGCAGGCAAGAAGGGCGGCGGATCTCCACGGGGCGAAGTCTTTATCAAGAACCTAAGTGCTCCTGGCAAGTTCGGCAACGCTTCACGCATCATGTGGCCATCCTTCGAGCGTCACGAAACAGAAGTTACCTACGAAATGACCCAACTCATCGGCGAAGTGATGAAGCGCGTTAGTAAGGAAATCTAATGGCGATCAAAATACCTATCATCTCCGAGTACGACAAACGCGGACAAAACCAAGCCGAAACAGGGCTCGCCAAACTTGGCAAAAGTGCAAAGAAACTAGCGAAGATCGGTGCGGCAGCGTTCGCAGCTGTCGGTGCTGGTGCTCTTGTCATGGGCAAAAAGTTAATCGAAGCCGGAGAACGAGCAACAACATCTAACGCCCGTATTGAGCAGATCACTAAATCGATGGGACAGTTCGAAGGAGCGACCGATCAGGTCACGAATCGTCTAGTCAAACTTGCCGAAAAGACTGCGCGGCTCACTGGCGTAGATCAGAACCTGATTAAAGAAGGACAAGCCCTTCTTCTTACCTTCAAGAGTGTTTCGGCTGATGCTGACAAAGTAGGCGGAGTATTTGACCGCGCCACAAAAGCAGCTATTGATCTCGCTGCGGCAGGCTTCGGATCTGTCGAAACTAACGCGATTCAACTTGGTAAAGCTCTTGAAGATCCGATCAAAGGACTAGCAGCACTCGGCAAGTCTGGTGTCACCTTCACAGCCGAACAAAAGGAACTCATCAAAACTTTGGTCGAGACTGGTGATGTCGCACAAGCGCAAGAGATCATCTTGAAGGCAGTCGAAATGCAGGTCGGCGGAACGGCAGAGGCAACCGCTAGCGCATCAGACAAAATGAAGGTCGCATGGTCACAACTCCAAGAGCAACTCGGGCAGCGACTACTCCCAGTCTTCGAGAAGTTCAGTCTCTTTGTAATTGACAAACTTCTTCCGAACATGGAGATCATCTACAACAAAGCCGCACCGTATGTCCTTGAAGCGTTCCGCAAGATATCGGACTGGATCAAGAACACAGGTATCCCAGCGTTCAGCGCGCTAGTTGATTACATCAAAAAAGAGATCGCACCAAAACTTGAAGAAACCTTCAAGCACCTCAAAGCGATCGGGACTTATGTAACGGAGTCATTAGCACCGATCATCAAAGACATATTGGTCGGCGCGTTCAAAGGTCTCGGAGACTCTGTCCCAACTTTGCTGAATGCGTTAAACAAAGTCCTCACAATGCTCGAAGCAATCGCAGGCGCAGCCAACGCGACACTAGACGCGCTTGATCGTGTTACCGCTGGCAAGGCTCGAGCCGCAATCGGTGGGGCAATCGGCAAAGCACTCTTAGGCCCTCTGGGAAGTATTCCAGGGCTTGCGGATGGTGGAATCGTCACACGCCCAACACTTGCCATGATCGGCGAAGGCGGACAATCCGAAGCAGTAATCCCACTCGACAAACTCGGGCGCATGGGCGGCGGCAATACGACGATCAACATCAACGGCGGACTCGCTTCAAGTGCCGATATTGGGGCAGCTGTAGTGAACGCGATCAGAGCGTTCAACAGGCAGAACGGCCCTGCGAACATAGCGGTCGCATAATGCCAGGCGTAGCGGTAATTGGATCAGGGAACTACGACCTAGAGATCGACACAGGGTACGACTGGGACGCGTTCACACTGGACGACGATCTCAAAGGCGAACTAAATAACACCGAATATGTCCTAGACGGGACTTCCCAATTTGCGACCGTCATGGATGGGACTATCGCGCTCACAGCCAGACGCGGACGAGAGAACACTGGCGACCAGTTCACCTATGGGACGATGAGCTTCACACTCAACGACACCTACGCCGACGGAGTGTTCAACCCATTCGACACCACTTCGCCCTACTACGACCCTGATAATAATCAGCCGGGACTAGCACCACTTCGCGAAGTTCGCTTCTCCCGATATAACTCCTTGAATGTTAAGGAACTCTTGTGGGTCGGCTACATCATCAACTATGACTACACCTTTACTCTCGGCGGACTTGACACAGTAAGCGTGAATTGCGCTGACTTCTCCTACCAACTCGGGCAGACCTTTCTCGCTGAATGGAATGTCAGCCAAGAACTTTCGAGCGTTCGCTTCGATAACTTGCTGGATCTTCCAGAGGTCGCCTACACAGGCACACGCGACATCGAGACAGGTACGGTCACGCTCGGCGGTTCGGCTGCTTACACGGTGGACAACGGAACATCGGTAGCGGCGTATGCGGACAAGATCAATGAAGCGGAGCAGGGCAGAATCTTTGTGAATCGTGAAGGGACTATCACCTTCCAGAAGCGCATCGGAACGACGCTAGGTACACCTGCCGCAGAGTTCCACGACAACGGCACGAACATCGGTTACAGCGCAATCGACATCTCCTTCATGGCGGACACAGTGGTCAATCGTGCATCGGTGCAACACGCTGGAGCAACATCTCCAGAGGTCGCAGAAGACCTCACAAGCCAAGCCGCCTATCTGATCCAGACGCGCTCAATCACCGACTCACTCGTCCACGATGACACCGCAGCTCTAGCACTTGCCAACTATCTGATCTCTGCGAACCCAGAGCCGCGCTTCAACTTCTTAGGCACAGAGTTCCCCGGCACACTCGCCGCCGATCAAGACACACTCGCACTCCTAGACATTGGTGATCTAATCAATATCCAGAAGTCGATTACGACTTCGGCTGGCCCTACCGAGTTCGCCCAAAATCTCACCATTGAAGGATTAGAGCATCGGCTGACTTTGTCGGCTGGTCACGCAGTCACTTATTTTACCTCATCTACGACGATCGTTTTTGAGCTGGTCTTGGACGACCTCACCTATGGCACACTCGACGAAGAAAATGTCTTAGGATAAGACACATGGCTCTGACTACTTATACCGCTGGCGAAGTCTTGACCGCCGCGTCACTTAATAACAATTTTGCGTCAGGCGGCTTAATGCTTGTTAAATCGCAGGTTATTGGTAGCGCAGTTTCTAGCGTTAATGTGACTGGCGCATTTTCTGCAACTTATGACATGTACAAAATTGTTGTTGCTGGCGGCGTTGGTAGCACTAATCAAGACGCAGTTCTAAAATTAGGTAGCACTACTACTGGATATTATTACTCTGGGTATTACGCAACTTTTGCGGGTACTGCAATTAGCCAAATTCCGTTAGGTGCTAACGCTGCAAACTTCGGCGCATTTATGACCTACAACACGAACACATTGTACGCAAATGTTGAACTTGTAAACCCTTTTTCTAGTTCACCTACAACAATAAACGGCTCAATTATCGACCCAACAACTACAGGCCGCACTTCACATTTTGCAGGCTACTTAGCAAATACGACTAGTTACACAGATTTTACGATTACACCAAACGGCGGCACAATTACAGGCGGCACAATTTATGTGTACGGATACGCAAAGGCCTAACTTATGACACACGCAGAAGCCGTAGCCATGTACCCACACGATGAGGTGTTTATACAAGTAGACGGCGTTGTAAGACCAATGACACCTGCTGAATACGAAGAATTTATTCAACGAAATATGATTCCTAACCCATACGGCTGATTATGACTGTCAATAACCTGCCCAAGTTCCTCATTTTGCTCGTTGGCTTGCTGTGTCTTACCGCGCTAATGATCGCAGACAAAATAAACATGGAGTCAGGCGTACCAATGCTCACCATGATCATCGGCTACTCAATCGGCAACGGTGTAAACGCTCGACAAGGCACAGAGTCCTCAAATGTGTTCGGGGCTAAGACACCGAAGTGACTCCAGCAAACCCGAAGATCCCGAACTCCAGACCGTACACAGGCAACTCCGATGGGGCTTCACCATCTCACCGAGACGGCATGGATGAATGGATCAGGCAAGCAATCAAATACAGTGACGGCGCATGCTGGAATAACGGCAGCTGGGGAATCCGAAACATGCGCGGCTCGAGCAATCTTTCCGTTCATGCCTGCGGACGAGCGGTTGATCTCTCATATTCCAAATCTGAAAAGCATCCAACCGCGAACCGTAAAGGCACTATGGCCTTCATTAATATCGTGACCGCTAACGCAAACGCGCTCGGCCTTGAATGCATCCTTGACTACCTACTCAAACCATACGGTCGCGGCTGGTTGTGCACTCGGCAACGCTGGCGCAAATACTCGAAGCCAACAATCCACGGCGCACCCGGCGGACGGTGGCTACATATAGAGATCTCGCCTGCCATGGCGGACTCTCCAGCCCTTGTACGACAAGCCTTTCAGAGAGTGTTCGCCGAAATCCCCCAATAGCGCACACCGATCCTCTATGGTCGATCTACCGACGATAGGAGTACAAACATGACCGAACCGAAAGTCTTCATCTACGAAGTGGGCAGGTGCAATCTGGACAACGGGCAAGAGATCCTTGTGCAGATATTCCGCCACGAAGACACACACACAATCATCCGCGCACAAATAGCCTTCCGCACTTTGGCTGGCGATAGTTGGGGCGTGCCTACAGAATTGGACTTCCAAAAATGAGCTATTTAACGATCAAGATTAGTGGATGGGTAATTTGTGGGCTTGCGTCCTTTGTGCTCCTCTGGGGGGCTTCTGAGCCTTCTCAGGGCATGTCTAAGGTCACTCCGTCCACGGTGTATGCCACGATCCCACTAGGCACACTGCCAACCACGACCACGACTTCAAGCACGACCCCAGTGACCGCTTGCGTGGGAGCTGTCAATCTTGCGCTAAGTGTTGGCTGGCCTGCAACCGAAACACCGACATTGATGAGAGTGCTGAAACGCGAGTCAAATTGCACTAATACAGCATTTAACGCTAAAGACCCCAACGGCGGATCTCGAGGTCTAATGCAGATCAACGGATTCTGGTGCACCCCTTCGACATACTGGCCTACAGGCTGGCTACAAGCGAAAGGCATCTTGACAGTGTGCGACGAACTATTTGATCCAACAATAAACCTTGTAGCAGGTCTCGCCATATGGCATAATTCATCTTGGACACCTTGGAATCTTCCGAAGTGACCGAACAGCCCTATCCCGAAACTGGTATCACAGAGGAGACCCGACGAATGTATCCCGATAACTACAGCGACAAGTACGACAAAGTATTCAAAGAGTTCGTAGATGAGATCATGAAGCCAGTGCGACCAATAGACCGACTAGAAGATCACTCAATTCTTCTCGATGAGCTGACAATCATGTACGACGCACACATGACTATCGGCGGCGAGCAAAATCGCTTCAATGCCAGTGTTCTTCGTGCGGCGATTAATTTGATCATCTCATGCACAAAATAATCTGCAAAAAATGCGGACTTGAAATGACAGGTACACCTCATGCCACTAACCCGACCAAGATCCTTTGGAGTCACC
>Ga0307380_10012060_pt1 | contig 10777 bp, 11 predicted proteins | sample UN3MG_FD_202239 | JGI IMG/M metagenome (GOLD analysis project Ga0307380, IMG submission 202239) | Soil microbial communities from Risofladan, Vaasa, Finland - UN-3 | ecosystem: Environmental > Terrestrial > Soil > Coastal area > Acid sulfate soil | place: Finland: Risofladan, Vaasa | collected... | reverse complement strand
CGCTTTAATATTTCATCAGTAATATTTTTCAGGGATTTTTCAAATTCCCGCTCCATATTCTCCAGGACTTCCTTGGTATTCAGCTTCAGCTGGTCAACTTCCTGTTGCGCTTCTTGCAGTATCTTTTGTGCAGTTTTCTTGGTTTCGTCTTCTATCTGGCTTGCATAATCCCTGAGTATTTCCTGTTCTTCTTCTTTATATCGGCTTCCCAGTTCCGCCAGCTGTTTTTTCCTTCTTGCGCTTATATCAGCTGCTCTGATATTGAGCTCGATGAGCTCTTCTATTATAGTTTGCTCTTCCAAAGTACCACCTTCTTTAAAGTTTTAAAATTCCCCAAAAAGTCTTTAAAACCTGCCCGAGGGGACAGACCAATTTAAAAATCGATTATCTTTTAACTAAGATTTAAGTATATTACTACTCTGTTACAAAGTCAATTATCGAGAAAGAAGTGTCATTTAAAAATCAAAAGTGCACTGTTTTTTAACGATTTAAAGTTTAAAAGTGGACTAACCTGGAATGGTAAAAAAAGGTGTAATCTAAAACTAATCCTAAATAGTAGCATTATCGTGGGGTCTATAATTAAAAATACATTCGGAGCAGATGCAAGTGTTTTTTTCTTATCTTTGCGGAGCATTATCATGGTCCACTGTCCCTCCCCTTTTTAAAAGGTTATGGAAAATCCTTTATTATTCCGATAAAACGGCTTTTTTTACTCTTTAACCACCAGTTCCACACGCCGATTCTGGGCTTTCCCGGTAGCAGTTGTGTTGGGCGCGACTGGCATGGACTCACCATAGCCTTTTGTAAAAAGTCGAGAAGAAGAAATTCCTGCGGAAACCAGATATGATTTCACTGATTCCGCGCGTTGCTGAGAAAGAATTTGATTGTGGTCAGTAGTTCCATCAGAGTCAGTGTGTCCCTCGATAATCAACTGCATGGCCTGTTCAGACTTGAGCATGGCAACGATTTTATCCAGAGTCGGCTTGGATTCAGCCCGAATGATATCAGAATCATAATCAAAGTTAATGCCGTAAAGTCTTACCCTGCCTTATTCTAAAAGCTCACTTGTCATTTGTTCCTGTACCCCGCCTCCCCAATGAGGGCAGCCGCCAACGTCTTCAGATTTTTTTGTTCCATTCCATATTCCGCCCTGGGAATCTTCCCTGCCTTCGTACCACCAAAGACCAAAAAACTTTTCTCCATCGGAGGTGAATATCATAACAGCCGGACCTTTTTGACCCGGTTCAATCCAGGTAAATTTCATGATACGGTCTTCAATGCCCCCGTTTAATACGCCTTCATCGTATTCATAACATCCGGTCACTGATGTTCCCTCCTGTCGAAGATGAAAGTCGTTATAGTTCGTCTCATAGGTCCCGGAAACATCGGCTATCGGTGTCTTGGCCAATTGTTTTCCGAAAGCACGAAAGTCCATAAGTTCTGTATATTCGCTGGAACCGTGATTATTTTGGATAGTTAGTCGAAGCCACTTTCCGGATTTATCAACGGTCACCGGAAAGCTCTGATTGTCCTTCTGATCAACCAGCGACACGCTCGCGATTTCTGTAAACCCTTCTGTAGAGCTGTCATCCGAAAGTTCAACAGTAATGTCCTTTGCGCCACGCCCCTTTGCGTCTACATAGCCCGTATCAAATTCCAAACGGTCAAGCACGCTTTTCTCGGCAAGCTCAATAATTAACACATTATTCGAAATCTTGCCGCTGGGACAGCACCAACCGGTTTTCGGATTTTCGTCCATAATCCAAATATTGCCCCATGCAGAGCTATATTCGGGGGATTTCTCTACAAGTAATGCTCCGGAAGAGAAAGAGACCAGCGACTGATCAGTTGCAGCTGCATCGGTTTTAAACCCAAATTGAAAAAATAGACAAACGATCGCAAGTGATACCAAAATCAATTTTCTACTCACAATAGAACCTCCTGATATTATAGAGTTATATGTTCTAAATATACATTTCTCATAATTGCCAATAATAAAGATGCAGGCTCATTTCCTCTTTTTGATTGGCTGATCTCATCACAAAATAGAAAAACTACCAACTCTTGGTTATAAGTGGGCAGTTTGGCAGTCATAGCAATAAAGAAGACATAGAGGCATACTAAAATGTCTTAGACCCCTGGCTTTGCGCTCTACCCTTTATAGTAGTTTGTTTTTTTCAACCTTTTTAAATTTTTATAATGTTTTAGTACTTATGTTGCATATACTATATAAGTTTTAAAAATCCTCTTTTTTAGAAAATTTTAATTTTTTTATTTTTCGAAATAATTGCGTTTTAATCAAAAATTAAAAATAATCCCTGCTTATTTTAATATAATTTTATTATTATCATCTATTATTATGGATATGGAGTCAACTCTATCTCGCTCTATCTCGAAAAAAGAGTTTTAAGCTATTGACAAATCATCCCTCTAAGTTATAATACAATTATAAGATAAGCTTGTTAATTTAGATCGGGATGCCGGTCGGTAAAAAGTCTCCTTTTACAGGAGACTTTTTATTTTAAAGAGATAAACCATGCAGTAAACCAACTATTTTTTTCTATAATTTAGCTTTCCATTTTATGAGGTCTTTCTTTAGGACGTCTATCTATAGTAATACCCAAAGCCTCAGCTATCCGGTTAAGAAACTCCTCAGATCCTACAGGTTTTTCGCTAAAATTATTGAATTATTGAGCTATTACATCTGTCTCTATTTATTTAATTACATAAATAAAAAACCAGACCTGATTTTTGTTTTAAGATAAATATATCCTTATAACATTTTCAGGTCTGGTATTTATTATTTAAAATTATTTTCCTTTTTACTATTCTATATTTTACAACAAAATTCTTGGCTTAATTACGGCTAAGGAGCGAGTAATAGCTCTAACTCTATGATGCCTATATCGATTACTCCTCCTGCTGTTACAGTAATTCCGGAGATACTGGAGTCATCATAATCATCGGCTGATACCGTAAGGTTGTAACTGCCAACAGGAAGCTGTCCAATAACAAATTCACCATTTTCATTAGTGCTTGCAGAGCTGTTAAAAGTATATACACCACCAGACAGAGTAACAGTTACTGTCGCTCCGGAAATAAATGTTGATTCGCTTCCGAATTTTTTCACAATCCCTGAAATTCCTCCAGATAACAACACGACATCAACCTCTGTATCTGGACCAGCTATTACTTCAATACTTTGTGAATAATCATCGTAACCGTAAGCATACACATTTAAAACACAATTGCCTACAGGAACATTTTCTATAAAATAAAATGAACCATCTTCTAAAGTTGTAGTATTATAGACAAAGATATATACGCCGCCGGTAAGTTCTATATTTGCTCCACCTATTCCTGCCAATGCCAATACGCCCTCGTCGCTCTCGTAATAAGACACACTTCCGGAAACTGTACCTGTACTGACCTCTTCTTCTGGATAAATTTCAGATGTCACATGAATAACCGGCTTCATTTTGTATTTTCCATTACCCGTCTTTATCACTGATTTTTCCGCATCAAAATCTATGGTCAATTTAGTAATCATGCCTTCCTCAATTTCAAAAGGACGATTTAATTTTATTCCGGTATTAGCACTGCTGGGAATTTCAAGAGTTACTTCTTCTACTGTTGACCCATCCGGTCCTTCTTCCCCTTCTAAAACCAGTGAAGCCTCTCCGTTCAGGAAGATTCTAAGCTGGGTATACTTATTGGGTTCAAGCTCTTTTGATCCCAACAAAATGGATACATTTTTTAAAGATATCAGGTCAACTGCCAGATCGTCAGGCCATTCCTTTAATATTTCCCAATAACCTTCTTCATCTTCACCCGCTATATGCCCTTCTATTCTAGAGATATTTATATTCACTTCTTGATAATCTCCGGGGGCATCGGTAAGATAAATTTTAAGAGTTCCTTTTCCTGTACCCGATCCTCCTGCCGGATTTTCATCAGTTGAACTACCCTCTGTTGCCGGAGAATTTACATCATTTTCCGGAACCACTAAATCGCTAACACATCCTGTAAGAAAAATAAGACTAATCCCCAACAATAATATAAATTTAAAATATTTTCTCATTTCTCTTTCCTCCTTTTTATTATTAAAAGAATGATCATATTTTTACTGAAAATTCACTAAAAAATCAAATTATTCTTTAAATATTTTCATATCAAACACAAAAAAAGCCGGCGGTCTGGCGGTCATAGCAATTAATTGCCTTAAACCCATAACTTTGCGTCCCATCCTTTCGGATAGTTTGCCTTTATCAACTTTTTATTAACAAATTATTCTTTTTTAAATTTCTTGTCTTTATTTATATTATTCCCCAAAACAATCGTTTTTAGACATAAATCTGCATTAATTTTTATAAAAAATATTTAAAAAAAGAAAAGAGATATAAATTTCGCCATTCCCAAAATTTGTTACCGGGATCAAATCTTTATTCTTAACAAATAGTTTAATTAACTGTCAAAAATAAGGATTTGATCCCATTTTCCCCTATATTACGGCAAAAAGGATAACCACCTGGGAGCAGATATGATTAAAATCTTATTTTTTTGATTTGTAACTATTCTTCCGACATGTTGTTTATTTACCAACTGAATGGCAGGTACATTGAGCTTATTCTGAAATTTAATCAAGCTGCTCGAAACATTTTCATCTGATAGCTTACATTCAATCAGTAGTGTAGGGTGATGATCTTTGCAAATAAGAAAATCAATTTCTTCTTTTTCTTTGTTGCGAATATAATGCATGGAAAAATCTCCCAATCCCAAATCGTTCCAATTCAAAATTGCCCTGTATAGCTCTAAGCCAATCATATTCTCAAAACGGATACCCCTATCACCTATTTGTGCATAGTCAAAAAGATAAACCTTCTTTTCCTTTTTAATTGCCCGGGGAATTTTATGTGTCCATGGCGATATTCGAAATATCAAATAATAGATTTCAAATACTTCAAGCCAGGTTTTGACAGTGTCCATGGATACTTGGACATCTGTGTTTAATGAACTTAAAGAAAGAGGATTGCCTACTTTTAGCGGTAAGAGGAAATACAAGATCTCCATGGAATCAAGTTTTTTAATTTGGGTTAAATCTCGAATATCCTCCCGAATTAACTGGTGCTGATAATTATTTGACCACAACCGGTAAAAATCCTTTTCCCCTTTCAAAAAGGGTTCAGGAAACCCACTAAGCTCAGAAAGATCATCCCATAAACCATAGTCCGTTTGATTATCCTCTTGGAAACGAAAAGGATGATTGATGAAATAAGGTACCGAGTATTGGCGATTCGTCAATTCTGAATAGGTAAAAGGTAGTAGGTGGAATTTCATATATCTACCGGCCAGGGAATCTCCCCCTTTTTGATACAAATCTAATCTACCGCTACCGGTAACAAGAATCTTGTATTCCTTAGCAAATCTGTCGTAAACTCCTTTGAGATAATTCTTCCAATTGCTGTATTTATGAATTTCATCAAAAATAACCAAAGGGATCGATTCATCCATCCGGTCGACTTTCTCAAAAAAGTAAGGATCCTGGATCAATACTCTCTTGCTGGGAATATCATCCCATTAATTCGAAAAAAGTCAAGACTATTTTAGATTAGACTCGAAAAAAGTCACTTTCAACAACAACAATATCATTATCATTAAGGGTTCTTGCAATATCACTTTTCATCTTAATTAAAATGGGGATACATTTTATTTTTTCTATAGTTTAGGACGTCTATCTATAGTAATACCCAAAGCCTCAACTATCCGGTTAAGAAACTCCTCAGATCCTACAGGTTTTTCGCTAAAAGATACCGAATTATTGACCTGGCACACCTGTCCTCTTTATTTCATTTATTAGATCTTTTATTGGACTTTTCCAACGGGTGCCATATAAATGGTAAATTCCTCAACACCGTCAATTCCAAGAATCTTATCTGCAAATTCTTGATCATAAGCGGCAATAGCACAAGTCCCAGCACCAATTGCTTCACAGGCCAGGTAGAGATTTTGACAAACATGACCGGCATCCAGGGCTATAACTTTGTAAGATGTTCTACTGTATCGCCATTCCATACGTACCGGTATGGTGGTCCAAATGAAGGTCACTGCGCTTTTACCGGCAAATGATTGATCAAGAGCCGCCTGGGTTAGTAAACCCTCAAGATCTTGATGTTTAACCACTTCAACCAGTTGATGACTCATCGGTAAATATCGATAAATCGCCTTGGGAATCCCCTCAATCCTGAAAGCTGCAATATAAGTTTCCAGAGCATGTCTACATCCGGCCGAAGGCACGGTTCGGTAATTTCTAACTGCAGACCTTTTTCCTCGAAGACCTTGAGTTGCCCATAGAAGAAAAGAAAGTTCTTCGAGCTTTATTGTATCTTCAGTGTAAGACCTTCTCGATTTTCTTTGGGTAATCGCAGTCTCAACACTTACTTCAGGAATTGATTTCCAATCCTCTGGTTTTATAAGATCTATTCTCCTATCTTCAGGATTGCAGGGTTTTTCTGCCGGTGGTGGTTTGACACCTCTGCTCTGGTCTGTGGTCGAAAAATCAATCGTTTTCCAAATACTGCTTTTAAGAAAGTCTCTAAATTTTTCTGACATAGTAATACCCTCTCTCAATTTTAATTTAAAATCTTGGCAATACATACACTCATTCTTATGATACCAGAGTGCTTAACTATCAGCCCTCTTACAAAAAGTTATAAAAAGTTACCGGATTATTGACCTGGTACAACACATCCTATTTTTTCTATGGCTTAGTTTTTTGTTCTCCTGTATTATAAGCTAAAACAATCTCTACATCCAAACCCAAAAACGACATCATAGTTGTATTAACAATTTTTAAATGGGCACTTTCTAATGATTGCCTGACAAAAATCGGACGGCAATCAATATAGTTAGGGAACTTTTCATGCAACCACTCATAAAGTTTCACCATCGGTCCTTGTTTTTCTTTCTTAGACATAGCAACCACACAAATACGCCCGCCCTTTTTCAAAACTCGGTTACATTGCTCCAAAACAATCGGGATTTCAGGAGTATCAAATAATTCTAATGTAAAACTCATAAAGACAGCATTAAAATAAAATTCCGGATATGGTAAATTCAACGCGTCCCCGCATTGTAAATCAATTTTTTCTGATAGTCCGGCTTTTTCAATTCGTGAAGTTGCAATTTTTAGCATACCTTCTGATAGGTCAAGCCCATACGTTTTCCCGGTATCGCCAACTGACCGGGCTATCGATAAGATACAATGCCCTGTACCAAACCCAATCTCCAGAACCCTTTCCCCTTCTTGAATATTTAATTTTTGTAAGCCAACATCTCGAAATCTTTTTTCGCTATGCTCTGATAATAAATCATACCATTTGCTCATTTTGTTATAGTTAATTTTTGCTTCTTCTTTAGACCTCTTAACTCTTTTTATATCTCTCATAGCTCAATCCTTATTTTTTAACATTACCCTCATTATTGAAATAAGGATACATCCTATAAAAAACTCCTCAACCCCCCATAGGTTGTCCGCTAAAAGTTACCGAATTATTTACTTGGCGCACCCTTACCTATTTATTATTAGAATAAAGACCTTATTTTCTTCTTTAGTCCAAATGAATTGCAAACCTGCAGTCATCCGAACCACTAATACACGAGGTGAACACTTCCCCTCTCAGAGGCTTGTTGAAGGCCGCTTCCAGCAACTTTATCACATGACCTTTACAACAATGACAGTAGGTTATCGATACGGGTTCTTTGGCTGCGTTTATTCCGGTACACACACAATGCCCGACTCCAAACGTGGCGTAAATACTATTCTCTTTTAATTCTACCACAGCCCCAAGAAAACCAGAATCCTGCACTGCAGCAACAAAAGATTCCAGATCAGGGTTCTCCTTAATTAGTTTCTTCAAGGTCTTGATTCTTTTAGAACCGCTGCTGATGCAACAAGCACAACCCTCTCTTACCTTAAATCGTATCTCTTCTTCAAGCAGGCTGTCCATACGGTCTATCACCTTTTTCATCCATGCAGCTCTCTCCGCAGGCTTTAGTTTCTGCGGAAGCCGGTCCCAGCCTTGAAGGATTTTTCTGCAGATTTCCCTATCAATTTTCGCGTTTTCAAGACTATCGAACAGTTTGTCAATCATCCACCATCTTTTTACCATAATCTCCTCCTTTTTTAGTAATTTGCTCTAAAAAAATAGGATATGTCTATTTATTCAAATCTCAAAATCTATATTTGATAAACCATGATAAAAATTGCCCCACATCCCGGTAAAACATAATACAGAATAATCAGGATCATCTACACCTAAGGGATAATACCTTTCAAAGCCCTCCCTCCAAAGACGTTGTCTGGAACTTTTATCCCGGAGTATCTTAATATTCCCCACCAGCATCAATCCCTTAAATTCATTCGAATCTACGAAGTACACACATGCCTTTGAATTTTTTTTGATTTGTTCTACCCTTTTTGATGAGGTATTGGTGCTGAACCATATCCTCTTTAATCCCTGGTTTTCCATTTTCAGCATTGCTTTAATATTGGGAAAACCATCTTCAGCATTAGTACCCAACATAGCAATTATTGATCTATTCACCAGTTCCAATCCTTGATTAATGGCATCTTGCTTTTCCATGCATAAATCCTCCTTTATAAATAAATAGCTGTTCCTATTATTTCACAGTAACAAGATTTTTTATTTCTGGGTGTATAATCATTTTACAACCTCAGCGTTTACTCGCAAATTCCATCTTCGCTTAAACGATCCTTTGGTCTTTATTGCTGGGTCAAGAACTGAATAGCCAGAGCTAATATTTTTATGGCATTCTTTAATAATGTCTGGCACATTAATATCTGAAATTTCAAGTATATAACCGAGGCGCTTATATACTGTGCGGTTCTTATTTTCCTTTATATAGTTTAACAACTCTATATCATTGCGATATTCAGAATTAAAATAATTCCTTACAATATCAGATACATGACGAATACCACCACCAACAGCAGGATCATCTAGAACATCAACTATCATCTGAGAAGGATCAGAAACCTGCACTTTTACATTTTCAATCCATATACTTTTAGTATGACTAATCTTCTTTGCGCGAACTAATTTTAGAATAAATTCTGTCCCCTGAATATTTATATTCTTTTTTCTGAACATGCGAGCTGTAAAAACAAATATGCTATTAAAAATCTGATCTGTAAATTTCCAATGTTCAGCTGCGCTCCAACCACCAATATTACATGGAGCGAAGATTCTATTAGCTACAATCCAAGGATTCTCTTTATATTCCTGAGGACTTACTGTCCCCAGCGGTACTGAAATATACATTCCCTGCTTTACTCTGGAAAGCCATCCTCGACGGGCAAAGTATCCCAAATATAAACGTGTATCCTTAACAGATAACCCTATAATCTTTGAGGCATCTTTAATCGAAAATAGAGTATTCCCGAAGCGATTAAGTAAATCTAATAATCTTCTATTTTTCTCATTAATACCCAGTTTTTTTTCCATTGGTATATCCTATACGCCTTAATATAAATCTTATATATAATTCAACACATACAATATACCATAAAGAATATTTTGTCAAGACTCTTTTGGATTTTGATATATTATATATGCTGAATAGTTAATCTGATGAGTAATTCTGCAGATATAGGATGAAGATTCGGGGTCAGGCTTCACAACTTCACATTATTTAAATCTTTATACTCGATTTGATGATGAAGCTCTCTCCTCTATATTTTGTGAACCTGTGAAGCCTGACCCCACCATCCGATCCAAATTGGTTCCGTACTGACCCTTTTGACGCGAAAACATAATGCTTGACATTAATTTCCTAATGCTATACACTTATTAACAAATGTATAGAAATAGGGATAATTCTTATGACTACAAAAGAGAAAAAGATTATAGAATTTCTGAAGAAAAGAGGAGGAATGGTCAGCTATAAGGAAATTATTAAAGCTGGCTTTAACAAAGCTTTTCTTAAGGATAACCTGGATTCTGGCCGAATTCAGAAAGTTGATCGTGCCCTGTATGGACTACCTGATGGCTTTACCCTGTCAAATCCGGATCTGGTAGCTGTATCAATCAAAGTTTCAAAAGGGGTTGTATGTTTGCTTTCCGCACTTGCTTTTCATGAAGCAACAAGTGAAATACCCCGCTATGTTAATATAGCAATTCCCCGTGGTGCATGGGCTAATAAAATTAATTATCCTCCGGTTAAATTCTATCACTTCTCATCCAAAGCATGGGAAGCAGGCATTGAAAAATATAAGGTTGGGGGATATCAGATAAAGGTTTATAGCCTTGCCAAGACGATTGCCGATTGTTTCAAATTCCGCAATAAGATCGGAATGGATGTCGCCAGAGAAGCTCTCAAGATTGCCATAACAGAAAAAGGCGTACAGCCTAAAGAGATTATGCAATATGCGGAGATTTGCCGTGTTGATAATATTATCAAACCTATTTTGGAAGCTATGCTATGAAAAAAGATATCAAAAATATACAAGCCTCTATACGGGCGAAACTACAAAATAGAGCGAAAGAAACAAATCGTCCTTTCGCGGAAGTATTGCAATATTTTGGAATAGAAAGATTTCTTTATCGGTTTAGCTGTTCAGAATACTCTAACAAATTTATTCTAAAGGGCGCGCTAATGTTTATAGTTTGGCACGTTCCGGAGCGGAGAAGTACACTCGATATTGATTTCTTGGCACGATTTAATAATCAGATAACGAACATTGAGAAAATGATAAAGG
>Ga0307380_10012059_pt1 | contig 10778 bp, 10 predicted proteins | sample UN3MG_FD_202239 | JGI IMG/M metagenome (GOLD analysis project Ga0307380, IMG submission 202239) | Soil microbial communities from Risofladan, Vaasa, Finland - UN-3 | ecosystem: Environmental > Terrestrial > Soil > Coastal area > Acid sulfate soil | place: Finland: Risofladan, Vaasa | collected... | reverse complement strand
TCCCAGCCAAAACCTCTTATATTCAAAGATAACCACCATGTAACAATATTTATAACCGGTGACACAGATGAGGAACTTGAGTTTAAAAGAAAGATGATCTGGGATGCAGTTGATAAGTTTATAAAGACAAAAGATGGTGGATTTATGTGGGTTCAGCCGGCTATGAAGCCAACACTCCTGGAGATGCCTCAGAGAAGTGTCAGCAGATTTGCTGATGTAAAAAAGGGTGGTGGATTTGAATATTCCGGGCCAATCATATTGGTTGAAAGGTATCCTGAATGTAGTCGAAAGGTGGAGGAGCTGTCTTCTAAGTATGACCTTGGATATTCTGGCATGGCCAGGATTATCGGCGGAGGTCACTGTATGATGTATGGTTTTGCCTTTACATTCAATCGGGCGGACCCAGATATGATGGATAGGGTTAGGAAGGCACTGCATGAGGTCAGCGATTATGTCCTTGAAATTGGTGGAGTTTTTTGGAAGGCAACCGTAGATGAACAGCGTTTGGCAATTGAGCGGATGGATCCAAACACCCGCAATCTCATGAAGATGATAAAAAATAACTTAGACCCAAATGGCATTATGAATCCTGGAAACTGGGAGGTGAATTAGATGAAATATGAAGAGATCGTTCATAGGTGTTTTAGGTGCGGTTATTGCAAATTTACCAGTGATTATTATGACTTCAACTGCCCATCATACCGGAAATTTTTCTTTGAATCATATGCCCCTGGTGGCAGGATGTGGCTGATACGTGCTTGGCTCAATGATGAGATAATAAACAGCGATCACCTTCAGGAAATACTTTTCTCCTGTGCCACATGTGCCAACTGTGTTGAGCATTGTGTATTTACATTTAGTGATGATCTGGTCAATATCTTTATTGCGGCCAGGGAAGAAATGGTAAATAAAGGCATTATACCACCTGCTGTAAGAGATTATCTGAAAAACATCAACATTAGCGGTAATCCCTATAAAGAACCAGCAGAGGAGAGGGAAAAATGGGCAGATGGAACAGCTATTCAAATATATGTTGATCAAGACTATCTCTTCTATATTGGCTGTGTCGGCTCATATGATGAACGAGCTAAAAAGATTTCCAGGGCAGTGGGAAATATTCTCATTCAAGCTGGTGTATCTATAGGAATCCTTGGTAATAGAGAACTTTGTGACGGAAATGAGGTGAGAACTCTTGGTGAGATGGGGTTATTTCAGCATCTGGCAGAACAGAATACCGCCTTATTCAAGGAACTCGGGATAAAAAAGATTATCACCCTCGATCCCCATGCCTTTAATGCATTTAAAAAAGATTATCCAGGCCTTGAGGGGAATATTGAAATATATCATTATACCCAAATACTTGCCCCATTGATACAGTCCAAAAAAATACCATTAAAAGAATATAAGGCCACAATAACCTATCACGACCCCTGTTACCTGGGAAGACATAATGAGGAATATGCGGCCCCAAGAACAATCCTGGCCTCCATTCCCGGAATCGAGCTGATTGAGATGGATCAAAACAGGGAAAATGCCTTCTGCTGTGGTGGAGGCGGAGGAAATTTCTTTACCGATATTCTTGGCGGTGGTGATGACAGCCCCAATCGAATTAGAGTAAGGCAAGCGCTTGATACTGGTGCACAGATTATAGCTGTTGCCTGTCCACAATGTGCCAAAATGCTGGACGATGCTGTTAAGATAGAAGAACTGGAGTATAAATTAGAGGTTTTGGATGTGGCAGAGATAGTTACCAGGGCCCTGGTATAATCTAAACATACCCGTAAACGTTCACGGATTCAATGGTTCAGGGTTCACCGAAAATCTTAACAGTCCTACGAGCAAGGTCAACGAAAGAAAGGTAACCCTGAACAGTGAACTCTGAACCTGTGAACGCTTACATATAATCTAAGGCTAAAGCTGCGGCTCTGCCGTTGATAGAAGCCTCGCGACCTGGAATGCTAAGTGCTTCGATTCTCAAATACTATAACGTATTCTAATGAGTATAATCTTTGCGATTGTCTTCGACCCAGAGCCTTTCGGCAGTGAGCTCAAGGCCGAACTGCTCAGACCGAAGGGCTCACTCGGCTCGGCCGAGCTCGTCGCGGGCAGCACTTAATCCCGAGGGCTTCGACTGAGACGTGTCGGCGAGCTCACGTCGAGTCGCTCAGCCGAAGTCTAAATAAATACGTCATCGAATTTATTAATCGAGGGACTAAGCTATTCCAAAATTAGTCTAAGAACATTGAAATAAAAAAGCCACCAGATGGTGGTTTTTTTACTCCCTACTACAATGGAAGATCAAAAAACTATTGATATAAAGGTTATCTTTGGATTGACCCTCATTCATTTTATTGGTGACTTTTATTCTTCTTTTATCAATCCTCTCCTTCCTGTGTTTGTCGAAAAATATTCCCTCACACTGGCACAGGTCGGTCTCATCGTAGGAATAAGCCGTTTTCTCGCTTTTATTGTTCAACCTTCCGTGGGATACCTTGCTGACCGCTACCGAACGCGTTTCTTTGTGCTTGGTGGTCCGCTTCTTGCCATCGTCTTTATTCCTCTTGTGGGAATAGCCCCCTGTTTTCTGGTGCTGCTTCTTGTTATATCCATAGGATCCATCGGTTCGTCTATGTTTCATCCTTCGGTTGCCGGTATGATTTCTGCTTACTCGGGTAGGAATTTTGGATTTTCCATGTCGATTTTCAATGTGGGTGGTACATTTGCCTTTGGGGTGGGGCCACTCTTTATCACCTATCTAGTAGGTTCCTACGGCCTAAAAATATCCCCATTCACAATGATCTTTGGCCTGGCAGTGATGATTCTTCTTTTCAGGATCGTGCCCTCACCCGAGAGTGAGGGACTCAAAGATCTGGGCTTTCTCCATTCAATTAAAGAAGTATTGGGAGCAGTATGGAAATCGATTATCCTGCTTTGGGTGGTGATGGTTTTGCGAGCCTTTGTTGGTGTGTCTTTCAGGAGCTTTATACCAGTGCTTTACGCACAGGAAGGATATTCCCTCATTTCTATCGGAGCAATAGTGTCTATCTTTACCGTGGCTGGAGCAATGAGCGGGCTTCTTGCCGGTCACCTATCTGATAGAATTGGATATAAGCCCATTTTTTATTATGCCCATGGCCTGGCAACACCCAGCCTGTTCCTGCTTCTCTATCTTCCTGGCAACTGGGTCTATGTGAGCGCTTTTTTGGCGGGAGCTTTTTCCATGGCTACCATGCCGCTAGGAGTAGCAATGGCACAGGAATTGGCTCCACGGGGAAAATCAATGGTGTCAAGCCTAATGATGGGGCTGGCCTTTGGATTTGGAGGAATGATGGCTCCTCTGACAGGAAAGCTTGCGGATATTTTTTCGATCCGTGTTATTCTTTACTGTCTGGCAATAATACCGCTCCTGACAATTTTCCTCATCTCAATGCTCCCCGAGAAAAAATTGAGATATAGGCAATCTGTGATCTAATGCCTTCTATCCTCATCGCCTCTTTTCCTGAAATCCGATTGCATTTCTTCAAAAGACAACCTATTATACGAATTACACACGTACATTTTTACAATTGACAAAGTTTGCTTATATACAAATATTCAGGACTTAGTGATGCTTTCGGCCATGAGACATGTCGACGAGCTCATGTCGAGTCGCTCAAGCCGAATGGAGCAAACAACTGCTCTAACTTGTTAGATTACCTTACTGCATTTGAAATCAAAGCACTAAGCCTTTCTGAGCTTTCCTGAGCACTAAAATGCGGTATGCAATTATCACAAATCCTGTCTCTGGAAAAATGACTATTGATCAGAAGCGCGCTGTGCTAGCAAATGCCGCGGAGATTCTCGATGCAAAAATATTCGGACTCGATACCATAACAACGGACGATTTTGGTCAATGTGCGCGTGAGCTTGCCACCCACTATGATGTGCTCGTCACCGCCGGGGGGGACGGGACATTTTCTGACATTATCAATTCTATAGACACAACCCAGACAACAATTGCCTATCTCCCTTTAGGCACAGGTAACGCAATGCGACATGCGCTCCGTTATAAAGGGAGTCTGGCTGATGTTGCGATGCACATTAGAGATGGCAAAATACACGAATACGACCTGATCAACTGTGACAAAAAAAAGCATGCCTTTATGACATCCATAGGGATCGAAGGGACACTTATCCGCCTTCGAAATCAATACCTCGCCCAAGGTGCTACTGGTTTCAAAACATATCTACGCGCCACCTTCAACGCATATTTCAGAGAATATAAGCGAGCCATTGCCACGATTACAGCAGATGACGCAACATTTAATGCTAAGAGTCTGTTAAGTCTTATGGTAGTCAAGCAGCCGTATTATGGTTTCGGAATGAATGTTGTGCCAGAAGCCCGGTTTGATGACCGGAAACTGCATATCCTTTGTATAAATTCAGGGCTATTTAAGTGCGCCATCGGAGCGGTAACTGCATTCACTATTGGTAATCGCATTGGTAAATATTGCACTGGTCAGAAAATTTCTGTAAAGTTAGAACGTCCATTGATACTACAAATCGATGGCAACTATGCATGGAAATCTGATGTCTTTTCTTTCACTGTTATGCCAAATGCGCTGAAGATTAAATGCTAAACGTAGCTACTAAGGTTGTTAGGTTCACCGTTCACCGTTCACCGTTTCCCGATGAAATCGGGATTAATTGCTTTATGATTTTCATCAGATTTATTGGACGACATAGAATTCGCTCCGGATTTGTGTGCAAGACTGCCTGGTCTACTGAAAGAGCCGGATGAGCTCTGAATTCGTCAAGGAATTGAATCCGCTTTTCATCTGTCGAACCCCTGACCCAGACCTGGTTTAGCAGTCCTTATCATAGAATCCTTAGGCGCAGTGTTCATTAGGACCGTTTTAAAGCGCACGTTACATCGCACCCCTGGCCCAGACCTGGCATGCAATGCTTAGGCTGTATTGCCAGGACTTATAAATAATATAGAAATTGCAATATTTGCCAAGGAAGTCGCGCCAGGGCGGGCAGGGCAGGCTTGAACCCCGCCTGTCCCGATACAATCGGGGCGGGCAGGCGTGAAACCCGGAAGGTTGAGCCTGAGCAGTTACTGCTAAACTACGTTTGAAACGTATTAAATTGGGGTCAATGCCCGTACTACATATATTACCGGACAAATTATGATACTTGAGTGGGTTCATATTCATGAGATCGCTTTCTGGTGGATTGGGTCACTATCAATGGCCACATTTGTGGGAACCCTGATTATAATCCCCATCTTAGTTGTTCGCATCCCATCAGATTATTTCAAGTGTGAGAAGCAAAAGCCAGATCACTTTTATAGACGGTATTCGTTCATACGTATTTTAGTCCTGGCTCTCAAGAATCTTCTTGGCCTCATTTTTATCATAGCTGGTCTTGCAATGTTGCTTCTGCCAGGTCAAGGCATTATCACTATACTGATTGGCATAATGATGCTAAACTTTCCAGGTAAATTTACACTGGAGCAGCGCATCGTTCAGCAACAAACTGTATTACGTGCTATCAACTGGATACGGATGAAGGCAAACCGACCAGTATTGGAGGTACCCAAATTAAGCCTCATTAAGGGAGGAGATAAAGGAAAGTGAAAATGGATATGAAAAACCGATTAAAAACAAGGTATAAATTTTCAGATTATATTTACTGGACCCTCTTTGCTGCAATACCTTTTATTACTGCTTTCATAGCTATTTTAAAATCTTCACTTATCTGGGCTATGGTATATATTCTTGTATTTCTGGCTCAATTTTTAATTGTGGAATATAGGTTTTTTTGCTCCCATTGCCCTCATTATTGTCAAGATGGGTATACCACAAAATGCCTGTTTATTTGGGGGGTTCCAAAATATTTCAAAGCCAGACAATTTCCTTTAAAAATTTTGGATAAATTTATGATATGTTTAGGTTTTTTAATCATAATTCTATTTCCTATTTACTGGTTATTTACCAAGCCACTCTTGTTAGTTATTTACCTTCTTTCGTGGACTGTCTTTGGATCTACCCTGAAAAGGTATGAATGTAATCAATGCATATATTTCCATTGTCCTTTGAATAGCGTTCCAAAAGATTTAAGAGATCAATTTATAAAAAACCAGTGTCATAAATAACTCTCATATCTGGACATAGTTTATATCAAATACTCTCAGTTTAACCAGTCAACGTAAATAATCTATCTTCGGCTAATAGCTTAACCCCAGTATTATTCGTAATTTGAGAAAGAATTTACGAAATGGAAAAGACAGACAGAATAAAGGTATTACAAGATAAGATACGAAAAGAAGAATTTTGCGGTGCCTTGTTGTTTTACTCCCGGGATATATTTTATTACACAGGAACAGCCCAGCCATCCTACCTTGTTGTATTAGCCGAAGACTATTTCCTATTTGTTAAAAGTGGTTTTGAATTCGCCTTAAATGACGTATTTATCGAAAAAGACAAACTAAGGGATGAACGCCGATTAGAAATTATTTACAGAGAAATATTCTCGAAACTGCAAAATAAGGAGAAGATTGGAACTGAAATAGACATCCTGCCAACAAAACAATTTTATGAATTTAAAAAGATTTTTCCTGATTTCTATTTTGTCAATATATCACCTTTTATTTTGGAACAAAGAAAAAGAAAAGATGCATCTGAAATAGGCAAGATCAAAGAGGCTTGTGAAGCAATTGACATGGGGCATAAAGTAGTTTTGTCGACATTAAAGGAAGGAATAACAGAGCTTGAACTTGCCTCCGCTGTTGAAAACGCTCATAGATTGGCAGGGCATGAAGGAATATTTTTCATTAGGCAACCAGATTTTTTTATGAGCAGAGGGCCTATATCTTCTGGAGAAAACCTTTTTAAAATTAGTGGGGTCGTCTATACAATAACAGGTGTAGGATTGAGCCCATCAGTTCCAGCCGGACCTTCGAGGAGAAAAATTTCAAAAGGAGACCTCCTTATCGTTGACATCCCAACATTAGTAGAGGGGTACCACGCAGACCAGACCAGGACTTACATTTTAGGAAAGGCCAATAAAAAGATTAAAACAATGTATGATAATCTAAAAGAAATCGCTGATTATCTTATAGGGCAAATAAAACCACCAATGAAATGCAGTGAAATTTATCAGATGGCAATAGAAAGATCAAAAGAACTCAAGGTAACAGATACTTTTCTAAATTTTGGGGAAGGGAAAAAGTCTCAACTTATTTGGTCATGGCATTGGATTAGAATTAAATGAGCCTCCCACACTGTCTGAATATAATCATTCAGAAGTCTTGGATGGTTATGTAATTGCTTTAGATATGCACATTATGGATGAGAATGTTGGAGTGGCTAAATTGGAAGATGTGATCTTGATCACTCACAAGGGCAATGAAATCCTAACTAAAAGCCCGAGACAACTTTTTGAGATATAGAAAAATATTTTTCAAAATAATGCCTAAATTAAAATTAGGCTTCGCTGTAATCAGTGTTTTAGTCAAAATTTCCCTTAACACATGGGCTAGGGGGACAGAATGAAAAAAAAGAGCATCGAAGATGAGCTTAAAAATTTCCTCAACTGCAAAGGTATCACTATTACGGGAATATCAGGGATATGTGCACTGCCTCGGGTACCAGAAAATTTCTCTCCCAACACTATTCTAAGGGAGGCAAAATCAATCATTTGTTACGGAGTGCCAATCCCAAGGGGAATTATCTACGCAGATAATAATGATCTGGCCTTATACTGGCGCTATTGCAATATGGTTTATAGATCTCTTGACATGGTCTCCAACCAGCTTTGCCTCCTTTCAGAGGAAAAAGGCTATTCCGCCACCCCGATATATGGGTGCTACCCATGGAAATTAGTGGACCATGAGTTTTGGGGAATTTTATCTCTGGTTTATTGGGCTGAGCAAGCAGGCTTAGGTAAACTCACCAAATGTGGTTTACTTGCTAATCCCATCTATGGCTCAAGGATTTTATTAGGGAGCGTGTTAACCACGTTAGATTTAGAGCCAACAGAAAAGCTACGTGACGAACTCTGTACTTCTGACTGTTTCCACTGCATCGAGGCGTGTCCTGTTAACGCAATAGAAAAAACAGGGAAAGTTGATCATAACCTATGCATACGTTACTCAGGTGCCAATCCCCTTATGGCACTTGTGCTGGGAGACCAGAATGTAAAAGAGAGGTTCTCATTTGAAACAATAGTAAACACTGTGGGAGTTGACGACCATGGCAGTTATCTTTGTCTTGAGTGCTTGAAAGCATGTCCCTTGAATAACAGATAAGTTTTTGGAGGCGCCTGTAAACACACTACGCTTTTTCAGGCAGCTTGTCTCTTACGAGGCGAAATAAACCAAGAATGTTGCTTGAAGCTCAGCGCCAACATTTATATGAGCAGATGCCTGTGCCTGAAGGCTGGCATGAAGCTTATGGGAAAGGCAAAGTCAATACTGATTACTATTGGAATTTAGCGAAAAAGCAGTATAATAGCATAGAATGATACGATGAAAACTGAGTACAAGATTAATAAAACATTACTCCTTAGTCCCTCGATTCATAAATTCGATGACGTATTTATTTACTCCATTCGGCCCGAGCAGTTCGGCCTTGAGCTCACTGCCGAAAGGCTCATGGCCGAGGGCGGGACTAAGTACTGCTTTCGGCCATGAGCCTGTCGAGAGCCCCTCGACCGTGAGCTCGGAGCCGAATGGCCTCCAGGCCGAACAACTCAAGCCGAATGGAGTGAGCAATCGCAAAGATTATACTCATTAGAATACGTTATAGTATTTGCGAATCGAAGCACTTAGGCAGTAGACAGCAGTTTACGCTATGAAAATCGAATATTTGGTAGACAACATAGCACTTGTACCGATAATTGCACACTGGCATCATGAGGAATGGGGTCATTTCAATCCTGGCGACTCTATCGAAAAACGCATTGCCAACCTTCAGACACACCTGGGTAGAAAACAAATACCCGCGACCTTTGTCTCCCTGTCCGGAGGAATTCTTCTGGGATCTGCAAGTCTTATGGCTCACGATATGGATACCCGCATGGATCTCTCCCCCTGGCTTGCGAATATATATGTACTTCCAGAACACCGAAGCCGTGGAATCGGTACTGCCCTCGTACAGCGTGTTATTGAGGAAGCTGTAGAGTTAAGCGTAGAGACACTATACTTATTTACTCCAGATAGAGAAGGGTTCTTCGCCAGCCTCGGCTGGTCTGTTGTTGAGCACACTGAATATCGGGGACAGAAGGTGGTCATTATGGCCTTACACATCATGGATATAAACATCGCTGCCTAATAATGAGATAAATGAGTGTAAGATCTTGAAAGGTTGAAATCTTTGTATAACCCATATTTACTTAACGAGGGTAGACTTTTCTTCAGTTCCGAGGCTCCTGGGCTGGTCTTTTCAGCAACTTATTTATAGGGGAGTTTTGCCCCCTCCGCATTGCCCCAAAATATTGGGGCCTGCGGCTTCCCCCTTTGATAAGTTACGAAAAGACAGCGCCCTTACGCCAGTCACTTCAAAAAAGTCCACCCTCTTTTTTAGGGTGAAAAAATTATCAGATTTTGCAATGGTCTCAGGTTATAAATAAAATATTTCAAGACAGGGATGGAAAAATTATGCCATTAAAGCCCTTGAAATGGTACAAAAATCTTGCCACAAAAAAAGGTCGCCTTGAAGCCGGAGCATTTCTTGTCGAAGGGGACAGGGCCATCAAACAGATCATTGGAACCCATCCAGATGAAATAATTGAAATTATAGCAATAGAAAAACCATCCCCTGTTTACCATAATTATTCTATTCGGTATGTTACTGATAGCCAGTTTCGCTCAATCAGCCAAACAAAGACCCCCCAGGGAACTATTGCCGTTGTTCGTCTTCCCCTCAATACATTCTCCGACTATTTACCGGAAACTATCGGGACGAAAATTTTATTGCTCGAAGATATTCAAGACCCAGGGAATGTTGGTACTCTCATACGCACTGCCGCAGCCTTCAATTTTTCTGGGGTTATTCTTTCCAACAAATGCGCCGACCCCCTATCCCAGAAATGCATTCAATCAACTGCAGGTGCAGTATTATCTGTTTGGATAAGAAAAACCGCTCACTACCTTGAATTTATAGAGGCACTGAAAAAAAGTGGGTATTCCCTGATAGCAGCAGATCTCAAAGGTATGGAAGATCCATCAATGCTTTACTGTCAAGATAAACTCCTGCTTGCGTTGGGGAATGAGGCATCTGGCCTTTCAGAATCTATTCTAAATGCATCTCATCACCGATTCCAAATTCCTATTATCAGACAGCAAGCAGAATCGCTGAATGTTGCAGCTTGTGGGGCAATTTGTATGTATTTGAGCTCCTGTAGATAAAGCACTAACTGTTGCCTTAATGCGGATTTTGTGGGTTTTGAATACTACCTGCATACTGAAATTTATCCAGATTTCAGTATGTGGCACGTAGTCATAACCTATTGATCGGGTTAGCCAAGCACAATATACAGAATGTTTAGACTCTCAGCTCCCTGCCTGCTAAGATTATCTATATATGGACGAGTAGGCTACCTGCGTGGTGAATGCAGACAGGCATTCCGAAGACTTTTCTGCCTAATTTTTTTAAAAATGGAAGTTAAGGTGGATAGCTGTACCCTCATCCCGCCAATGTGCCCCTTTTGGGGCAATACATCCTCCAAAGACCTGTCTTTACCTCGTTGCTTTAAGACATTAGCATCCAACGAATTCCACAAGAAGTCTTTAA
>Ga0307380_10012058_pt1 | contig 10779 bp, 9 predicted proteins | sample UN3MG_FD_202239 | JGI IMG/M metagenome (GOLD analysis project Ga0307380, IMG submission 202239) | Soil microbial communities from Risofladan, Vaasa, Finland - UN-3 | ecosystem: Environmental > Terrestrial > Soil > Coastal area > Acid sulfate soil | place: Finland: Risofladan, Vaasa | collected... | reverse complement strand
CAGGCCCCCGGCCCCGCCGCCTGTGTCCACGCAAGGCCGTTATTTGAATTTACAGACGCTACGATAGCATCGGCCCCATCTGCCCCCTCCTCACCTGTTGCCCCTGTATCGCCAGTATCACCTTTGGCCCCATCCAGAACGTCCACCAGCGTAATAGTATCAAGCGGCGAGCCGCCTGTGCCATTTTTCAGGGTTATGACTTTACTGCTGTCAATGTCCCCAGAATCCAGAATCCCGGTATAGCCATCGGACCCTGCTACATAGCCGTTGCCTTCCGTCACTTCGTTGTTTGACGGGTCATACAGTTTGATAGTCCCTGAACTCAGCAGGGTATCGCTGCCGCCCGCTATTCTATGGGCCTCGATAGTCAGCGTACCTTCGCTGTTTTTGATAGCCGTACCGTTGACCGGCTTGATATAATAAACTACAGCATCATCACCAGTTAACCCCCGTATCGCCATCGGGTCACCCCACGTTCCTTCCGATTGCGAGGCGGCTGTTTTCGTTGACATCCAGTTGACATTTGCCGTTGAGTCTGTATGCCAGCCGCCCGTTGTACCGTCCCCTGTAGGATTTGACGGTGTCGAACCAAGGTCGCTGTCGTGGTAGGTTATATATACAGTAAGACCGTCATCGCCGTTGAGTATCCCTTTCTCCAGCTTCTGGATGTATTGACGAATTGCGATAAGGTCTTTTTCGAGAGCCATTATTTCGCCCTCCCCGCCGGTAGAATCTCAGCCAGCACCCTCTCCAGACCCCACGTTTCGTCTGCGGTATCGTTGCCGAGATGAACCCCCAAAAAAATACCTTTGGCCTTGTGTCTCAATCGGCTATGTTTTCCGGGCGCTGTTATTGTGCCGCTGAACAGAATCGCCAGGTCGGGACGTATTTGCAGCCTTGCGTGAGTGTATTTTTCCATTACTTCTTCTGCTGTTTCTCCCACAAAGATTTCGTAGTCAATATCGTCTGAATCAGGGATAGTATTCGTAATGTATCCCCCGCCTGCGGAAACTACCGTCAGCGAGTTAAGTTTGCCGTTATAGTCGTGGTCCTTGCCTATCATCACCGGCCCCAGAAGAACATAACTATATATCACTTCGCTGGCAGGGGACGCCATAGAGCCTGTATCATCGCTTTTTGCGGTATCGTCCATTACACGGATATGACCGTCATAGCAGCCGAGCAGTAATTGTCTGGTTTCCGGGTCATCAGCGTTGTAATAGTGCGAACACATAACCGCATCTTCTTCCGGGTAGGTTTCCGGGAAAAAGCCGCCCGATTGCAGGTCATACCAGTAGTTGCTGTTAATTCCGGTCTCAATCTCCGTTACGCATATCTGGAGTCCGTGCCTGTCAGCGTCAAAGCTAAGAACGATTCGCTGTGTTTCAGGATTCAGGGCCAGGTCTTTGGTGAAATTAGGGACTTTATCGCTGGTAAGCGGTTCAATCTGAGACAGGTTCGGATAGATTTTATACAGACCTTTTAAGTCGAGGATATACAGATTGCCTGCATCGTCCCAGCACCACGCCGTTTGCGTGATAACTCCTATCTTCTCACTGAAATTGTCGAGGTTGCCGCCCGCAGCGGCATCGCCGCGAAGCAGCCACAAAGACCCTATCGAGCCGTACAGCATATAATCATCGCTGTAAGGTATCTGTGCGGTAATAATATCGCCTACCTTGCCAGCCTCGGCATCGGTACCGGCAACAGGAGATTGAGCATCATCGGCGGCATACTCCCAATCATAAGGATTATCCTGCCTGGCCTGATACCACTGGTGTGGGTCAACAGAATTGCCACTGAGTGAAGCCCTGCCCCGGTATCTGTTGCCGATAGTAACTCTTGCCGGCATTTCCCCGAATTCATCGGCACCTGTAACATCCTCATATACTTTCCAGTCGTAATGATGAGGTGTTGTCGGCAAGGCGATAGCTGACGGATAGAGGCTGGTTGGCGAAAGCGTATCGCCCGAAAGCGTGTCCGCCTCATTTGTAGTAAATGTACCACTTATAGTCCGTCCGTATATTACGGTATCCGTTCCCTTCGCCACAAAGTCCACAACCATCTGCGCGCCACTGTTCTCCTGCGAAATAGTATAGCCGCGTCTCGGCGGCACGGTCATAGAGCCGGAAAGCGTCAACTTCGTATTCACGAAGTCCACCACCTTCTTAATTGCGTCATTGACAATATAGACCTTCTGCTGCAGCTCGAACATACACATTGCCGTACTGGTATCCAGCGTAAGCCCGGACAGTTCTATCAGTTTCGGTGGTGAATCGGTGTTCTCGTACCAGAACTTGTTATTTGCCGCCGCGCACAACCGCTTGCTGTAGGTCTTGGCGTCAGGGAAGGCGGCATTTTCCGAAATGACGGTAAAAGACCATACACTGCTGTCAACGTCACTTTCGCCATCCTTGACGGCGGTAATCCGCCAGAAGTATTCGGCACCGTATGTAAGTGACAGTCGCGGGTCGTAAGTTGGTGTGGTAACATCACCCCTGTAAACATTGACACTTTTACTGGTTACTTCACTTTCGTTTGTGCCGAAATATACCTTGTAGTAATCACTGCTGTTGTTATCAGTCCAGGAAAGCACAGCGCTATTCGCAACATTGGTTGCATCATCGGAAGGACTTGGACTGGATAATGCCATTACGCTTCCCTCGAAAGATATTTTATAGCAGAAGTAAGCCTGTGAATATCATCATGAAAATAACCTAAAGCACGATTGCATTGATTGCATAACAAACCTCTTATTTCTCCTGTCGTATGGTGATGGTCAACTGCAAGTCGCCTGCCATATTTTATGTTAGTATCACCACAGATAGCACAACAACCACCCTGCCTTTTGAACATTTCATCGTACTGTTCTACCGTAATACCAAAGGCCTTCTTTAGCCGATGTTTCCTATATCTCAATTTCGATTTAACAGGATTGTTGTTTATATATTTTAGCTGAGCTTTTCTTGAAACCGCCTTACCCTTCTTGGATTTCGCATATTTTTGAGCAGATAACTTGCCTCTTTCGGAAAGCCGCCATCTTCGCCTTGTTTTTGCTTCACACTGTTTGCAAGTATTTCTTCGCCCACCTTTTGTGCGAGAATGTTTACCGTAATCCTCAATAGGCTTTCCCTTTTTACACCGAACACAGATTTTTGTTTTCTTCACCATTAAAGTTCAATCATCGTTACCTGACAAATTGCCACTGCCGGCCGATTGCCTGCTGCGTTATAGCCTATATGCTGATTGTAAGCCTTGCTAAAGCCCGGACGCTGGCCGCCCCGGGCGCGGTTCTCCAGAACGTCTCTGGGCCTGACGTTGCTCATACACGGACTGGTAAACTGCGGCTGTGTGGTAGCCGCAAAGTTCGTGGATTTTCCCATGAACGGAAATTGTAATACTTTCTTTGCCATCTTACAGGTCTATGGGCAGTCCTATTAACTGTTTGCCTGTCCACGCAATCCGCTTGCCAAGTTCCACGACATCGGTATAAGCAGGCGCTGCTGCATCATAAAACAGCATGTCATAATCGCCTGGCGGCAGGTCAGCCGGAATCGTTACGGGAATACCGCCGATATAGTTGTTGGTCGCCAACTGGATATCGGTATCACCCCATGTTGGCGCAGCCGCCAGTTGACTGTTTGCAACGTCCCAGATTTTGCCGTCCGCAACATGGACAAGCCGATAACACGGGTTAGTCCATACTCGGTAAATTATGAGATGGTATATCATTTTTTAATCTCCAAAAATACTACTCTTGTCAGGACTGTATATGCTGTGTGGAGTGTCAAATACCTGTTTGGCTTGCACTGCCCCGATGGACTTCCAGCCCTTGCCCAATGCCCGATTATCAATTGCATTAAGAGCAGGTGAACCTGGACGTAAACTTACATCAGATTGTCCGGGATTGTATAGCATCGGGTCACTTGTCCAGTCCGTGCTTAGCGCTGTAAAAGTCATCGTCCCGATATTGTGCCAGAAGTTATACCCGCTTTCGGTTCCGCCCGCATATTCCGCATTGGTGGCCCCCTCGATGGCGTCCACATCTATTTCGGAGAATATGTTGTTTTTCGCATACCACCTGTCCCCGCCGATATTAAACCCGTACTCACAATCATAAATAGTGTTGTTCTCGATTTGCCAGTAGGTCCCTGCGTCCGCCGCAACGGCCCCGCTGTCGCCTGCCACGCAGTAAATAACATTGGAGCCGGAATTGAAACCAATCCAGATATTGTCCTTTATAATCAGGTATTCGGGGTCATAGCCCACTCTGACAACCGCTGTATTGTTTGCCAGTGTTGCCGAAGGAGACTTGAACACATTGCCTTCGAGGATAAAAGATTGCGTGTCCCCGTTGATGCCGTAATGGATATGTGCCGGGACTAACCCTGTGTTCAGGCCGGTAAAAACGCAGTCCTTTATGATAACGTTAGGAACTACCGCCGTCGTTATGCCTATATCACCGACGGTATGTACCGTAACCCCATTGCCGCTGAATGCCGCACCGTCAACTACCAGAAAATCCCCGCCCGCCGTACAAACACCGGATTTGCCGTTATTAGTATAAGAGCCGCCGTGAATTATGAGAGTCTGACCGGTAGAGTGCATCGTAGCCCCATCACCGTCGCCGCCTCCCGAAGCATCGGGGTCATTACCGGTAGCCGTGCAGTTGTTCAGCACGAGCGTCATTAACTCTCCGGTAGCATTTGTTCGGATGACGAAGCCATCACCGGCGTTATTTGACGCTATGCAATTATTACACGTTACGGTAATCGCATTGGCGGTTCCGCCCTGGCGGACATTGAGGCCGCCGGCGTGGCTGGCCTCAGTAAAACTGCAATAGTTGAAAGTATAAACAGAGTCGCTTGTCTCACCCTGACACCACACCCCATCTTGACCTGCTCCGCCTCCCAACTGAGTCAGTATAAGCCTTTGTGTGTCGCTCAGACCGGACATTGACCCGGTTGCATTGGTCCCGTAACCGGATTCACCGAATATAATGTAATAGCTGTCGCTGCCGTCGATGGTTACATTTCCGGTGCTGCCCGGCAATACCGTCAAATTCCAATCCGCAGCCGCTATATTAAGACCACCGGTCAAAACATACACGCCGTCTGCCCCGCCTGCGGGGTCGATTGTATGGGTCCCCGTCTGGTTCACCGATGCCATAAGGCCCACAACCGTGGTAATCGTTTGGTCAGCGGCCTGGCACCAGCCAGCTAAAACCAGTATTACCAAAAACAGAAATATGCTTATTTTCTTCATCCGCAATCCCTTTCCTATATTTCCCCGTTATAAGTCACTAAGAAATTACCACGATGCCTGTCATTCCGTCCTCCGTCACGATGGACAGCGTCCGAATTGTCCCTGTTATAGCCCAGAAATTCAGCACTGTACGCCGTCTTGTCTATCTGTATGCTCGCGGTAAGCCGCTCGATGAAGTAATCGTACATCGGCCCCTTCTTCTCATCTTCCTGCAGCTCCGCCATAGCTATACAGCTTGCTTCCAGAGTTTCAGCGTGCATAGCACCGCCGTAGGGATATTTGATAGTGCCGGTCAGGGCACTTGCCAGGATTATCTTTTTGTAACTCAGGTCATAGGCATCGTTGGGAATCGGAAAGAACATAATCTCGAAGCGCTGTCCCACTGAGGTTCCGGCACATTCTTTTGGTCTGACCGCAGCATATATCGGGCAAGAACGTGCCGTCTGACCTCCTCGCAAGTTGCGAATTTTGCCCTCTCCCACTATCAGAATGTCCTCCTTATGCTCCGAAGGCTCATAGGTCATATTTCCTTCGATGCCGCCGAAGTCCTCAGGCAAGTCGTAGTTGCCGCTGTGCGTTAAGCTGTACGTTGTCTCTGCTGCAACATCATCTCCGACCACGGTAAGCTCCGTATCGCCGTCGCGCGTTGTTATTGCATATTCTGTCGTGCCTATGGTCAGCGTGCCGTGCGTAGCAGCCCACGAAGGCCAGACGCCATCTGTCAGCGTGCAGGTCCCTGACGATACCTCAACTGTGCCTGTGGAATATGTCCCTACGGTGGTAAGTGTGACAGTCGGCTTCAAAAAACTCCATTGATGCGACGGTTCATCTGGGTATATCCTCGGCGGATGATAGAATTGCCGCAGGCCCCGTTTGATTATCATTGCGATAATCGCCGTTTGGTCAGCCGACCACTTCGCAGAATCAATGCCAAGACCCAGGTGATGGGCCACGGCCTTCTGTAAATCCGTAAACTGTGATGATAAAGTCGATTCAGTCATTCTTAAAGAACCTGTATGTCCTCTGGCGATACCGTTACCATTTCGCCGCCGTCTGTTCGGACCTGATAGCTTATGCCGTTCTTGTCTGACGAACTTTTTACAACTCTGCCAAACTGAATCTGGCCCTCATTCAGAATTTGCACTTCGGTTTCGGCAGCGATTTCTTCATCAGAATCGTCATCGTCAGGCTCATCTATGTCGTTTTCCTCATCCGAAGCCGGTTCCGTAGGCCCAGCAACTGTCGGTGAATCCAGTTCAGTCGCCACAGCCTGTTCATCCGGAGCAACAGATGTTGGTTCACCAGACACTTTTACGAAACTCATCGTATCAGGATTGAACCCCGCACCCAGGGCAATGAACACCATAGCGCCCGGTGTAAACTGCGAATCAATCCTGTCCACCAGCTTCTTTACCCGAAAATACTCTTTGAGCAGATGTTCCGGCAATTCCTTCACATTCAGCATCCGACAGAAAATGCTCTTGTCTCTCTCACTGATTCTTTCACTCAGTTCCATAATACACCTCAATTTGAGTTTTGTTGAGAAAAGGCCCCGCCACAGTAGCGGGGCCTTTAGCAAACTATGGTTTACGTCTCTCTGCAAAGACCTGTTGCGTGACTTACAAGTATTCTCATCCAGTCAATGCTCATTGTTACTATATCCGTGCCGTCCCCATCCATCTGGAAGCAGGGGCACATCAGCAGAAGCGGAATATCAGCCGTATCCGTAGTGGTGTAAACCAGCACGCCATCGAAGTAGTATTTAATCGTAGAGCCTGTTACTCCACCTTTACCCGCTATCACAATACCGTACTTGTGATAGGTGGTCTTTACGGACGTTGCCTTATCGTCACTTTCATCGGCGGACGCTCCATCTGCGCATCCTGCAGTCCAGTCGGTATCGCCAGTACCAGCATCCCTGTAAAACCCTACAAGGTCATTTACAACGATGGCATCGCTTGACGAAACCGCGGCCGTCACGGAATCATCACAAAGACCCATAAAGCATTGTCCGCCATCCTCACTGACCTTCACTCGCCATTCCATACGGATTGTAGTACCTGTTAATGGCTCAACCTGACAGCCTAAGACCTGCATAGTTCCGCCCTGGTCGGCGGTGTTATTGACTGAACTTAAAGCCACGACTCCACCTGGTATGGTAGGAAGATTATCGAGCGTTCCCTCGGTGCGTTCGGTAAAAGTAAGGCCCTGGGATGAGCCGTTCCCAGTAACAGCCAGCCCGCCGTATTTTGTAAAGTCGTCAAAGAGATAGAAGCCTTTTGTCGGGTCGAGGATAACTTCAAGAAGCGGCGCTCCACTCCATATCGCAGGACTTGGCCCGACACCGGCAGCGGCCGCTGAATTGGCAAGCAGCAAATCGCCGATTTCAGCTAATACGGTTTCTGCATTTATAGCCGTAAACCAGTCAACGGTGTCCACGACAGGGATATTGGTAGCCAGCAAGGCCCCTATATCAAGAGGCTTGAACTCCGCCGATGACAAGGTGCCCTGATTGACGTATAAGCAGGCATCCGCAGTGCCATCGGTTTTCTGAAATATACAGCCGGGCGCATAATCTGCAACTCCGTCTGCTGGAACGCATGTGCCGTGGTCGAACAGGATTCCAACTCCTGCAACATAATATGTCCTGCCACGACTATAAACAGCAGCATCTTTACTCATACTACACCTTCTTTCTGTCCCCTATGGCGGAGACTTTTATTTCCTATTGCGGAAAAATAAGGTTGTTGGTGGCGCCGGGCACGGGGCCGGAACGCCACCAACAAAACCCAGATTGATTTACGCTATTGCAACACCGGTGTCGGAGATTCCGGTCAGTTGCCACTCGCCGTCTGCGGCGGTCGGGCCGTACTGTCTCCACTCCAGGGTCGCCCACTCGCCGGCGGTGTCCATTTCAATTGTCGATAGAAGCGTTCCAGCCGCACCCGTTCCCGACAACGTAAAGCCGCTGGTGATATCCCACAGCATCTCTTTTGTGGTTAAGGTGCCCAGCATAAAGAAACCTTTACGCTGCCCGTCCATCGTGCCGTCTGCAACGACCGCGTCATCATCGGCTGCCATTGTAAGGCCGCCAAGAACAATCGACATACCAGTTGTCATAGGGCTGTCAGTAGCCGCTGTCTCTGGCAGAAAGTAATCGCAGAGGCCGGATTCCTCACCGTCACACAGATAGGCCAGCGTAAGCAGGTCTTTCTTCGTGAGTTGTACCGTCAATGCACCGTCTCCCGTATCCCCGGTAACGGTGAATGTATTGGCGCCGGTTGCCTGATAGACGGGATAAACGCCGGACGGACATCTTTCCGTACTGGAATCAGCAGCAGTAGCGCCGCCCCATACTGTCATTTCATAGCTGCTTGCATCAATGGACGCATCGACATAACCGAGTGCCGTACCCGCAGCGGTTAAGGTAACAGTAGTAAGACCGGTCACTGAACTGTAAACCGATGTAGCCGTCCCTGTGATATTCTGGAAGGCAAGGTTGCCCGATGTTGCCGCTGCCAGTGTTTGCAGCGGAATTGCCGAACCTCTGCCTTTGAACCCGCCGTGTCCGAAAAGACCGGCAATGCCGGTACCAACTGCACAGGTCACTAAACCTGTATTGATGGCAGAAGCAACCCTCTGTGCAATCTCCGCACAACCACCAGGCAAGGCCAATTCTACTATCTGCACTTTACCTGTGCCCTTGTAGTTTTGGGTCAGAACACCGGCAAAGGCGTTATTATTTGAAGTGCTCGGTAGTTCGACCGTTTTCAGACCACGAGCGCCCCAGTTGTCCGTAGCCGTTTGACCTGTTTCAGTCGTTACATAGTCCAGGTCGAAACACATACCGCGACCCTTCTTCAAATCAGTAGAGCCGTGGTAGATGAACAGGCTTTTTTCTACATAAGCCTGCTTCGCATACTGTGTTAAATTCCTTAGCATAATTCTGCTCCTTAGCTAATGTGAACTTTTCAATTATGTCACCCGATAATTCCGGGCCTTACTTCGAGATTACCCAGTTGTTACGGCGGTTGGTGCATATCGTCTGATGCTTATGGTCCAGGAAGGCGGAAAACACACGATGTTGCAGTGGCACCACCTTAAAGTCACCCAGACGCATATTGTCACCCTGGAAGGTCAGCGCGTGGAACGTAAACATATCCAGACCGTAAACAGGGTCAGTTGTGTCCGAGTCAAGCGGCTCCGCATAGATAAGCGGTTTCCTCTTGAACAGGATTTCGCCGTCTTCGGTCTGTGCAAGGCCAGTACCTCTGAACCTGTTTGACCCTGCAGCGTAAGGAGCGAGGTCCCTGCCGAGATTCTCGTTCTGGCCCTCACCGATATTCTCGAAGCCTTCCAGAGTAGTCTCGTTACACAGGATAATTCTCCTGTCGGAAGTGTCGCCTTCAACACCTGTCATTTTCCTGGGGGTTCTCCACTTGGTTGCTCGGTGGGCACGGCGCATCTTGAGAATCAGGTCAGCCTTACTTATTGCCGTGTACGCATTGGTGTAGTTCTTGAACGCTGGCACTTCCGTGAGGTTGATATTGGCGATTCTGGTAAACCCAGCCGCATATCCGCCGTTGAACCCAGCCGTGGCATTCTTGACAATCCAGTATTTGAGACCCCAGGGAGTCACGTCATCGTCTGCGCTCGGGGTAGAGAAGAAGTTCTCCTCCATCGTTTCAGCAACGCGCAGATACAGAGCCAGCCGTCTTGGTAGTATCACGTTGTTGATACGGGCGTCGTAGCGATTCTCCAGAATCTCAGTCCTCGTATAAGCCAAGCTGTCCGTCAGAAGTGTGAAGTACAACTTCATCTTCTTGAGGTGGTCGATAACAACCACAACATCTTCTTCGTACTCACCGACAAACCTGGAGCGGCCGCCGTGGTTGACCATCAAAGTTTCTTCGATTCCGACACCGCTTTTCTTTACTATTAACCCGCCTCTCTGGGTCAACAGATAAGGAACAACGATGTAATCGTGCAGTTCCTGACTAATGTCGGTAAACTTTCCTTTGCGGAGACTTGCGTGTGTAGTAATCAGCAAGTCCTCTATTTTTTTATCCGTTACGGGCATAATACTTATCCTTTCCTTTTAGGGACGGAAAAGGCATCACAGGCTTCAAGCCTCTTTGTCAAGTTCTGCGTCAAAGTCTTTATTTGCCTTCAGCGCTTTTTCCATTCCGGTTGCAGCACTACTGCTTTCTGAACCTCGACCCAAAGTCTGCTTGGCTCTTTTTTCGAGTTTCTCTTTGGTCTCAGTCACAGCAGCTTGCTTGGTTTTGTCTCCAAATTTATTGTTTAACGCCATTGAGAACAATTTAGTTCTGGAAGGAACCTTCTGACCCGTTTGCCTGTAGCCTGCCAGCAGCACAAGCATTTCCGTGTCGATAGCGGCCCGGTTCTTGTACTCCGGAGTATCTTCTTCAAGGTCGTCTATGGTTCCCTTCCCGAAGATGTCCTTATACTCATCGCCTAACCTCTCAATCTGCCGGTCAAGCCAGTCAGTGT
>Ga0307380_10012056_pt1 | contig 10782 bp, 14 predicted proteins | sample UN3MG_FD_202239 | JGI IMG/M metagenome (GOLD analysis project Ga0307380, IMG submission 202239) | Soil microbial communities from Risofladan, Vaasa, Finland - UN-3 | ecosystem: Environmental > Terrestrial > Soil > Coastal area > Acid sulfate soil | place: Finland: Risofladan, Vaasa | collected... | reverse complement strand
GGTGCCGCAGTGCCCGCTCGACCCATCGCCTTGAAGACGGCTGCTTCCAGGGCAGCTTCGGAAATGCCGCCTCCGGACATTCCCTGGTTCAACATGGCCGCCAATCGGCCCACGGCGTCATCCACAGCCTTCGTGGCGGCATTCGCTGCGGCTGTCTCGGCCCTTCGAGCAATCGCCTCCATGTCCACGACGGGAGTCTGCACGGGCACAGGAGGCTCGGGGGCCTTTGGGACACGGGTGGGCCGTCGCACGCCTGCTCGCAAATACGGGGGTCCGGGAGATCTTGGCGGGGGCTTGGCCACTTGGCACCTCTCCTCCCACCTTACCGAGACGGCTCGAATCCGCTTCGCTAAGGCAAGAGCCTTGGATTTTCGAGCAGAGGACTCAGGGAGCCACTTCACGTCGCCTTTACGGAGAACCAGGTTGAACTCTGGGAGCTGGTACTCAGCGCAGAGACATTCGACACGTGCCTCGATCATTTCCACACCTGACCTTGAACCACCATCTGCTTCAACTCCTTGAACACCATCTCGGCCATCTTCACGCGGCCTTTTTTGATGCCACGATTGATGAAGTTGTGCTTGGCGACCCCTGGATGAATCCAGACATCCCCTTTGGTGATGGGAGCCATGCGGACGATGACCTTACCGTCGGGCTGCAAGATCGGGATCTTGAAGCTCGCCCCACGTGGACGCAGCAGCCAGTCCATCGGGTACGGATCACGCCCTTCAACCAAGGCTTCGATCCACGGCCAGGTTGAGGTGATTTCGATGGTGCTCTTGCCCTTGATCTTGAAGCCGAAGGACTTGAAGAACTTCTCTGTGTCCGGGATCCCCTGGGGATCCCCTGACGGAGTGGGCTTCTTGCCCTGCTTCGTGAAGTCTCGCCGGGCCTCTGCCACCACAGAGTCCACAAGCATCTGGCCCAGACGCTCCATCAAACCATCGGAGAGCTTGACCTCCCCGGCCAGTTTCGACCAGGGTTTGCCATAGACCCCTCGGACTCGTTGAGCCATCAGCGGTCCTGGATGCGATGACAAGCCCGGTCGAGGAGTTCACGCAGGTCTTCGTTGTTCGCGTTGGGGCCATACAACCACCGCCGCGAAGCCTCGTAGACGTGAGTTCGGGCAGGTGGGGGCAGCCAAGGCGAAATGTAGCCGTGGACCACGGTGTAGTGGGCCCAAAGCTGAAACTGTGTCGGTGTCTTCTGTGTCATGGTCGAATCAGGCTTTTGCCCTGTCCCCGGTCGTGAAGTACAGGCCCAGTACGAGTCCTGCCAGCATGTAGAACTCGGACCCTACGGGCAGTCCTTGAATCTCTTTGCCGCATAGCGTCCCAACAACCAAGACGGCGAGGATGTTGCGGAAGTACATCTCCTCAACGAACCTCTTGACGAGGGCACCGATAACGCCTTGCCGATGCTCCTCAAAGGGCACCGACGCATCGGGCATGTCCACCTGAGGGGTGGATGTGGATGCTTGGACTTCCTCTGACATCAACCGTCCCCGTTCCCGCCATAGGTCAGATTGGCCCAAACAGGGGTTCTTCCTCTGATTTCACGGCTGTCTGGAATCTTGCCCACTTCGGTAGCCATCGGGCTCGCCTGGTAATCGAAACCCGTAGGATACGGCTCCGACTCGACGCAGACAGCGTCCTCCGGCTTCGTGAACCGGGTTTGTGGCCAAGGGAGTTCCTTGAGCCCATCTGCCGGTACGCAGTACCGGATGTCTTGTTCGTCCAGGTAGGCGATGTCGAAGTGCTGTTGGAGAGGGAGACCCCGTGATGAGGGACGACGGATCGGCCCCACGGAGTAGCGCTCGCCCGTCTGCTTCACGATGAAGTCCCGCTGGGTGATTGTCGGGTTCGGGCCGGTCCACACCTCGTACTGATGCTCCAGGTGTCTCCCAATGGGCGTCTGAGTCACCGCCCGTGGAGCATCATCGGGAGCGATGATGATGTCGATGGGGCCATCGTAGCCACCGACTATCCCGGTGCCAAAACATGCTTTGCACCTGATGTCTGGCTGATGGCTGTACTCGATGGACCGCTCATTGATCCGGCACGGGCACTTCAGACCCATGATCCTCTTCTTGAAGAGCTTCACTCGCTCTCCGCCCTGCTCCAGGATCCAGTTGTTCCGCTTGACCGCTTCTCTCCAGATGTAGTCGAAGGTCTCGACTTGCATCAAGGAAACGGGAGGCGAGTATCCAAGAGGAGTCTCCCGGAGCCCGGAGGGGGTCGAGGGGTCCAGGGCAACGGAGGTGAGTCGGTAGAAGACGTTGGTGTCGTGGTCGAGGTCGGTCTTGACCAGGTTCTTGTTGTACCAGTAGGTGACCAAGACCTCTGAGGAGCCATCCGGGTTGGGCAAGATCGCCGGGATCCGCTTCTGGGTCGCCAAGTCGAAAACGGGTCGGTTGATGAGGGTGATCTCCCCCGTGACCCCAAAGAGGTCCGATACGGGCACGACCTGGCCATCAATGGAGACAATGACATCCGAAGGGGAGTTCGCAGAGATGGCCTGGCCAGACTGCTTCACGATGGGACACATCCGAGTTTGGAGTCTCCAGCTCCGGTCGTTTGAGGTGTCCCCTTTAGAAATCCATCCTCCCTCCCAGGGGACGATCTCCTGTTCCACCAAGCAGTTGTCCGTGTAGTCGCGGTAGCACAGGTTCCCAACAGGGAACTTGTTGATGCGGATGTACGGGCCCCGCTCCCCGTTATCCGAACGGTAGATGTTGACGCCGATGATGCCCCACTGGGTATTGGAGCGGCCGTTGCAGTTCGGGATGCCCGAGCCGCCGACCAGGGTGTCGTTGACCACCGTGATAACCGAGGATGTGGTCTCCACGTACACAGCGTTCCCCTGGGTGCCAGGAGGCACAGCCGTCAGGGTGACCTTCCCGTACTCCGCCGTGGCTGTGGCGATGGCCCCAAAGCAGTTCTCGGGGTCATTGATAGCCGCTGCGATGGAATCTGCGATGTTGAACGTGTTCCCATCGATGGAGAAGGTCTGCGACCCCGGAACCACCACACCCGTCACCGCTGTCAGGACTCCAATCCCCCCAAGGGTGATGGTGTCCGCATCAACCCCTCCGGTGAAGGTTCCCGCACCCGAGAGAGTCATCTCGGGGGTGTTGGTCAGGAACACCACGGCGTTCCCCGCAGCTCCGGTGACCACGGAGACCAAGGTGACGACATTGCCCAAGGCCGAGGCACTGGCAATGGTGTTCAGGGTGTTGGCTGCGTCATTGATGGCGTCAGAGATGTCCTGGGCGATGAGGCTCGTCGTCCCCAACGAGGCATCGTAATCGTTGGCCCCTGGAGTTCTCGGGCCCGCTGTGGCCGTCAGGGAGAGGCCCCCGATGCTGAGGACCGTCCCGGCTGTGGCGGGGGTGCTGTCGACGGTGATGATTCCCGTCGCGGTGGCCAAAACGGCTGGTGTCCCTGTGACAATGAGACATCCTGTCGCCTGAACCAGGATGGACCTCGGCCCCGTGTTCAACTGCGACGGGTCATCCCACCGGATATCGATGGCTCCGATGAACAGGGGGCTGAGCACCTGGACGTTGGGCGGCGGCCAGGGGAATTCCTCTGGGAGAGTCTCCCATCCTGTGTCGACAGAACCAGCCATTTACTACCCCGGAGGTGAAGACCCTCCCAGTCGGACTTCACCATTGGGCATCGCATGCCAGGTCTGACCAGGAGGGATGTTGAAACGCTTCGAGGCATTGCTCAGGATCTCTTGGATGCGGCCTTCGACCTCTTGGAAGGAGCCCAGCACCCGAGCCTTACGGATCTCCAACTGGCCCACCTCCATCGCGATGTTGTTCAAGGCGACCCGCAGCTCCGTGATCATCTGGACCTCATGGTCCTCCAGGGAACCAAGCAGCTTCCCAGCGCCGTTTTCGGGGGTTGTTTCGGGGTTTTCTTGATCAGACATGTCAGCTCCAGGGGTTGTGTCGCCACTCTACCCCTCGTCTTCCCACTCTTGGGCCAAGCGGCGGATGTCGCTTAGGTGCTTGCGGAAGTGGGTTCCATAGGAAGACTGCCGAGTGAGCTGCTTCAAAGAGGTCGGGGATTGCGGGAGCTTCGTGAACGACCAGAAGGTGATTCCCTCCTCGTTCACGTACTCGTAGATACGGAAATTGCTCTTGTTCAGCTCGGTCACGGGACAGACCTCTCTCAGATCCTTGATGTATAGACGGGGAACCGAAACACCCCCAACGGCGTAGGAGGGGTCAGGAAGGAGAACCCCATGGCGAGATCAGCAGGCGAACTGAAGTTCATCCACGAGTACACCCGGACCCTGCTCATCGAGTGGGCTCACCAAACCATTGCTTTCGGGCAGATGCACAAGGCCGACATGCCGAAGGACAAGATGTACCTGGAGTACCTGGAGCACGCACAAGCCAAGAAGTGGGTCACGAAGACTGAACCCCTCCGGGTGACTTCGGGGGGGATGACCTCGGCCGCCGGTCGGCTGAAGGCTTGAAACCGGACGTGAATTACACCCATTGAGGCCGGAAACGACGCCTGGAAGGAGATGGTCACCCCCAGCGTCAGAGATCTACTGCCGGGCTTCTACAAGAGAGACTGATGGAAACCAACCAGGTCGTGAACCAGTTCGATGTCCATCCACAGCTTGCGTGGGATCTCCTTGGCATTTTGCGAAAGGAGTGGTTCCTGGGAAGCTGGCGAGAGAGACGTTTGAGCTACCCCTGGCTCACCGAGACCGACCCAGCCGAAAAGCCCTCCGAGTCTCCTGATGGAGACCTTGTTGGCGTGATGTGCTGGTGTCGGAAAGCCGCAGGGAGAAGTCCAGGGAATTCCGCTGCCCGGATCCAGTACATCGAGGCCACAGGCCGCTGGAGATGGTCAGCCTCCCGCTGGGGGAAAGGCTGCACCATCCGTGGGGAGGAGGGCATCACAGCCACTCTTGAAGAGGCACAGGACGCCGCCGACCGGGTGCTTGTCGCCTTGGGTGCCCGTCTGGTCAACGACGACCCTGATCACGTCCGGAGAGGCTACTCGTCGAGCGGTTGAAGATTGGGACTCCCCGCCATGTCGGGTATTGGCATGGGAGCGACGATCAACTCATCGTCCTCCAAATCGAGCACACCTCCCGGATCCTCCTCCGCAGCCGCGTGGGTTTCCTCCTCGGCCATGACGAGGGGTAGTGGGGACTCGTTGGGGATCTCGTTGTTGACGAAAACAGGCCCCAGAGACTCCTGCGGTGCGGGGAGCTGTTGCAGGTCGTTGGGTGCTTGGTAGGGGTTCACCTTCGGGAGACCCTTCTTCTCTCGGATCTTGGCGAGGATATCGGCCAGATCCTTGTTGAGATTTTCCGTCTCCTCGATGTTCTCCTTGATGGCCTCCTCCGCGACCTCGATGTGCTCTTTGGTCCCCTCGGCGTCTGCCATCTTCCTGATCACGTCATTGGGCTTGGTGGGTGGCTCAACATCAGTGTCCTCGGGGTCATTGAACGCCAAGGCCATTCCAGGGTCTGCCTCCAGGAGTTCAGGTCTCTGGGTCACCCTGAGCGTGAGCATCTGGGCTTCGAGGGGCTCGGGCTCCGCCATGTACCCCAGAGCCTGGAGAGCCTCTGCCTCTTCAGTGGAGAGGATCTCTGGTGCGTGGCCTCCCCCACAGCCGATCAGGAATATCAGGAGCAGCAGGCGATCAGTCACGGAGCAGCTCCTTGATGTCGGTCAGGCGACCATTGGCCGTGTCCAGCTTCCCTTCAAGGGTGGCGAGCTTCAGGGCGTTGGCCTGCACCTTGTCGTCGATGTCCTGGGCTTCCTTCAGGTCCGAGGAGAGTTCCGCCACATCCTTCTGGAGCTGTTCGATCTGGAGCTGCTGGGTGCTGTTGCTCACCGCCTGGTGAATGAGCAACCCTCCGATGGGAAGGACGAGCACGGACAGGAAATCCTTACCGAACCCCCATGCTTTGGTGAAAGTCATTGCGGGCTCCTGCGGGACCGGGACGGGTTTTTCGTCGTTGGGAGGCATCCTGGATCCTGGCCGAGGGTCTGTCTGTCCAGGGGTATTGAACGGCTACCGGCACCAAGACTTTCAGTGAACCTAACTAGACCAACCGACAACCGGCCTTGGAACGAGGTTCTCCAGAAAGTTTCCGCGAACTTCTTGACAGGATCCACGGCTCCCTCTAGGTTCTAGGCATCATGAACGCTTTCGCTTCCACCTCCGCACTCAGCTCTTCAAGCTCAGCCTATCTATGGTCGAGCCTGTTGCTCATCTGTGCCGGAGGAGGCGTCTGATTCACTAGCTAAAAGCTGAATCGACCGAAACCCCCTCCGGCTCACGCCCGAGGGGGTTTCGTCGTTTTGGAACCCCGGTTCTCACGGACCACCTGAATCTTTGAAATCGCTGTGATGAATATGGTCATCAGAAGGCCGTCCCGCCAGACCGGGGCGGCCACCTCTGGCCGAGTGATGGAACTGGTAGACATGCCAGATTCAAAATCTGGTGCCCTTCGGGGCGTGTGGGTTCGAGTCCCACCTTGGCCACTTCTGGGTAGGTAAAACGTAATTGGTAGCGTCTTCGGCTGTAAACCGAATCTCTTCGGGGTCTGTGGGTTCGAGTCCCACCCTGCCCTCTTTTCACTTCATGGAGCAGTACCCAAGTCTGGTCTAAGGGGACGGGTTGCTAACTCGTTAGGGGGCCGAAAGGTCCCGCGTGGGTTCGAATCCCACCTGCTCCGCCATCTATGCCAGTGTGGTGGAATTCAGGTAGACACGCCGGTCTGAGAGGCCGGTGCCCTTAGGGGCTTGCGGGTTCGACCCCCGCCATTGGCACTCACTTTCCGAGCCGAAAACAGGACGGTTACCAGACTTGAAATCTGGTTGCTCACGCAACCTCCGTTTTGTACTCACCTTGCTCGGAGCCACGCGGCTGTGGCGGAATGGTAGACGCGCTGCGTTCAGGGCGCAGTGGGCGAAAGCCCGTGGAGGTTCGAGTCCTCTCAGCCGCATTGTTCTTGTTTGAATCCCTCATTTTGCGACCGTGGCGGAATGGTAGACGCGCTGGCTTGAGGGGCCAGTCTCCTTCGGGGGGTGGAGGTTCGAGTCCTCTCGGTCGCATTTGCTTTGTAGGGGGGCATGTTCCAAGGCAAGGCGACCAGGATTCCAAATCCCGGTGAGATGGGTTCGATTCCCATCCCTCCTGCCACATCTTCAGGTTCTAGGTGCGTAGCTCAACTGGTAGAGCAGCTGATTCCAAATCAGCAGGTTGGGGGTTCAAGTCCCTCCGCACCTGTATTTTCACGGAGCAGTACTCAAGTCTGGTCTAAGAGGCCGTCTTGGAAAGGCGGTAGGGGGGCGAAAGCTCCCGCGAGGGTTCAAATCCCTCCTGCTCCGCCACTTCATGGAGCGGTACTCAAGTCTGGTCTAAGAGGCTGGTTTCGAAAACCAGTAGGGGGCCGAAAGGTCCCGCGTGGGTTCAAATCCCACTCGCTCCGCTCTTTCGCTCAGGTGGTGGAATTGGCATACACGCTGGCTTTAAGACCCGGTGTCCTTCGGGGCGTGAGGGTTCGAGCCCCTCTCTGAGCACTCCTTTTTCCCGAGCCGCTGGATTCAGTTCTCGATTGCAAATCCGTTGCCGTAAGGCGTGCAGGTTCGAGCCCTGCCGTGTTTCGCCCTTCGGGGAGAGCATGTGGTGGAACTGGTAGACACGACGAAACGTCTGAATCCGATCCCTTGCTCGGGAAAACCTCTATGCGGCCGTGGCGAAGTTGGTAGACGCGCCGGATTTAGGATCCGGTCCCCGAAAGGGGGTGGGGGTTCGACTCCCCCCGGCCGCATCTCCTACATCTGGTAGAGCCAGACCGACCAGGCAGAGAACAGAGCCAGGCCAATCAGGACACCGAAAATCCTCCCCCGGTCTTGCCAAGCCTGATCTATCGACAGAACGGTGATGTGCAGAACCGTTTCGAGCCACATGAGAACCTCCACCCCCATACGCTTCGGCCCGAAATGTTGATTTTCTAGTCGCTGTAGTACCAGTCGAAGCCGAGCTTGGGCGCTTCAGGAGGCAGCTCCTGGTCCGCCAGCTTCTTCTCCGTGAGGTTTGAGCAGAAGACGCCGATGCCAATGACCTCGTGGCAGAACCAGCCGATGGGTTCCTTCTTCTCGTCTGCTGGGAGAACCGTCACCTTCAGTTCTTCCCGCTTTGGGATGGAGCCCACAAACTTCGGCGGTCCCACCGCGATTGCTCCAGGGAACCAGAAGCCTGACTCCGTGAGGTTCCAGCGGGAGTCTTCTTTCAGATGGTCCGGGACCAAGAGTCCCGGTGCTGTAGGCACCCACGAAGGCATTTTGACTCCCTGATGACCATACCCGATCACAGACACCCCTTTCCCGCGTAGCCAAGAGGCGACATGGGATTCCCCCGGCGGCCATGGAAATATTTCCTGGTTCGTCACCACTGCACCGCCAGCATCCCCGCATGGGGATGGAGTACCCAAAATGAGCACCACCACCGAGAAGGTCCACGTCAACGTGGGAACCATCGGACACGTCGACCACGGAAAGACCACCCTCACCGCTGCGATCACTCAGGTCCAGGCGGCTCGTCATGGGACCAAGGCGATGAAGTTCGAGGACATCGACAAGGCCCCTGAGGAGAAGGAGCGTGGGATCACCATCAACACGGCCCACGTCGAGTACGAGTCCGATGCCCGGCACTACGCCCACATCGACTGCCCCGGACACGCCGACTACATCAAGAACATGATCACGGGAGCGTCCCAGATGGACGCCGGGATCCTCTTGGTTGACGGCAGCCAGGGTCCGCAGAAGCAGACCATCGAGCACATCCTCCTGGCTCGCCAGGTGAACGTGGGCAAGCTGGTCGTCTTCGTGAACAAGGTCGACATCGCGGACTCGGAGCTGCTGGAGCTGGTCCAGATGGAGGTTGAGGAGCAGCTGGAGTCCCAGGGCTACAGCGACTGCCCCTTCATCTACGGATCTGCCCTGAAGGCTCTGGAAGCCATCACCAAGGATCCAACCAACGTGGACGCCGAAGCCCTCGGTTGCATCAAGGAGCTGATCGATGCTCTGGACACCCACATCCCTGACCCGACTCGGGACTTCGACGCACCGTTCATGATGCCGATCGAGGACGTGTTCACCATTGGTGGACGTGGCACCGTGGTCACCGGCAAGATTGAGCGTGGCACCCTCCGGACTTCGGACACCGTCGAGATCGTCGGTCTCTCTGATGACGGAAAGCCTCGCAAGGTCGTCGTCACGGGCACCCAGGCGTTCCACAAGGACGTCGCGGTGGCTCGTGCTGGAATGAACGTCGGGCTCCTCCTGCGTGGCGTGAAGCGTGATGAGGTCGAGCGTGGCCAGGTCATCGCAGCTCCCGGTTCCATCACCCCCCACAAGTCGGGTGAGGCCGAGATCTTCGTGCTGACCAAGGAGGAGGGGGGCCGTCACAAGCCGTTCTTCACCGGCTACCGTCCGCAGTTCTTCTTCGGGACGACGGATGTGACTGGTGCGATTTCGCTCCCTGAGAACCTGCAGATGGTCAACCCCGGTGACCACACCACCGTCTCGTTCGACCTGAACGACCCGGTGGCCATGGAGCCCGGTGTTCGCTTCGCCATCCGTGAGGGTGGCAAGACCATCGGTGCTGGGGTCGTGACCGCAATCCGCTAGAGCACGAGGAGGCCACTTTGGCTCGCAACAACAAGACCCATGAGAAGCGCATCAAGCAGATCAAGGGAGAGTTGCAGGTCGGGTGGTCTCCTTCCAACCCCAAGCTCGCCACCGCCCGGTGGCATCTGGTCCAAGAACTGGCAGAACTCGAAGGGGTCAAGGTTCAAGAGATCAAGCGGAGGCTGAAGAAGGGAGAGCTTTGAGGAGGTGTGGCCGAGTGGTTTAAGGCGGCGGTTTTGAAAACCGCTGACCCCGGAAGGGGTCCGGGGGTTCGAATCCCTCCACCTCCGCTCTCCCTCTTAGGAGGTTGGGATCCGATCTCCCCCGCGTAGTGGGGATGGACATCTACACCTGAGGCAGCCATGGAGTTCCAGGACAGCTTCATCACCGACATCAGAGAAGCCCGGTGGATGGGCGAGAACCGGAAAGAGCTTCGGCTGAAGATTGAACTGCCTGAGCCCCCGCGTGGACTCCAGTCCGGCAGTCCCGAAGTCCGTCACGTCTGTCACTACGAGTACACGGGCCAGACCCAGAAGGCTCGGCACGACAACGACTCCTACTACCTGGTCATCGGTCGCTGGGGTCCGTTCCTGGAGACCTACTGGCTCCGCGAGAGACCCCGATCCAAAGACCCCAATGTATCCGCATTCTCCCACGACTGGCACTACACCGAGCCCTCCCGCGCTCCTACCACTTGTCCGTGGATGTCTCCCATGACGGAGAAGGGCAAGCAGGACTTCTGGATTGGCCTCTGGTCCGCTCCGCACGAAGCCGGAGTTGAGGGCCGCTACGTCCGGATCGGGTACTCCAGCACGAAGTGCGGCAACGGATTCACCACCTACATCCAGGCGGACTACCTCGAATACATCCTCGCCCAGCGAGGCATCCAGTGGAAGGTGGTTCCGAATGCTCGCCAGAAGACCGTAGCCACCCTAGAGCCCTCAGAGCTGAAGCCCTACAAGGTCCGTGACGAGGTTTACCCGAACGCCCAGACCAAGGTGACCTATGGGGCTCGGATCCACTGGAGCCCCGACGACTTCGCCAGGGTCCAGGACTTCTGGCTGGGAGCCTACTTCCCCTCCGAGGCGGAAGCCCGCAAGGCC
>Ga0307380_10012055_pt1 | contig 10782 bp, 7 predicted proteins | sample UN3MG_FD_202239 | JGI IMG/M metagenome (GOLD analysis project Ga0307380, IMG submission 202239) | Soil microbial communities from Risofladan, Vaasa, Finland - UN-3 | ecosystem: Environmental > Terrestrial > Soil > Coastal area > Acid sulfate soil | place: Finland: Risofladan, Vaasa | collected... | reverse complement strand
GGTTGCCGTTGGAGGAGTGATGGTTGATTTGTTAGCCACTTCTTATTGTTAGCCACTTTTTCTCCGCCACCGACCACTAAGTCCGGGCACCCGGCGATTACGAGACCAGACGCCGAGTTTCTTCGAACGCGACTTCCAGCGAGGGCAATTCCGCGGAAGGTGTGCTTTGAGACCCGTGAAAACGGTTGACGAAAGCTCCAGCTACTGCGCGGTAGTCCGGATTTCTGAGCCTGGTCCTGTAGTTTGCCTCTTCATCGACGTCCTCACCGGAAAGGTGGAGAATCCAGGTCTCCACGTTCCACTTGGGGACCCAAAGTACAACCCGTTCGTCGTCGTTCCGGTCGGCGAGTCCTGCATCCCTCAACTTGGAAGCCAGATAGGAAAACCTGTGTGCCACGGTTTGTTCATCTGCCTCCGTACCGACAAGCAAGGCAATCTGTTGGGCGTTGGCTCTGCCGCGATACGCTCGCACTTCAATGGGATACTGTCTTTCCACCCACTGCTTTGCCGAGCCGCGACCGGCCGGATGCACCTTGAAGCGCATCTCGCGGCGTTGAAACTTCAATAGCAGAAGGACTTCGCGGGCAAAACGTTCCAGAGATTGATCTTCAACGAGCACGGTTACCCTTACGCCCCTTCTTCGTGCCATGGCTCACTCCCATCCCCTCGCAACAATCTCCGACGCTTTGACCGCATCGTCCCCGGTCCACTCGAACGGCTTCGTTCGAACGGGCCCGGCGTCTTCACGGAAGAATTGCAACCCGTGATCAGCCGCCAGGTAATCGATTAGCTCGGGATGGTGAGAAATCAACAGGCACTGGCAACTCTCGTCGTGTACCCGGTCGGAAAGTCGGGTCAGCCACGGCTGAATCTCCCGCAGCGCGACGAAGTTGTCCGGTTCATCCACGCACAGTGTTGTGTCCGGACCGACGGCTGCGTACAGCACGGTAAACAGTGCAACGAGACAGCGTTGGCCTTCGGACAATTCGTTGAACGAGAGTGTGAAACGATTGGTCGATTTCGTCGCGGAGTCCTCGGAGAAATCGAACTCGAACTTCAGGACTCGCGACGTCTCGCCGGCCCGCTCCAGCCTGAAGCCTTGGAAGCCCTCGATAGCGTCTTCCCGGAGGCAGTCACGCAAGCCGGTTCCCGTGTCCACGGATTCTTGCAACAAATGCCGCAGCCACGACACAAGATTTCTCAGATGCCGATCCGGCTTTTCCACTTCGGCCTCACTTTGGTGCTCCATCCCCAACGGGTCGGGTGCGAAAACGTAGACTCGCACCATGCGGTCGCGAAACCACACAAGACGTTGGTTGTCGGGCCGCTCTGGAATCGTGGGAATAGCAGATCGCGACCAATCGAATGGAAACTTCGGACCGGGTAATCCATCGTTGTGGAAGAGATGCGCATCCGACCCGTCGAATTCATACAACGTGAGTTGGTCGAACTGAAGCCGCTCAGTCTTGATACGGCTCCTCTGCTTGCCTCGCTCGTGCTCGACGATCAATCGATAGCGGTATCGGCCGCCGTTTCCGGTCAATTCAAGTTCGACGGTCTGCTCAGAGCGTGTGTCCCAGGCAGTGAGCGTGCTGGTGGGAAAGGCCTCAGTTGTTGGGCGTCCCGTGACGACGAACTCACGCAACGTCTCCAAGACGCGAAAGACCGTCGTCTTCCCTGTCCCATTCCTGCCAAGCACTAGCTGCAGCGCTTTCGGCTGCCATTCGAAGTTCACAAAGCACTTGTAGTTATCCAGATAGAGCCGCTCGATCATCGGCTTGTCCTTCTCTTCGTTTGTCGAGATTTGGCACGCCATCTGCGGCCACGTCACCCGAGATAGCTTAGCTTCACGAGACCAAGAATATCAATTCTCGTGACCATGGAAACAGCCGTCAATCGCCCCCCCCACAACGGTGTGCCTGCCGGCAACCTCGTGCGGTTCCGCGGCCTTCTTCTCAATTGTTCGCTCGGCCCATTTACATTCTACGCTTCATCCTTGGCTTCCGCCTCTTCTTCCGTTTCCACGTCGGAGTGCATCCAGCGGGTCAACAGCGGCGCAAGGGCGAAGCAGATCAGCCCCGAGGCGATGGCCGTCAGCGCAATCGTGCCGAAGACGTCCCCGTACAAGTTGACGGTTTCGCTGGGCGGCGGGATCACCTGCTCGCCTTCCTCTCCGTGCGACACGCCGGTAAAGGTGGCGATGATGCCGGCAAGGTAGTTCGAGAAGGCGGTGGCCAGGAACCAGGCCCCCATCACCGTGCTGACGATCCGGCCCGGCGAAAGCTTGGTGACCATGGCCAATCCGACGGGCGAGAGGCACAGTTCGCCGGTGGTCTGCAGCAGATAGCCGAACAACAGCCAGTACATCGCGACCATGCCGCGTTCGTCGGCCATTTGGGCCCCGTACCAAAAGGCACCGAATGCCAAACCGAGCTGAACCAGGCCCAGTGCGAACTTGACCGGTGTGCTGGGTTCCAAGCCCCACGTCTCCAGGAAGGCCCACAGCGCGCTGAAAACCAGGCCGAAGAGGATAATGAAGATGGGGTTGGCGGCTTGAAACACGGAAGCGGGAATCTCGGCGCTGCCCACTCCCATGTCGAGGTGCTCTTTCGTCACGGTCCAGGTGAGCACCTTATCTTCGTCGGTGGCTTCGTCTCGTTTGGCCTCGTCACGGAGAATCGACAGGTGGGTCATCGTGAAGATCTTGTCGTCGTTCTGGATCGTACCGGTGGCCTTGCTGCGGTCGCCCAACTCGTAATCTGCGCCCGAGGCGACGGTCAGCACGACCGTCTCGTCCTCTTCCAGCTTTTCGTCGGGCTCCGGGATAATCGTCACGGTGGCTTCCGAGGCCCCTGCCGGGATCGTCACCGTTGCCGAACTCTTGGCGAACGAATCGGCTCCCTTCTGGGTGTAGTCCGTCTTCTCCTTATCCTTCTTGGCGTCCTTCTCGGCATCCTTATCCTTGTCGTCCTTGTCGTCCTTGTCGTCCTTGTCCTCCTTGACGAACGTGGCCGTGCCGGAGACCTCGAAGCGTACCGTCAACGCTTCCTCCGTCTCGCCGGTCCGTTCGAAGGTGTAGACCAGGGCCGGGACAGCGTCGTCTGGGGTAGAGCTTTCGCCTTCAGAAGTCGGCTGGCCGTCCTTTGGCGCGGGGTCGCCTTCCAAAACCTTCTTCGGAGCAACCCGCACCGAGACGGTCGTTTCATCGTCGTCGCCGTCGGTTTTCTTTTCCAGTTTCTTCATCGCCGCCTCGATCTGGCCGACGGCGTCGGCAATCCGTGAAACCGAGGACTCGCCGTCTTCCGCTTTCTTCTCCTTTTTCTCCTTCTCGGCCTCTTGGCGAGCCTTGGCACGCCGGACTCGCTCGAACACTTCCTCGTCGCACTTCCAACCCAGTTGTTCCTGCGACAGCAGCGGCAAGTCCTTGAGTTTCTCGTCGTCCGTTTTCAGCGGGATGCGGAACTCCATGGAGAACTCGTTGACGGTTTCGAAGTCGGCTTCCGTGATTACGCGATCTTCCTCCACGCGATCGATATTGCGGTCGGTGAAGTTGTTGACCGAACTGCCGGCCTGTTCGAAGAAGGCCCAGAAGAGCATGGAGAAGAACATCAGGATCAGCACGACGTACATCCGCTGGCGTTCGATCTTGCTCGACCGCAGGGCCTCGCGGATCAGCGATCCGAACGCCAACACGCCGAGCACCAACAAGAGCGAGCCGGCGACTTCGTTGCGCTGAACGAGCAATACGAACGTCGGAATGGCCCCGGCCACACAGACGAACACGGCGTAGCGGGCGGAAACCCACGGCAGGACGATCGCCGCCGCCGCCACCCCGGCGAGCATCCACCCCTCCAAGGACGATGGCTCCGCCACGAGTTGCAGCGCGAGAATGCCCGCGACGATCGCCAGGTAATACGTCACCGCGTTCTCCCGCAACTGCGGAAAGGCAGGACTTGCCAGACGTTCTTCGGACGGCGGGTTGCCGGCATCCTCGGGCAGGCCCCCGCGCCCTAACGCTACGAAGGAGATGAAACCGGCGGCCGCCAACGCTATCGACAAAAGGATACACACCCCAAGCTGGAGCAAGGTGTCTTGCAGGAAGGGCATGGCAACCGCCGAGGCGATCGCACCGCCGAGGATCAACGACTGGGTGAGACGCGTCGGGGCCACGAACACGGCGACCCCCAGAAGCATCCCTACGGTGGCTAGGCCGAACCCGTAGTGCCAACCGTAGGTCTCGCCCACGTAGCCGCAGATCACCGGCGACATGGCGGCTCCCAGGTTGATCCCCATGTAGAAAATGGTGAAGCCCGCGTCCTTCTTGGCGCTGCCCTTGGGATAAAGCCCGCCGACGATCGTCGAGATGTTCGGCTTGAAGAAGCCGTTCCCGCAAATCAGCAACGCCAGCGCAATGAAGAAGACCGTCTCGTTCTCCACGGTCATCGCCAGGTGCCCGGCGGCCATCAGCAAGCCGCCCAGCACGACGGCCTGGCGCCGGCCGAGCAAGCGGTCGGCCAGCATCCCGCCGATGAACGGCGTGGCGTAGACCAGCGCCGTGTACGCCCCGTAGACGCCGTACGCGTCGTTGTCGTTGTAACCGAGAAATCCCTTGATCATGTAGAAGACCAAGAGGGCACGCATCCCGTAGTACGAGAATCGCTCCCACATCTCGGCGAAGAAGAGGGTGAACAAACCGGTGGGATGACCGAACAGGGTCTCCGACTGGGGATGGTCTTGAACGTTGCTTGTGGACATGGAAGCTGCTCTGCTGTGCGGCTCGGCCCGACGAGTGAGCACCGGGCTTATTTCGGTTCACAAAAGTCAATATTCTATGCCGTATGCGCGGAGACTGTCAACTTCCCGCCGCATGGGTCGAAACGGGGGATGGCTACCGGGCAATCATTTCCCGGCCCCGTTGAAACCACGCAGCGGAATCGAGCGGCGGACCCTCTCGGGGGACGTGACGACATTCAGACTGGCCATAGTTGCAGCATAGTGGGGGCCATCACTGTCTGGGCGACAAATCCATCCGGGTTATTGCCAACGGACCATCCGGTAACGAATATGCTATCGAGCGCCGGTGACACACCAACCCGGTACAATCGCCCCCCCGAAAAACGATTGGACCTTGGCGCTCGACGGAACCTACCACCGGGCGCGGTGTTTGATGTTAGCGGCGGTTCGGCCGGTACCGCCTTGAACTGCGTGTGTTTTGCCTACCTTTTGCCGGCCGGGTGTTTGTAGTTCCCCCCTTTTTTCCCTTTTCGTAGAGGAGTTCTGCAATGTCGAGACTGTTGATGAGTGCGGCCCTGGCTCTGTTGTTCGTCGTTGGTACGACCTTGGCGCAAGACGGCGACAAGAAGAAGGAAGGGCCGGAGAAGCCGAAGAAGAGCATCGAAGACGTCTTCAAGGCCAAGGACAAGAACGGCGACGGCAAGTTGTCGTTCGACGAAATCAAGGGCAAGATCGACAAGCCCGAGGCGCTCGATAAGCTCGAGCTGAAGTTCAAGGCCCTGGACAAGAACGGCGACAAGGCGTTGACCTTGGAAGAGTTCACGGCCAAGCCGGAGCGGACCAAGAAGCCGGCAGGCGAGAAACCGGAGAAGAAGCCGGGCGAGAAACGAGAGAAGAAGGCCGAAAAGTAGCGGCGTCCTCAGCAATCGCAGAAAGCCCCGGCCCGCCGGAAAGCATTCATCATACGAGAAGGCCGTGGCGGACCGGGGCCGAGCGAGCGTGGGAGGAGGTTGGTTGTTTTTCCGTTTCCCTTGCATCTGAAGGAGCGTCGGAATGTTGAGAATCACGTTGAGCTTGATGTTGGCACTCTGCCTGGGAGTCGGCTTTGCCTTTGCGGACGATGGCGCGAAGCCCGCCGAGAAGAAGCTGGCCTGTCTCGCGGCAGCGGCGAAAACGGCCGAGAAGCAGCCCTGCGGTCCGGCCGCGGCGAAACAGCCCGCCGAAGCCAAGAAGGCCGTCGAGGCCAAGAAAGTCGTCGAGGCGAAGAAGCCCGTCGAGGTCAAGAAGCCGGCTACCCCGTCGGCCGACGCCGCCAAACGGGCCGCCGCCCGCAAAGAGGCCGAAGCCCGGTTTGCCGAGTCGCTCAGGAAGCTGCCGCCGATGGCCAGAAGCGCCTACTTCGCCAGGAAGCGGGCCTACGAGGCCAAAGGGCAAGCCGCCATGGCCGAACGCGACGTCGAGCGGGCGAAAGCCGCCGTAGGGTTCGCCGAGCAACGGCTGGTCGAGGTCACGAAGCGGGTCGCCGAGGCCGAGAAGTCCGCCGCCGAGGCGGCCGCGAAGGCCCTGGCCGAGCGAGAACAAATGCTCGCCAAGCGGAAGGCCGACTACGAGGCCAAGCAGAAGGCCGATGCGGCCAAGCGGAAGGCCGAACTCGAGAAACGGGCCGCCGAGGCCAAGCGGGCTGCCGAGGCCAAGAAGCGGGCCGAGGCGCCGAAGAAGGTCGAGCCGCCGAAGAAGGTCGAGCCGCCGAAGAAACCCGCCGAGAAATAGCCTCCGCGGTGCTCGGCCCGCGATTCAGTCCGGACGATGACGGACGAAAACCTACCAGGGCGGAAAGAGGGGACTGTCGTACGGCCCTCGCTTCCGCCCTGGTTGTGTTCTTGCAGGGAGTAGGCTTCTCGCGTCGTAAGTCGTTTCTAGAAAAAGACTTGCATCGGCAGATCGGTCCTGGAAAGGGTCTCCCGACGCATTTGCAGTTGCTGGAACGCCCCGATTGCGGCATATAATGGGGAATCAGGCGAATTGTGCGGCCCTGATCCGCCCCCCCCATCATGAAGGGAGCCGCTGCGTGCAGCGATTCATGCTGAAGTCGAAAATCCACCGGGCCACGTTGACGGGCACGGAGTTGGACTACGAAGGCAGCATCGCGGTCGATCGGGACCTGCTCGAAGCGGCCGACATCTTGCCCGGCGAACAGGTCCACGTCTTGAATCTCAACAACGCCCAGCGGATCGTCACTTACGCGATCGAGGCCCCGCGGGGATCGGGCACCATGTTGCTGAACGGTCCTGCAGCCCGGCTTGGCGCGGTCGGCGACCTGGTCATCGTGCTCACTTACTGCACCGTCTCCGAGGAAGAGGCCCGAACGATCCGACCGACGGTCGTTCAGGTCGATGGGAAGAATCGCGTGCGGGGATAGTGGAGAGTGGTGAGTGGAGAGTGAGCGCGGCTTGGGGAAAATGAAACGCCCCCGCACTGCGTTGCGGGGGGATCGGGTGAGTGGCGAGTAGTAAGTGATTCGTCGGCGCGGCGTAGAGTCACGCAGCGCGCCAAGCCACTCCTTTTCCCAGCTCCCCCCGCAACGCAGTGCGGGGGCGTTTCCCCACTACCCGCTACCCACTACATCCACCTCCGCGTGTTTCGTGCGAATGGCTTTCGCTTGAACTTCCATTTCCTTTGAGCGTTGGGGGTCCTTTTCGGCGAGCAACGGCCCGAGGGTCTCCAGGGTGGCGGCCAGGTCGGGGTGATAGGGGACCAGGGCCTTCTGCTGGATCTTCAGCGATTCTTCCAGGCAGTCGGCTGCCCGGGACTTCTCGTTCTCGCCTTGACGAAGGTAGAGTGTTGCCAGATCGAACCAGAGGCGGGCGACCTCGGGATGGTCGTCGCCGAAGAATTTTTTGGCGATGCCGATGGCCTTCTTGTAGTCTTGGGCGCCCTGCTCGAACGTGTAGGGGCTGTTCTTCAACGCGGCCAGGTTGCCCAAGGTTCGGGCCACGTCGGGATGTTCCTTGCCGAGCGTCTTTTCGTAGATTCCGAGCGCTTTTTCCAAGTCGTCCGGCAGCGTGTATCGCCCGCGCTCGATCTTCACTCTGGTACGAAGATTCAGCGCTTCCGCCGCACTGGGGTGTTCCTCGCCCAGCGTTCGTTGGCAGAGATCCAGCACCTGCTGGCAGAGTTTTTCGGCATCGTCGAGCGTGTTGGCCTGGCCGTGACGGGCCCGGTCCACGTCAAGGCGTGTCCGATGGTTGATCACTTCGGCCAAATAAGGGTGGTTCCTGCCCCAGTACCGTTCGGTGATTGCCTGGGCGCGGACGTAATGGTCTTCAGCCTTGGCGTATCGGGCCTGCCGGGCGTAGATCGTGGCCAGCGAATCGAAAACGGCGGCCACGACCGGATTCTCCTCCCCGAAGGCCTCACGAGCAAACGCCAGGGCTTCTTCGCCGGCGCGTTGTGCCTCCTGATACTGCTCGACGGTTTGGGCCGGCGCCAAGGAAGGCACGAGGCGGGCGCTGCGGCCGACCGCCAGCAGAGGATGGTCGTCCGGCAGGCTTTCGGCACGAATGGCCGAGGCCTTCTCCAGCAGTTCGTTGGCCTCGTCATACCGCGCCTGGATGCAGTAGAGCATGGCCAGATTGCCGAGTCGGGTGGCCAGGTGAGGGTGGTTTCCTCCGGCGCCCTCGGTCCACTTGTCCCACTCGCCGGCGGCCTGCCCGAGGAGTTGTTCTACCGAGGCGTACTTTCCGTGCAACAGGTAGAGGACGGCATGATTGTTGAAGCTGGCCGCCATGAACGGGTGCTTTCGCAGGATGGCGGTCTCGAAGATCTCTCGGGCGTAATAACAATCTTCCTCCGCCGCGTCGAACTCCTTACCCAGTCCCAGCAGCACGACGGATCGAAGATGGAGGCAGGCGGCATAGGCCGGATCCTTCTTCCGGGCTTCCTCGGCCTTTTGGGCGAAGGTCTTTACCGCGTCCGAAAGGAGTTGCTCGGCTTTCGTGAAATCGCCCAGCAGCATCCGGGCCACGGCCGCCTGACACAAGAGCGTCGGGTCTTCGGGCTTCTCCTTCAAGGCCTTGTCGTACCAGTCGGCCGCGTCGGTGAACCGGCCGGCGTACAGTTCGTTTTGACCGCGCACCGTGCAGATCTCCGCCGGCGGGAGGTCGCCGGTTTGCTCGGCGGTTTGCAGCAGGGCTCGTGCGTCCTGGAATCGGCCCTCGGCCATGGCTTTGCGAGCCAGTTCGCAGGGGCCGGCGTCGCGATCGACCCGCGCGGCCAGTTCCACGGCGCGCGGCGGAATGATCGGTGGTTGGAGCACCGCCGTGTAGGTATTGGGCATCACCAGCACCACCGCCAGGATCTCTTCGGTCAGCGGCACGCTGAGGTCCTCGAACACGACCTGCCGGACAGCCACGGGCGTCCAAGGACTCATCCACCAAGCGCCCACCAAGACGAATACGGCGCAACCCGCCAGCGTCCGCGTTTGGATTTCGCCGATCACCGGCAGTTTGACGGTCTCGCCTTCGGCGTGGGCCATGCGCAGCACCCTGCCGAAATCGAGGTGCTGACCGCGCCGCACGCGGGCGCCCATTTCGTCGGGCAGTTCGGATTGGCGCGCGGTCAGCGCGATCGTCAATGCCGCCAGTGCCGCACACGTCAGGCCCAACAAACGCTGACCCAGCCACGGCAAGCCGTCCGGAAGTGCCTTGTAAGCCGCCAGCGCGCAACCGGCCACGACCACCAGGGTGACCACGGCGGCGATGATCCACTTTCGGGCGAAACGAGAAGAGGCGGAACGATTCGAGCCAGACGGTCCCTGCGATCCGGCCCGGCCTGGCGTAGTCTTCTGCTTGGCCATCACTTGTCTGGGGCACCCCGATGCGATGCAAAGACTGCAAACAGCCTCCCATTGTAACACGGCCGTCGGCCCATCGCAAACCGGCGCCCCCGTGCTAGACTTTCTAACCCGGAACGTTCGCAGTGGCCGTCTCGCTCCGCGAGACGTGGCTTCATCTCGCGGAGCGAGATGGCTACTATTTTCAGCGCGATCCGGTCATAACGATCGTAACGATTGCAGGGACCAAGCGTGGAACCGTTTCCGATCCCCACGTCCGTGATCTTCCAGCAGTTGGGCATCACCGTGCTGCTGGGGCTGCTGGTGGGCTTGCAGCGCGAACGCGCGGCCGGCCGGATGGCGGGGATGCGCACCTTCCCGCTGATCACCGTGCTGGGAACCGTCTCGGCGCTGTTGGGCCTGCAATTCGGCGGTTGGGTCGTGGCCGCGGGTCTGCTGGGCATCATTGCCGTACAGAGCGTCGCCCATCTGCTGAGAATACGCCAGCCGGACCCGACGCTGGGAACCACCACCGACGTGGCCATGTTGTTGATGTTCGCCGTGGGCGCCCTCTTGGTCGTCTGTCCGATGCCGGTGGCTATTGCGGTGGGTGGAGGGGTGGCCGTGCTCTTGCAGTTCAAGCCGGAGTTGCACGGCTTCGTCGAGCGGTTGGGGGACCGGGACGTCAGGGCCATCATGCAATTCGTCCTGATCACCTGCATCATCCTGCCCGTGCTCCCCAATCGCACCTATGGTCCCCTGGAGGTGTTCAACCCGTTCGAAACCTGGCTGATGGTGGTGCTGATCGTCGGCATGAGCCTGGGTGGGTACATCGTCTACAAATTCCTCGGCCGCAACGCGGGCATTCTCTTGGGCGGCGTTTTGGGGGGAGTCATCTCGAGCACGGCAACCACCGTGAGCTACTCCCGCCGGGCCGGAGGCGACTTGCTTCACCTTCGCACGGCCGCGATCGTGATCCTGATCGCCTCGACGGTGGTTTACGCGCGAGTGCTCACCGAGATCGCCGTGGTGGCGCCCGACTTCCTTCGCACCGCGGCCTTCCCTGTAGCGATGCTCATGGTGTTGACCTTGTTGCCGGCGATGGCGGTCTGGTTCCGGGTCCGCCGACAGCCGGCCGAGATGCCCGAGCAAGAGAACCCGACCCAGTTGAAGTCGGCGGTCGTGTTCGGGCTGATGTACGCGTTGGTGCTGTTCGC